>Ga0101944_10001231_pt1 | contig 56509 bp, 44 predicted proteins | sample DewCreD2012metaG_FD_75245 | JGI IMG/M metagenome (GOLD analysis project Ga0101944, IMG submission 75245) | Hot spring sediment bacterial and archeal communities from British Columbia, Canada, to study Microbial Dark Matter (Phase II) - Dewar... ...
GAAGAAAGAAAAGAGAACCATACAGAAATTATAACCTAATTCGAAAAAACTTGCTTATTCGTTCGCTTCCCCGTTTTCGATATTATTTTAACCCAGTTCTATCGCGTTTGGGGAATTACTGTTGTTTTTCAGGGTGGGATGGCAGGATCCACCACTATCTTCTCGGAGCTGGATCACGTAGCGTCTTTCAGTTCCAGTATCGGCAATCAGGGTATTATTGTAGATTTTGGGATTTGATCCTTGGGTCATGACGATTTTTATGTTCCTACTACCGGCGTTCCCTCCATAGATGACGTTATTATAAATGAAAGGAGAGGAGTAAGAAGCCATAGAGATTCCAACAGAATCTCCCGTTGCGGTCCCGCACAAGAAGGTGTTGTTTCTGATGGAAAGGGAAGAGCTACTGATGCTCATACAGACGGAACTTCCGGAACCGGTAGAGGCTCCTTTTACGGTGAATCCGTCAAAAGCAGTCGCGTTCCCGATGCTTGAACCTGCTATAGCAGTACATTCACCGCTGGTTCGTCCATCCTGGATGGTAGTAACCGCATTCGACAGACTGCGCTCGGAAAAATCATTCAAATAGCTGCCGTACAGTGAGATCCCCTCTTTCAGATCGATCTGGGAGTTTATGGAGTATACTCCCTGGGCTACCCGAACCTCACCTGTGGCAAAGAGGGAATCAGCCAGGGCTATCCCGGATGCGATGGTTTTTTTGGGGAACTTTACGGTTCCTTGGTACGTATCGTTCCCTTGCGGGGATACAAAGACAATTCCGGAGGTAATCGTGTAGGCGGAACTGGTGGAAACCGCCGAGTCGTCGGAACCGCTTTTATACGCGTACGCTTTGATCGTCATCGGCATCGAGGCAAATACGGAATTTCCTTCAACTGCAGTCGGGCTTGTTTTGGGGTCAGACCCATCGGTAGTGTACTTGAAGGAAGCTCCGGGGGTTGAACACTGGAGGGTGACCGTCTGGCTCTGTGTATAGATTCCCCCGTTGAGGCTGAAGCTTGGAGCAGCCACTGTACTCCCCAACGGTGCTTCTGTAACGGTTACCTTGCAGGTTGCCTGGAATCCTTTCTGTTGGGTGGTGACGACGATATCCGCGGTTCCCTTCGCGTTGCCCGTTACCAGCCCAGAGGTGGTGACCGATGCCACGGAAGAATTGGAACTCGTCCAACTCATATTAGAGTTTGTAGCATCCTGGGGGGTAACCGTCGCGACCAATTGTTCCGAACCACCGACTAACAGAGTTGTTTCGGTATTGTTCAGGCTCACTCCTGTTACGGGGATTTCTTCTTCGTTGATTAAAGTTGCCAGCTTCTCGCAGGCGGCTAAAGCCGAAAGAAGGGCGAAAAGTAGAATGATGATGTTCCAGGGCGGGAGGATTTTTTCATTTTTGTTTCCCATGCGAAATCTCCTTTGAAACTACATAAGTTCCCCCGCAATACGGGGCGCGTTTCCATTGTCTAGATTCTTTTACTAAATTATTTCCACGCTTTTTGGCGAACGCATCGTATCGAGGTGCTGAACGGGAGGAATTTTATCGATTTTTTTACCGGAAAAATCGTACTGAAGTGCTATTACTGATGACCCGACGGCGGTTGTCTCTCGATCAGGGGAAACAGCTTACGGTCGGAAACTCGGTCCGGCATGAGATTGGAGTTGTGGAGCAGTTCCAGGAGCTGGAATCTATTTTTCACTCCCAATTTCTGGTAGATATGGGCACAGTGGGTTTTGACGGTCCGCAGTCCCATGTGTAAGGTCTCCGCAATCGTCTTCAAGGGATCCCCTTGTATCAGGTGCTCCAACACTTGTTCTTCCTTGCGGGTGATCCCTTTCTCAGCGAAAAATGTACTTCCAGTGACCGTTTCTTTTCCGATGAATACCAACCCCGAAGGGGATCCATCGGTATCCCGTATCAAAGAAAACCGCGCCTGGAATAATTTCCGAGGCATCGCATACAAGGATAGGACACAGGAGAAAGATTTTGTCGATTTGCTCAATAGCTCGGTAAGAGCGCTTTTCAAGCTTGCGGATTCTGGAAACCATCCGTATACGCTTGAGGGAAGCGCTTCATGGCGAGAAGGGAGTTTTTCCCGCAGCCGGCGTATGAATTTATTTGCATACACTAAACGTAGTTCGGAGTCGAACACAAGAACCGCCTCATCGATACTGTCCAGAATTTCCCGGGTTATAATCGAGGGTCGATACGAAAGGAAGTTGTAGCGGATGATGGCATAGGCAATGATAGAGATCCATACAATGCTGAACAGGGGGGACACGACAAGGGGTCTATAGGCAGTGAAATACGGTACAAGGAAGGGCTCCAAATTGTAGAAAAGAATAGTGCTGAGTATCGCAATGAAAAGAAGCCACGCTTTTCGTTTTTCTTTTTTACTGGCAACTCTTTTCGCGTATAGAACCAGGAGGATCGCTGATAACAGATAGTAGACAAGATAATTGACAACGAGGAGTAGAAATACCGGAGAATTGAAATCAGGCTCCGCTGTCCAATAGGCACCCTCTTTCACGAATTCGCGAAAGACGATCGTACCGGTAAGGCTTTGATACTGAAAAAGGAGGGAAGGCAGATACAGAAGGTAGAACATCCTGCCCTGCGTAACCGAAAACAATGGTCGAGTGAGGGTGATGATGAAATGGAGGGTACAAGCGTGGAGAAAAATGAACCCGAAGGAACAGATCCGGAACCAGAATATTACCACTTCCCGGTCTTTCCCGGAATAGGCGAAGGAAGCCCCGAATAGCCATAAAGCGATGCAGAGGGTCATGTAGAAGTACCGGCGGTTCAATGGGTTCGAAGGACTTGTAAGAAGGACATACAACCCTTCCGCCAGGGATAGGAAAGACACCAATAGGGAAAGGGCGGATAAATAATTCACATGTTATTCCTTACCTGCCTATGCCGGCTCTCTGGTCAGTTTTATAATTCTAAGCTAAATTGAAAGATAATGAAAGCTAATTTGTATTAGGATGACATATCAGTGGCACCCTTATTCCTCTCGAAGGATTCACCCTTTGGGCGGCCTTTTCGCTCCACCTGGGACCTTCTTTCTGAAACTACCTCCTTCATCAGCATGCGGGAGGACGCGGACCATTACCAGGACATACTACGGGATTGGCGGCGTAGATTGCAGGAAGGAAGCCGGGATCCGGAGATCCAGCGACAGGTACGGGAAGAAATCGTCGCCCTCCGTAAAGCCTTTCGAAAGGACGGATACGATGTTTCCCTCGGGTCTTTCGATATTCAGTGCGAAGGATTCCGGAATGAAACCTCGATGAACGAAGGGTATCGGAGGATCGTCCTCCTCTTCTCCGATCGGGTAATCCTGTACGAGACGGGAGAGGGAAACCACCTGAACCTCTGGGAAGCGTTAGAGCAGAAAAGCAGAAGGATCGCCCTTTCGGGGAATCGGGAGTACCATCATCTATGGTACCGGTGGAAAGGTAGAGTCCTGTATCTGGCCGGAGCGGATTCGGAGCCTAAAGAATCCTATGCTCGATTTTGCCAGATCGTCCAATCAAAGAAGCTATTATTACTGGCGTCCCTAAAGAAATTACGATAGAATACTAGCGATCCAGGAGGTGGGAATGAAAGTACCGATCCCTACTACGGAGGAGGAGTTAGACCTTCTGCTTTCACGACCTGACGAAGAGCTTACCGCTTTCATGGGGAAATTAAAGGGTGATCTAGTGATCCTGGGTATCGGGGGAAAGATCGGCGTTACTTTGGGGATGGCAGCGTTAAGGGCATCTCGTGAGGCGGGGGTTGCCCGGAACGTGTACGGGGTTTCCCGATTCACCGATCAAGCTACGAGGGATAAACTGAGCCGGATCGGGGTACACACGATCCCCTGCGATCTCCTGGATCGAAAGGCGGTGGAAAGGCTCCCGGAGGCTCCCTACGTGGTGTTCATGGCGGGAAAGAAGTTCGGTACCGCGGGGGCGGAGGAACTGACCTGGGCCATGAACACGGTGGTCCCCACGTATGTCGCGGAACGGTACCGCGGAAGCCGTATCGTGGTGTACTCTACCGGTTGCGTGTACGATTTCTTGTCCCCCACTTCCGGGGGAGCGGTAGAAACGGATCCGGTGAATCCCTATGGGGATTACGCGCAGTCGGCTCTGGGTAGAGAGCGGGTGTTCCAATACTTCAGCAGGACCTACCATACTCCCGTTTGTATTCTGCGGCTGAACTATGCGATTGACCTCCGGTATGGGGTCTTGCGGGATATCGCGGATAAGGTATGGAAAGAGGAACCAATCCCCCTTACCGTGGGCAACTTCAACTGTATCTGGCAGGGGGACGTCATCCGGCAGACCTTACTGTCCTTTCAGTTCTGCGAATCCCCTGCTCGGGTTCTCAACATCACCGGCCCGGAAACGGTCTCTGTCCGCTGGGTAGCGGAAGAGTTTGGAAAACGGTTCGGGAAAACACCTCGATTTGAGGGGGTAGAGGGCAACCGGATGTACTTGAGTAACGCTGCCCAGGCCGCTTCCCTCTTCGGTTACCCCAGGGTGAGCCTGTTAGAAATGATCGAACTGGTTGCCCACTGGGTGAAAGGGGGAGGGGCCTCTTTAGGTAAACCCACCCATTTCGAGGTAGTGGATGGGAAATTTTAACCGTGGATGGGAAATTTTAACGGAGGGCTTGGAAGGAACAGAGTATGAAGATCGCGGATTTACCAGGGAATGTCCTAAAAACGATTCGGGAAGGTACGGTGATCCCCGCCATTCCTTTGGCCCTGAATGCCCGGCGCCAGTACGACGAACGGAGGCAACGGGCATTGGTGCGGTATTACCTGGATGCGGGGGCCGGGGGAATCGCTATCGGAGTGCATACCACCCAATTCGAGATTCGGGACCCGAAATACGGATTGTTCGAACCGGTACTTTCCACCGTATCCCGGATGATCGATCGGCATGCTCGAGAGAAAGGCTTATTGCCGGTGAAGATCGGTGGGATCTGCGGACCTACGGAACAGGCCCTGCGGGAGGCAGAGTTCCTCCGAATGCAGGGGTACCATGCGGGGCTTTTGAGTCTTTCCGCCTTTCCCGATGCCCCGGTAAAGGTACTGTGGGATCACTGCCGGAAGGTGGCGGAGGTGATTCCCCTCTTTGGGTTCTATCTCCAGCCTTCGGTGGGGGGAAGGATTCTACCCTACGAGTTCTGGGTACGTTTCGCCGAGATCGAGAACGTACTGGGAATAAAAATAGCTCCCTTCAACCGGTACCAAACCCTCGATGTGGTGCGGGCTGTCTGCGATGCAGGCCGGGAGAAGGAGATCGCCCTCTATACCGGTAACGACGATCACATCCTCCTCGACCTGATTACCGAATACCGTGTTCGCCGGTTTTGGACCGACGCCCATGGGAACTCCCATGGGACCGGTGAAAGCTCAGCGGGCGTGCGTACAGTGCGGATTGTAGGGGGACTCCTCGGGCAATGGAGCGTGTGGACGAAGCGTGCGGTGGAGCATCACCGATGGGCCCGGGAGTTGGCCATCTCGGGCGCCCCCGTTCCGCAGGAGTACCTAACCCTTGCCGAGGAACTTACCGACACTAATGGGGCGATTTTCGATGTTGCTCACCGATTTGCCGGCTGTATCCCGGGGATCCATGAAGTGCTTCGCCGGCAGGGATTGTTGGAAGGAAGGTGGTGTTTGAATCCGGAGGAATGTCTGTCAACCGGTCAGGGAGAGGAGATCGACCGGGTGTACCGGTCGTATCCCCACCTGACGGACGATGCGTTCGTGCAAGAACATCTGTCGGAATGGTTAGGGTAGGATGGGCGCACCCGGTAGAGTACCCCCACCTTAACGGGTGCCCCCTATAGTCTGCGTAGATCGCCTCTTTAGCCAGGATTACCCTTCCGCTTTGCGGCCGAACATTCCCTTTATAGCTTTTACGAATTGTCTGAACCATACGGTCCTGTTCACGATGACGAAAAGGGTCACCAGAAAAATGGCCAGACAGATCGGCCGGGTAAAGAAGGGTACCAGGCTTCCGTTGGAAAGCACGAGGGAACGCCGAAGGTTCTTGTCCAAGATGTCCCCTAGAATGATCCCCAGTACCAGCGGTGCCATGGGGTACTCCATCTCCCGCAGAATGAATCCCAGGAGGCCGAACACGATCATCACCCCTACATCGAAAAGGCGGGCCTGCAGGGCAAAGGATCCTACCACGCAGAGTACGAAGATCACGGGCATCAGTTTTTGTCTCGGGATAAGAAGCACTTTCACGAGAGACCTCACCATCGAAAGCCCCAGCACGTACATGGCAATGGTTGCCAAAAGAACCATCGCTACCACTTCGTAGATGAAGGTGGGGAACTCTACCAATATGAGGGGACCTGGACGAATACCGTGAATCAGCATAGCACCCAGTAGCACCGCTGCAGGCGCAGAACCAGGAATGGCGAGGGTAAGTACGGGGATGATGGCACCCGGTACGCAGGCGTTGTTTCCCGTTTCGGCCGCGAGAAGTCCTTCCACGTTCCCTTTCCCGAAGGTTTCCCGTGCCTCAGGAGAGGCGGAACGTTTGGTTAGATCGTAGGATACCCAGGCCGCTATGTCTTCACCTACCCCGGGAATGGCACCGATGAAGGTCCCCACGAGGCCTGAGCGGATGATAGTTTTCCAGTATTTGAATACTTCTTTCCATTTGGGAATTACCCGTGAGATCTTTGTCTGTACAACTTCGAACTTGGTGAACCTCATCACGGTAATGATCTCAGCGAAACCGAAGGCTCCCACCATGGCGGGAATCAAGGAAATGCCCCCCGAAAGTTCGGTACTGCCGAAGGAAAACCGCACGTAGGCGTGGATTCCTTCCATCCCGATCATGGCAACGAACAACCCCAAAAAACCTGCGATCCATCCTTTGAGAGGGTCTTTCGGAGCGGTGAGGTTTCCACAGATCACGATGCCAAAGATGGAAAACCAGAAGAACTCGAAGGACTGAAAACTCAATGCGACGGAACCAATGAGGGGAGTGAAGATGGCCAGGGCTAGCATCCCGATCACCGAGCCTAGGAAGGACCCGGTAGTGGCGATCCCTATAGCCCGTCCCGCTTCTCCTTTCAGGGCTAGGGGGTATCCGTCCACTGTGGTGGCCGCGTTGGCCGGGGTTCCTGGAATGTTCAACAGAATGGCACTCCGGCTTCCCCCATAGATAGCCCCAATGTACATGCAGATGAGGATCAGGATCGCGTTGTTGGGCGCCATGTTGAAGGTAAGGGTAGTGAGGAGTGCCACTCCCATGGTAGCTGTAAGACCCGGCAGCATTCCTATGATGATTCCCAACTGGGTGGCCCAGAGGGCATCGAAGATGGACCTGGGATTGAAGATCCCGATAACTGCGTCAAAGAGCATTTTTAATCCGGTCATAGTGGAGCTCCCTTACGGTAGGTTTACGAGGAACAGGTAGAAAAACACCCCATACACGGCGCCTGAGGTGATGATGGCCAAGACCGCTGCCATGAGTACCTTCCTTGTTTGAGCGCGGAAACTGTCTTTGAACGAATACTCGAAGATCAGCACGAAGACAAAGATGAACAGCAGGGTAAGGAGAATGAAGTTAACGTGTCCCAATAGGAGGGAGTACAGCACACAGATCAGTACAGTTTTCACCATTCGGTTGGTGGACTCATGGGTGAAGACCCCTTTTACAGTCTCACCGGTAATTTGTTTTCGATGTCCTCCCCTTCGGATAGCTCGAAAAAACATGATTCCCGAAAGGAAGGTAATGATGGCTCCGATCAGGCCGGGAACGATCCCCGGTGCGGCGTAGGGATTCTTGCTTTGTTCTGCCATCGTGGGCATTCGTAAGGAGAGAATCAGGACGAGAATCCCGAACGCCATCAAGACGATCCCTGTGTAAAAGTCCGCTTTGGGCATGTTTTCTTCTTTCATAGGGCCCCCCTCTGGTAGTTTAGATTCATCGGGTGCGGGAAGCAGGGCAGGCGGATACATGGCTAACAGTTGCTCCGCGGCCAGTTCCCAATCCCAGAAATAAAAAGAGCAGGGCAGTTGCCCTGCTCCAAAGTGTACAGTTTTTTTTAGGGTTTGGGAATTCCCACTGCATCGGGTGAGATTTTTGTTTTTCCTGCTTCGTGGTAGAGCCAGGCTACCACCTGATAGTAGTCGAAGGCTTTTTTCTGGGCTTCCTCGCCAAACACCGGTGCGAATACGGCTCCCCGCGCAGCGGCATAATCTTTTACCTTCTGGGAGTTCATGATCACCTCTTTCCAGGCCATTTCCATGGTGGTGATCACTTCCTGCGGGACTCCTCTGGGGATGAAGATCCCGAAGTAGTTCATCCCAGGTTTGTATTCCTTGATCCAATTGGTGATGGGAGGAATCGAGCCGGTGTATCCCGTGAAGGTGAGGGGTTTGTCGGAGAGGACTGCCAAAGGCCGGATCTTGCCGCCGCGGATCATCTCCGCTTGTTCGCTGGCCAATTGTGGGGTGAGTTCCACTTCTCCTGCTACGGTAGCGATTACTGCGGGGTTGCCCCCATCGTAGGTGACATGCTTGTACTGGATGCCTGTGTACTTGCGGAGCACTTCCATCGCAATGTGACCGGCAGAACTCTGTCCGGCTGTTCCCACGGGGATCTGGCCAGGTTTCTCCTTGAAGGCTTTCAGGAGATCATCGAAGGTTTGATACGGTGTGTTGGGATTCACCCCGAATACCATGACGTTGGCGATACTCAGGAAGAGGTGCCAATCCTTCCGGATGTCCGTGTCCAGCATCCCCAGGACTTTGTATACGGCTAAATCAGCCGCTGCGCCCGATGCCCACGTATAACCGTCTTTAGGAGCATCCACTACACTCTTGGTTCCTACCGACCCGGAAGCTCCCGGCTGGTTCACGATCACGATCTTGGTTCCCAGGTAGGGCTCCAATTCCCCCGCGCACACCCGGGTGATCTGGTCGGTAGATCCGCCAGCACCCCAGGGAACGATGATGGTGATGGGTTTGGTAGGTTTCCATTTTCCCCCGGTTTCCTCTTTCTTTCCCGCAGCGGATACCGCTGTGGCAACCAGTAAGCTAAGGATGAGCAAACTCAGCAGTAGCCTTGTGAATCTTTTCATACTCATACTCCTTTCCTTAGGATTTTAGTTCAATTTAGTATATGATCATGACAAAATGTATGTCAAGGAGAATATTCGAACACTTTTGGGGATGGCCTTCGAGGGAAGTGCCAGGCTGTAAGAACCTGCCTTAGGAGGGATTCTCCTTTGAGGATCGTTCGTTCCCCTAGATCGATCAGTTCTTCCTTTTGGGAAAAATCGAACTCCGAATGCTTTTGAGGAATGCGGATCTCCAGGTCGGGAGTATCCCATTTCGGATCCATAGGTCGGTCGTTCCCCGCAACCGCCAGGGCGCGGAAGAATACCGATATTCCTGTGGGGAGGTCTTCCGGCTTCACCGGGGTAACGGGACTACAGTTGATCGCAATCACCCGTTGGTAGCCTCTTTTCCGGGCAATTCGAACAGGAAGGTTATTGAGAATTCCCCCGTCCACCAATAGGTAGGGAGGGATGGATACGGGAGTGAAGATCCCAGGTACGGACATGGAGGCCCGAATTCCCTCTGCCAGGGGGCCTGAATCCAACACCACTTCCTTGCCTGTCAGAAGATCCGCTGCGTTACAGGCGAAGGGAGGAGAGGCGTCTTCAAACCGCTTTCCTTTGGTGAATTTCTTCAAGGTTTCTAGAATTTTCTTTCCGCTGTCGATGCCTTTTCCCCGAGAGAGGTGATTCAACGCCTCCTGGGCCTGGAGAAAGCGAAAAAAGGCCCCATCTCCCAGTTTGAAGGTGATTCCCTCCAAATAGTCCCGAAGCTCGAACTCTTCTCGCACAAAGGAGTCCAGTTCCCGCGGGCTCATCCCCGCACAGTAAAGTCCCCCTAGAATGGCCCCAATGGAGGTGCCTGCTACAAAGGAGGGAGTGAGGCCCAAATGTGCTAGCGCTTTGAACACTCCCACGTATACGAGGCCCCTTCCTCCTCCTCCCGAAAGTACCAATGCCCATGGTTTCATCGGTATGTATCCTTTATTTGCTACCCACTTCATCATAAGCAGGCTCCTCGGTCAATACCTACTGTACGAATCAAGGATACACGGCGGCTTACGTAAGCATCAGTTTCCTTGCAGGCTCGGCACCCCTCCGTATCGAAGGTCCGCTACCGCCGGAATGACCAGATTCCTTGCCCCTACCAAGAAAAATCGGTAGAATGCCTCTATTCATGGAGGAGAGTGCATGAAGGCAATCGAGCTGGCAAAAACCTACAACCCCAAAGATTTCGAGGATCGCATCTACCAGTTCTGGATGGATCGAGAATACTTCAAGCCGAAAGGACAGGCAGGGAAGAAACCCTACGTGATCGTCATTCCTCCCCCCAATGTAACGGGGGTTCTCCATATGGGGCATGGGCTGAACAACTCCCTACAGGACATCGTAATTAGGTTTCACCGGATGCTGGGGGAACCTACCCTCTGGGTACCGGGTACTGACCATGCGGGGATCGCTACCCAGAACGTAGTAGAGAAAAAGCTTCGGGCCCGAGGACTGGATCGCCGTCAGCTAGGCAGGGAACGATTCCTCGAGGAAACCTGGAAAACGGCCTTGGAGCATAAATCCATCATCGTGCAGCAGTTGAAGAAGATCGGGTCTTCCTGTGATTGGAGCCGGGAACGGTTCACGTTGGATGAGGGGCTTTCTCGAGCGGTGCGGGAAGTGTTCGTGGGGCTGTACGAGCGGGGGCTGATTTACCGGGGGAAATACCTGGTGAACTGGTGCTCCTCCTGCGGAACCGCCCTTTCCGATGATGAGGTAGAGCATCAGGAGGCCCATGGAAAGATGTACCATATCCGCTATCCCTTGGTGGATGGCACTGGAGGCATCGAGATCGCCACCACCCGGCCCGAAACGATGCTGGGAGATACCGCCGTGGCAGTGCACCCAGAGGATCCGAGGTACAACGGATATGTGGGAAAATCCGTTATTCTTCCCTTGGTGGGTCGAAGAATCCCCATTATCGCCGATACGTACGTGGATATGACTTTTGGAACCGGAGCGGTGAAGATCACTCCCGCCCATGACCCGAACGACTGGGAGGTGGGGAAACGGCACAATCTCGATATTGTCAACATCCTGAACCCCGATGGGACCCTATCGAGAGAGGTTCCCCCGGTGTATCAAGGCTTGGATGTAAAGGAAGCCCGACACAGGGTAGTACAGGATCTGAAGGCGCAGGGATACTTCATCGGGGAAAAAGACCATGTCCACCAGGTGGGACATTGCTACCGTTGCGATACGGTAATCGAACCCTACCTTTCGGAGCAGTGGTTCGTACGGATGAAGAGCATGGCAGACAAGGCTCTCCAGGCCTGGAAAGAGGGAAGGATCATTTTCTTTCCCAGAAAATGGGAGAATACCTATGTTCACTGGCTGGAGAATATCCGGGACTGGTGCATTTCCAGGCAACTCTGGTGGGGCCACCGGATCCCCGTATGGTACTGCAAAGATTGTGGGGCTACCCTTGTGCTTCGAGAGGATCCCGAGACCTGCACCCAGTGCGGAAGCAAGAACATTCACCAGGATGAGGATGTTCTGGATACCTGGTTCTCCTCCTGGCTCTGGCCCTTTTCTACCCTTGGGTGGCCCGATGACACAGAGGACTTACGGACCTTCTTCCCCACCACAGCCCTTGTCACGGGATACGATATCATCTTTTTCTGGGTCAGCCGGATGATCATGGCCTCATTGGAGTTCATGGGTGAGGTGCCTTTCCGGGACATCTATATCACGGGACTCGTACGGGACATCCATGGGCGGAAGATGTCCAAGTCTTTGGGGAATGGGATCGATCCCCTGGAGATCGTGGACGAGTACGGGGCTGATGCCATGAAGTTCACCCTCGCCTTCCTCGCTGCCCAGGGGCAGGATGTACTGATCGGTAAGGAAAGCTTCGGGGTGGGGTCGAGGTTTGCCAACAAGATCTGGAATGCCAGCAGGTATCTGCTGATGAACCTCGAGGGAAGGGAACTCCTCGATTTCGAGCAAGTTCCCAAAACCGAAGTGGATCGGTGGATCCTCCACCGACTGAACGAGACCGCCGGGATCGTCCGAGAAGCCCTGTTGGGGTACCGGTTCAACGAGGCTGCCTCGGCGTGCTACGAGTTTTTCTGGAACGAGTTCTGTGATTGGTACATCGAATCCACCAAACTCTCCCTCTACTCGGGGGACGATACGGAGAAGGATCGGGTGGTTACCCTCCTGTTGGGCATTCTGGAAGAAGCCTTGAGGCTCCTCCATCCCTTTCTTCCCTTCCTGACGGAAGAGATCTACCAGAAGCTACCTCGGCGAAAGGAAGCCTGCATCGTGGCACCGTACCCAGAGAAACGGCCCGATCGCGCATTTCCCGAAGAGGCCGAATCGTACGCGGTTCTCCAGGAACTCGTTCGGCTAGTACGGACGCTGCGGAGCGAGTTTACCATTCCTCCCGATCGAAAGATTCGAGTGGCGGTGAAAACGGAACCAGGATTCTTTGCCGATGCGTACTTGAAGAGGCAGGAGGATCTCATCCGATTGCTGGTAGGGGCTTCGGAGGTAACCATCGGAGAGTTCCAGCAGCAAGAAAAAGGGAGCGTTGCCGTGGTGGGAACCGGATTCGAAGCCTTCGTGTACATTCGGGATGTGATCGACCTTCCTAAGGAAATCGAACGCCTTACCAAGGAGATCCGCAAAGCGGAAGCTTTCCTCGATTCGGTGAACAAGAAACTCTCCAGTCAGGGGTTTTTGGAAAAGGCTAGGCCCGAGGTGATCGCCGAGCAACGGGCAAAACAGGAAGAAACCAGCCGTAAGCTGACCAAGTTGCGGGAATACCTGGCCGATCTTTCGTAACGTAGGTTTTTCACCGAAGAGGTGTATTTAGAGGCCGCTGCGTTGAAAGATCCTCCGGGCCTCTTCCAGTAACGCCTTGCCTTCTTCCAATGAGGGAACTACCGTTTGCACGATGAGACCGATGGGTGAAAGGTGCTCCTTGATCCATCGGTAGTCTTCCACGGAGAAGGGTCCCCGCAGGAGGAGCCTGCGGCCTTTCTCCTGGATTCGTTTTAAAAAGGGGAACATTTCAGGGAGGCCCATTTCTCCCACGTCCCGGTTGATCTGGAACACACCGATTTCTTTAACGGTAAGAAACTCTTCCACCAGGAAGAGGGAAGAAGCATGGAGGTGGAGGAGACTGTAGGGAAACTCCTGGGCGATCCTTCGATCCGCGGGAAGGATGCAGGTACGGAACAGCTCGGGTGAGTACAGCGCCGAGGCATCTTCCTGCATGCGTACCATAGGACCCGGAGCCCATAGACCGTACTGCTCGATGAAGGTGCCTCCCTGAAAGAGCCCTGCCTCCCGATGGTGCGCTCGGGTGAGGTGGACGATCACCCGGGCGAGTTTCAACGCGGTATGTTTTACCACCTCGGGCTTCTCCAGCCCGTCCAGAATCGCTTCCTCGTGACCCCGAAGCGCCCCCAGAAGATCGCTTACCCCCCGGAGGATGGGAAGTCCCACCGGGCAGGCGGCTCCGAAAGCACCCTTCAGGGTTCTCACGAAGTGGATGTAGGTATGGTACCAGGGGGAAGAGGTGAAAGAATCGAATGTTTTCAGTTCATCGTACGAGACCTTTCGTTCCTCCGCCCAGAAGCTTTCCCCCTTCCGCTTGATCCGGCATCCCAACATCCCCTCTATCCAGGGAATGGCTGGGATGGGAGCGACTCCCTTCACTAGGTCGTCCGCCACATCCTGTAACCGATGAAGGTACGCCCTGTAGTCGTCAAGGCATGCCTCAGGGTGGAGCGTTTGGGGTTCGATGTACTCGTCCTCCGCCACATCTTTCAGTACCGAGAAACGCTGGAAAGGGAACCACCCTCCCACATCGAAGCCTAAAAGGGGAACCGAGACGGGCTTGTTGTTCCAAAAGGGGTAGAACTGTTCGACTTTTTGATTTGCTTTCATGTGGGCCCTTTCCAAGGGAACAGGGAAAGGGAGCCCCCTTTTTCTGTGCTGTTCGGAAGGCTCCCTACCGAGGGTTGCTACTTTTTCATCTGGATACCGCCCAGGTACTTTTTATAGATCGCTTCCTGTTGGGTAAGGAAGTCGAAGGTTTCTTTCGGCCCCATGTAGGCGGCTGTCACGTACAGGGCATTGAAGGCTTCTTTCTGGTAGTCGGGATTCTCCACTACCTTCTTTACGGCAGCGCTGAACCGATCGATGATCTCCTTGGGTGTGCCCTTGGGGAAGGAGTAGAAGAAGAACTTGGTGAAGGCGATATTGTACCCCAGTTCCTTGAAGGTCGGCACATCGGGGAACGCAGGGTTTCTCTTTTCGGACAGTACTCCAATCGCCTTGAAATCCCCGTTCTTGATGTAGTCCTTTACCAATCCGTATTGGGTACCGATCACATCGATTTGACCTCCTTTCAATGCGGCAGTTTTTGCCGCAGCCCCCCCGACATCCACGATGTTAAACTCTACCCCCGCAGCCTCCTGGAAAGCCAGAACGTGGAGGTGAGTGAAGCTCCCCACTTCGGTGGCGAAGGAAATGGACTTCGGTTTTTCCTTCAGGATTTTAGCCAATTCGGCCATGTTATTGTACGGTGCTTTTGCGTTGGAGGCGAAGATGTTCGTTTCATCCAGTACGGCTAAAGCAGCGACTTCAAATTCTTGAAACGAATAATCTGCAAGGCCTAAAACTTTGTTGAGTAGCATTCCGGGATGGAAAAACAAGGCAGTATACCCATCCGGAGCCGCATCTTTCACCTTCCGGGTCCCGAGGGTTCCACCCGCTCCTCCCACATTCACCGTCACCACACTCTGCCCCAGTTCCTTCTCCAAGTATTTGGCCAGGATCCGGCAGTTGATGTCCGTGTCTCCCCCCGCGCCCGCGGGCACCACAACCTGGATCGGCTTTTGGGGGTAGGTAGGCTTGGCTGCTTCTTTTCCTCCCGCTGCGAACAGAAGGGGAGATGCCAGAAGCACCGCGAGAAGAATCGCTACGCTCTTTTTCATACATTCCTCCTCACTAAAAATTTGTTTCTATCTCCAACCGAAGAAGGTTAACGACTCCTTCGGTGTTTCCCCAATAAATGCTCTGACCAGAACTTCACTTCCTGAAAAGACGTGGTGTAGAACAGCACGATCAGGTTTTCTGGCCCTAGATCCCTCAATGCGAACTCCCAGTCTTCCATCTCTGGCAGGCCTGCGATAACTAATGTCTTGTCCGAAGCTTGAATCATGCGAAAGAGAGGCACGAGATCTTCCCAGGGGAGACGGGTTTCGTCCTTTTCTACAATAATACCCTTTGAGAAGCTGTATTTTTTGGTAGGCTCGAGCCAACGAAGCGCATGGGATGGAGTGGCTAAAAATACCGTACAGGGTAGTTCTTTTAGGAATCGATGGTAAAACAACAGTTCTATCGGTAGAAGGTGCTGGAACTCCATCCAGGAAGGATCTTTCAGTACAAGGAGAGGTTTCGGAGAGTTGAGGAAACAACCTCCGGCAATATATCCGAAGGAGGTGGGTTTTACGATATCCATGATCCTTTTGCAAAAGGCAATATAGAGAAGGGTGACACGCTCCATTGTACGGGCTATTCTCTCTGGGTGTGCGACCAGGAGTTTTTTCAGTTCTTCTTTCCCGATCAGAGACACAAGAAGGTGTACGGGTCCTGTGAAGGAGGGGAGGGCAACGGGAAACTCGTGCCCTGGAAGTTGGAAGACTTTTTCGATCAACGTGAGGTACGTCTCAACCCATGGACTCTGGGAAAACAACTCTTCCGGTGTGTCGCTGTCTCGTGTTAAAAATGTTGAGTCAGTAGGGTAAACACTGTACCCATGCTTTGAGGCTCGGACGATACATCCGCAGATGGCTTCCATCCAGGGAAAATCAGGGTAGATTTCTACGGCCCAGGGGAAGGGTTGGTTCAAGCTCCTCCACTGCTCGTACTCTTGCTCGAACTCTTGGGGGTACCATGTATCTTTCAAGGCAGAAGGCAGGACTTCTTTTCCTGAGGGGAAGCGGATAGCGGTATTTCGTAGGGGATACAGTAGGAGTTTGGGTTTTGAGGAAACCTGCTGGTTCATGGAACAACCTCGTAGAATTAGATGCAAGAATCATGCCTTGCATGAGGCTCCTTACCGACAAGGGAAAGAAGTTCGGAGATTCCGTACTATTTCTATGAACGGGATGGAGTTAGTTCGGATATGGGGGGCTTACTGTCTGGCAAACTATGAGAGGAAGGAAACGGACAGTGTTTCATCCTTGCATCGAGATGAAACATTTCCCTGGACAGGTTGAAAAGATACCGGTAAGATATCATCCATGATCCGGATGCTTCTCATCGCTCCGTACCAGGAGTTTGCCGAACAGTTCCAGCGGGTCTTCAAGGAACACAATGCGGCCCAAATACAGCAAGGGGTGGCACCTGAGGAGTACACCCTCCAGACAGTGATTGCTAGCTGGCCGGAGGAGATCCAGGGCCTCAATCTGGATTTCGAGGTGATCATCTGCAGGGGATTTGTCTCCATAGAACTTCGGAGGATGGATCCCTACATCCCCGTGGTGGAAGTGCCCGTGGCCGCGGGGGATTTGGTGCAGAGTCTTAAGCGGGCGAGGGATGAGTTTCAGGCCAAACGCGTAACGGTTCTGGGGTCCCTCAACATGGTGATGGGGGTAGAAAAGTACGGAGAGATCTTTGGATTGGAAGTACAGCAGGTTATCCTGAACTCTACCGAGGAGATTCGGCGAGCAGTGCAGGATACCGTGAGGCGAGGGACGGATGTGGTGATTGGAGGGGTCAGGACTTGCGTGTATGCCCAGGAACTGGGGGTTCCCTTCGTTCTTCTGGAGTCGGGCAAGGAATCCATGTGGCATAGCATTACGGAAGCGAAACGCCTGGCCCATGTGAGCCGGAGGGTGGAGGAACAGTCGGAGAACTTGAAAGCGATCCTGAACAAATCCTTCGAGGGTGTGATTGCGGTGGATGCATCGGAGAAGATCACCGTAATCAATCGTGCCGCTTCACGGATCCTCTCCAAGTCCAGTTTGGATGCGTTGGGGAAGCCTGTGGATCAGGTGATTCCCGGCCTAAAGGGAACCACTCTTACGGAGACCGAAGATGGTTCCACCCCGGAAATCATCCAGTATGAGAAGAAGCAGCTCAGTGTGCGGGGGACCTCTGTACGCCTCAGGGGAGAGAGCATCGGGCGCATCTATACCCTCCAGGAGGTTTCCAAGATTCAGGAATTGGAGACCCGGTTGCGGGAGAAGATCTATCTTCGTGGACATTATGCGAAGCATACCTTCGAGGATATCATCGGAACTAGCCCAGCCATCCTCTCCGCCATCCACACGGCCAAGCGATACAGCGTGGTGGACTCCAATATCCTGATCCTCGGGAAAACAGGTACGGGCAAGGAACTCTTCGCCCAGAGCATCCACAACTATAGCCCTCGAAAGAATGGCCCCTTCGTGGCGGTGAACTGTGCCGCCCTACCCGAGAGTCTCCTGGAGAGTGAGCTCTTCGGGTACGTGGAGGGTGCCTTCACCGGCGCATCCAAAGGAGGAAAGCCCGGTCTGTTCGAACTGGCCCATCGGGGGACCCTATTTTTAGACGAGATTTCCGAAATCCCCCCTAAACTCCAGGGAAGGCTACTTCGAGCCATCCAGGAAAAAGAAATCATGCGGTTAGGGCATGATCGGGTCATTCCCGTGGATGTACGGATCATTGCGGCCTCCAACAGGAACTTGCTGGAGCTTGTGAAGGCTGGTACCTTCAGGGAGGACCTTTACTACCGGATCGATATCCTTACCCTGGAACTCCCTGAACTCTTGAAGCGTAGGGAGGATATCCCGGCTATCGCGGAATATTGGATCCGGCAGTTCACGATCCAATTTGGTCTTACTCCCGTGCAACTGACAGATCGAGCGAAACGTAAGTTGATGATGCTGGAGTTCCCCGGGAACATTCGGCAGTTGCGAAACCTCTGTGAACGGCTGGTGGTGTTGAGTCAATGCCAGGTCATCGACGAGCGGGATGTGGAGAGCGCAGTAGCTACTTATCCTACGGTAACAGAGGCGGTGGAACCTCCCGTCGGCACCTTCAGAGATGCCGTGGAACAGTTCGAACGGGAACGCGTATTGACGGCATTGAAGCAGGCGGCCTACAACAAGAACGTTGCGGCAAAGGCATTGGGAATCAGCCGGACAACCCTCTGGAGAAGGATGAAAGAGCTTGAACTGATTTGAAACAGTTTGAAAATGCTGTTCCACGGGAAGGTGCCAAGAAGGGAATCCGGGGAATATCTATTCAGTATCTTACGAAAGGTTAATGAGTTAAGAGTAACTGATTGGAACCATCGAGTGTGGTTTTTTGGCATGTTTATTGCTCATTTTCTTTTAGGAGGATATGGGACATGACTGCAGAATCTAGGAAACGGGACCTCTACTTGGGAATCGGATTCTTGCTTTTTTCCATCGGGGTATGGATCGCATCCTTCTCCATCAAGCATCTGGTGGTCGCCAGAATCGGATCTGCCTTCGTTCCTCAACTGGCGGCAACCCTGTTGGCTATCCTGAGTATCGTACTGATCCTTCAGTCGATACTTCAGGCACCCGGAGGTTCTTCGAAGGCGGAAAAAACCACCGAACAGGAAACGGAAGCTGCTTCGAAACGAAAGAAACGGGTTCGTCTGACCTTTCTACTGATTCTTTTCTACTTGATCTTTCTGGAGCCCATTGGATTTCTCCTCACCACTGCCCTGTACCTGTTCTTTCAATTCTGGGTCTTGGCACGTAGAAAACCGAATCTTCCCCTCTACGGGATTATTGCAGTTTCCACCTCGGTGATCATCTATTACCTCTTTGTAAAGGTATTCGTGCTCTTCTTGCCCGCGGGCCTGCTAGGATAGGAGATGGGTATGCTGGAAATGTTCTATGTCGGATTTTCTCAGATTTTAGCGGTGAAGCCCCTGATCCTGATCTTCCTAGGAGTGGGGGTGGGAATCGTCTTCGGGGCCATCCCAGGTTTGACAGCCACTATGGCGGTAGCCCTCTTTCTGCCATTGACCTTTGGGATGCATCCTGTGGACGGTATGGCCCTCCTGATCGGTTTGTACATCGGAGGAGTGTCCGGGGGGCTCATTTCAGCCATCCTGATCAAAATCCCCGGGACCCCTTCCAGTATCGCCACCACCTTCGATGGGTACCCGATGGCGGAGAAGGGTGAAGCAGGAAAGGCCCTTGGCGCCGGCATTTTCTACTCCTTTCTCGGTGGTTGGTTCAGCTTCCTGGTACTTTTTTTCATCGCCCCTCCCTTGGCCGATGTTGCGTTGAGGTTCGGGCCGCCCGAGTATTTCTCCATTGCGATCTTTTCCCTCACCCTCATCGCAAGCCTTTCCACAGGTTCTACCATCAAGGGGCTGATGAGCGGTATTGTGGGGGTTCTTCTTTCCTGCGTGGGCACCGCACCGATCGATGCCTTCCCCCGATTCACTTTCGGGTTCTACCAGTTGGACGGGGGGTTCAACCTTCTCCCCGCCCTGGTAGGACTCTTTGCCATTACGGAAATTCTAAAAACCGCGGAATCGGATATCGAGATCAAACTGGATCATATCGCCAACTACCGAATCAAGGGATTTGGATTCTCGGGAAAAGAGTTCGTCCAGCAATTGGGGAACTTCATCCGGTCCGCTCTTATAGGAACGGGAATAGGAATCCTTCCCGGAATCGGAGGGGGAACCTCCAACATCCTTTCCTACATCGCCGCCAAAAAAATGTCCAAACATCCCGAGAAGTTCGGTACAGGGATTCTTGATGGGGTGGTTGCTTCGGAAACTGCCAACAACGCCTCCATCGGGGGAGCCCTGGTTCCCTTGCTCGCCATGGGTATCCCCGGCGATACGGTAACGGCCATGCTCCTGGGGGGACTCATGATACATGGCCTTTCCCCTGGACCCCTCCTCTTTACCACTTCGGGGAATATCGTCTACGGTATCTTTGCCGCTCTCATCGTAGCGAACTTCGTGATGGTCCTCATGGAGTATTTCGGAATCCGGTTCTTCGTGAGGCTACTCAAAATACCGAAACATATCATGCTCCCCATCATCATCGTGTTCTGCGTGGTGGGCGCCTATGGGTTGAACAATCGGGTGTTCGATGCCTGGTCGGTGATGTTCTTCGGGGTCATAGGGTATGCCTTCGAGAAGTGGGGATTTCCCCTGGCTCCCGTGATTCTGGGATTCATCCTGGGACCCCTTGCCGAAACGAACCTACGTCGGGGACTTATGATGACCCAGGGGAATTTCCTTCCCTTCCTTACCAAACCGGTATCGGGAGCCTTTCTGGTGATTGCCCTAGCCTCGGTAGTGTACTCGGTGATCAAGGAGCGTAAGCAGGCAAAGCGGTAGTGTAAGTCTTAGTGTACCTTTTCGCTAGGAGTTGCTTCCTGCCTTTCCAGGGCGGCTCGAGGCAGGAATGGGGGCCTTGTTCTATCCCTTCCTTGTTTTCAGGTAGAAAGAGATGGAGCGGTCGTAAGCCCGCTCTGCCTCTTTGGAGAAGTAGCAAGCCGGAAGCTCCCCCATGCTCCGATGGTAAGCGATACACTCACAGCAGATCCCCTTCCGGGAGCAGGGGTAGGTACAGTTGCATCGTTTCAGGTTGGAGTCGATGGCACAGGTTTTCATAATCGGTTCATACTATAATTCGTCAGTTGGATAGGAATCAAGGGGAGTAATTATATTACCAAAGTTGTCAACTAAAGTTGATCGCATCATGGATCTCCTGCTAGGTTTATTCTACAAACTACAGGCAAGCTTAAGAACTCATGAAAGGCTGAAAAGTCTCTAATAGCATTTACTTTCCTAGTAATGAATAATCTAAAATTTTTTAATGAATGATTCTCGTTCTCCTATTTAAGGTAAGGTTGGTACTCTTTTTGCTTAATTTGATCCTGGAGGATACCATGAACACAAAAATAGACCTTTGGAAAAGAAAGTATTTGGGGTTGATCGCGGCAGGGATTGTCGCGGTGTTTCTCATGGGATGCGGTTCCGCAGGGGCGGGGGATGGTGGGGATGGGGGTGGCGGGGGAGCTCCGGGAGGAGGCGGGGGCGGCGCGCCAACCACGGCCCTTGTGGAAGGGACCATGGCTGTGTCTGGCGATGCCGAAGGGGCGGTGAGTTTTTCTTTCGAAATACCTGTCGCTTCATCCAGTTATACCGCGAAGGAATTGAAATCCGCCACAGGAATCCTGTTGGTGAGCGGGGGAATCGGAAGCTTCAAGATCGGATTGGTGGGGACCTACGATTCTGTAACGGGGAACTACGATCTAGCCGCGGAAGGGAATCTTTTGGGAATCTTTATTTCCATCGTGGTTCGGGGACAGATCGATGCGAACCGAAACTTCATGGAATCCCACGTCTCTGTGACTACCTTGGATTCCGAGGGGAACCTGAAGGTGTCTTCCGGCACGGGTGCCCAGAAGCCGGGAACCGAAGGAGATGTAAAAAATCAGGTGCAGAACTCAGGGGCTTCCAGTGTCACACAGGTAAGTCCGGGGGATGACTCGGTATTGAGCCAGTTCCTCGGAACCTGGTATGGGAGTGTACCCAGTTTCATGAGTGGGATCGCTCCCGAACCGGACGAGATAGGTTCGTACACAAAAGTAATCCTTCGGGTAAGTTCCAAGAGTTTCTCCTGGATCTACGCAACGAATAATTACGCCACTAACCCTGAACATGTCGTAACGGGTATGATCAAAAGTGTGTACAATTCCATCAACAGTACGGATCAGACGCAGCAGCAGCACTACGTGCTAGAGTTCAAGAAGGCCGATCTCGGTATGGGATCAGGACCGATCTACATGAACATCCGGGCCAAGGATAAAAGTACCGGCCGACAGATGAACGTGTACCTTGACAACGGGCCAAACACGGGTAGTTTTCCTGCCAATCTCTATGAAACGGCGGAAGAAGCCGCCCAGGAAACATCCCGAACCAAACAGCGGGATGCCATTGTCTTCAGCTTGCAGAAATGAAAAGGTCTACATATAGATGAGATGTATGCCGCCTATGTTTCAAAGGATCGGCTATTCGAAAGAATAGCCGATTTTTATTGTCAGGAATAAAAGTTTTCCTTACCTTTTACCTATAGCTTTCCCAAAGCCGCCTGTTAGGAATAAGGGGGTAACCAATGACCACCGCCTCTTTACCAGGTTCCAATCCCTTTGCACAAATTCTTACCACTTCAAAAAAAATGCTCTCGCTTTTTCAGTTCATAGAAGTGGTGGCCCCTACGGAGGAACCTGTGTTGATTTTCGGGGAAACGGGAGTGGGAAAGGAACTTTTTGCCCGAGCCATACACGATGCCAGCGGAAGGAAAGGACAGTATGTGGCGATCAACTTAGGGGGCGTGGAAGATGCCATGCTGGCGGATACCCTTTTCGGGCACAGTGACGGCGCGTACACAGGGGCAGAGGATAAGAGAGCGGGACTGTGCCATACCGCCCGAGGGGGTACCTTGTTCCTGGATGAGATCGGGGATTTAAGTCACTCTTCCCAGGTGAAACTTCTCCGGCTTCTGGAGAATGGAGAGTACTATCCCCTCGGAGTGGACACCCCTCATCAGAACGAAGCGCGGATCGTGGCTGCCACCAACAAAGATTTGAGTTCCTTAGTAGAGGTCGGTAAGTTTCGAAGGGACCTACTGTACCGGTTGTCCACCTTTCAGATCACGGTTCCCCCCTTGAGGGATCGGAAGGAGGATCTCCCGATCCTGTGCACCCACTGGCTGAAGGAAGAAATGGAAACGATCCCTACGAAAAGTCTTACCTCGGAAGCCATCAGACTACTGTCAGAGTACTCCTTTCCGGGGAACGTTCGGGAGCTCCGGAGAATCTTGCTCCGGGCGCGGATACTCTGTCCGGGGGACTCCATCGAGGGAGACCTCGTTTCTACCCTGCTGAAGGAAACCGATTATGATGGGCATCGCTCGGAAAGAAACGTAACTTCTATCGTGTTTCCTGAAAAACTTCCTACCATTCGTGTGCTGATCGACGAACTGATAAAGGAAGCCTTGCGAAGATCGGAAGGTAGGCAGAATGAGGCAGCCGCAATGCTGGGAATCACCCGCCAAGCGTTGAGTAAAAGACTCAAACAGCAGCGGAGTTTTTATCCTTGAATGGGATTGCGTGAAGGATCGAAGGCCTTATAAAGCCGCCGCCCTATTCTTGAACAGTAGATTGATTTAAAGGGTTGCTCTTCGATATCTTACTTTATTATGGAAAAACAAAAACAAAAAGCAAAAGGGTCGTTTCGCAATTTCCTATCGACTATTCTTTTCTTTGGTCTTCTAGGGATAGGCCTTACAGTACCGCAAGCCTTTGGGGAACCCTGGGTAGATGCAGAACTGGGGTTGGTGTTCACTCACTATAACAACATACGGATACCGGGAGATTCGGGCACACGGTTCAGCCTGACTTCGCCCTTCGAGCAGGAAAGTACCGTTTCGGCTAGAGTGCGGGTGGGGTACGATTTTCTGGATCGGCATTCGCTGAGCGCATTGGTGGCTCCCCTGACGGTTCGGTACAGGGGAACGTTGGAAAAGGATACCAATTTCGCGGGTGTCACTTTCCCTAAAGACTCTGCGGTAGATGCCACCTATCGGTTCAATTCGTACCGTCTTACCTACCGGTACGCGTTGGTGCAGGAAAAGCAAGGGAGACTTGCCCTCGGGTTGACGGGAAAAATCAGGGATGCGGAAATACGGCTTCAAACGGACACGGAAAGGGGTTCCAAGGCGAATGTGGGGTTTGTCCCCCTCATCCACCTATACGCCCTGTACGAACCGCAAAAAAGCCTCTTCTTCCTGCTGGAAGTGGACGCCCTGGCGGCTTCCCAGGGAAGGGCTTTTGACGTCCTCGTGGCAATCGGGTACCGCATCTCGAAGGATCTATCCCTGCGGTTGGGGTATCGGTTCCTCGAGGGAGGGTCCGATTCGGATGAGGTGTATAATTTCTCCTACTTCCACTACTCTACCGTGGGGCTCCAGTACCGGTTTTAAGCGATGGTAGCGATGGTGGTGTGAGCCTGCCGGGGGGAGCGGTACTTTTCCATCGCCTGCCAACCTTTCTCCCTGTAGATCTTGGCACTGGAAGCGGGGTCGGGAGCGCCGTAGATTCCTCTGCCCACGATGATTCCATCGGCACCGCCTGCCACAGCATCCTCTACCGTCATGTACTGCTGACCCAGTTCGTCCTTTCCCTTTCGGAGTTGAACTCCCGGCATCAGGAGGAGCTGCCCTTCGGGGAGCTTTTCCCTGAATCGTTTCAGGTCTTCCAAGGACTCCCCATGTCCGATGTAGCCGGCCACCCAGGCAGGATACTGCCTACCGATTTCGATGACCTTTCGGGTATACCCCTCGTTGATCAGGTTGTTTCGGGAGGACATACGGGCTAGGAGAAAGGCGCTTCCCGTGGAACGTCCTTCCGCATCTCCGAACAGCCCTTTCAGGATGTCCTCTCCGGAGATCAGGTGAACGGTTACCGCGTCGGCCCAATCGGCGATCCGGTAGATCCCTCCACGGTACTGCATGCGGGCAGTGTTCCCGATATCGGCGAACTTTCGATCTGACATGATGTAGAAGTCCTCCTCCTCTGCCAGGGCGGAAAGACGGACGGGAAAAGTGGGATCGAAGTCTTCCAGGATATCCACGTGGACCTTTACCATGGCAATTTCTGAAGCGGTGGCTTCCAGAATCCGGAAGAAATCGGCCTTGTTGGTGGCATCCAGACTGAGGATCAGGTTCGTTTGCTTGCGATACATGAGTTCGGTAAGCTTGTCGGCAAAGGGATTCTTGACCCGTGTGTCGGTATTCCCGGCTTCCAGGTTCCGGGTAAACGTCCGGGCCTGCTCGGCCTGCTGGGCGGTGATTTTCCCGTGGGAAAGGAGAGTGGTAAGGATTTCTTCCAGGTTCACCAGACTGTGGAGCCTGTACCCTCTGGAACCCAGCACTTCTTTTGCTTTCAGGCTTCGATCTATGAACACCACGAAGTCCTTTACCACCAGGCCGGCGGCTTCGAAGGCTTCTGCGGTTTCGATCTTGCTTTCCCCGGTGGTGATCAGATCGTCGATCACCAGGCACCGGTCGCCCTTCCGGTAACTGCCCACGATGCTCCCCCCCAATCCGTAGGACTTTTCTTCTTTCCTGCAGTAGATGAGGGGTTTCCCCAACCGCTGGGCTACCACCGCTGCGTAGGGAAGGGCGGTGTAGGGGATTCCCGTCACTACATCGAACGCCATATCCCGCACTTTTTCGATCAGGAGATCGACCATGCGCTGAAAGATGTCCGGTTTGGACACGATATCCCGCAAGTCGAAGTAAAAGGGGCTAACCTTTCCGCTTTTCAGCACGAAGTTACCGAACTTCACCGCACCTGCGTGTTCCAGATCCAGGATCAGGTTCGTGTGGGACATAGGGTTTTCTCCTTGTCGAAAATTGGGTAAATCCATCCCAGGATGGATCGTGAGATGTTTGTGGATAGATCGAAGGGCATAAAAAAAGAGGAGCCATTTTCGGCTCCTCTTGAAAATTCAACCCTGGAAACATGTGCCCCAGGAAAGGCTTTCCTGGAAAAAATTGCACCCCCTCTTTCCGTTATCATCCTTTTTGCTATGAAATCAGGGTGCATATTTTTCATAGTTTCATCGACTATACGACGGAATTGGTTTCCTGTCAATACCCCGCGTTGACTCATCCTGCAGCATACTAGTTGACCTTCCCCAGGGGAAAACCCTGTCCGCCCGGTGAGGCGGAAGGTTACTGCAGGACTAAAAATATTGCTTGCCAATTGTGAGTAATCCACTTTAGAATTACAAAGCAAAACTAAATCCTATAGGAGGTCTCTATGGTATCAGGTGGAATCGCGTTGTTTTTCCTATTGCTGGCTGTACTGGCTATCATCGTGCTTACCGCCAAGTACAAGATGAACGCCTTCGTGGTGCTGATCGGTGTGGCCTTCCTCTATGGAATCGCTATCGGTATGCCCTTGAAGGATGTGGTGGCCAATGTCCGAACCGGATTTGGGAACACGTTGGGCTATATCGGAATCGTCATCGTGTGCGGAACCATCATGGGGTATATCCTGGAAAAAACAGGGGCCGCACTGTCCATGACCCAGGCGATCCTCAAACTGGTAGGGAGGGACCGCTCGGCTTTAGCGATGAGCATTGCGGGGTATGTGGTATCCATTCCAGTGTTCTGCGACTCCGGATACGTCATCCTGACGCCCCTGAACAAAGCCCTGGCAAAGGAAACGAAGACTTCCATGGCGGTGATGGCGGTTGCCCTCTCCACAGGGTTGTATGCCACCCACACGATGGTGCCTCCCACCCCGGGACCCATAGCGGCAGCAGGGACCTTGAAAGCGGACCTCGGGTTAGTGATCGTGCTAGGATTAATTGCAGCATTTCCCGCGATGATCGCCGGGTATATCTGGGCCAAAACAGTGGCGAAAAAGTACTGGATCGAAGCGGATATCGAGGTTTCATACGATGAACTATTAAAGCAGCAGGGAAAGCTTCCCAATACCTTCATGTCCTTCATGCCTCTCGTGGTACCCATCCTCTTGATCCTGTTGAAATCTGTGGCGGATTTCCCCACGAAGCCCTTCGGAGGAGGCGGATTCGCGGCCTTCATCAGCTTTATCGGAGATCCCGTTACCGCATTGATGCTGGGAGTGATCCTCTCCCTCTTCCTCGTGCCCAAGGGGTCCCTGGGAACCGCTTACCATGAGTGGATGGGACATGGAATCCGGGATGCCGCCATCATCCTTGTGATCACCGGTGCGGGTGGTTCCTTCGGACGGATCCTACAACAATCTCCCATGGTGGAGTTCATCAAGACCAACCTATCAGGGATGCATCTGGGGATGCTGATGCCCTTCATCATCGCGGCAGCCCTGAAAACTGCCCAGGGTTCTTCCACCGTGGCCATCATCACTACATCGGCCATCATGGCACCCATTCTTTCCACGCTGGGGTTGAACCCGGCCCTCACCGTAATTGCCATCGGCGCGGGATCGATGGTGGTTTCCCATGCCAATGACTCGTACTTCTGGGTAGTGTCCCAGTTCAGTAACATGGAAGTTTCCGTGGCCTACAAGATCTACACCAGCGCTACCTTAGTGGAGGGAATCGTGGGAATCATCGTGGTGATGATCATGTCGATTTTTATCTAGCTATCTGTGATCTAGTTGTTAGGTAGGGATCCAGTCAACATCGCCGCCTCTAAGGGGGCGGCTATTTTTTTACCTACTTTCTCTCCGAGTGGCGCTAGGGACAAGCAGGATAGACGCTACCCCTGCAAGTAAAGAGATCAGCAGAGGGTATCGGGCATCGATCATGGCGATGGATCCCGCCAGCCACCCGAAGGGAGCGCTTCCCCCGTACACTACCGCGTACACGATGGCCATTTGCTTGGCCCTGTGCTCGTCCATCACGCGGTTGGCGATATTGCCGTTTACAAAGGGGGTTACGAAGGCGGAGCCAATGGATGCGATGAAATGTGCTCCCAGCGCCCAGGTCAGGTTGCCCGCGGGAGTAAGTAGGAGGAGTACGATGCCTGTAAGAAAGAAAGACAACCCGAAGCGAAGGGGTTTTGCGGGAGGCCGGGAACCCACGGCGGGCATGATGAAGATATAGATGAACATCACCACCGCGGATCCAATGGCAGGAAAGACTCCTAGGGTTTCCTGGGGAATACCAATCCCCTTGTTCAGCACGATCCCGAGAAAGGTGTTTCGAAGAACGATCTGCACATTGTTCAACATCACCAAGAGGAAAGCTGCCCGGGTAAAAGGATTTAGGAAAAGATCTTTCATAAGAACGGGATATTCACGGAAGGCAGTGAGGGGAGTGTGCAGCCTGGCTTCCTGTATCTTTTTTCTCCCGATGGTTGTTTCTTCGGTGTATTTGTTTCGAAGAAAAAACATGAAGGTCATGGAAAGGGCCGCAAGGGCGTATAGCCCCCGTACCGCAGGAACCAGGGTAAACCGTTCTACCAGGTACCCTGAAAGGGGAGCGAAGAAACCTGCCAGGATATTGGCCACTTCCACCCAGGTGTAGATATGCACCCGTTGTTCGGGCGGGGCATCCTCGATCATGAGACAGTTCCAGGAGTTCTGGACGATCCGTACCATCGCATTGAGGATGGCGGCCACCAGAAAGTAGTAGTAATTCTGGGCAACCATCCAGATGAGGGTTGGAATCGACCAGGAAAGGAGATCGAAGATGAGAGAGGTTCGTTTCCGGCCCAGTCGATCGGTGATGTAACCGCCCATAAGAGCGAAGAACATCTGGAAGATCAAACCTATGGCAGTTATGGTGCCCACCTGTGCCTTCGTGCATCCGAGGGCAAGCATATACAGGGAAGCGTAGGGGGCAAACAGATTGAAAGGGATACCCCAGAAAGGTTCCACCAGGATGCAAGTCCGAGTATTGCCCCGGAAACTACTCAACACAGAGAAAGTTAACCCCAGTCGTTTCACTAAGACGCTTTTCATAACCAAGCTATCTATATATCGTAGAGCACGAATAGTTACAATACAGAACGCCCCTGAAGCGAAGGAGCGTCTCCTAAGCCTCGGTTCACCGAAAGAGCCTGGATAGGAGGGTGTCCTTCTGTCTCCATTTGGGATCCACCTTTACCCGAAGGTCTAGATGTACGGGATAGGGGAAGATCTCGGCCAGTTCCTTCTCGGCTGCCAGCCTGATGGTTTTGATTTTAGCTCCCCCCTTTCCGATAAGGATCCCTTTTTGAGACTCCCGTTCAACCACCAGGAAGGCCCTGACCCAGAGGGACCCATTTTCCCGCTTTTCCATATCGGAGATTTCGACATAGAGGGAATGGGGTATTTCCTGGCGGGTTTCCCAGACAGCTTTTTCGCGAATGATCTCGGAAATGCGGAAATCGGGGTCCTGATCCGTGTAGTACTCTTCAGGATAAAGGAGATCCCCTTCTGGTGCCGCATCGAAGAGGGCCTGGGTAAGGAGGGGAATTCCCTCTCCCGTGAGGGCGGAAATTTTCCACCGGGAGGCCTGAGGTAGACGAAGGTTCAAGAAGGTTTCCACCTGCTCTCGGTAGGAGGGTGTTACATCGATCTTGTTCAGGGCTGCCAGAAGGGGGCCCTGGAAGGAGGAAACCCTCTCTGCGATGAGTTCTTCTTCCTCTCCCGGGGGCCTGCTCGTATCGATCACGTACAGGACGATATCCACCTCCTGGATCGTGTCTTCCACCAGCTTTTTCAGGTAAAGGTTGAACTTCCGTTCCGATTTGTGGTAACCCGGGGTGTCGATGAAGATCAACTGTCCGCGGACGGTGGTCAGGATACCTCGAATCCGATTTCGAGTGGTTTGTGGAACTGGAGAGGTAATGGCTACTTTCTGGCCGCAAAGGAGGTTCACGAGGGTGGATTTACCCGCACTCGGTCTTCCCACTACGGCCACCACCGCGCTCTTTTTCTTCGTTTCTGTTTCCCCCATTCTTTACCCTCCATGATTCTATTGGTATATTACATGGGAATGTTTCCATCAAGCAGGAGTCAAGTAGGAGTGATTCATGGCACAATTTCAGGAAGAAAATGAGGGAAAGGAAGAGCGGGCTCCCGAGGGAGAGGCTCTATTTCAGAGACTATTGAAAACTCGAACGATCATCCTTTCGGGGGAGATCAATAAAACCCTGGCGGAGCGCACCATCAGGCAGCTTCTTCTCCTGGAGGCAGAAGGGGAGGGGGCTATAAAGATCTTCATCGATACCCCTGGGGGCGATGTGGATGCGGGGTATGCTATCATCGATATGATGCGGTTTATCAAGCCGGAGGTATACACTATCGGGATGGGGCTGGTGGCTTCTGCGGGAGCCCTGGTTCTGCTGGGAGCACCGAAAGAAAGGCGGTTTGGACTACCCAATTCCCATTACCTAATCCATCAACCCCTGAGTGGAATGCGGGGAGTGGCCACGGAAATCGAAATTCATGCCAGGGAACTAGAAAAGGTGCGCGACCGGATCAATCGCTTCATCGCGGAAGAGACAGGGAAGCCCCTCGAGCAGATCGAAAAGGACACGGACCGGGATTTCTGGATGGATGCGGAAGAGGCAAAGAACTACGGCCTTATCGGGCGGATCATCAAAAGCCGTTCGGATCTCCCCGCCTAGGGAAGGCGCGGTACGGACGTGTTCTGTGGCGTGGTTTTTTCATAGCCTTGCACCCAAGGGGAATATATCCATCGGCCAGGGGAAGGGGAGGTAATCAATCAATCATGGAAGAAAACTGTCTACAACAGTTAGAAGGATTACCCGCGGGGGTAAAACTCTTTCGGGGCAAGGTACGGGACATTGTCGATTTGGGTGATCGACTACTCATCACCACTACGGATCGGATCTCTGCATTCGATCGGGTGCTTACCACGATTCCCCACAAGGGAGAAATCCTCAATCGAATCAGTTGTTCCTGGTTCTCGAAGGTCACGGATCTGGTCCCTACCCACATCCTGGAAGAACTCTCGCCCCGCACCGTGGTGGTGCGAAAGACCCGGGTATTACCCCTGGAAGTGGTGGTGCGAGGGTACCTTACAGGTTCTGCCTACCGTTCGTATCAGGAAGGGAAACCTGTTTCGGGAATCCACCTCCCGAAAGGGATGAGGAAAAACGAACCCTTCCCCCAGCCCCTCATTACACCGTCCACCAAGGAAGGGGTAGGGATCCACGATGAACCCATTTCGGAGGCAGAGATCCTGGAGAAAAAGATCCTCTCTCCTTCTCTATGGGAGCAGGTGAAAGAGAAAGCCTTTGCCCTGTTCAAACGAGGAACGGAGATTGCTCGAAAACGGGGCTTGATTCTGGTGGATACGAAGTATGAGTTTGGGCTTTCGGAGGAAGGAACCCTGTACCTCGTGGATGAACTCCATACTCCCGATTCTTCCCGGTTCTGGTACGCTAGTTCCTACGAGGAATCTCTGGCAAAGGGAATCGACCCCCGGCAGCTGGATAAAGAATACTTCCGGGCCTGGCTTCTTTCCAGGGGATTCCAGGGTAATGGCCCCGCTCCCCCTATTCCCGACGAAGTTCGTCTGGCAGTTTCCCGACGCTACATTGAAGCCTTCGAGGCGATCGAAGGAACCATCTTTCGTCCTCTTGCAGAAAATCCTGAAGCAGAAACACAAATCGTGCTGTCATACCTAGAAAAGATCCGCTGAGTTCGCCTGGGAGGAAGCTTCCGGAGAGCCCGCCCTCGAGCAACGAGGGGGCCTAGGCATGTAGCCCGCCCTCGATCAACGAGAGGTTCCCAGGCCTTTCCTCAAATACGTCGGCGACGGTTTGCGGGAAAGACGGCCCTGCGAGGGCAGTGTCGAGGGGTCTTACGTTTTTCTCCCGATGCTTCCTGTGTAAGGCGGATCGAGAGGGGGCTTCACGATGGAGAGGTTTCTGTACAAGTGCGGTTTCATGCCCATGAAAGGGTGGGTGGCTCTTTTTTTCGTGCTGATTCCTTTTTCCTCCTGCGGAGGATGTTCTTTTCATTGGGAGGAGCAGGACGATGCAGCTACCTATACCTTCCTTTCCTACAACGTGCACAACCTCTTCGACGATACGGATCAAGGCACCGAGTATCCCGAGTACAGTGTGGCGAACGGAAAATGGAGTAGAACGGAATATCTAAAAAAATTGGAGAACCTGGGAAAAGTGATCCGGGAATCCTCTCCCGGGGGAGCGGACTTCCTTGCCTTTTATGAAGTAGAAAACCAGAGGGTCCTGAAGGATTTGATTGATCTATACCTTCAGAGGATGGGATACAGGAATTACGCCGCTATTACCCTTCCGAACGCTCCCATGGGGCTTGGGTTCATCACACGGTTACCTGTTCGGAACTGCAAAACTCACCAACCCGTTCCCCGGGGGTTCCCCCAGCGGCCTATCATGGAAGTGGAGGTCGACTGCGGGGGAAATCCCCTTGTGGTGTTCCTCTGTCATTTCAAGTCGAAGACCGAAGGGGCAGAGGCCACGGAAAGAAACCGGGTGGCTTCCGCGGAACTCCTTCGAAAACGGATCCAGACTCTTTTCGAGGAGAATCCTTCCCGGGAAGTGTTGATTCTAGGGGATTTGAACGAGAATATCGACGAACAGGACCGTGTGGAAGGCCGGTATCCCACGGCTCTTGTCCCGGTGGAGACCGCAACTGCGGAGACGGGTGGGCTGATCGTTTCGAGGGATCCTGCCGCACGCACACCCGAAAGGGATGTTCTCTATTCCCCCTGGTTCGCCAATGGTACGGACAAAGGATCCTATTGGTATCGGGGGAACTGGGAAACCATCGATCATGTGCTGCTTTCGGCCAATCTCCTAAGGCCTCCTAACCTAGTATATGCACGCTTCCGTGTGGTGAGTCTCCCGTACTTACTGAATACCGCAGGGCAACCCAATTCAGCCTATTCGGATCATTTACCCCTTTGGGTGGAACTCCGAGTGGCCCAGCATTGAAGGCAAGGGGGTTGGTTTCAAAGGGGACAATTGGTTGATCTCTTGGATGGTTTCTTCCTCCATCCGGTTTACCGTATCGATATTGGCTCGGAACACGTGATCCATGAGGGGATCCAGCAATCGGTGGTAACTGAAGTGCGGGTGGGTGAGGAAACCCCTCCTGACCTTATGGGGGGAACCAGCGCCAGGATCGAAGGTTTTTAACCCTCGCTCAATGGCGTACTGGATGGGAGTGTAGTAGCACACATCGAAATGGAGATCTTTCAGGTCCCGATAGGTTCCCCAATACCTTCCCCAGAGCCGGGACCCTTTCTGGACCAGGAAGGCTAATGCCAGGGGAGATTCCTCAGGAAGGGATGCTTCCACAAACAGGATCCGGTGGCTGAAGGTCCTTTGAAGTTGTAGAAAGAACTCTTCGTTCACATATCGGGCGTCGTAAGGAGCGAACTTGTCGTTGGTACGGGTGTACAACCGAAACATGTGCTGGAAGACACTCGGATCTGCATCGGAAGCGGAAACAACCCGTGTCTTTATCCCTGCCTCCACTACCGATTGCCGTTCCTTACGGATGTTCTTTCGTTGGTATTTGGTGAAGCTTGTTAAGTACTGAGAGAAATCTTCGAACCCCTTGTTTTCCCAGAGATAATGGTGATGTTTCCAGGGGACGAATCGATTTTTGGGGAGGGTTTCCCCCCAGACAGGGTCCACGAAGAGGAGATGTATCCCCTGAATTCCTTGGGTATGGCAAACCTGTTCCGCTATATCGAGGAAGGTTCTTTGCATTTCGATAGGATCGTACCCCGGGGCTATTAGGAAGCGGTAGCCGACTACGGGGGTTGCAGGAATCACCCCCACCAGCTTGGGGTAGTAAGACCGGCGTAACATGTGGGCCGCTTCTGCCCAGAAATAATCGAACACGAACTCTCCCCAGCTATGGTGTTTGATGTACAGTGGAGCGATCCCTACGAGTCTTGCCCCATCCCAGAGGGTGATATGGCAGGGCTGCCAGCCTGTTTCGGGGCAAATACTATGGGAGCCTTCCAGTGCGGAGAACCACTCCCATTCGAGGAAGGGACTGTCATCCTCGTGGAGGAGAGAATTCCATTGATCTGCTTCGAGCTCCAACACGGTGGAGTGGAATGATACCCTCAGTTTCGTCTCCATATCTAGTGCTTTGAATATACTCACGGAAAAAAGAAAAGCTAAGATTCCCTTGAATTTCGGACGATACGAATACTGTAGTCTAGATCACGAGCATCCGGAGGATCCCATGTTTCAGTACAAGGTGAAATCAAATCCTGGTAACGAGACGTATATGAATATTCTGGCAGAAACGGAAGACCAGCTTTTTATACATATCGTCACCTTCAAAGAAGGGTACGAAGTGGAAAAGAGGGAAACCATGCCCAGAAAACTTTTCGATACCTGTCTTCGTACCGGTTACCTGACTCCTTTGAAAAGTTCCGTTCTAGCGGTTCCCAAGAGCGCGTAAGAGCGATCAATTGGCTACTCTTTTTGCCTCGGGAAGAAAGGTTTCAGTTCCACGTGTAGATCCTGCTTCATTTCCAATGCAAGCAACTCTTCCTTCAATCGGTGGACAGGCACTCCTTGGGGAACCAGTACACGGGCATGCATGTGAAACAGGGGAGCCCCGCTCCAGGGTGCGAAGCTGGTTTCCGTTTCAAGATCTTCTATGTTGGCGTTGTACCGCCTGAGAATGGAAGTCACGGCATGTACGATTCCTGGAGTGTCTTGTGAAATAGTTTGAAGGGTATAAGGGATTCCCCCCCCTAGGGGAGGATGTTCCCGCGTATCCTTAATGAAGATCTGGAGAGACAGTTTGTTTTCCCCATGCTTCAGTTCTTCGGAAAGGGAGTGCAAGTTTTCGGGCTTTCCTGAGATCAGCATGATGACAGCGAACTCGCCCCCCAGTACGGCCATCTTGCTTTCCTCTATGTTGCATCTATTCCGCAAGACGATTTCAGCCAGATCATCCGCAATACCTACCCGATCAGGCCCTATAGCCGTTATCACCTTGTAACCTATGTGTTCCCGCATGCCCTTACTGTAATGGAACTCGACAGGTATTGTCGAGGGTTCCAATGGGAAAGGTTGCGGAAAGAATCCGTGGAGAATTGCACGACACGGACGTGAAAAGAGCAGACTGCTTGACTGTGGGGGAAAATATGACTATTTTAGTAATGAAAAACCTGGTAACAGGAATACTCTTTTAGGGGAGGACGATATGGCACACCAACTTCCTGAACTACCTTATCCGTACAATGCGCTGGAGCCCTACATAGACGAACGAACGATGACGATACATCACACGAAGCATCATGGGGCTTACGTGAACAATCTGAACAAAGCCGTTGAGGGGACCGAGTTTGCCGATCGACCCGTTGAGTCTCTTTTAAGAAACCTCGACACCCTGCCGGAGCCAATTCGTACAACCGTACGGAACAATGGAGGGGGGCACTACAATCATTCTCTCTTCTGGACGTGGATGAGCCCGCAGGGAGGAGGGGAACCCAAGGGAGGGTTGAAGGAAGCCTTGGCCCGTTCCTTCGGTGGTTTCGCGGGGTTCAAAGAAAAGTTTTCCCAGGCTGCCATGGGCAGATTCGGGAGCGGATGGGCATGGCTTGTGGTGAACAAGAACAAGAACCTGGAGATCTATTCCACTCCCAACCAAGATTCCCCCATCATGCAGGGAGACATACCGATCCTGGGTGTGGACGTGTGGGAACATGCCTACTATCTCCTCTATCAGAACAGACGAGCCGACTATGTGGAAGCTTTCTACAACGTGATTTACTGGCCCGAGGTGGAACGAAGGTTTGAGGAAGCCCTGAAAAAAACCTAACCAGAACTGTCTGCAGGAGTGCAGCATTCTCTTGGGCCCCCGTTGTAGGGGGCTTTCCCACTCCTTGACCCGTCATAGGATAACTCCACATACTGGTTTCCATGATAGAAGCCTTGAAACAGATTGGGGGTAAAATACTTCGTTCGTACGAAGAAATAGGGGGAATCAATCACCTGGATGGGTCTAACCTGCCTTCTCGCGTTGGAGTGGTAGCGATTCTGCAGGACTATCAATCCCTCGTGTTTCCCGGTTTTACCACGGAAGAACCTGTACAGCAGGAGGAGGTTCCCTATCGTATAACGGAGACCCTCAACCGATTGGCGAGAAATCTCATCATGGAAATTGGGAAGTGTATTTGCTTCAGGACCCGAAGGACCGACCAAGGGGAGAGAACCGATGGAAGCGTAAGGTCCTGTGTTGGCGGTACAGCCTGGGACTTAAGGTGCAAGAACGAGGCCGAACAGGTGGTATTGGAATTGCTGGGGCAGCTTCCGGAATTGCGGCGAAAAATTCACCTGGATGTGGAGGCTGCTTTTGAAGGAGATCCCGCTGCGAAGTCCCACGAGGAGGTGATTCTTGCCTACCCGGGGTTAGAAGCCATTTCCATACACCGTTTCGCCCATGAACTCTGGATACGGAATATACCCCTACTCCCCCGAATGATGAGCGAGTATATACATGGGAAGACGGGGATCGATATTCACCCCGGAGCCACCATCGGAGAATCTTTCTTCATAGACCACGGCACCGGTGTGGTGATCGGAGAAACCACTGTAATCGGAAAGAATGTAAAGATCTATCAAGGAGTGACCCTGGGAGCCCTCAGTGTCAGGAAGGAGCTTTCCCACAAGAAAAGGCATCCCACCATCGAAGATGAGGTGACGATCTATGCGGGAGCCACGATCCTGGGAGGCGAGACAGTGATAGGGAGGGGGTCTATCATTGGAGGGAATGTATGGATTACGGAATCAATACCTCCCTTCAGCCGGGTGTACAACAAACCCCTAGAGTACGTGATGACCTCCAAAGAATGACCCGCTCCTTCGCTTCGGGTGATCTAATTGTTTCGAAGGATCAATTGGCGACGGTTCTTGTCCCTTTGCCCTCGAAGATCATACTGCTTTCGAAGCCTCGAATCTCCTTCACCCAGGAGAGAAATTTTTCCGCTTCTTCCTTGTTCTCGTAGGGGCCGATCCGCAATCTATAGTATCGAGTTCCACCCACTTCCCGAACCACGATCTGTCCGTTCAAGCCTTTCGCTTTAAGAAGTTTTCCCGCCTCCTCCGCTTTGTCCAGACTGGTAAAGGATCCGACCTGGATGGTGTACTCCTTTACGGTAACTGTTTTCGATTTTTCCGGTGCTTTTTTTACGTTCGATACCGGTGGTACCGGTTTCTGTGTCACTGTAGGGGTCGGGCTTGGTGTTTTAGGAGGAACTTGCTTTGCGGGTTCAGGTGGGGCGACAGGCGCGGATGGTGCAGGGGGGGCTTCCTGTTTTTTCTCCGTTTTTTCACCATAGAGGATCACCACATCTTCTTTCTTTTCTTCAGCCTTGGGCTGTAATTGGGGGAACTCATCCTTCGTGCGCACCCACTCGATGGGATCGAAGTTGGGACTTTTCTCTGTGGTAGCCACGGGCCCAGCTTCGGCAGGTTTCCCCCTTGGATAGAAAAGCCAGAGCCCTACTCCCAGAAGACAGGCCAGGAAGAGAGCAACCGAAACTATGATCAAGAGAGTTTTATTCTGTTCCATACCAACCCCATTTCTTCAGTCCATCGACGGATTAGCTCCTGAAGCTTTGCCCGAAGTTCCCCCCGGGTGCCTCGATTCTCTACAACTACAGTATCGGCACGGCGCATGGAAGATTGAGGGATCAGTTTTCGCTGGGAAAAGATTCGGCGTAGAGTGGAACATACATCCAATCCATCCCGGTCCATACAACGGTTGATCCGTTCCAGGAGGGGAGCCCGCACGATCACGATACGGTTGCAGAGGACGTCCAGGTTCATTTTGTGGAGAAGGGCTGCGTTGATCACGATGGGTCCTTCCTCCTGGTGGATGATTCGCTTCACCCGTTCTACCATGGAAGGGTGGAGGATCCGTTCCAGCTTCTCCAACTCCCCTCGATTCTTGAACACGATGCTCCCTAACTGTCTCCTATCGATCTGGCCGTTGGCAGAGAGGATACGGGACCCAAAAGCGTGCAGGATTTCCTCCTTTTTTTCTTCCAGAACCTCATGGCCGAGCGCATCCACGTCGATCTCCCTGAATCCTGCCTCCACGAACACCCTGGCAGCCTCATTCTTGCCCGCACAGTATAACCCGGTAAGACCCACGATGAATTTCAATGGAGTTCTCCCCAACTGGAACCGATTTCCACGCTCACCCGCAAGGGTACTCTTAGAGGATACACCTGTTCCATCTCTCTCTGTACCAGCTCCTTCACCCTCTCCAGTTCTTCTGGCGGCACTTCAAATATCAACTCGTCGTGAACCTGAAGGATCAAACGAGTGTTGAGACGAGCTTCTTTCAGTTTCTCGACGATCCGTATCATGGCCAATTTCACCATATCCGCGGCGCTACCCTGGATGGGGGTGTTTATGGCAATCCGTTCTGCGGCCATTTTTTCTGTCTTGTTTCGACTCGTGATATTGAGAACCGGCCGCTCCCTTCCTAGGATGGTGCTGACCTTTCCACTCTCCTCGGCTTTTCGAATGGTTTCCTCGATAAAGCTCTGAATGCGGGGATACTGCCGGAAGTAGAACTCGAGGAATCTATCCGCCTCCTTGCGGGGAATGCCCAGTTCCCGGGAAAGCCTGAAGGAAGACATCCCGTACATGACACCGAAGTTGATGGTTTTCGCTACCCGCCTTTGCTCGGGGGTAACCTGGTCCTCCGGAACCCCGAAAATCAACGCTCCCGTTCGCCGGTGAACGTCCGAACCTGATTGAAAGGCTTCACAGAGGCCAGGGTCACCGGAAAGATGGGCCAGGATCACCAGCTCGATTTGGGAGTAATCGGCACTGAGGAACTTCCATCCCTCCCTCGGAATGAAGGCTGAACGTATCCGCCTGCCCTCCTCATCCCGGATAGGGATGTTTTGCAGGTTGGGATCCTTGCTGGAAAGCCTTCCTGTAGCGGTGCCCGTTTGGTTGAAACTGGTGTGAATGCGACCCGTTTTGGGATTCACCATCTGGGGCAGGGCATCCACGTAGGTGGATTTCAACTTTTGCAGGAGTCGGTACTGGAGTACCAGTTCGGGTACGGGATCCTGCTGGGCCAGTTCTTCCAGAACGGAGGTGTCGGTAGAATATCCCGTTTTCTTCTCGGTCTTACGAGTGGGTTGGAGCTTGCGATCGATGAACAGCACTTCTTGGAGCTGTTTCGTAGAGTTGATGTTGAACTCTTTTCCACAGAGATGGTAGATCTGCCGTTGTATCCGATCGATCTCTTTTTCCAGTTCCAGGCCGAAGGAGTTTAGTACCGAGGTGTCCAGCCGAATCCCTTCCAGTTCCATGTCTCCCAGGATCGATACCAAAGGCATTTCCAGTGTGTAGAACAGGTGTTCCAGGTTCCGTTCTTTCAACAGGGGTTCCAGGACACGATAGAGACGGTAGGTGATGTCGGCGTCTTCCGCCGCATACCGGGTGGCGATATCCAGCGGGACCTCAGCAAAGGTCTGCCCTTTCGATACCACCTCGCTGTAGTGTAAGGTCTGGTAGGACAGATAGATCTCAGCCAGTCGATCCATATTGTAGGTGCCTTCGCCACTATCGAGTAACCATGCGGCGATCATGGTATCGAAATGCATGGTTAATTGGATGCCCAGGAGTCGGAGAAGCTTGTAGTCGAACTTCAAGTTTTGCCCAATGATACGTACGGTAGGATCCGAGAGAAATGTTTCCAGCATAGGGAGGGTGGCTGCTTCACCCAGGCCCCCCGTAGGGGCCCGTACAGGCACGTAGAAAGCCTTTCCCAGCTCGAAGGAGAGGGAGAACCCTACGAGCTTGGCCTGAAACGGATCCAGGTCCGTGGTTTCCGTATCGAAGGCCACCTTTCCTGCGTTTCGAGCCTGTTGGAACAGTATGGAAAGTTCATCCAGGGACGAAATGGTTCTATAGAGCCCTGGAGCGGAAAAACCTGAGGAGGGAGTAGGTGAGGGGGGTGGGACGAGGGTGGGCTTGGCAGCCAGAAAGGTGGATCCTGCAGCGAATGCGTAGAACTCCTGGGCGAGATTCTTCATTCCTTCTTTATAAAATAAGGGAAGAGCCTCTTCGACCCGAAGGGCAGGCAAGCGGAGGGTTTGAAGAACATGGGCATCCACAGGGACATCGTCCTTCAGGGTAACCAGTCGTTTGCTCAACTCCACCGCTTCGCGGGATTCGATCAGTTTACGTTTTTGCGTTGGAGGAAGGGCCTCCAGATTCTTGTAGATTCCTTCAAGATTGCCGAATTGCTGCAGGAGGGCGACGGCGGTTTTTTCCCCAATACCCTTGGCACCTGGCACGTTGTCAGATGCATCCCCTACAAGGGATAGGTAGTCCACGATCTGTTCGGGGTACACCGACCAATGGCGGAACACACCCTCGCGATCCAATTCAAGAAACTCTCCCTTCTCGGGCCGCAGGATTCGCACAGGATCGCGCACGAGCTGGAGCAGATCCTTGTCGCCGGAAATGATGTAGCAGGGCCTTCCTTCCTCCCGGCATAGCCTGGCGAGGGTTGCCATAAGATCATCCGCTTCCACGCCGTCGAACCGAAGGGCGGGTATTCCAAGAGTAGAGGCCAGTTCCTCTATCACCGGGACCTGAGCATGTAGATCCTCCGGGGTTTTCTGTCTAGTCGCTTTGTACTCGGGGTATAGGGTGTGCCGGAAGGTGGGGATCCTCGAATCCAGGATGATGGCGAAGTAAGGGGGCTTACGATTCTTCAGCAGATTCAATAGGGAGTTGAAGAAACCGAACACCGCCGAACTATTTCTGCCTTCCGGATTTCGCAGAGGGTTGCGGATAAAGGCAAAGTAGGAACGGTAGATTAAACTATATCCATCCAATAAATATAACGGATCTTTCATGCTTATTAATGTAGCATGCATTGAAAACAAATGTCACTTGATTTACACTATTTGTTATGAGTATTCGGCTAAAGATCATCTTCGTGGTTCTCCCGCTGATCGTTGTCACTCTTCTCCTTGCCGGAACAGCCTCCTACTTCCAAGCTGCCAATGGAATCACCCGAATTGCGAAGGAATTCCTGGATTTCAAAGCGTACGAACTGGAAAAGTACGCCCAAAGCCAATGGGATCTTCTGGTGGAAAACAATTTTACCCATCGCCCTGAAATGGTGTTGGCCACTCAGCAGGGAATAGAATCCTTTGCCCGCAGTATTATCCGAAGTCCCACAGAGGTCATCCTTGCCGTGGATGAATCGGGGCAGGTAAAGATGGCCACGTCTCCCATCGAAATCAAGCCGGATGAACTGCCCTTCATTCAGCAGGCCGCACAGGAACGGAAAACGGAACTGCTGACGCCAGTTCTCGGAGGAAAGGATCGAGTGGCTAGAGGATTCTACTTCGAACCCTTTCGGTGGTACTTCCTCCTTACCGAGGAAAAGAGCGCCTATTATCGGGATGTGGACAAAATCACCCAACAAACGATCTATATCATGGCAGCCGCTTCCCTTGCGGCTATCCTCATGTTGCTCATCTTTACCAATGTCCTCATGCGTCCCCTGGTGCGAGTGGTGGATACGATGCAGGGAATCATCAAATCGGGGGATTTGTCACATCGGGTAGAAGTAGAGTATCAGGACGAGATCGGCTCTCTTTCCCATACCTTCAACCTGATGATCGGAGAATTGGAAAAGGCCTATAAACAGATCAAACGGTACGCGTTCGAAGCTGTGTTGGCCCAAAAGAAAGAGGAACGTATCCGCCATATCTTCCAGAAGTACGTGCCTCAGGAATTGATCGACAAGTTCTTTGCCAATCCGGAGTCCATGCTGGTGGGGGACAACCGCGTGCTTTCCATCCTGTTCTCCGACATTCGCAGTTTCACCACCATTTCCGAAGCGATGGCTCCCGATGACCTAGTGAATAGCCTAAACCGCTACTTCACGATCATGGTGGATATCATCATGAATCGAAATGGTATCGTCGACAAATACATTGGGGACGCCATCATGGCTTTCTGGGGAGCTCCGGTGAAGCATGATGATGATGCCTTGCAATCCGTCCTGGCGGGTCTGGACATGTTGGATGCAGTCAAAGTGTTCAATCTAAAGCAGAAAGAAATTGGAAAGCCCGAGTTCAAGATCGGAATCGGTATCAACTACGGGGTGGTAACCGTCGGGAATATCGGGTGTGAACGAAAGATGGACTACACAGTCATTGGAGACATGGTGAACCTCGCTTCCCGGATGGAGGGACTTACCAAGACCTACCATCAGGAAATCCTCATTTCAGAGTCTCTCCACATGAAAGTAAAGGATCATCTCCCCTGTCGGTTGTTAGATACAGTAGCGGTAAAGGGAAAGACCCGGGGAGTAAAGATCTACACGGTGAAGCGTTCTTTGACGCCGGAGGAAAGCCGAAAATGGGCCCTGCATAACGAGGGGATGGAGCTGTACTACGCACGGAAGTTCGACGAGGCCGCTCTCAAATTTCAGGCGGTGCTCGATGAGGATCCAGAGGATTTCAATGCCCGGCAGCTTTTGGACCGGTGTATAGAGTACGCCAAAGATCCGCCTCCCGAAGGGTGGGACGGAGTGGAAGTGATGAAGACAAAGTAACTAGGGGAGACAACGGTGATACTTCGTCCTAGGTTCATTGCCATCTGTGTTCTGGTTCATTGTGCGAGTCTCCTCTCTTCGCAGGAACGGCCTTTTACCGTGCTCCTCCTCCCACCCAAACCGATCGAGGGGACGGAGGATACCCTCGCCTACCTTCCCATTCTCTATCGCTCCCTGGAGGAACACCTAACCACACAAAAGTTTGAAGTGTTTCCCAGGGAACGGATCCAGTCCATTCCCGAGTATCAAGCCATACAGGAGGAAACTTTCCTCCCGGCAGAACGAGTAGTCCCCTTGGGCCGTTCCCAGCAAGCGACTATAGTAGCAGCTACTACGTATGGGATAGAAGGGAACCGGATGTTCATTCATATCAAAGGGTTCGATGTGAGAACTTCTCGGCTGGCCGCCGCTACCTCCGAAACCGGCCTTGCAGGATTGGCGGGATTCGCCCTCTGTGAACAGGCGGCTCTTCGGTTTGCCGAGAGTCTGTCCAAGTACCGGGAACAGTACGACCCCAACGAGCCCATTACTCTGGAAGCGATTGTATCCCTCCTCTTCCAATCAACCGATGAAGGCATGCGGATCAGCCTCGATGGTCGGGAACCGGTGGGAAAAATCGTTCAGGGAGAATTGGAAGTCCCTTATGTGCCCTTTAGGGTGGACAGCAAGATTCTTGTCCGTAAAGAAAAGGAAGGGTACTACCCAGAAACGGAACAGGTAGCGTTGAAACCAGGGGAAAATCGCATTCGGTTGAAACCCTTGCAGAAGAAGTTCAGGAACGAAGTGGGGGTGGGCTGGACAGTGGGGGAAGCCTGGGGTGGGGCGGTAGAGTATCGGAGGTACCTGGAGCCCGACTACCTGTTCGCCTCGATTACGGAGCGGTTCTACCTCCAGTACGATACTTTATCGGGGAGTAAACCGGTCCTCCACAACGATGCTTCTCTATCGATCGGAGGATATCTTTTCAGCTCTTACAAGGACCGATTTCGCCTCGGATTGTCCCTCGGCGTGGGAGTGATCATTACCTCCTTCACCGTTGCAGACATGCCGATTTACACGGATTATTACCTGAACCTGGGAAGCCCTTTCTTCGAATTGAACTATAACCCATGGGCAGTGTTTCTCATCCTGCGAACACAGTATGGGCTGGGAATGGGGAACGATTTTCTTGGTCGGGGGTTCTTCGCCATTCAACAGGGGGGAATCCCCATCACCCTAGGAGTACGTAGAAAATGGTAGGGAGATCCATTTCTAGGAATCTCGCGCTTCTCTTCCTTTTCGGAGTTGCATTCCTTGCTGGTTCCTGCAGGGGCTACTTTTCCTCTACCATCTATCCTGCCTATCTTCAGCGGGCGGACAAGGTAATCCATCTAGAGGATATCCCGGAGATTTCCCGAAAACTGGAGGGGAACACCTTTCGGGCCCGTATGCGATCTTTCTCGATCGATAGTAAGACCTACGTGGCCATTCAGGTGTTATTTAAGGAAAAAAGCTTGGATGACATCCTGATCCTTCTTACGGAGGATCTACGGTATAAAAAAATGTACAGCAGGAAGAATTTCGAGCTATCTTTCGGGTACAAGTTTGGTACCCTTTTTAGCGAAGGGTATGGGGGCCGCATCCTAGTTGGGTTCGAATACGTGGGGGACAACCCAACGTTGACTTCGAAACTGGTGGCCTTCGATCCTTCCGATAAAGAACTCCCTATCATACAAACCGATTCCGATGGAGTAATTGTATCTTTCCAGGGAGGGATTCCTACCGCGGATTCGGGAGGGGGCACCTGGATCGTGCAGGTATTCAATAACAATAGCCTTAACTTCACTCTCCTTCCCCCTACCTACACTCCCCCCTCTCCCTCCCCCCCCTTGTCAGGTACCAACGTGACCGTGTTCCCTTACAATCCTCCCCTTTTTACAGTTTCCCAGTATGTGAAGGATCCCACACGGAATGTAGCGGCAATTCTGTTTCGTGCAGTTTCCCAAAATGACGGAAGGGGGTGGGTGGTGTACAGGCTACCCATCGGCGCACCGAATGTACTGGGGGGGGCTCTCATATCGTCTACTTACTTTCCCTATCCTAGTTTTCAGATGGATAGAATCTGGAGGGACGATCTATACTTCTATACGGTGGATGGAATCGTGCGGTTGAACGACGAGGGCTCTTGGTCGATGTTTCCTTTCAAGATGGATAATTTATACGGGGAAATTGTATCCGAATCAGATGTTGAAGGCCCGGAAATCCGAATAGAGGACTCCCAGGTTTTTCATTTCACTGTGGATGGGAAGTGGTTCTATGTATTCGATACGGACACTTTGCGGGTTACCCGGGCGCGGACATGGTGGTAGGAAGTATGGGAACGCATAAGTCATGGGGTATACCACTTTTCCTCGTAGGCTTGCTCTGTGCGTTGGGTCTATTTCTCCTCCCCTTGGGAAGGGGATGGGCCCAGGAATCGGGGCCAAAAGAAGGAGCCCCGGAGGAACCCTCTTATCCTCCCCGAAAAGTGATGGTATTTTTCCGCACGGAAGGGATGGGCTCGGAGGAATCCGCCATTTTTTACGATTCCCTAGTGATCTACCTGCAGGGGAATCCCTACAACAAACGTATCGTGGAAGGATTGCCCATCGCGGGTCCCGATTCCGTGAACGATCGAGCTAGTGTGTCCTACAGGCGAGCCTGCGATTCCTGGATCATGGTCCACGTCCGGAAGAGCGGAGAAGAGATAGAAGTGGCCTATCGACTGTACGACATCCCCTATGAATCCTACCGAGCTGAAGGGAAGTTCTCCACCGAGTTCCCCGGAGCTCGAGATCGTTCCACTTTTTTCTGGAAACCCATTCGGGAATCCCTCCGCGAACTCCCCGCCCTGCCGAAAGATCCGGTGTTTACCATTCGTGGTATCCCTGGAACGAAGATCTTTGGGTTGCCCGGGGGGGAGAAGGAACTGAACGCAGAAGGGAAAGCGGCGTTTTCCGCTCCCACGCCGGCCACCTATCGGTTTCGGGCTGAAAAATTAGGGTACGAACCCCTGGAGGAGCAGGTATTGTTGAAGGAAAAGGGGGGAGAAATCCTTTTAAACCAAAAACGGGGAACTTTGGTGAACCTGGATCTTTCCCTCTGGAATGGACAGTTCCCCTCCTTCTACCTTGGACTTTTTCCCATTCCTAACTCTCTGTTCCTGAAGGTTGGCCTCACGAGCTTTTTCTCCGGGTTTGGTCCGTTTTTGGTACATGATTCGAACTTCGAGCCCTTCGTTTCCTACCCATTGATGACGGTAGATTTCCAGTTTGGAGGATACCTGAGTTCCCCTGATGAGACGGTTCGGTTCTACGCGGGAGTGGGCGGATTCGTACGAGTGTTCTATTCCGATCTTCGAACGATGCTGGATCCCCTATTACCCTTCGGCGGGTATCCCCTGATCGGGGTAGAGTATGCGCCTAAAGCGGGTAATAGCGTATTCTTCGAATACACTCCGCGTATTCTCTATATGGATGCCGAAGCCATGGGAAACGTATCCATCGGATCCTACCTCCAAACGGCCTTTTTCAAGGATAGTTGGGCAAGCGGTACGGCGGTGGGTGATTGGTTCTGGCTAGAGTTGGTCTCGTTTCGGCTGGGATATAGGGTACGGTTATGAGGAAAACGCACCTTCTGGCGCTCGTAATGCGCGTAGCCTTTCTATCACTAGCGGCCTTATCAGCAGCCTTATCGGTAATGGGATGTTTTTCTCCCTCTTTCGATGAAGAGGTGACGCTGGCCAGCCTCACGAAACCGAAATTGAAGTACCTGCATACGGTTTCTACCAGTCGTATCTCCTTACCCACTAACCAGGTGTTCTATCTCCCCGTACCATCAGCCACTATGGGTGGCTTCCTGGGGGTACGTATCGATGGGTATCCTAAACTCTACTATCTGAAAAGTAACTCCCTTAAAGGTCCGATAGAGGGGGGGGATACAATTCCCACGCTCCCCGGTTTAGAGTATGCGTATGGTTTAGTGTTCGGAAACTTTACCAGTTCTCCTTTGGCGATCCTTTACTTTCCCTCTCTTTCCAACGCATCCGGAGGGGGATCGGATCTTCTGTTGTTTTCCTACGATGTAAATGCTGCCTCCCTTCAAGGCCCCGTAGCCGAAAAGAAAGCACTGTCCGATTTGGTGTTCACTCTTTACTTCAGTACAAATGTTCCAGGCGTTCCGGTGAGCGACCTATATCTCCTGGGACTTCAGCTGCGAGATTCCTCCTCGGCAGCGGAGATCTACATCGATACCTTTGTGCTCCAAAAATCCAATAAGCGGTGCTACGAACTTTCATTCCGGATGGATAGTTCTGGTACCGTACAGTTCGATAAGAATCTGGTTTTAGATCGAACCGGCGATCGCACGTACCTCGTATTCACCCCTCCCTCGCCCTTTTCCCATTCTACAGTGGGGCGATACTTCTATTCTCCCGACAACAAGAAAAGCTACGCCCAGGTCTATGAGGACGGGAAATATCGAGCTTACTATTGGGATGAGGCAGGGGTTCTTGAGGAAATTTCTCTCGAGGGAAGAATTGCCATGGTACTTTCTTCCAACGATATACTCTGTGTGAAAGAAAAGTATGGGCTGGTCTACAGCCCGGAGGGAAAACGGAGGTTCGAGTTTGCATTGGGATCCTTGTCGGTGATCTATGAACTTTTCGTAAACAATGTCCCCACTATTTTCTTTGTGGAGTCCATCGATCAACGGGACGAGGGGGGGCAACTCTTCTACGAAACCTACACACTGCCTACCGGAGAGCTGTCGAAGCTGGAGGAGTAGGGTGCGGTGTGCCAACCCATCTACAAGCATGGGGCATTTTGGGCTGGATCATTTATACTAAAATCAGGCGACCACATTCCTTCAGCCCCTTTTGGAGGTTTTTATGACCCTGAAAGCACGGGGGGATCTCTGCGCACGGTAACCGGGGGGAACTGATCAGTCCAGTAGCGCCCGGAGGGTTTTCAGGAAGTCTAGGACGGTTTCCTCATCTTTCCGTGCAGTGATGAGGGAATTGAGGAATCGGGCGCGTTCAGATTTGGTGGAATAGGCGGAAAGTTGATACACGATATCTGCGGCTTCCATGTAGGCGGCATTTCTCCCGGCAGTTTGGAAGGCTCGGTCGTACTGTTTGATCCGTAGATCCAAACCTGGAAAAGGCTTACGTATTTGTTCCGAGGCGAGAAATGCATCGAGATAGAGTTTCGTTTCCACCAGGGCCGATGAACCCTTGCTCCGGAGGAGGTTGTCTTCTTTAGATGCATACTCCTTGTAGGCAGCTTTCACTTCGTTGTATTCCTTTTCAATTGATTCCAATCGTTTCAGTTGTTCCAAAGTAGCCTGCGGAATCACCCCTCCCTGAGCGGTGGTCGCCAACTGGGCATTCTGCCTGCGAAGCTCGGTAATTTCTTGCTCCAGGGAGGCGATCCTTGCCTGATAGGCGCGTTCCAGGCTGACTTTTTCCTGGGCGTGCTGATTCTTCAAGGCCTCCATCTGTTGGTTGAACTCGGTACGACTTCCTGAGGTTTCTTTCAATTGTTGCAGGGAGACCTGTAGGGCATTCTTCTCTTGCTGCAGAGTGTTGATGTTTCCTTCGAGTTGGGCTATCCGAGCGGCCATCTGAGAGGTTTGCCCATCGAAGGCTTTTCGGATTCCCTCTATGGCTTGGGGTACCTGAGCGCTCTGCGGGTACCTTTGCAGAAGAGTCAGGTAACTGGCAACGGCCTGGGAGTAGCGCCCATCAAATAGCGATCGGTTACCCTCGGTAAGTAAACCGGCTGCATCCTGGGTAGCCAGTCGTTTTTGCTCTGACAGAAGGAGCTCATACCCAGACTTTTGAATGTTTGTAACGGTTCGATCGATACGTTCCCTCTCGAGGGGCAGGAAGGAAAGAGCTCGTGTGTAGGCGTTGATCGCATTGCGATAGGCCCCCTGTTTGAAAGCCTCTTCCGCTTCCCCTAGGGCTTGCTCAATTGCCTGTTTCCGAGTCGCTTCCTCTTGTTTCTGTTTGGTAAGGAAAAATCGGTGAGCGGTAAGTACTTCGGGGACTTTCCCGAGGGCTTGAGTGTAAGCTTGTTCTGCTACCTGGGGATTCCCTCCTGTGAGTGCCTGCTGCGCCTGGGACACTAGGGCCCGGATTTCTTCTACCAACGCTCCCGCCTTCAACACTTCGGAGATGGCGGTAGTTTCCCTTTGTTTACGGAGACTGCCTTCGATCAATACCGAAAGGGCCTCTACGGTTAAAAGGTCGATTTCTCTTCGTTGCTGCATCCCGGTGAGGCGTTTAATGGATTCGTCGTTCAGGTAGGTGCGAAGATTGTCCAGATATTCCTTTGCCTTGTCTAGGTTCCCTTCTCCTATGGCACCCCGGATCGAGGTGAAGTATCCCATGATCTGACCTTCCACCAACTGGAGCCTTTCCCTTTGTTCCTGTAGAGTTTTGATCTCCGCTTCTGCCTTTGAAAGTTCCGTCTTGCTTCGCGCCTTTTCCAGTTCTAGCGCTTTGGTGCGTTCTTCCAGTTGGGTCTGCAAGGAAGCTTCCCGTTTGCGGGATTCTTCCAGGATCCGCTCTCGTTCGGCGGTAAGGGCAGATAGGCTTCGCTGGAAATCGTTCTGTAATTTTGCGAGATCCGCTTCCATTCTAGCTCGTTCCGCTTCGGCTTGCTTCCGGTACGCTTCCAACTGGGCTGTGAACTGCGCATTCTTCTCTTGTTCCAACTTTTTTAGCCGTTCTTCGATGGCGGCAGCGGATAAGCCCTGAGCGTTGAGGCGTTTTCTCTCTTCCGCTAACTCATTTTCCAGAGCTCGACGCAGCTCTTCCTCCCGCTGCTTGATTTTTGCGTTCATGTTGCTAGCTAATTCGTTCCGCTCTCTATCGATTTCTTTTAACCTAGATTGAATCGAATTGATTTCTTGTTCTTTTCGTTTGATTTGCTCTTCTGTCTCTTTTTTGATCTCTTGAATCAATTTTGCTTCGGCGGTTTTTAATGTTCCCATTGCACCGCGAAGTTCCGATTCACTTTGTTTGAAGAAAGCCGAAAGGAGGAGAAATCCAACGGCTAGGATGAGCAACGCGCTAAGGTTCACCAAGAAGGGGAAAAAATAACCCCGTTTGGGAGCTTTTACCATGAGTATTTCGGGTGATATGGTGAGCCTATTCTGTTGGGCGATCTGTTCGATTTGTGCCAGGATTTCTTTTTGATCTTCTTCTGAGATCCCGGAATGAGTGTCGAACACGATTTCATCAGAAGGATTTTGGGCTTCCTTTTGGGTTTCCCCCCCCTGGGAACGAACCTTCTTAGCCTTTTTCAATAGACTCATGCTTTTGTCCTATCGCTTACCCGTTTCAACATCTGGGATGTACAGCCGTACATCCTGGAAAATAAGATCGGGATTGGAAATCCCGTTTTCTTCGGCAATTTTTTTATAGAGCCATGGATTGCGATAAAAGGAGCGGGCTAGATTCCAGAGGTTGTCACCTTTCACTGTAGAGTACCATACACCTACACTGGCTGGTTTCTGGACTTGAGGGGGGGGCGAAGGGGTTTCCGGCTTTTGTTCTGATTTGGAGACTGCCGGGGCGGGAGGAGTCGCGGTCTGCTCGGATGTGGGTGGCGTAGCTACGGACGGTTTGGGGGTGGGAGAACGGAAGAATAGAACATACCCTAGGATCAAAATAGCGATTCCCGCAACGACAGCCGCAAGGATGAGAAGATAATTTCTGCGTCTTTGTTTTTCGGATTCTTCGGTAACGTAGGAATTGAAGTATAAATCTTTGCTCCCATTGGTAGGCACGTCTTCCGATGCTGCAGCTTCCTTTTCCGTTAAATCCCTTGCTTCGAACTCTTCGGCAGGTACATGTGATTCATCCAACCGAACAATCAAACTTTGCTCTTCGGTCTGCACGCTGGGAGAGTCGATTTTTGCCTTGGAGATCAGGTTTCCCTCTGGGTCCATCCCAAGAAGCAACTCTATGTCCGGCTCCCCTTGCTTGGAGGGGGGAACATGATCAATTTGAAGACGACCAACATGTTCGGCAGCCTCCATTTGTTCCCCTTTGCCCCGATAGAGATCGATGTGTATACGGGGTTGATCATCCCTTACCGTAGTAAGAATGACCCGTTTTTTTGTTTTTTCATTTTCCTGTAAGATGGGGAAAAATTTCCCATCCGCTGTTTTGATTCCTATCATACGTATATAATCGACATTAATTGTACTACTTCAAACGCTTCTTCGCAAGCATTCTGACTATTTTATGGGCTGGAAAAAGGAAAGGGCCCTCTAGAGTGCATTTTTTACCCCTAGAAGGCCCGGTGGATCGGGAAAGTATCAGGACGTTATAGGATCCCGGCTAAGACTTTCGCTTCCAATTGCTCTTCCGTTTCAGGAACAGGGGACTCCTTTCCTTTGTCGGCGTTTCTCTTGGAAGAAAAATCAGGTTTGAACTCGATATGTTCCGCGATGATTTTGATCTTACTATGCGGCTTACCCTCCGTATCCTGCCAACGGTCCTGTTTCAACCTTCCCACCACACGCACACCACGGCCCTTGTGAAGATTTTCTTTACAACTTTCCGCTAGTTTCGACCATGCTTCGATTTCGAAGAATGATACTTCCTTCTGAGTTTCATTCTCGAACTTATAGAACCGATTGGTCGCCACGCTGAAGGAGCATACGGGTGTTCCTTTGGGAGTCAAGCTGAGGACGGGATCCCGTACTAGATTCCCTTCAACCAGAATGGAATTGAGACTGTTCATGTAAACCTCCTCAAATAGTGTTTACTACTAATAACAGAAGAGCAGATAGATTTGCTTCAACTTGAAGAAAAAAATTTATTGCGATCTTGCGAATTTCAGGATAATCTAAACCCAGGTACCCGGAATGATTCAGACCAGTTCTTCTATCCCTAAAAAATTGTGCATCATCCTTTTTTTCATATGGTCGGGGGTTGGTCTAAGCTCCTGCCTCTTGTCCAATCGTACGATACCCAACCTTCCCGTTGCGACCATGGGTGTGCTCGACTTGCGCGGTGTAGACTTCCATGCGATTGAAACCCTCCCTGTATCGGGAGAACTGGAGTTCTATTGGCATTCATGGGAAGCGAAGGGTGAACCGGTATATCTCTGGGGGCCTAGGGGATGGCGAATACAATTCCCTCTGCATTTTCCCTTCGATTTCAGCTATGGGGGATACGGAACGTACCGATTCGTTGTCCTACTCCCTGCATGGCTCGACGAAATCGGCATCTATCTTCCTCCCCAGCATTCTGCCTATGAGTTATGGATCGACGGACGACGAGTCGCTACGAATGGAAAGGTAGGATCTTCACCCACTGCATATACCGCAGAGTGGAAGCCTCAAGCGGTTCGAGTCCCCATTCGTAAATCTGCAATGGAATTCGTATTGCGGATATCCGATTTCTCGATGAACACGGGAGGATATTTCTACCCCCTCCGGATTGGACTCCCCCATATTGTAGAGGAGCGGTACACTGTACGGTCTACCGCAGAAATCATTGCTTTTGGGGTGCTACTGTTTGTAGGTCTTTACTCTTTCCTCATGTATATCGGTGCCAGAAAGGCCCTCACGTTGCTGTTTCTTGGAATGTCTTCGATTCTCTTTGCCCTACGTACCATTACCCACGGGGAAATGGTGTATACCCTTTTTTTCGCGGGGAATGTAGAGTGGATCAACAAGATTAGATATATCACTCTTTTCCTTCTCCCTATCGTTCTATGGGGATTTTTCAGGCAGCTTCATAAGCCTTTCTCCACAACGTCCAGTACCTTGAGGGAGGGGCGGTGGTTGAAAGGGATCGATATCGGATTTGGGGTACTTTCAGGGATGGGTGTTCTCATTACCCTCGCCACGCCTTCCCGAGTCTTTGTTCCGATTCTATCGATGTTCCCTCTCTATGTGGGGATCCTCGTGGTTTCGATTGGCTATCTGCTGGTGCGGGTAATTCAAAAGCATAACGTACAGGGCTGGTTCCTCCTTATAGGATTCGCTCTCCTTCTAGCTACAGTAGTAAGGGATCTCCATATCTCCTCGAACCGATTATGGGACAATTCCTTCTATAGCCCATTTGGGTATGTCTTTTTCATCCTTTCTCTGGCCATAGTGATAGGCCAGCGATTCTACTCTCTATTCGAACAACAAAGGCTTATTGCACGGGAACGGATGGAGCAAGCTCAATACCTGGAAGCCCTCGTGCAAGAGAGAACCCGGGAACTCCAGGAGGCTAACGCATCGTTGGCGCAGGCGGTTAAAGCGGCAAATGCGGCCAATGAAGCGAAGAGTCAGTTCTTAGCCATGATGAGTCATGAAATCCGCACTCCCATGAATGTGGTAGTGGGAATAACGGAGTTATTAGAACGAACTCCCCTGAATGCTGCTCAACTCGAGTATGTACATACTCTTCGCACCGCCGCAGAAGGGCTATTGGTGATTCTCAATGATGTGCTCGATTTGAGCAGGTTAGAAGCGGGAACGGTTCGTCTAGAATCAATAGATACCGACCTTGTCGTGTTGATGCAGGAAGTGGTTGGGTTCTTTAGACCTCTAGTGGAGAAGAAGGGGCTCTATTTAAAGTACTCTATAGATCCCAGGTGCCCTTCCTCGATTCGCACCGATCCCACCCGGTTGAAACAGGTTCTATCGAACCTGATCGGGAATGCGGTAAAATTCACTTCCTGCGGGGGAGTGCAGATCTCCATATACTCTGTGGACATTCCAACGCAACCGGGTTTTGTTCAATTGAAGTTTCAAGTATCCGATACAGGGATCGGTATATCTCCAGATAAAATCCCTACCATTTTCGAGTCCTTCGTGCAGGCAGATTCCTCCATCTCACGAAGATTCGGAGGCACTGGACTAGGGCTTACCATTTCCAAGCGACTGGTCCACCTGATGGGAGGGGATATTCAGGTTTCCAGTATAGAAGGGAAGGGGAGTACCTTCTCCTTTTCCATCGTTGCCCAAAGAATCCCTCACCCCCCCGGACAGGCTACCTCGAAGCAAGGAGATGAGGCTACAAGCGAAGAAGGGGTTCCTCGAGGATCCATAAGGGTATTACTGGTAGAAGATAATGAGATGAATCGGATGGTAGGGAAGGCGATGATCCAGAGCTTAGGATGGGAGTGTGTCGTAGCCTCCCACGGATTGGAGGCGATTCAGCTCTTGAAGAAGCAATCCTTCGATATCGTATTGATGGATGTGGAAATGCCCGAAATGGATGGGATCGAAACTACCCGGCGGATCCGTTCTGGAGTTTCTGGGCAGTCGAAGGTCTCTATACCCATCGTGGCTCTATCCGCACATATCCTCCCTGATATCCAGCAAAAGACAAAAGAAGTGGGAATGAATGGTTACCTGACCAAACCCATTCGTAGAGAAATTTTGTATAAGGTGATCCAGGAAATCTGCCCCAAAGTAGATATGCCAGGGGAAAAGCAGGTTGACAAGGATGATCCTGACAGTCACTTGGATGAAGAGGTTCAAAAACTCATCACCCGATATAATGGCAATCGTGATTTTGTCATTGCCTTGTACCGGAGTTTTGCAGAAGAGATCACCAATACACTTCCTCTCTTGGAAGAAGGATTGAGGCGGAAAGACTATCGTTCTCTATCGGAAGGGGCTAGAACACTTCAGAATGTGGCGATGCTCCTTGAGCGGCACGATCTATCCGAACCTCTTTCCCTCCTGCAGATGAGTTGCCATCGAGAAGACATGGAGACCTGCTTGCGGCTTTTCAACCAGATAGCTCCTATCCTGCTGGCCTACCGGGAAAGAATCAATCTTCTGTTGAACGAGCACCACAGGGAGCCTTCGATAAAAGGATAGAGGGGGCGATCCCCTCTATCTGTTGAGTAACTGTACTATTCTTTGAGTAACTGAACCAGGTGTTGTACCCCTCTACCGAGGGCTTCGGCTACCTTTTGCCCCGGGGCAGAAAGGCCGAAGCAATCCAGGCAGAATAGATCTTTTCTGTCCTGGACAAACCCTTCCCATCCGAGGGAACTCCCTAGCTCTGCCACAATGGTGCGGACACCCCTCGGAAGGATTTTATCCCGGAATCCTGGTTCCTGGCTAAGGAACTGTTCTCTACAGAGCATGGAGACGATCCGCACGTTCTGAAGCCCAGATTGCTCCACTGCTTTCAGGGCTAAGGATACCTCTGAACCTGTAGCGATAACGATCGATTCAGGTTTTACGGGAGTATCTTTCACGATGTACGCGCCCCTCTGGGCTGTCTCCCTCCACTGGGGGTCTGCCTTGGGATATACCTCCAGGTTCTGACGGCTTAACACAAGGGCACTCGGGCCATCCTGGCGCAGGAGGGCGGCTTTCCATGCCCAGGCAGTTTCTTCCGCATCCCCGGGTCGAAACACGCGAAGGTTGGGAATACTTCGTAGGGCTGCCAATTGTTCGATCGGTTCATGGGTGGGACCATCTTCCCCCACAAAGATGGAGTCATGGGTAAAGATGTAGATAACGGGGCGTTTCATCAGTGCGGCCAGTCGGATGGAGGGTTTCATGTAGTCGGAGAACACGAGAAAGGTCGCGCAGAAAGGTCTCAACCCTCCGTACAAGCTCATCCCATTCACGATTCCGCCCATCGCATGTTCCCGTACACCGAAATGCAGCGTTCGTCCCTTGGGGTGGGTGGCGCTAAAATCCCCGAACTCGGGCATGGCCGTATTGTTGGAAGGAGCGAGGTCAGCCGATCCTCCTACCAGATTCGGTATCTGCTTGGCTATCGTTTGGAGACATTTCCCACTAGCCGAGCGGGTCGCTACCGAATCACCTACCTTGAAGGAGGGGAGTTGTAGGGACTGATACAGTTCAGCCGGCTGGGACATCCATCGATCCCACTCCTCGCGAAGTTCCGGATTTGCCTTGCTCCACTCGCTGAACTGCTGTTCCCATTGTTTGTATGCTTTCTCGAAGTGAGGGGCACGCTCCTTGAAGTAGGCGACCGCATCGGGGTGAATGTAGAACTCTGCGTCTTCTGGCACTCCCATCGCGCGTTTGGCCGCTTTTACTTCATCTACCCCCAGAGGCGCGCCGTGGACTTCGTGGGAGCCTTGTTTGTTCGGTGCGCCTTTCCCGATGATGGATTTGAGGATGATGAGGGTAGGTTTCTGAGTTTGTGCTTTTGCCTGGGATACAATATTTGCTATAGCAGCTATATCGTACATATCGCCATGTAGCACTTGCCATCCGTAGGCTTCGAACCGTTTCCCTACATCCTCGGTAAAGGTGATATCCGTAGGACCTTCGATGGAAATACGGTTGGAGTCGTAGAACACGATCAACTTGCCAAGGCCGAGGTGTCCGGCCAGTGAAGCGGCCTCAGAAGCGATACCCTCCATCATACAGCCGTCGCCTGCTAGAGCGTAGGTATAATGGTCGACAATCTTGTGTGTGTCAGTGTTGAACTTTGCGGCTAGCATGCGTTCGGCTATGGCCATACCCACAGCGTTAGCTACTCCCTGTCCCAGTGGACCTGTGGTGGTTTCTACACCGGGAGTGTGGCCATACTCGGGATGCCCCGGGGTACGAGAATGAAGCTGGCGAAAGTTCTTGATGTCTTCGAGACTGAGATCGTATCCGGAAAGATGCAGTAAGGAGTAGAGGAACATGGATCCATGCCCTGCGGAAAGGATGAACCGATCCCGATTGGGCCAGGTAGGAACCTTTGGATAGTGTTTGAGAATTTCCCCATACAACAGAGCTCCCAACTCTGCACACCCTAGAGGTAATCCGGGATGCCCGGAGTTAGCCTTCTGGATGGCATCCATCGAAAGAGTCCGAACGGACAAAGCGACAGCCTGTAATCCTTTGATATCCATAGTGCTTGCCTCCATGGGTGGAAGATACCGGATTTTTCAACCTTCGGAAAGTGTAATTTACTTTAACGAACCTTGTGTATGGGATAAAAAACTGAAGCAACCCGTAGGTTTCCTCCGTAGAAAGAATCGGAGGTGCCTATGTTCCATCCTTCCTTCTGCCCGAACCCCACCTGTTCCTACCATACTCGCCCGGCGCAGGACAGTCCCCCTCGTCAGCTACCCTTCGTGCGCATCGGTTCCTATTACACCCAAGTGGTTGGCCCCGTCCCCCGCTACCGCTGCAACGCCTGTGGAAAAACCTTCGGAGAGAGAACGTTCCAACTGGATTACTACACCAAACGCTCCCTCTCCTATCCCTCGCTCC
>Ga0101944_10001232_pt1 | contig 56401 bp, 40 predicted proteins | sample DewCreD2012metaG_FD_75245 | JGI IMG/M metagenome (GOLD analysis project Ga0101944, IMG submission 75245) | Hot spring sediment bacterial and archeal communities from British Columbia, Canada, to study Microbial Dark Matter (Phase II) - Dewar... ...
TGTAGTGGTCAAAGACATATTGCACCGCAGAGAGCGCAAAGCTCGCAGAGATTTATAGAATTTCTCTGCGCTCTCAGCGAACTCTGCGGTAAAAAAAGCCGTCCGGCAAGTTCAAACTCTCGTTGACCAGCACAGAATCTCAAAAAATTAGCGAAGATTCGCGCGATTCGCGGTTGAGATTTTCATCCCTGACGCCGTGTTACGGTTTTGCCACACACTTACAGCCGCTGCAACGTCATCCCGCCATCGACCATGATGACCTGCCCGGTTGAATACGCGAAGTCGCCGCGTGCGAGGGCCGCCACCGCCTTGCCGATGTCGTCAGGATAGCCCCAGCGCGCCTGCACCATCAGCCCTTCGGCGATGAGTTTGTCGTACTTCGCCTGCACCGTCGCCGTCATGTCGGTCTTGATGACGCCGGGCCGCACTTCGTAGACAGGGATATCGAACTCGCCCAGGCGCGCCGCCCAGAGCCTGGTCGCCATGCTGACGCCGGCCTTCGAGATGCAGTACTCGCCCCGGCTCGGCGAGGCCACCGTTGCGGAAACGGACGAGATGTTGATGATGCAGCCTTCAAAGGCAGGGTCGGCGTTGCGCTGCGCGATCATCCAGTTGGCGACGGCCTGCGTGAGGAAGTACGGCCCCTTGAGATTGATGTTCATGACCCAATCGTAGCTCTCCTCGGTAGCTTCGAGGATGTCGGCGCGCACTTTCGGCGCGACACCGGCGTTGTTCACCAGCACGTTGAGCCGTCCGAAGCGTTCCCTGATTTCGTCAAGCGTGCGCTGGCGCGCCTCGTGGTCGGTCACGTCGGCGCGACAGTACAATACCTCCGCGCCCTGCTCGCGCAGTTCGTTGAGCGCCGGGATGACGACCTCATCCGGGTGGATGTCCATCACCGCAATATCGCACGGCGCAAGCGGATCAGAGGCCAGCGCCAGCGCAATCCCCAGGCCGATCCCGCGTCCCGCGCCGGTAATCAGGGCTACTTTTTTCATGATATCCTCCTCCACCGCGAAATAACCGAAGGCAGTCCTTTCAAACTGCACTATTGTGTGTCGATGCTATTCCTTCTTCGAAATCCGCCATCAATGCATCACCTTTGTAAACGACGTACACGACGACCGCACATCCCAGCACACATAGCAAGATCATTCGCCAGATTTCATACTGTGCAGAGGTAGGAGATAACAACTGGCTCATAAAGAAGTTCGAACTAAAATGCATCCACAGGGCTGAGAGAATACTGCGCCGTGTCCTGATGTACACCAGGGACATCATCAGTGAAAGCCCAATGAGGCTGAGGATATAAAGCCAGAAAGTACTTAACTGTTGGGTCTGTCCCGGCATAAAACACCATGGCAGGTGCCATATCCCCCAGACGAAGCCCAGAATAGCCGATCCGCGCACAAAGCCCAAACGAGCCAGCAGCGGGTCCAAAGCGTAACCGCGCCAACCAAATTCTTCATTGAATGGCCCGGACCAAAGATAAAGAAAGAGTGCGAGCGGGATCATCAAGGGATTTGCCGCCAGGGTTTTCAGAGCCTCCATGCCCGGCAGCTCGCCCTTAAAAGCACCGGCCATGACGACGCCGACAGCGGCCAAAACTATGAACAACAGGGGTGCAAACAAAAACCACCAACCGACACGGCGGACGTCAATGCAACGCGCGAAGTAATCCCGTTTTTGCTGGGGAGTATAGGTCTTCCAAACCAGCAGGAGTCCCATAAACGATGGGGCAGGCCCGCCGGCAATGAACAGAACCAGACCCAGACCGCTCGACCACTCCAAACGAAAAATCGCAATCGAGAAATAAAAGAGCCATGTCCATAACAGTGTGCCGAGAAAGAAGTAGAGCAGAGACCGAGTTTCCCTTTTCATTTATCAGATTCCTCATTCGAATGATTCGCCCAGATGCGCTTTCAGCAATTCTACTATAATTTCGCCATAATGCTCCATTTTGGCCGGGCCGATGCCCTTGATTTTCTCCAAAGCCTCTAGCGTGGTGGGCTTATGGCGCGCAATTTCTTCAAGTGTCTGGTTGCTGAAGATGACGTAGAGCGGAACTTTCTTCTCCTTCGCCAACGCCAGCCGCCACGCGGTCAGCTTCTTGAGCAGCGCGGCATCCGGCTCCGGCGCGGCGATGACCTCGCCGGTAAGCGTAGGCTGCACCCTCACCTTCGGCGCTGGCGGCGACAGTACGACGTCCAACGTTGCCGGGTCTTGCAACGCCTTCCGTCCGGCGGGGGTGATCTCCAAGACCACGCCGCCGTGGTCGAGCGTGCGACCTTGCAAGAAGCCACCCGCGTCCAGCCGGTCGATGAGGGCTGCGAGCGCCGTCTCGGAGCGGAAGGCGAGCTTGCCGAAGCCCGACCGGCCCCGCGCGTAGTCCGGCGTTTTGGCGTCGCCGCGCAACAGGCGCGTGAGCGTCGCCTTCCCCCACCCCCGGCTTTCGGCCAGCGCGCGCAAAACGATGAGCGCCTGTTCGCGTTCGTCGGGCAGGGCGGCCTCAACGACAGGCGCATCGCCGACGCAATTGTCGCAGGCAGTGCAGCGTTCGATCGTCCGCCCGCCCAGGTAGGCGTTGAGATAGCCGTGACGGCAGCGCCCGGTCTGCGCGTAGGCGGAAATTTCGTCCACGCGCTGCGCCTGGATCGTGGCGTAGCGTTCGAGCAAAGCGGCGACACGCTCGGCGGCGTCGGCGGGGGGTGGGAGCAACGTCAGGCAGAGGTCGCGCCCGGCGGGGAGATAGGTGAGCCAGCCGGCGTCGGCCCAGGCGAGCAGGCGCGGTTCCAGTTCATCAGGCGCAAGGCCGAGGTCGCGGGCCACGGCGCTCAAGTCGAGCGGGAGCGATTGCCCAGGTTTACGGGCGGCCTGACAGAACGCGACGAAGTCCGGCGGGACGTCGGTTTGCGGGGCGCGGGTCAACTGCACCGACACGCTGCGCGGCAAGTCGGCCCCGCGACGCAGCATCCCGGCTTGCTCCAACAGGCTCAACGCCACGCGCACGCGCGTCTCATCGGCGGCGAGGTCACGTTCCAGGTCCGCCGCCGCCACGGGACCGGCGGTCTGGCCGTTGAGGCGGCGTCTGACGGCGGCGTAGACGTTCCGCAGGAATTCCACCGGCAGCACATCCTGGTTCGCGCGGCGGGTGAGCGTGCCGCGATCCGACGTCGTATACATCAACAGGCACTCGGCGGGCTGGCCGTCGCGTCCGGCGCGCCCGGCCTCCTGGTAGTACGCTTCGAGCGAGTTCGGCGGGACGAAATGCACGATAAAGCGGATGTCGGGCTTATCAATCCCCATGCCGAACGCCACCGTCGCCACGACGATGTCCACGCGCCCGGCCATAAAATCGTCCTGCACCTGCGCGCGGTTGTCCATCCCGGCGTGATAGTGCGCGGCGCTCATCCCCTGTTGCCGCAACAACGCCGCCAGCGATTCGCACCGCTCGCGCGTCCCGGCGTAGACGATGCCGCTGCCCTTTCGCCCTTTACAGAAGGCGAGCAAATGCTGCAATTTATCGTCCGTGTTGGCGGCGTAATAGACCGAGAGGCGCAAGTTGGGCCGCGTGACGTCCCCGGCGATGACGCGCATCTCCCCCAGCCGCTGGATGATGTCCTGGCGGACGCGCGGCGGAGCGGTGGCGGTGAGCGCGAGCAGCGGTGGGCGGCCCAGCATCTCTCGCGCCGCGCCGATGTAGAGGTAGTCCGGGCGGAAGTCGTGGCCCCACACACTGACACAGTGCGCCTCGTCAATCACCAGGCGATTGATCCCGGCGCGGCGCAACGTGTGCAGGAACGGCGGCTGGCGCAGGCGCTCCGGCGCGGCGTAGACCAGCCGGTAGCCGCCGGCCGCCACCTGCTCCAAACGGCGGCGCAGCTCGTCGCCGTCGAGGCTACTGTTAATCGTGGTCGCGCGCTCGCGCACGCCGTCGGGCAGCGAGTCCACCTGATCCTTCATCAGCGCGATGAGCGGCGAGATGACGAGCGTGAGGCCGGACTCGGCCAGAAACGCGGGCAGTTGATAGCACAGCGATTTACCGCCGCCGGTCGGCAGAATGGTGAGCACGTCCTCGCCGCGCAGCACGCAGGCGACGGTTTCCATTTGGCCGGGCAGCACGTCGCGGAAGCCGAACAAGCGCTCCACAGCATCGAGAATTGTGGCGCGCTCTTCGTCGGAGACGGGAACCTGGTCGAAGGTGGGCAAGAATTCGGCGGCGGGGGCAGCAGGCGCAGCCGCTTCGGGACGGCGTTCGGCAGGGGCGCCAGGCCGCTGCGCGAGCGCTTCCCGCAGGGCGTTCAGTTCGGCGGTGTAGAGACGTTCGAGTTCGGCCTCGACATCGGCGGCGCGGGTGACGTTATCGCTGGCGCGGAAGTACTCCAGCAGGCGACGCAGTTGCGAGACGGTGAGCGGCGTCTCCGTCTCCTCGGCGATACGCAGGGCGCGCACCGCGTAAGCCGTCGCCGTGACCCCGTCGTTACGCGCGCGGTAGACCTCCATCATGCCGAGCAGATAGGTGCGGTTGTCGGGAAATCGATCGCCGATGCGCCGGTAAGCCGTTTGCGCGGCAGCGATGTCACCGCGCGCCAGTTCCACCTCGCCGAGCAGGCTCCACACGCTGAGGCTGTCCGGTTCGGCCTGGGCCGCTTGTTGGGCGATTTTGAGCGCGGCAGTGATATCACCCAACGCCAGATGCACCCGCGCCAGCAGCGATTGTGACGTGAAGGAGGTTTTTGGCCGGACGGTGAACCGTTCCCGCATCAACGGCAGCGCCTCGGCAGGTCGCCCTTGAGCCAGGAGCGCCTGCACCCGCAAATCAATCAGCGAGACAAGGGGCTTGCTACGCGGGATGATTTCGTCCAGGCAGGCGTGCAACTCGGTGATGTAGTTCCAGCGCAGCAAGAAATTGAGCAAGCGGCTGCGGTCGTTGCTGCGCAGTTCCGGCGTCTGCGCGGGCGTGAGGCCCAGTTGGGTTAGGAAAGACGGGGAAGTGTCAGGCATAAGTGACCTCCAAAATAGTCGAGTAGTCGTTAGTCTGATAGTCAGAGCTCCATTTCATACTGGCGTTGCGGTTTGACATCGGCTATTCACAAACAGGCTCTCATTATACCCTCTTGTGCTATAATAGAAATATCAACAAGAAAGGTTGACGGGAACTTATGTTATCAGCCGCCGATCGGAAGATTGCGCAACGGTTCAAACAACGTCTACAAAAAATTGCCCCTTTGCTGACGCTCTGGGTCTATGGATCGCGCGCGCGTGGCGACGCCACACCGGAATCAGACCTGGATGTGTTGATCGAACTAGAGTCGATCACACCGGCGCTACGGCAACAAATCCGTGAGTTGGCTTGGGAAGTAGGTTTCGACCAAGGGCGAGTTATCTCTACGTTGGTCGCCACACGTGAACAACTAAAATATGGCCCCTTACAAGCTGATCCGCTGATTAACAACCTTCAACGCGAGGGAGTCAGAATATGAATGTGGAGACCTATCTACACGAACAATCGTTGATTTAACCCCCGCCGCACTTCAGAAGTCCGGCACCGTATGTACCCCAACAACGAGCGGCCAGTGTTCACCCTTCCACAAACGGCTGAGGCCAATGACGAGGTAGAGCGATTGGCAGCCAAGCTGCTCGAAGAGCGCATCGTGGCCTAGCACGAGAGGACGTTCTCCCTCCCCAAGCCACGCCCGCCCCAGATCGCGCCAGCGCAAATCGGTCACAGAAACGCCACGTGGAGAGGCCGCGCGCGGGTGAGCGGGGACACCGGGCAGCGTGAACCCCATGCGCGCCTCGTATTTGCCGGAGTTGGCATCGAGTGAGAATTCAGCCCACACCTTGTCCGGCTGCACCAGGCACAGCGAGCGCGTCTGGTGGACGAGCACATCTTCCGGCGCGCGGTCGAGGTGCGCCGCGAAAAATTCCGCGCGGCGGTCGCCTTCCAGACGGCGCAGCAGCCGGGGGCGCGGGCGCACGAAGTCGGCGCGCCAGTCTTCGACGTGCGGCGGGCAGGGTCGCGGCGCGACGAGGTTCAGCGCGATAACGTCACAGCATTGGAAAGCATACCCGTCTGCGTCGGTCATGTCACCGGGCAGCACCGTATCGAAGTCGCGGACAGGCCGCACCCAGCGCAAGCCCGTCACCGGGTCAGGCTGGCGGGTGAACCCGGCCACACAAATCCCACTGCGCATCTGCGTCAAGGCGAGGATGAGAAGTTCTTGGGTTGCCATACCTCTTTTTTGTCAACGGATTGAACGGATTTTAACGGATTCTTTTGAATTGGTACACGGATGACTCTACTGCAAAAAGAGGAATTTACCACAGAGGCACGGAGGACACAGAAGAATCTTTATTTTTATCTTGAATAAAATTGATTTTCTGATTACCAATATCAACTTATCAAAATATAGTTAAAAACTCCGTGACCTCTGTGTCTCTGTGGTGAATAGTTTTTTCAGTAGACTCACGGATTAACACGGAAAACACGGATTCTTTCAAGGGAAAAAAATCCATAGCATCCGTGAAATCCGTGTACAAATTTCCGACGCTTACAGGTGAATGACGGTCACGCCGGGCAGGTGGGCAGCCCAGTGTTCGGCGACGAGGCGGCGGTGGCAGTGGTCGGCGGTCGGTTCGGCGCAAAGGAGACACGGCGAGTGGTAGCGCGCCAGGATGTCCTGTCCCACGGCTGCGGCCTGGCGCGCGCGCAGCAACGGGAGAAACTGCGCTTCGTAAGCCGCCCAATCGCTGTCCGCCAGATACGCGTCACGAATTTCGGGCGTCGGTGCGAGTTCAGGGTGATGTTCGTAAGCAATACCGAACCCCTCTTGCAGCAAAAACGCCAGGTCTTCGCGCTTGGTGTATCCCGCCAGATGCGACGTGTTACGCAGGCGAATGTCGATCACCGCATCCACCCCCGCCGCGCGCAGTTGGGTGATGAACGTCTCCAGTGATTTTCCTTTGTAGCCAATCGTGTAAACGGGCATAAATCCTCCTCGCATAGAACATCCCCACTTGAACGCTTAAGGTGGATCACAATCCGCCATCCCCGCAGCGCCGGACTATGATCCGGCGCAAGCATTATCGTGAGGTCAAAAATCCGTTCGAATCCGTTCAATCCGTTGACTAAAAGAGTGAGAGTTGCTGCGGGATGATCTCTCCGGCAACAGTTGTCCCGTCCGGCTGGATGTGCTGGACGTCGACGCCGCGCTCCAACAGCGTTTGCGTGATGAGCTTGTGGCGATGGCAGTGATGATAGTCGCCTTCGCTGCACATCACGACGACGGGCTGCTCGCGCGCCAGGTCGAGCAACTGCGCGATGCCGCGTTGATAGGTCTCGGTCTGCGCCATACGCTCGTAGTCGGGGCGCTCCTCGCCGGGATCGTAGAGTGTGGGGTCGGTCGGCCGGCCGCCGAGGCTGTCGCCCATGCTTCTGTAGGCGATGCCGGCCGCTTGCAGGTCGTGCGCCAAATCCTCGCGGTTGAACTGCGGCGTCCAGCGGCTGTACGGCTGGCTGCGCACGTCCACGAGCAGGGCAATGTCGAACTTGCGCAGCAATTCGACAAACGCGGGTATGGTGTGGTCGCTGTGACCGATAGTATAGATCAACACAGGGCAACTCCTGCACGCAAGATGAATACGGCTAAGTTTACCGCAAAAGAGCAGGAGTACAAAAAATTTGGGTATGTCAAGTTCCTTTATTTGGTTGGTGATGATCGTCCTGACGGGTCATCTCACGCTGCAAAAACGCGAACAGCGTTTGCACATCGGCGAAACTCTGGCGTTCTCCCGTACCTGGACGCTCCACGGAGGCGCGCCAGACCTCCTTTTCCCCATCACTGGTTTGCCAGAGCCGCAGCAGGTATGAGAGATAGCCTCGTTGTTTCATTGCCCACCTCTAGTCAGGTAGTCGGATAGTCGTTAGTCGGATAGTTATCCGTTGAATCCGTTCAATCCGTTGACAACACATTACGGATAGCGATAGGCGGTCAGAAACGCAAACTCGCCGATGCCATCGCCGATGAACAGATAACGGCCATCACCCGTCACCGCGATGCCCACCGGGAACAGGAACTCCCCCGCCGGCCAGCCGGTGACACCGTCGTTGGTCGCTTCCACGCCGATCGTTTCCAGCAGTTGGCCCTGCGCATCCAGCTTCACTGCGCCGGGCGGACTCCAGGTGACGACGTAGAAGTTGCCGACGTCATCTATACTCAGCATCTGAGGGAACGCATCTTCGAGCGCCTCCTGGCCCAGCCGTTGGATCACGCGCCCGTCATCGGGTGTCAGCTCCAGGATGTAGCCGCCGGCGCCGGTCAGGAAAAGTGTCCCGTCGGGACCAACGTCCATCGCCTTGGCGCTGAGTTCCGCTTCAATGGGGAAGCTGCGCAGGAATTCGCCTTCAGCAGTGAACATCTGCACGCGCGTCCCAGCATCGCCAATGTCCAACGCATACACACTGCCGTCCAAACCGACAGCCAACGCCGCCGGGCTGTCGCCGGAGAACTCACCATCGCCCGTTCCGTAACCGCCGAACGCACCGAGCAAGTCGCCATCGGCGTTGAAATGCACGATTTGGCGGAACCCCATCTCGGCCAGATACACGTCACCGCCCGGCCCCACCTTCACATCCGCCACATACCCGATCTCGCCTTGTGCCAATTGGCCTTGATAGTTGCCCTCCAGATCGAAGATGTAAACCCCATTGTAAGCGTCGGCGATGTAGACGGCGGCCTCTGTAGCGTCCAGGCCGCCCAACGTCGAAAAGGAAAGTTCCGCCAGCTCAGGCGACGTGCTGCCTACCCGCCAGAAGACTTCCGCAGACGTCGTGTCTTCAGGCACAAAGATACGTTCCACTGAACCAATCACCTCTATGGCGTCGATCTGGGTCGGCCCCAGACCCAACACTGAATGATCGACTGTGATGCGTACACCGCTAATCTGATAGTCCACATCAACCGGAATGGAGAGTGTGTAAGGACATTCAGTGCGGACGTAAGGCTGCGCCGTGTAAATCTCGTGGTATTCCGCAAGGAAATCGATCAACTCAACCTTGACGATCTGTGAAGGGTTGTACGTTTGGATGATGTTAATCAACGTCGGGACGGTCGGTGAGTCATAGCTCAATTCGAGCCACTCGATGCCGTTCGCCTCCGATGCGGTCCAGGCGGAGGCGTAATCGCCGCACGCGAACGTATCCGGTTTGCCGGTCGCCTGCATCGCGCTGTAATCGGAATCGCCGTACTCGGAGCTGGCGACGGCGCTGATCCCCCACTGCCGGTAGCCCTTATCGGCATCTGGCGGAATGGGGATCGGCGTGGGCGGCGGCGCGGATGTCGCCGTGGGCGCAGCGGTTGGCGTGGCGGTGGGCGGAACGGCGGTTGGGGTTGCGCTCGCCGTAGCCGGAGCCGTCGTGGATGTCGGCGCGGGTGGGGACGGTGTCGTCCTGCCGGTGGAACCGCACGCGGAACTCAGCATAACACAGGTTATCAGGCACAAAACCAGCCACTTTTTCATACACACTTCTCCTGATACGTTTGCGGCGGATCATAATCCGCCGGCTCCGTGAAACGCGGATTGTGATCCGCGAAAAGTAAAAAGCGATACTTTCAATGCTTGCGGCAGATCACAATCCGCCGCGCCGTGAAACACTATCTCGCTTGAAGGGGATCGCCAGATCCCGCTTGCCGTTTGCAGACGCGGATTTGGCAATCCACTCCAAGCATAAATATTGAGGTGCCCCTTGCGAAGGTATGCGAACCTTGTTCGCCTGAACCTTCGCAAGGGTGAAGAACTAGTTGCTCGACCGCAGCACCAATGGCAGATAGATGCGCTTGGTAGAACTGACCGTGACCTCGCGCACGTCGGTCGTCGCGCTATTATACGCCACGAATCCGATGATGCGATACGACGCGACGGCCGGCGGATTCCAGACCTTGTCAATCTGCAACGCGATCCCGGCGGCAAGCGCCGTGACCGGCTGTGAAAGCGTCGCCACCTCTGCGCCGCCTGCGTCCTGGATGATGAAGTAGGCTGTGCCGTTGAGCGGGGTACTGCCCGTGTTGCTCACCACCAGCGACAGAGCGATCGGTTGCCCGGCCTGCTCGAAGGTTTCCGGCGTAGCCATCAGGGCGGTCAGTTCGGCGGAAATGACGCCCACGCGGAAGTCGCGCGCGTCGCTGTCGAGCAGGACGCCGTCGCCGGTGTACAGGCCGACCCACACCTCATAGCGGCCCGGCGTCACGCCCGTCGTGTCCCACTCGAAGGCCAGCGAGATCGTGTCGGTCAGGCTCTTGAGCGAGCGCAGTGGGAAACCGGCCACCGTGGTGTCGGAGACGACAGAACGCACCTCGGCGGCGACGATGACGTCCTGCGGCTCGCCCGTGTTGCCGATGAGCAACTCGAAGGCGGCGGTCTGCCCAGGCCGGTAGGCCGTCTCGTTCAACGTCAGCGCCTCGATCTGCGTCGTCGCCGTGACCGTTTCGATGTCGAACGTGTAATCCTGGTAGAACACCACGTTGTGCGCCGCTGAATCGTAGTAGAAGGGGTAGACGGTGACGATGAGTTTGGATGTGCCGTCGCCGTTATCCTCAACCCGCCAACTGTATTGCTGGTCGAGCGGTGGATACCAGCCGTCCGGCGGCGCGACGACAGGGACAATGGACTGTGGTTCGCTGGTGATGACCTGCGTCACCGTCAGGTTGAGGCCGGTGGTGACGGTGGGCGCGGAGCGGTAGGTGAGCGTCACGGCCTGCGCGCGCACCCCCACCGGATAATCCAGCGCGACCGTCCAGTACGGCGTCTGGTAGTGATCCGGCTCGGCGATCAACCGCCCGTTGGGGATTTCGGCGTAATCCCAGCCGTCCATGTTCGTCACTTCGAAATCAGGGATATGCACATCGAGTGTGGAGGCGGGCGCCGCCAACGGAGCAACGCTTTGGGCGTTGAACGTCGGGGGCAGCGCGCCGTACTTGGGATCGCCGTAGAAGTTGTACTCGTAAGCCCACAGGCGCCAATACGCGCTGTCGCTGACAAACGTTTGCTTGAGATTGGTGAGCACCTTGCCCGTCGTCTCGGTGCGGCTCCAGTTGCGGAAGAACCACTTGCCCGCGCTGGCATTCGAACCGTTGGCCGAGACTTCGGTCGCGCCGATGTAGGCGCCCGCGCCGCTATCGAAGAAGTATTCCGGCATACTCTCGGCATCAGGTTCGTAGCCGCCCGAAAGGCACGTGGTCCCGTAGACAAACGGATTGCTGCCGTTGAAATTGAGCGGCCAAACGCCGGTCAGTCCCGTGCTTAACCCCGGTCCCCACGAACCGACGTTGCCATGTCCAAAGAAGTAGACGATATCCTGGTTGGGCGTGGCATCGGTGAAGACGTAAGTGTAGGACGGCGTGTTGTTGTACTTCCAGTGGATTTTGGTCACGTCTGTCCCCTGCCCGCTCAGCACACCGTCAATGATATTGACCGTGGGGATGAAATCGCTCTCCACGCCAATGCCGCGCCCGCTGACGATCAGCGCATTCGAGCGGTCGAAGCGATAGCCTGACCGGCCTTCCGCAACGGCAATACTCGTCTCGATCGGCTTGAGCAGCGCAGTGGGGCTGTTGCCCACGATGCGTCCCACGGCCAGTTCGGGATGCTTGTCCTTGCCGACGATGCTGGCATAGGGCAAATCGCTATACGCGACCGACTTGGTAGTACCGCCGTCCGCCCACTGGACGTTGAACGAATCCTCGTACCAGGCGGGAATGATCTCGCTTTCACCCACGAGCAGCACGTAACCGCCCGGCGCGCCTGATTTGAAATCGGGATGCAGTTGGTTGGCCCAGGTGGTTGCCAGCAGCGTGTCGAGCGGTTGGAATTCAATCGCATCCACAAATCCCAGCACGCCCCGTTTGCGATACGCCAACTGCGCCATCGCCGCATAGAGCCGGTTGATGTCGGCGGCCTGAGCGCCGTAGAACAGGTTGAGCCGTTTGGGATTGGTGACGATGATGTAATCCGCCTGTTTCAACGCAGCAGCAACCGAATCGGTCCAGGGCTTGTAGAAGATACCGTCAACCACTGTGGGATCGGTTCCTACAGTATAGCGCACGATGCCGCTGCTTTCGTAGCCGATGCTATACCCCAAATCGTTGCCGCTGAACTCCTGATCGCGCAAGACCGGCACAGCCACATAGCGAACGGTATGTTGCGCGCCGGGAGCAAGCGCCACGTTGTTGATAGTTAACCCGGCTCTGGCCCGCTGCGTGATAGCGTCGTAGGTGGTTTCGGACAGCAGGTACGATGCGTCAGCTTCCCCCGCAGCAGGATAGAAGCCCACCATGCCACGGTCATCGAGACCTTTCAGGATAATCTGTGTGTTGCAGGTGTTCTTCAGGGTCAGATCAACCCGATAGTAGTTTGCAATCCAGGTCACCTGGCGCGTCACGTCCACACACATCACGCCGGAAAGTATCGTGATCGTCTTCTCGCGCTCGACCACCACCCCGTCACTGCTGGTGGCGCGCACCTTGAGCGTGTGCGTTCCCACGCCCTTGCCCGCCAGGTCAACGACAAAGTCGCGCGTGAGAACGCCGGTTGGGGGATTGTATGTGCCTGCGGGAGCGCCATCCAAAAACAGCGCGATTTGCTGAACATCTTGCCGCACATTCGAGCAATCCACCGCTTCCAGGCCGGGCGGCGGAGTCTCTATCCACTCGCCAAAGCACCCCCACTGATATTCGGCGGCCCACACCGTCGCCGTGATATTCGTACCGGCGGGGGCGGTATCTCCGCCGATGTAGACGGTGTTCGACGGCGCGATCTTCTGCATAAACACCTGCGCCGTCATCTTCCTGGGCGCGGGCGTGACCGTCGCTGTCGCAGGCGTCACGTCGCCTTCAAGGTTATAGGCTTGCACCTGGAGCGCGTGACCCTGGCCGTACCATTGCTGGCGGGTCAGCCCGCGCGCCGCCGGCGAGAAATACACTTCGTACACCTTGCCGTCCGGCGCGTAATCCCTGCCGATGAGCTGCCCGTCCAGGAAGAACGAAACGCGATCCACGTACAATGTCTCGGTCAGCGTGGCTTGCAGGACGTAGAACTCGTACATGCTGGAGGGATACTCCACCATACCGATAGCAGCGATCTGCGGCGGATTCGAGCCGGGCGGCAGCGTCTCGAAGAAGCGCCCGCCGCTGGTGTTGAGATTGCCCGCGTCGTCGGTAACGGCGACGTTGAACCAGTAAAGGCTGCCGCTTTCGAGACCGCTGAGCGTCGCCTGATGCGTGGTCTTGAGCGTGTTGTCACTCACCACAGAGACGTTGAACGGACCATTCCGCCCATATTCCACGCGGCTGCGGCATGGCTCACTCGTCGTCCAGGTGACGACGGCGACATGCTCCTCGATCCCGGACACCGTCGGCCCGGACGTGATTTGCGGCGGCACAAGGTCGCACGACCACGTCTGCTGGAAGCAGTTGTTGGCCTCGTCGTCCTCTGGCAGGATGCCGGTGAAATCCGCGCAAACCCGCATTTGCGCCGTCGCGCCAGCGCACGTCCAGGCGTAGGGGATGCTGTCCGCGCGCACCGCGCCCGGCGCCAGCGCCTCATTGAAAAGCGCCGTGGCGACTGGGCTGCCGTCGCGGGAGAGTTGCGCCGTGTGCCCGGCCGGGGCCGTCCCACCGCCGACGTTCTGGAGGATGTAATACACACGCTCCTCGACCAGGTTGTACCACGCGCCGGAAATCGTCAGGTCGGGGCGCGGCTGCACGTTGACCGTGTAATGCTGCACCACCGTCCCGCCGCAGTTCTGCGCCGTGACGGTAATCGCCTTCGTTCCCGGTGTGGCCCAGGTGTAATTCCGCGTCGCCAACGCGCCGGTATAATCCGCTTGCCCATCCGCCTGCCAGGTATAGGTGAGCGGCGGCGTCGCGTTTGCCGGAATGGGCGTCGCGGTATACGCGTACTCCGTCTCGACGTACCCCGTCGCCGGCCCACCGAGCGTCAATCCGGTGAGCGGGAACTCGCACGCGGGCGTCGGCGCGTTGATCACGATCTGATGCGTGTCCACCACGCTGCTCTCGCAATTCGACACCGTCACCGTAATCGTCTTCGTCCCCGTCGTCGCCCATGTATACGTGACGGCTGACTGCTGACCGCTGACGGCTGATTGCCCATCCGCCTGCCAGGTGTAGGTGATCGGTAACGTCGCCGTCACGGGGAGAATGTTGGCGGTGAAAGTGTATTGCGTATCGGTGACGCCCTGCGTCGCACCGCCGATGTTGACGCTGGTAACAGGGTAGCACGGCGGCGGGCCGTAGGTGATGATGAGTCTGGCGCGGTAGGTACTAGGGATTGCTTCGAACGGAGCCGATCCGGTGAAACCGGCCGCCGGCTTGAGTTTGATGCCATAGTTGTTCAGTGTGCCCGAGTTCCAGGCACGCACGATATTCGTCACATCGAACCAGTTCCACGTTGCGTCAGACCAGGTCAACGTGGGATCGCCCTGGCTGGCAGAGGCCGGGGCTGTGTTCCAGGTGACAGTGGCCTCATTCCACGTAGCGAGAATCGCTTCGGGGACGACGTCAAGCGCCTGCGGGGCCGTCGGCGCTTGCGCCAGCGCAAAGTAAGGATGCAGTCCTAGCGATGCGCTGATGATTGTGCTGCCGGCCGGCACGCTCGATACGTCGAAGCTCAATAGCGCGTGCGTTTCGTAATTGGGAGGAGTAGCGCTGCGCGATATGTAAAGCGGTGAACTACTGCCGCCAGGCGTGGAAGGACTCGCCTGACTGACATCCGTATCCGCCTGCACGTACAACACAGGCGTCTGGCGCACATACTCCACCACCAGACGCGGCGGATTGGCGCCTTCGCTGGAGCTAAATGCCTGTACGAAACTGGCGCCGGAAACGTAAACCAGCCGCACGCCGTAGTTGGTCAGCGTCCCCGCGTGCCATTTTTGGGCAATCGACGTGATGTTCCACCGTCGCCAGTCGCCGGAGTACGGACTCTCCGTTGCTTCATCCGTTAAGGTGAAGCCGGGCTGATTATTCCAGGTTACGGTCCCTTCGGCCCAAGTGGAAGTCAGCGCCTGGGTGTTGATAAGGATGCCCGCGAAGTAGGTGTTCGTCTGAGATAACTCCAACGTCGCCGTCAAAATCACGGCATCCGCAGGCAACGAGGATAGATCGAACGCTAACAGCGTATGATAGATCGCCGCACTGGGAAAAGTGACATTCCCAACCTGCACACCGGTATTGGCGCCGTAGTTAGTGTTTGGTGAAGCGCTGCTGACATAACTATCCTTCGTCGCAATGAGCGTACTGCGGAAAGCCGTCCCGTCGGTGGCAGCAAGCGCGCTGCACACGGCTGGCTCAACCGGCGCTTCCGGCTCCAGCAAGTTGGCTGCCGCCACACCGCTGCGCGCGGTCCCCAATCCAAGAAAAAGTATCCCCAGAACAACCCCGAGTAGCACAAGCTTTTTCATTTTTTCCCTCCGTGAAATCGTGATGATGTTTTTCAGTGAACAGCATTGTCCCTGCAAAGTTGGCTTTGGGCTGGATTGGAAACCTTTGCAAGGCTTTCGTGAAAATCGTACCCCACCGCCGTCATAAAAACGTCATAACCGCACCGCATCGGCCCACACTCCTGCAAAAAGGCAAACATTGCCCTCTGAATGGCTTGCAGGTATAATCAGCAGTAAGCCTTCAGCGATCAACTTTCAGCGTTCAGCCATAGCTGATAGCTGACGGCTAATCACTGACGGCTCAAACGATGACACACCTGGACATACACCTACTCGGATCACTACACATCTCGCTGGACGGCGAACCGTTGACCGGATTCGCCACCGACAAGGCCCGCGCCCTGCTGGCCTATCTGGTGTTGGATGTCGAGCACCCGCAGCGCCGCGATTTCCTCGCCACGCTGCTGTGGCCCGATCAGCCGGAAAACAAAGCGCGCCAAAACTTGCGCCAGACCTTGCTATACCTGCGCCAATCGCTGCGCGACGATACGTGCGCCGAGGGTCCCTTTCTGCTGGTGGACCGCGACACCGTGCAGTTCAACCCCGCCGCCGATTACACCCTGGACGTGACGCAGTTCGAGGCCCTCAGCCGCGCTTGCCGACAGCATCGCCACCGGCGGCTTGAAAGCTGCCTGCCTTGCCTGCAACGCCTGGAACGTATGGCGGCCCTGTATCGCGGGGAATTCCTGGAACACTTTTTCCTGGGCGACAGCACGCTCTTCGAGGAATGGGCCACGCTCAAGCGCGAGTGGCTGCACCGCGAGGCCATCGAGGCGCTCTTCACGCTGACCGATTACCACACGCGGCGCGGCGAACTGGCCCGCGCACGGCAGTACGCCTGGCGGCAAGTGCAACTGGAACCCTGGCGCGAGGAAGCGCACCGCCAACTGATGCGCCTGCTCGCCCTCGAAGGCGAACGCAGCGCGGCGCTGGCCCAATACGAAACCTGCCGCCGCATCCTGTGCCAGGAGTTGGGCGTCGAACCGATGACCGAGACGACAGCGCTCTTCGAAGCGATCAAGCGTGAAGAGGTACAGGCCAAGCCACCCGACAACGGCCTGCCAGTGCTCCCCACCCACTTCATCGGACGGGAGACCGAGTTAGCCGAACTTGCAGAATGGCTGGCCGCGCCGGATTGCCGCCTCGTCACCCTGGTTGGACCGGGCGGGATCGGCAAGAGCCGCCTGGCGCTGCACGTTTTGGAAGAGCAGCGCGGTTTGTTCGCGCACGGCGTTGCCTTTGTCCCACTAGATACCGTAACATCTGCCGAATTCATCCCCTATGCCATTGCCGGGGTGCTTCACTTCTCCCTGCAAGGATCACAATCGCCCGACGCACAGGTGCTCAACTACCTGCGCGAGAAAGAGATGCTTTTAGCCCTCGACAACTTCGAGCACCTTCTGCAAGGCGACACACCCTGCAATAGCGCCCTCATCGAGCAGATCCTCAGCCGCGCGCCCGGCGTCACACTGCTGGTAACGTCGCGCGAGCGGCTCAACCTGCGCGAAGAACGGGTCTACCGCCTGGAAGGGCTGGCGTATCCCGCCACGGATGCGCCTGACCCGGACGCGGCAAACTACAGCGCCGTCGCCCTGTTCACCGAATGTGCGCAGCGGGTGGATCGGCGCTTCACGCTCGATGCGCGGACACTTCCCGATGTGCTGCGCATCTGCCGACTCGTCGAAGGCATCCCCTTGGGCCTCGAACTGGCGGCGGCCTGGGTGGATACCCGTGCGTGCAGCGACATCGCCGCGGAAATCGCCGCCAACAGCGACGCCCTGACGACGACGCTGCGCAACGTCGATCCGCGCCACCGCAGCCTGCGCGCATCCTTCGAATACTCGTGGAAGTTGCTGAACGCCCCGGAATGCGCGTGTCTGGCCCGGCTGGCCGTCTTTCGAGGCGGCTTCGACCGCCACGCCGCCGCGCAAGTCGCCGCCGCCACGCCGGATATGCTCACCGGGCTGGTCCACAAATCGCTGCTGCGCGCCGACGCCAACGGGCGCTACAGCCTGCACCCGCTCTTGCACCAATACGTCGCCGAGAAACTCGACGCGACGGGCGAAGCCTCCACCGTCTACACAGAGCACGCCCGCTATTACGCCGCGTTCCTGGAAGGACAAGAGCCACGCCTGAGAGGCGCATCGCAGAAACAGGCCCTCGTCGAGATCGATGCCGAGAGCGACAACGTACAACAAGCGTGGGAATGGGCCGTGGCGCAAGGGGCCGCGCGCGAAATCGAGCGCAGTCTGGAAAGCCTCTTCGACTTCTACGACATTCGCTGCTGGTTTCAAGCCGGGGTGGCGCTGCTCACGCCGGCCATCGACCGGTGGGGAGCAGACCCAGACCACGAAAAACTGCTCGGCAAGCTATTGGCGCGCCAGGGGGCGCTATATCTGCACCAGGGTTTATACCAACAGGCCGCCGCCGCATTAGAACGCAGCCTGGACATCTCCGAGCGCCAGGATATGCCGGTGGAACAAATCTTCAACCTGGTCAACCTGGCGAACGCCATCCGCCACCAGGGGCGCAACGACGAAGCCGAGCAACTGGCCCAAAGAAGCCTTGCCCTATCCAGGCAGATTGGAGACCACAGAAGTATGGCACAATCGCTCCAGATCTTAGGTCTCCTCGTTTACTGGAGCGGCGATCTGGAACGGACGGAAGCCCTGCACGAAGAAAGCCTGGCGCTGGCGCGGGAACTCGGCGATCAGCGGCTCATCATGGCGCCGCTCAATGCCCTGGGTGACGTGGCCTGCCATCGCGGGGACTACAACACAGCGCAGCGCATGTTCGAGGAGTGTCTGGCGCTCAGCCGAGACCTGGACGACCCGTTCAATGTCGCCATCCACCTCAACAACCTGGGCACAGTCCTTCACCTGCAAGAAGACTATCCACAGGCCGAAGCCTTTTATCAAGAAAGCCTGGACATCTGCCGCCGGATCGGCGATCAAACCGGTCAGGCGATCGCTTTGAGCAACCTGGGCGAGATCGCCTACACGCTGGGCAACTACCGGAAAGCGTCGAAGTTTTACCAGGAAGGCCTCGCCATTGGGCGCGCCCTTCAAGAACCGTGGACGATCATGACGTGCCTGAACAACCTGGGCGAAATCGCCTGCGCCCAAAACAACTGTCTCGACGCGCAAACCCACCTCACCGAAGCCTTGCAGATCGCGCAAGAGACCCAGACCCTCACCATGGCAACCAAAATCCTGGTCAATCTGGCCCGGCTCTTCGCCCAGCAGGGGATGAAAAGCCAGGCCGCCGTGTTGCTCGATCTGGTGCGCCGCCACCCGGCCAGCGAGAGCGACATCCAGGAGAAAGCCGGGCGTTTGTTGGACGAACTGGGCCTCACCCCACCCCAGAGCGTGCCCGGTGAACTCGATGAAGTGATCCAGGAGATTCTGACCTGTGCCCCCAGACTTGCCCCGTGCCCGCCGACTTCAGTCGGCAAAGCCACCGATGCGCACAAGCCAGGGAAAACCGGCTGAGGCCCGTAACCACCCGTGTCCGCCGACTTCAGTCGGCAGAGCCGCCGATGCGCACAAGCCAGGGAAAACCGGCTGAAGCCAGCAACCACCCGTGCCCGCCGACTTCAGTCGGCAAAACGACAGTTCTTCAAAACTCCGCGGCCCAACTCCACGGCCAATCGGATGCCTCTGAGACCAATCCGGCCTTGACGGGGTTGTTCAGGATATACGCTACGATACGCCGGGTCTCATTCTCATTGCGCGACCAGTGATCATACGACTCGTGCACCCAGAAATGTTGCCCCACTCGTCCTAACTTCAGGTTGGCGTAGCGAGCCGTGCGCCCTTTGAGCAGTTTGGTAATACGCGCAAGAGGAACCGGCTTCCCAGTTTGCGTATCCTCCAAGGGGTTCAGCAGAACGTGAACATGATTACTCATCACGGTATAAGCGTACAGACGATACAGATGCTCTTCTTCGCCTTGATGCATGGCATCACGTACAATGGCTGCGATTTCGGGTTGCGCGAGCCAACGCGGGCTGTCCATTTTATGCAGCTCATCATCACAACGCACGAACAGGCGTTTGTAAGCGTTGAGTGCCCAATCACTGTGTTCATCCTGCGCACGGGGGTCTTGAGCGATACGTTCGCGTTCTGCGGCATATTCGGCAACAAAAGCAGCCGGCAAGGAACCGGTCAACCGCCAGGTGATGAAGAAAGGAACGCCTCCTGGCTGCCAGTGGGGGAGATTACGTCTGTACCAAAGCTGATAGGACATGACAACCCTCCATCGAAATGCCACAAAAGCGGCTAATGAACGTTAAGAAAATAATCCGGTAATCTATGCGCCGGGGAAACCGGCTGAAGCCGGCGCACACACGGCGCACACTCGTGCGTACCGACTTCAGTCGGTAAAACTCAGGCAAGTCTTAGTCTACGCCACAAGCACCTTCACGTCATAAACGCCCAACTCGACCACGCCGCTCACCATCTCGCCGGTCAGCAGATCGGTATACGCCGCCGCGCCCAGGTCGAGCGTTACGGGTTCCGCGTTGAAGTTCATCACGAAGGCGTATTTCGTCTCGCCGTCGGTGCGCAGTTGCGCGCTGACGCCGTGCGGCAATTCGGCATCAAGCGAGCGCAGCAACCCCAGGTCCGCGTCGAGCGCGCGGTAGAAATCACGCAGGAAGCGGTCATCGGGATTGGAGGCGAGGTAGTACGCCTTGCCAGCGCCAAAAGCGTTCACCGTAAGCACAGGCCGACCGGCGTAGAAGTCGCTCTTGTAGGTCGCCAGCACGTCCGCGCCTTCTGGATGCACAAGCGCGCAGTAGTCGCGCAATTCATACTCACCCGCGAGGCCAGGCACATTATCGGCGCTGAGGACGGCGGCGTTGCGGTCGTTTTCGTACAGCGCGTCAATCTCCTCGTCCCAAATCCCCAACACCTGGCGCAACTTGCCGCCGGGCCAGCCGCCCAGGATGACCAGATCGTTCTCATCCACGATGCCGGTCCAGTACGTCGCCACAAACGTCCCGCCCCCCTCCACAAAGGCCGCGATGCGCTCATCCACACCGGGACGCAGCATGTAGAGCATCGGCGCGACGGCCAGCTTGTAGCGGGTCAGGTCTTGCTCCATATCAATCACATCCACCGGGATGCCGCGTTCCCAGAAAGCGCGATAATGGCGCTTACACGTTTCCAGGTACCCCTTGGGACCGCGGCGCGGGCCTTGCGCGTCGTCCAGCGCCCACAGGTTCTCCCAGTCGTAGATGATCGCCACGTCGGGGCGCACCGTCGTCCCCACTACAGGCGTGAGTTTCTCCAGTTTCATGCCAACATCGGCCACGTCGCGGAAGACGCGGGTGTGTTCGTGCCCCACGTGATCCACCACCGCACCGTGGAATTTCTCCGATGAGCCGCGACTCTTGCGCCACTGGAAATACTGCACCGTGTCCGAGCCGTGCGCCACGGCCTGCAACGACGACAGCGCGTGCATTCCCGGTCGCTTCACTTTAGCGGATTGCACCCAGTTGGTGGCGCTCGGCACACTCTCCATCAGCATAAACGGCTTGCCGCCCTTGAGACAGCGGTTGATGTCATGGATGAAGGCGACGTCGGAGGCCAACGCCACGTCATCATCTTTGTGCCACATCGGGTAGCTGTCCCACGAGATGACGTCCAGATATGGGGCCATCCGCCAGTAGTTGAGGCCGGGGAACGTGCCCATCATGTTCGTCGTGACCGGAATGTCCGGCGTGAACTCGCGCAATGCGGCGATTTCGTGACGCATAAAGTCCGTCGTTTGGTCGGTGACGAAGCGCTTCCAATCCAGGTTCAGCCCATGCACCGACTGCTCGCCAATCGGACTCGGCGGCTCGATGAGGTCCCAATCGGTGTACGTGTGGCTCCAGAAAGCCGTCCACCAGGCGTGATTGAGCGCGTCCAACGTCCCGTACTTCGCCTTGAGCCATTCGACGAAGGCCGCGCGGCACAGTTCGCAGTGGCAGTCGCCGCTGTATTCGTTAGAGAGATGCCACACGGCCAGCGCGGGGTGATCGGCGTACCGCTCGGCGAGTTTGCCGTTGATGATGCGCACCTTCTCGCGGTAGATCGGCGAGGTGAGGCAGTGGTTATGCCGCCCGCCAAAGAGATTGCGCTGCCGGTCGGCGCGCACGCGCAACACTTCGGGGTATTTCCGCGCCAGCCAGGCCGGACGCGCCCCACTCGGCGTCGCCAGCACCGCCACACCGCCATTCTCGGCGATCATGTCCATCACGCGGTCGAGCCAGTCGAAGTCGAACTGACCCTCCGCGGGTTCCAGGCGCGCCCAGGCGAAGATGCCCACGCTCATCGCGTTGCAGTGCGCCAACTTCATCAAGCGCATATCCTCTTCCCAGACCTCGGCGGGCCACTGATCGGGGTTATAGTCGCCGCCGTGCAGAAAGACGGGCAATTTCGACGTAATCGGGGGGTATTTCTCAATCATTGTATGCTCCTGTACAAACGCTTAAGGCTCAAAGAGATTCGCGTAGATTCGCAAAATTCGCGGTTAAAAATCAACTTCTCTGCCCGTACACCGCTTCGCGCAGGCCCTTGAGGTAGCCGATGGCAAAGAGTCGCCCTACCGATGAGTACGAGGGGTTGTCGTTGCTGTCGCCTTCCATCGTGGGGACGTGGTCAGGGCGGCAAACGCCCTCGAAACCGATGTCGCGGTAGGCCTGCATACAGGCCAGCATATCGGTTTTGCCGTCGTCGTGGAAGGTTTCGACGAACTTTTCCGGCGTGCCGCGCACATCACGGAAGTGCACAAAGAAGATTTTGCCCTGTTTTCCGAAATGCCGGATAACACCGGGGAGATCATCGGTCATCAACGTGAAATTGCCCTGGCACAGCGCAATACCGTTGACCGGACTGGGCACAAGGTCGAGCAGCCGCTGGTAGTTTTCGACGCTGCGCATGATACGCCCCAAACCGCGAATCGGCGAGAGGGGCGGATCGTCGGGATGCATCGCCAGCAACACACCGGCCTTTTCCGCTTCCGGCACAACGGCCTTGAGGAAGTATTCAAGGTTCTCCCACAACTGTTCTTCGGTGACGATGCCGTATTCCGTGAGTGGCGCGTTGCGCATCAAGTCATGATCGTAGGCGGTCGCCAGCGCCCCACCCCGCGCCGGCGCGGTAGTCGAGGTGCGCATCCAGTTGAAGACAGGCATCCACTCGTAGCACCACACGGGGATGCCAAGCGCGCCCATGTTGCGAATCAGGGTGATGGCGGTTTCGATTTCCTCATCCCGCCCCGGCAGGCCGAGCTTGGCCTTGTTGAGCGGCGGACGGCTTTCGAGCACCTCGAACTTGAAACCGCCATCCTCATAAGCGGTTTTGATCCGCACCAGCGACATATAGCTCCACGGCAGGCTCTCTTTATCCACATCCAGCCCGCGCCGGAAGTCCATCGAACCAACGACGTGATCCACGCCGCACTGTTTCACCAACCGCCACAACGGCGTTGGATAAGGCGGCAGTACCTCAGCAATCTTGATCATTCCAGCATCCTTTCTTGTGTAGTATTGGTAACCCGTAATCGGTGATTGGCGATTGGCCCCCCACATATCACGCATCACGTCCAAAGTATACACAACTTGAGCATAACATTCAAATGAAAGAGCGTTTTTTCTTGCCGCAAAAGCAAAGGCGCATATAATGACGGGCAATGGATTGAACGGATTCTAACGGATTTTTTTGTTTGCCATTTTTCAAGGAGGCACATAGTGTTCAAAACACTCGAAGAGGCGCAAAGCTATATCCGCGAGCACGCAATTGCCATGGTGGACCTCAAGTTCTGCGATCTATGGGGACGTTGGCATCACGTGACGGTGCCGGCTGAGCAATTCACACCGGCGTTGCTGGCGGAAGGCGTCGGCTTCGACGGTTCCAGCGTGGGGTTCAAATCGATCAGCGCGGGCGACATGGTCGCCGTGCCGGATCTCAGCACCGGCGCGGAGGACCCTTTCTGGGATATGCCCACGTTGAGCTTCATCTGCTCGGCCAAGGAGGCCGACACACGCACAATCTTCCCATACGACCCACGCAACATCGCCCTGCGTGCCGAGGCGTATATGCGCACCACCGGCATCGCCGATACAAGCCTGTGGGGGCCGGAATTCGAGTTCTACGTGTTCAATAGCGTAGGGTATCACAACAGTATGAACACTGCCTTTTACCGTGTGGAATCGGATGAGGCGAACTGGAATGCCCAAGAGATGGGCTGCGGCTACGCCATCCCGCGCCACGGCGGATACCACGCCATCCCGCCGCAGGATCGGCTGTACAACCTGCGCTCGCGCATCAGCCAGCACTTGATGAACATGGGCCTGGATGTGAAATACCACCACCACGAAGTCGGGGGGCCGGGCCAGTGCGAGATCGAAACGCCAATGCTGCCGCTCCTCCAGGCAGCAGATGGAGCGATGTTGGTGAAGTACGTGTCTCGGATGACAGCGTTTAAGGAAGGGATGACCGTGACCTTTATGCCCAAGCCACTCTACGGAGAGGCAGGTTCGGGGATGCACTTTCACCAGCATTTTTGGAAGGCTGGGAAAAACCTGTGTTACGACCCGGAAAAGTACGGGACAATCAGCGACCTGGGCCGCTACTACATCGGCGGCCTGCTACGGCATGGCGGGGCGGTAATGGCCTTCACCAATCCGAGCACCAACGCCTTCCGGCGATTGGTGCCCGGCTACGAAGCGCCCATCAGCGCCATCTACTCGCTGGGTAACCGTAGTGCTGCCGTGCGCATCCCTAAGTACGCCAACCAACCCAACACGGCGCGGTTCGAGTTCCGCCCACCCGACGCGACCTGCAATCCCTACCTGGCGATGGCGGCACAGTTGCTCGCCGGCCTCGACGGCATCCTCAAGCGGATGGACCCCACCGAGATGGGCTTCGGGCCGGTGGATGAGGACATCTTCGCATGGCCGGCGGAGAAACGTGCGACGATCAAGGCGCTGCCCACCTCACTCGGCGCAGCGATGGATGCGTTGGAGGCCGACCACGAATTTCTACTGGCAGGCGATGTGTTCAACGAAGAACTGATCCGGCGTTGGATTGAGCGCAAGCGGTGGGAAGAAAAACAGGTCAACGACCGCCCCCACCCTTACGAAATTGAGCTATACTACGACTTGTAACTAACGGACGAATGAAAATTTTACCGCGAATCTTCACGAATTTGCACTAATTTTTTCCATTCGTGAAAATTCGTGTGGATTCGAGGTTTATTTTGAGGAGGAGAGCATGACTGAAAATGAAACGATGACCCCGCGTGATTTTATCCGCATGGCAGTCGAGGAAGATATAAGAACCGGCAGATTCGGCGGGCGTGTGCACACCCGTTTCCCGCCAGAGCCGAACGGCTACCTGCACATCGGGCACGCCAAGGCGATGGCCATTGATTTCGGCGTCGCCAAAGACTACGGCGGCAAGTGCAACCTGCGCTTTGACGACACCAATCCCGCCAAAGAAGAAGACGAGTACGTACAGGCCATCATCGAAGACGTGCGCTGGCTGGGCCACGATTTCGGCGATACGATTTTCTACGCCTCCGATTACTTCGATCAGATGTACGCCTGGGCCGAGCAACTGGTGCGGCAAGGTCAGGCTTACGTGGACGATCTGAGCGCGGACGAAATCCGCGAGTATCGCGGCACGCTCACCGAACCCGGCAAAAACAGCCCCTACCGCGACCGTTCTGTCGAAGAGAACCTCGACCTGCTGCGCCGGATGCGTGCGGGCGAGTTCCCCGCCGGCTCGCGCGTGCTGCGCGCGAAAATCGATATGGCGTCGCCGAACATCAACCTGCGCGACCCGGTGATGTACCGCATCGTCCACGCGCCACACCACCGCACCGGTGATAAATGGCACATCTATCCGATGTACGACTGGGCGCACGGCCTGGAAGACTCCATCGAAGGCATCACCCATTCGCTGTGCGACCTGGGCTACGAAGATCACCGCCCGCTCTACGACTGGTTCCTCGACGCTCTGGGCATCTATCACCCGCAGCAGATCGAATTTGCGCGGCTCAATCTCACCCGCACGGTGCTCAGCAAGCGCTTCTTGCTGCGTCTGGTGAACGAGGGGCACGTGCGCGGCTGGGATGATCCGCGAATGCCTACCCTGCGCGGGTTGCGCCGGCGCGGCTACACGCCGGAGGTCATCGCCGATTTCTTGAATCGCGTGGGCGTCGCCAAGGCCAACAGCGTGGTCGATATCGCCTTGCTCGAATACTGCGTCCGGGAGGACTTGAATGAGCGTGCGCCGCGCGCGATGGCGGTACTCGAACCGCTCAAAGTCGTCATCACCAACTACCCGGCGGATCAGGTGGAGTACTTCGAAGTGCCCAACCACCCGCAGAAGCCGGAAATGGGCACGCGGCAGGTGCCCTTCTCGCGCGTCGTCTATATCGAGCAAGAGGACTTTATGGAAGAGCCGGCCCCCAAATACTTCCGCCTCGCACCGGGACGCGAAGTGCGGCTGGTGGGCGCGTATTACATCACCTGCATAGGCGTGGTCAAAGATACGGATGGCAATATCGTCGAACTGCACGCCACGTATGACCCCGCATCGCGCGGCGGGGCGACGCCCGACGGGCGCAAGGTCAAAGGGACGATCCACTGGGTCTCCGCCGCTCATGCACTGGACGCGGAAGTGCGAATGTACGACTACCTCTTCACCAAAGACGATCCCGGCGACGTCCCCGAAGGCCAGGACTTTATGGCAAACCTGAACCCCGACTCGCTCGTCATCTTGCCAAATGCGAAGGTAGAACCCAACCTCGCCGGAACGCAGCCGGGCGACCGCTACCAGTTCATGCGCAAGGGCTACTTTTGCACCGATCCGGACACGGCGGAAGGCAAGCTCGTGTTCAACCTCACCGTCTCGCTGCGGGATAGCTGGGCAAAGGTGCAACAACAGTAGCACCGATCGAGAGGAAAACTATGACGCTGAAAATCAACGCCTATATGGAAGAGCTAACCGAGTTGTGCCGGAAATATGGCGTCAAACGGCTAGAACTATTCGGCTCTGCAGCACAAGGGCGTTTTGACCCACAGCACAGCGATGTTGATTTCGTCGTAGACTTTGCAGAAGAACACCCCTTGGGCGCTTTCGAGCAATATTTCGGCTTCAAAGAAGCACTAGAACAGCTTTTGGAACGCTCAGTTGACCTGGTAGAGGAAAAAGCCATCAGAAACCCTTACTTCAGGCAAGCGATTGCACAGGACAGGACGATGATCTATGGATCTACAAATTAAAAAGTTGCTCTACGATATCGAACAGGCCGTTGCGCTGATTGTCGAATTCACAGCAGGGATAGAGTTCGAAGATTATGCAACGAGCACCTTGCTGCGCTCGGCAGTCGAACGTCAATTCGAGATTATCGGCGAGGCACTGAATCGCCTAAAGAGAATTGATGAAGAAACAATTGAAAGGATCACCGACCATCAACGCATTATAGGTTTTCGGAACATCCTTGCGCACGGATACGACGTCGTTTCAAATGAGCTTGTATGGGACATCGTGAAAAATCGACTTGCCCTATTGCAACAAGAGATCGAGCAAATCAACAAGTAATGTGATCGAATACTCGCACTCAGTAGAAGACATCACCCCCGACTACCTGCACGGTTTCTTCGTCGGCTGGCCGAACCCGCCAACGCCGGAAACCCACCTGCGCCTGCTGCGCAACAGCGACGCGGTCGTGCTGGCGGTGGATACGGCGACCGGGCAGGTCGCCGGCTTTATCACCGCAATCACAGACGGCGTACTCGCGGCCTACCTCCCATTCCTCGAAGTGCTGCCCGCGTACCAACATCAGGGCATCGGCCAAACGCTGGTGCGCCGGATGCTGGAACGCTTGCAGGACTTGTATATGATCGACTTGCTCTGCGATGCGGACACACAGCCGTTTTACGAACAGTTCGGGATGCACCATGCCGTGGGGATGTGCGCGCGAAACTACGGACGGCAGGCCGGGCACTAGAAAACAGCTTGCGGCGGATTGTACAATCCGCCGCAAGCACACACCAAAACTCTGCTCAATCTGCGCGCAACCTATGGTTGCCCAGGGTCTTATCCTTCTTGCTCCGAGGTGAACGCCAGTTCCCCGTTTTAAGCGCATAAGACGCGGATCTGGCGATCCGCTCGAAGCAAAAATAGGGAACCGTGACGAGAATGATAAAGCCCTGTATGGTTCCCATCTGCTGACGAGAACCCCCACTGCCGGATCACACTCCGGCATCCCGCAAGCCCTCCAAAAACCGGATCACCGTCTCGATACCCTTGTAGAACACCGGGATGTGAAACTTCTCGTTCGGCGAGTGCAGCCGGTCGTCGGGCAGGCCGAAGCCCATCAGAATCGTCTCGATGCCGAGCGCCTTCTGGAACGTCGCCACGACGGGGATGGAGCCACCCTCGCGCATGAAGATCGGCTCGACGCCGAACGCCTCAGCGTAAGCGCGGAACGCCGCCCGCATTGCCGGGCTGTCGCGGCGCACAATCGCCCCGTCACCGCCATGCAGATCGCGCACTTCGACGGTCACGGCGGGTGGAGCGATCTGCATCAGGTAATCCCGCACCAGGCGCGCAATCTCCTGCGGGGTTTGATCCGGCACCAGGCGCATCGAAATCTTCGCATAAGCCTCGCTCGGTAGCACCGTCTTCGCGCCTGGCTGGATGTAGCCGCCCCAGATGCCGTTCACGTCCAGCGTGGGCCGCGCGGACGTGCGCTCGACCACGGTGTAGCCCGGTTCGCCCCAATCGGCCTTCACGCCGGCTTCTTTGAGCCAGGTGGCGTGGTCGTAGGGCAGTTTCGCCAGTTCCGCGCGCTCGTCGGGATCGAGATCGCGCACCTTGTCGTAGAAACCGGGGATCGTGATGCGCCCATCCGCATCCTGCAACTGCGCGATCATCCGGCACAGCGCATTGATCGGATTGAGCACCGCGCCGCCGTAGATGCCGGAGTGCAGGTCGTGATCCGGGCCGGTCACTTTCACTTCGAGGTAAGCCAGCCCGCGCAAGGCGTAGACGATGGTGGGCGTATCCATCCCCAGGATGTGCGTATCCGAGATGAGCGCCACATCCGCCGCCAGCAACTCCGTGTGCGCGAACACAAAGGGGTTGAAGCTAGGGCTGCCGACCTCCTCCTCGCCCTCGAAGATGCACTTGAGGTTGACAGGTGGCGCGCCCACGGTAGCTTTGAACGCTTCGGCGGCTTTAAGGTGGATGAACACCTGGCCTTTGTCGTCAGACGCGCCGCGCGCGAAGAGGTCGTCACCCACCACCGTCGGCTCGAAGGGCGGCGTGTGCCACAGTTCCAGCGGATCGGGCGGCTGGACATCGTAGTGCCCGTAGACGAGCACCGTCGGCGCATCCGGCCCGGCCGCGAGCCACTCCGCGTAGACGATAGGATGGCCTGTGGTAGGCATCACGTCGGCGCGCGGAAAGCCTACGTCCAGCAGCGCGTCGCGCAACCACGTCGCCGCATGCTCGATGTCGGCCTTGTGCTCGGCCTGTGTACTGATACTGGGGATACGCAAAAAGGCTTTGAGTTCTTCCAGGAATTTGTCGTGATGGGTTTGCGCATATACGATAGGGTTCATAGGGCCTCACAGGGATGAGAAATGAGTAAAGAGTAAAGAGTAAAGAGTAAAGAGTAATGAGTAATGAGTAATGAGTGATGAGTAATGAGTGATGAGTAATGAGTGATGAGTGATGAGTAATGAGTGATGAGTAATGAGTGATGAGTAATGAGTAATGAGTAATGAGTAAGGAATGTCACATGCGTGATCTGCCGCTTGCTATTCGTTATTCGCCATTCGTTATTCGCCATTCGTTATTCGCCATTCGTTATTCGCCATTCGTTATTCGGGACGATGCAGGCAGGGGTGTCATTTGCCGGGCTGTTGACGAGGCGCGAGACGGGATAAGCGGTCATCCAATCGGCGGGATAGGGTTTGAGCAAGTGGTTGAGCGCGGCGGGTTTCTGTTCGGCGGGATCGAGCCACAAGTCATAGGCGTCCGGCGGCAGGATGACGGGCATGCGGTTGTGAATCGGCGCGAGCAGGGCGTTTGGCTCGGTGGTGATGATGGTGCAGGAAAGGATGGGCGTGTCGTCAGGCCGCCAAAGTTCCCATAGACCGGCAAAGGCGAACGGTTTTTTCGTCGCCAGTTGAATGTACATCGGCTGCCTGGCCTTGCTGCCGGGGATAGTTTGCCATTCGTAGAAGCCGTCCGCCAGGATCAGGCAGCGCCGCCGCAGATAGGCCGCGCGGAACGCCGGCTTCTCCGCCAGCGTCTCAGCGCGCGCATTGATCAGCCGGGCGCCGATTTCCGGGTCTTTGGCCCAAGAGGGAATCAGCCCCCAGCGAAAGTAACTGGCATGCCCGGCGGTGTTGTTAGGGACAACCAGCACATTCTGCGTCGGCGCGATGTTGTAACGCGGTTCCGTCTCCGGCGGGAACGTGAAGTCGGGGAACGCCTCGACCAGATCATCGAGATTCACGCCCAAAGAAAAGCGTCCGCACATTTTGTCACCCCACACTCCACAGAGTTAACGGATAAAACGGATTGAATCGACAATAATCCGTTGAAATCCGTTCAATCTTGCCAGAAGAAGGACTCTGCCAGCATTGAACTGGAACTGAATCGACAATAATCCGTTGAAATCCGTTCAATCCGTTGACAAAAAAACGCCGGAGCAGTCACTCCAGCGCCGATCAAGACCCAACAAGTGCGCTCAGGGTGCGTCTACCCCATTGAGCGCCGGCAGACTCAAGCCGGAGAAAGCATCGGCGCTCAACCACTGGCTGCTATCCACCGAAACGCCGTTGACCCACATCTCCCAATGCAGGTGCGCCCCCGTCGAAAGGCCCGTGTTACCGACCAGGGCAAACGCCTCGCCACGCCGCACGTGCTGGCCTACGGTCACATCGATACGTGAAAGGTGCCAGTAGCCGGTAATCAGGCCGCCGCCGTGATCGATCAACACGGCGTTACCGCGTGCCTCCAGGCGCTCGGCGAGGATCACCACACCGTCGGCCGGCGCGAGGACGCGCATCCCACCCCACGCACGATAATCCACGCCGGAGTGATAACCGGCCACCATCCCGCCATACGAACGCCGGTCACCGTAGTTAGCGGAAACGGTGACCTGATACGGCAACGGGAAAGCGAGCGGCAGCTCCCACGCCCGTTCAGGCGTGCGGATGGTGCGCCAGATTGCCAGATAGTCCAGCTCATCCTGCATCAGTTCGGGGGCCATCAACTTCGACAGCGAAGGTGGCGGATCGATATACTGGAAACCATAGCGCCCGGCGCTGACGTTCAGCGGAACCGTAAAGGCTGTCTCCAGGCCGTCCGACTGCACGGTGATTTTCACCGTGTAGACGCCCGCATCCACCAATGCCGAAAGCCCAACCAGCGCGTAGAGATGCGCGTCATCGAGTGGATAACACGGCTCTGTCTGATCAAGATAGCTGATCTCGCAGGCGGCCGGTTCAGCCGTCTCAAAGACAAACAGCGCAGTGCGCCCACGAGTGACCGGCTGTGGCGAGACGGCCAGCGCCGTCAGAGGATAAGGGAGACAGGTCGATGCTTCAACACCAGGGAGACGAACAATTTTGCCGGTATAAAACGGCGCCGCGTTGAGACGGAGCACTTCCCAAAGCGGCAAACGATGCTTTACGGCGAGCGTGAGCGGCGTATCCTGCGCATGAGCTGCCACAAGCGCACGCGGTTCAGCCGGCGGCAAGGTCAATGTCTTGCCTGCATCCAACAGGGTGGGATTGAGAATACGGTTCGCTGCGGCGACGGCCCGCACATCCATGCCGCTACGCTGCGCCAGACAACCGACCTCCTCACCCAGTTGCAGCGTGTGCGCCGTCCAGACGCTCAGGTCCATCGATGCGGGATTCACAGCGCCGACGGGAGGAAAAACCGAGGATGGAAGTGCGCCGAAGACACGCCCCGCCGCCATCACGGGACGCGCAACGCCCAAAGCCAGACATAAGAGCAAGATTGGCCAGAATTTTCGCTGCATCACGAGAAAATCCATGAATAAGTCATAAAAACATCACAATATTTTCATCATATAGCAGAAAACGAAAAAGTCAATGGCATTGAGGACGCCTCAGATGATACGCTGCGCGTGCTTGATCTGCGCATCGGTGCGATAGCCCAAAAGGATACCCAACACCAGCCCAATAACCGCGGCAACGGGCAGATACAGGCCATTGTTCAATGCCAGCAAGCCAACAGCAATGCCCAAAAACGAGCCCGCAATAAAGCCATAGTTCGCATACAGATGGGTGTAGTAGTACGCCGGCGCCAGCCGATGCGCTTTCACGAAATGCTCGACGATGAGGCGTAACTGCTGCGCTTGATAATGCCGCTGCGCCTTTGAGGTGGGCAGTTGCGGCAGCTCTTCGGCCAGACGACTCAGGATACTTTGAAAACCGCGACACGTTTCACATGCGTCGGAAGCCTCCTTGATCCGCAAGGCAAGCCGCAGCATCAGATCGATCTGATAGGCGTGCAATTGCTTTTCGGTGAAGTCTGACCGGTATGCCTCGAGATCGCGGATTAGCTGCCGGTACCACAACTCGTCTTTATACACCGATCCCACCTCCGGCAAAAACATCTGTAGGGACATTACCGAGCCAACGCGCCCATCGGATCCCACGGCGGCAGCACGACCGGCTCGGTGTCGAGCACCGCCAGCAGGTCAGGCGAGAGATAGCGCTTGCTCACAGCAATCTCGTACAGGTATTCCTCAAACCAGCGGTCGGTCATCAGCATATAGCCCTTGTCGCCGCGCTCCGTGCCCCAACTGTTCTCGACGCGCCATTTTACCGGATGCCCGATCTCGTCCAGATCAACGCCGGTGAACAGCATCGCGTGGGTCATCCGGCTGTGCCCGTAGTCCAGCCGCCCCGCCTTGTCGAGGGCGAACGGCACGCCGTACACCAACTCGTAATCGTACACGTCCATATCCAGCAAACCGAGGTCCCCCTGCATCATCTGGCCCACATCGCTGCCGAACCACACAGCCTGCCCGTCTACAATGCTGTCTGCGGCGGCCTTTTTGAGGACTTCGGCATCCGCGTTGAGATAGCGCACCGGCTGCCCACCGACGACATTGCCGAGGTACGCCACGGTGTAGAGCTTGTGGTAGGGCTTGTCTTGCGTCGGCGCGTTGATCAGGCACACCATATCGTCCAGATCAATGCCGACGTACTCCGCGTAGAATTCCTGCGGTGTGATGATGCCGTGACGATGAAACGCCTTGTCCTTGTCGCGCCACGCCCACTCGAAGCTGGCAGGCGGTTTGCCGAAATGAATCGTGAGCATCCGGTGGAAGTCCGTCAGCATCGCAGCCTTGGCCTGCCGCAGATCGTCCACCGTTACGCCGTGCGCGGACCTATCGCGCAACGTCTGCGCGAACTCGCGCAACTTGGCGACGAGCCGCCCGTTCATCAAACGAGATGCCGCGCTGCTCTTCGTCTCCGGCATCGCCGTCTTGGGGACGACGCCGTATTTCTTGACCAGACTCACGAACATGTCCCACTGCCCGGCGTCGGGAAGCGGATCGGCGAGCAGCCACATCACCAGCCGTCCATCCAGCGGTTCGTCGCGCGTCTCGATGATGTTCTCCAGAAAGAAGTTGGCCTTTTCCAGCTTATCCCAGTACATCAGGTAGGCCTGCGAAAGCTCAAACTTTTCCATCTTCAGGTTCATCTTCTGGATCGCCGCCAACCGCATCAGGTTGAGGCCGGCGAACATCCAGCAGCGCCCGGTCGCGCCCTGGTCCGTCGCCTCCGGCGTCTCGATGAGATGCGAGTACGTATGATTGATGCGGTTGACACTCGCACGATTGAGCGCCACCGCCGCGATGTCGTTCTGCGCCACGGCGTTCGCCGCCAGACGGTTCTTGGGGTCGGCATCGAACGCCGCCGCGAATTTTGCCAGATCGTCGGGAGTGATATGGGGTTGCATTATGTGATCCTTTCGCGTGAAATATCCTGGCTATTCTGCAACCAGGTGCTTCTTGATGTGATTTTCCAGATCGTCCATTGACTCTACTGCAAAAAGGGAAATTCACCACAGAGGCACGGAGAACACAGAGGAATCTTTATTTTTATCTTGAATGAAATTGATTTTCCGGTTAGCAATATCAATTTTATCAAAATACAGTTAAATAGAACTCCGTGACCTCTGTGTCTCCGTGGTGAAAATCTTGGTTTTTCAGTAGACTCGTCCATTGTGCGTAAAAAAGCATCTTCCAAATTAACGCCATGCGCATCAGCCAGAACGATGATCGACCATAGACAGTCAGCCAATTCGTGCGCCAGCTTATTTTCCGCATCGGGGATCATTCGCCGCCCGCTTTGCGCCATCACAAGCTTGGCCAGATCGCCGACGTCGCCCACGAATCCCAGGGCCAGTTCTTTGTTGGTCTAGGATGCGCCGTAGTTTTGCTGCTCGAAGTCACGATACAGTTTGCAAATTGACAGAGCGCGTTGGATAAGGTCGTTGAATTCCATATTCCACCATCTATCCTTACAAAGCGATGAAGGAGTGGACTCCATTCCACTCCTCCATTATAGCCAAATACCCCAAAATAGACTACTGACACAAAAGGTGCGACGCACTTTCCGAAGTGCGTCGCACCTATAGTTCCCCAAACAACAAGGATAATTTACCTAAACCGTTATCTCGGTTACACCGGCAAGGCCATTCAGCGTAACAATCAGATGATTGAGCACATTACGTCCCAGGACAATTTCAGTATGTGCAGCGACAGCCACGACACGAACACCGCGCACCCAATGCGGGCCGACCCGTATATTGAGCACATACACATCCACTGGCATGCCTGCGCCCGTGATTCCCCGCAAGCGAGCCACGCCTACACAACGCGCTTCAGCCGCTTCCAACAAATCAATAGGTACCAATGTACCATCTGCCCCCGAGTCTACTAACGCGGAGAACGTTGAAGGCAACGCCGCACGCCCTGGAGACTGAAACTGAACATCTACCACAGGCATAGGGGGCTGAAAAGTCGCGTCATAGGGGTATGAGGACAAACTCATAGACCTTGCTCCCATTGCGGAGAACGCACAGTATACGTCTCTTCCGGCTCTGAGACAACTTGCGTAATCAATACCGGTGTATGAGGATACTGTTCTTCAATCCGCTCCAACAACGCCAGTTGATCTGCGTCGTCATCCACGACTTGTCCTTGATACATCGCAATGTAACGCCCAGCGTAAGTCTGCAACAGGTCAGCATGACGCGCACGAAACGTTTCTACTTCTTGATGCAACGCCTGTCGGGTCACCGCGCGCAGAAACTCGCGGACGGCGCGCTCAGCCAACGCTTCAGGCGTTTCGCCAAATTGAAGCGCCACACGTTCCAATTGCTCCGTCACTGTACTGCTTAACGTGACTTCTGACATCACCATCCCTCCTGTTGACAGAAACTAACCGATTACGCCAATTCCAAATCAGTCTGGGAAAAGTCATCGCCGACACACAACAATGGTTTCCCCGCTAACCTGGCGATAGCGTAAGTCAGGCAATCACCGAAATTCAACGCGGCAGGGTGCCTTCCCTTGCCGTATTTCTGCCACGCTGTCACCGCCGTACTGTAATGCGCATCGGTGAAAGGAATAATAAACGCATCATTCTCTGCCAAAAAGCGCGAAAGCATCCCCCGCGCATCACGTCCTAACCGTGCGCTCAGGACAATGCCACATTCAACCAACGTCGGCGCACCAATCCCTACCGCGTGAGCACGGCCGAGCTTCTGCAGCAATCCCTCGTACCCCGACTCCTTAAAGAAAATCGCCACAATTGCCGACGTGTCAACTATCATACACCATGCTCTCCATAACCCAGAATGGCTTCTTCTTCCGCTTTGCTCAAAGACGTACCAAGCAAATGCTCCGGAATATTGGCCCAGATTTCGTCTTGCAAAAATGCCTCTAGTCGAGCCATATCCTGGGGAACTACACGCAGTAAAGAGAGACGTTCCAACCGTTCAACCAGGGCTTGACGGATTGCGTTAGTTTTGGATTCTCCAGTCAATTGAACGACAGCATCCAATAAACTCTCCACCTCTTGATTCTTGATGTTGACAGTCACTTGACAACTCCTTTCACCAGATCGCATCGGATTCTGTAATTCCATACAAATTCTTTAATTCATTATATCACAAGCTGATGAGGGTTCAATCCCCACATCACAGTCTTGCATCCTGCATCTTGCATCCTGACCTACTTCAACGCCTCCTGCCCCGCAAACTTCCGATATGGTGAGAGTACCTTCAACACCTCCCGGTCTTCCGCTGACAAGTCTTCCTGCGCGACCATCCGCGCCAGCAACTCGCCCAGGCCGGGACCGAGCATGAAGCCCTGTCCGCACATGCCGATCGCCATCAAATAGCCGCCCACTTCACGCGCCCAACCGACGAGCGGCGAACCGTCCGGCGTCATCGGGTAAAGGCCGCGCCAGGTGCGCCGCACGCGGAGGTTCACCAGGCGCGGGACCAAATCCACCATACGCGACGCGATTTGCGGCAGGAACACGCTCGTCTCACGGCGGTCGAAGCCCACGATGCTCGGCTGCGGCGTGATGCAGAACACGACCTGCCCATCGCGCAGTTGGAAGAAGTAGTAGTTCGCCGATCCCGGCGCGGGGCGGATGTCCACGAGCATCGGTCCCAGAAAGTGCGCCACCGGTTCGGTGATCCCGGCCTCGTGTGAGTCGGGCTGCACGGGATGCTCCATCCCCACCAGACGCCCAATCGTCTGCGCCCAGGCTCCCGCCGCATTGACGACAACCGGCGCGTGATACGTCCCCTGGTTCGTCCGAATTCCGCGTATCTGGCGACCTGTGATCGTATCATCCACCAGAATCTCCGTCACCGGCTCGTTGAAGTGGAAAACCGCGCCCGCCGCCTTCGCCGCGTCGTAGAAGGCGTGCCCTGCCAACAGCGGCGAGCAGTGCCCGTCGCGCGGCGAGAACGTCCCGCCGAGAAGACCGTTGGGATTCACGTCGGGGACAATGCGCAGGAAGTCGTCGCGGTCGTACCAGTCGATGTCAAGGCCGTAGGCGAGCTGCACCTTGAGCAAATCCTTGAACGTCTGCGCCTCCTGTTCCCGGTAGGCGACAAAAGCGTAGCCGCCCGTCGTCCACTCGATATTGTGCCCGTAGGTCTCCTCCCACGTCGAGAAAATCTCCAGGCTGCGCAGGCACAGGCGAATCTTCGCCGGATCGGAGTGTGTGGCGCGCACCCCGCCAATCGCCGACTTGTTGGAGCCTTGCCCCTGGCTCGCCGCCGCGTCGAACATGCGCACCGTCAGCCCCTTCCGCGCCATCGCCAGCGCCGCCGGCACGCCCACGCTGCCCGCGCCGATGATGATGACGTCGGAAGAGATTGGAGATTGAAGATTGAAGATTGGAGATTGGGAAAGCGTTGTACGTGATGCGTGATTCATGATTCTTGATTCTTGATTCATGATTCGTGATTCGTTCTCCGCCGCAAAAACGCCCAATGGCACTTCGACGAAGAGAGGGCGCGGGATGTTGGGAGTGACGGTGTCGAGAGGGATACCTTCCTCGCGGAAGAGACGTAAGATGAGGGCGCTGCACGTTTTGCCGCCGCAGGCGCCCATTCCGGCGCGCGTCACGGCCTTGATCTCGTTGATGTCCCGGTAGCCCTTACGAATCAGCGCGCGGATTTCACCCGCCGTCACCCGCTCGCAGCGGCAGACGATTATGTCATCGTCCAGGTTGACGACTTCATCACTCAGCGCCGAACCGACTTCAGGTGGCTGTACACGCAGCCCGGCGATCAACTTGGCAATCGCCTTCGGTGCGCGGAGTTTGACCATCACGGTGCGGTCGTTGCGTTTATTTGCGCGCACACTCACCACTTCCGCCTCACCAAGCGGGTTCCCCACCGTATCGAGCGTCGTCACCCGGTCGCCGACGGCGATGCGGCTCGCCAGAAACTCGTAGGCCAGCGTCACCGTGGGCATCTCGGCGTCCTTGCGATAGTCCACCAGCGTGATCGCCAGTCCGGGGCACACGGCGACGCACTGCTCGCAACCCAGGCATGCCTTCTCCGCTTCCAGGCCCAGGTAGGTGGGAACAGCCCGGATGTCGGTTGGGTCAATGTGGATCAACTGCTGGGGGCAGACCGAGGTGCAGGGATTGCATGGAATCTCCTGCGAGCAGTGGAAGACCGGGAAGATGCCCGCCTCCTGCGCGGGGATGCGCTCCGGGATCACCGCGCCGGGATGCGACTTGAGGATGTCGCCGGTGCGCCGCCACTCGTCGGGGACGGCGTCCGTGGTCGCGCCGAGCGCCCGCGCAATCTCCAGTCCGCGAATCTTGCCGGAGAAGATCGCCGCCGACGCCTCCGCAATCTCCTGGGCGTCGCCCGCATCGAAAACGGTCATCCCAAAATCCCGCGCCTTCTGCGTAAACTCGTTCACCGGGTCGAGGCCCACGGCGATGAGCACCGTATCACAGGCAAAGGACTTCTCCGTGCCGGGGATCGGCTGAAAACGCTCATCGACTTGCGCGATCGTCACCGATTCCACATGATCGCGCCCATTGGCGGACAGGATTGTGTGCGACGTATAAATCGGTACGCCGAAGCGGGCGAGCTTGTCCCGGTGCACTTTGTACCCGCCACACTCCGGCAGCGCCTCCACCAGCCCCACCACCTCGATGCCGGCCTGCAGCGCGTGATACCCCGCGATCAATCCGACGTTCCCGCCGCCCACGATGAACAGCCGTTCCGCCGCCCGCACCAAATCGCGGTTCACCAATGTCTGGAAGGCCCCCGCGCCATACACGCCCGGCAGCGTATTCCCCTTGAACGTCAGTGACTTCTCCCGCGCACCCGCCGCAACGAGCAAGATTTCGGGATGTACAAGCACGTACTCATCGGATTTTGGATTTTGGATTTTGGATTTTGGAGAGTCATGATCTGTGATTAATGATTGGTGATCCGCAACCGGAGATTCATGATTCATGATTCGTGATTCGTAATTCGCGCCCCGCAGAATCCCCGCCTTCCCATCGCTAAACACGGCGAGCACGGTGCTGTTGAGCCAGACTTCGATGTTGGCGTGGCGACGGACTTCATCTTCCAGCCGGGTGGCGATGTCGATGCCGCGCGTGCCGGCATAGACGGCATCCACCGAACCGAAGAAACGGTGCGTCTGCAAGACCAGCTTCCCGCCGAGGCGAGCCTTATCATCCACCAGCAGCACGTGGACGCCGTACTCCGCCAACTGGATCGCTGCCGACATCCCCGCCGGCCCGCCACCGATGATGAGCACGGGCACGTCAACCGTCTGTAACGCGCGAGGCGGCGGCGGTTCGGCGACCGGCGGCAGCACCGGCAAGCCTTCCAGCGGTTCGACAACCCTGCCGGGCGTCACCGGCGTCATGCACGCCTTCACCGGCAAGCCATCGGCGATAACAAGACACTGCGAACACTGCCCATTCGCACAGAAGATGCCCTGCGGTGAACCGTCGCGGTGATGATGTCCGAACACGTGGATGCCGTGCGCGAACAACGCCGACGCGATCATCTCACCGCGCCGCGCCGTCAACGGTCGGCCTTGCCACGTGAATTCGACAAAATCGTCGGGAGGAATCGGAAGAATCGGATGCGCTGCGATACGATAGTCTGCCATACGTGCTCCTCTTGAAAGTGTCAACGGATTTAACGGATGAAACGGATTGAAAAGAAAAATCCGATAGCGCCGTGCCATTTTCAGTATAGCAAGGAGGGTATGGGGATTACACTGAAGTTATGCCCGTCTTTGAAAGTTAAAAGGCATACCAGTAGACAGTAAACAGTAGACGGTAGACAGGGTTTTCCCCGTCTACCGTCTCTCTTTTCCCGTCTACCGTCTACTTCGGAAACCGCAAAATGCCGCCGTTGGGCTGCGGGATGTCAGGCCACGTGCGGCCCTCGCCGTTAAACTGGGGCAGCCAGGGGGCCAGAGCATCGAACATCTCATCGCACATGGCCCAAACTTCTGGCGGATTGCAAACCGCGCCGGTCAGCGGGTCGTGGAGCACGGCGAGTTTGACCAGTTCGCGGTTGCCCGTCAACGCCGCTTCGACCGCCATCTCCTGCACGCTGATACTGGCCCGACACGTTGCCGCGCACGCCATCGGCAGCGCGCCCACCCACGCCGGGCTGATGCCGTTGCCGTCCACGTAGCAGGGCACTTCGACGGTGCAGCCGTCGGGCAGGTTGGTGATGAGGCCCGTGTTCGCCACGTTAAAGTGCCCGCGATACACCCGCCCGGTCTCCAACGACTCAATGATGTACGAGCCATGCTCGCTGCTGCGGTCGCCCAGGTGAATCATGTCCACTTCGCCGCTCATGTACTTGGGGTACAACGTTTCGTATTCGTTGCGCTTCTCGGTCGTTTCACGCAGATAGCCGCCGGTCTCGCCGTTAATCCAACTGTCCAGCGAAATCCAGTCCTTGATTTCGGCAGGCCGTTTGCGGTACCACGGCACGTACTCGCTCAGGTGGCCGTTGGACTCCGTCGAATAGTAGCCAAAGCGCCGCAGCACGTCGATGCGCACCTTCTCGGTCTGCGAAAAATGCGGGTGTTTCTCGAAGGCTTCGAGCAGATAGGGCGTCATATCCTTGCCTTTGTGCGTCACCTGGATGTACCACGTCTGGTGGTTGATGCCCGCGCAGATGTAGTCCACCTCTTCCTGCGGCAAGCCCAACGCCTGTGCAATCTGCCAATGCCCGCCCTGGACGCCGTGACACAACCCGACGACCGGCACGCCGCCCGCGCGCCGCACCGCCCAGGTGTTCATCGCCATGGGATTGGCATAGTTGAGCAGCAACGCGCCCGGCGCTACCTCACGCATATCTTTGGCGATGTCGAGCAGCACCGGGATGCTGCGCAGCGCGTAGAAAACGCCGCCCGGCCCCAACGTGTCACCCACGCATTGATCCACGCCGTACTTCAGCGGGATTTCGATGTCGTAGCGGAATGCCTCCAGGCCCCCCACCCGTACCAGGCAGAAGACGTAATCCGCGCCCGCAATCGCCTCGCGTTGGTTGAGCGTCGGCACAATCGTCGCCGGAACATCACTGTCCGCAATCATTTTCCGGCAGACGTTTGTGACCATCTCCAGATACGTCGGGTTGATGTCCATAAAGCGGAACTCCGTATCCCTCAGTTCCGGCACGGCCAGAATGTCCATCATCAACCGCCGCGTAAACGTCAAACTTCCGGCTCCAATCACTGCAATCCTAATCATAGCAAGACCTCCCCTTAGAATAAACCGCTAATCTCGCGAATCTGCGCGAATCTTTCCTGAAATTAGCGAGGATTCGCGTGATTCGCGGTCAAAATTCTCGTCCTCTTTGGCGCTGAAACAAAAACCGCTGCCATAGATGCGCCAGGTTGCCCACGTCGGGCGTGTAGGCGTCGAGGTAGCGGAAGCCCCAGCCGGCCATGAAGTGCTGCAAGGCGGCAGGCTTGTAGGCGCGGACATTCATCAGCTCAATGGACTCACCGGGCAGGCAGCGCACGATGCCGCCAAAGCACGGGAATTCAAGCGACTCGCGGACGCGAAACGACACGATGTACCGCAGCGCGTCCACGTCCGCCTCGTAGACTTCTTCGCCGACCAGCTCGCCGGCGGCCTGGTCAATGCACAGCTTCTCGAGCAGATTGGCAAAGAACAGGCTCAAGTTCTGCGGCAGGCGGACCAGCCGATTGCGCAACGCCTCGTTTTTATCCGGCGTCTCGAATTGCGGGACAACGTCCAGGTAAAGATAATCGCCCGCCGGGACAATGCGCGCCAACGCCTCGGCGATGACCGCCTGCTCGAAATTGCCAAACGTCCCCCCCAGCATCGCGTAGACCTGCACGTCATAGTCCGCGAGAAGCGGGCGCCATTTGTCCACAAAATCAGAGCGTAAAATGTCGGCCAGCACAAATGTCTTGGGGAAGTGCTCATCGGCGAGGTTCTGCTGCGCCAATCCCAACATCGTCCGCGAGGAATCCACACCGAAGTAGGCCACGGCGTATCCCCCAGTGTGCGCGGTGCGCAAGAGCGGCTTCTCCGGCCCGGCGTTGCCGCAACCCAGGCTCACGAAAGCGATGCGCCGCTCTGCCGTCCAAAAGGGCTGCCGGGCGAAGAACGCGCACTCGTCATCCGAGCACATCTCCGCCAACTCCGCCCCGCGATACGTGTAGAACGTCTCCGCGCCTTCCGTCGTATAAAACAAATTCTGCCGCACCTTCTTGTGCTGCTGGAAATCCGCCAGATAGTCAAACTCCAACTCCGGCGCTTCTGCCAAAACAATGATGTTGTCCATTCACACCTCAAGAAAGATAAACCACGAATCTACACGAATCTTCACTAATTTTTCTCTTTATTCGTGAACATTCGCGAAGATTGGTGGTTAGAATTCCACATTCTGCCCGGCACATCCCGTGGCTGGCGCTGCGCGCGGGGGTCTACGGAATCGAAGCCCGCGAAAGGTTGCGCCAGACGACGTTCCGCCATGGCGATGTACGCTGGCGTGATGTCGATGCCGATATAGCGCCGGTTGAGCGCCTGAGCCACGCGGGCGGTCGTCCCACTGCCCACGAACGGGTCGAGCACCACGTCGTTCTCGTTCGAGCTGGCACGCACGATGCGCTCGATGAGAGCCTCCGGCTTCTGCGTGGGATGCGCCTCGCGCTCCGGGTTGCTGTAGTGGACGTGCGAGAACGTCCACACGTCGCCGGGATTGGCGCCACGCATGTTGTTGCGCTCGCGGTAATATTTCTGCGGGATGCGCACCGCGTCGAGGTTGAAAGTGTATTTGGTGCTCTTGGTGAAATAGAGGATATCCTCGTGGCGTGGGGAAAAGCCAATCGTCCGCCCGGTGCCCTGCGTATAGTGCCAGGTGATCCAGCCGTTGAAGAGCAACCCCAACTCTTCCAGGATCGCATACAGCCGGGCGATAAATCGCACGCCCATAAACACGTAGAGGCTGCCGTCGTCGCGCAGGATGCGCACACATTCCGCCAGCCACGCGCGCGTGAACCGCTCATACTCGTCCCACGCCTTGCGATCCACCACCGCGCCGTAATCCTTGCCCAGGTTGTACGGCGGATCGGTACACACCAGGTGCACGCTCGCCGAAGGAATCTGCGGCAACACGTCAAGCGCATCGCCGACGATGAGCCGGTCGGTGAATGAAGCCAGCGGATGTTCATGCGCCATGCCTGGGATTATAGCGTCAGATGCGCGAAAGCGAAAGTGCCCGTATTCAGCAGGGACAAAAAGAATCCCGGCTTCTCTCGAAAACCGGGATTCTCCATCGGCATGATTTTCGCTCAAGCGAATGCGCCGGACCTAAGTAACACGCCTGGCTCAGAACCAACTACCCGGCGTGAGTCCAACCAACGCTGCAATGAATGTACGCTTTCTCCGCTAGACCGTCCTGCCAATAACCCCTCGATCCCGATATGTTCATCAAGGTCGGGCCACTCGATCGCGTAACCATCGCCCAATAGCGCCCAGTTTTGCCGTTCCGCATCAGTCGCATAGAACAGGCGTGGATACCAGACCAACGGTACACTGATACGTCGGCCATCGGAAAGCATAACCGTCAATTCATCTTCGGTAACGATAACGTCTATCGCGACAGGTTCGATTTCAAGCACCAAAGTATTCATGCCAAGCCTCCAAAAGCGTGGCCTCATGCTTTATCACAAGCCGCACAATGCGCGTTAACTCCTGCGCGGGAAAGCCATGGTTCTTGGCTACTTTAACAGGGGCAAGCCATACCTTGACAACACGCCGGTCTCGTTTCACGTGAATATGAGGCGGCTCACCCTTATCAGAGCTAAAGAACACGAAGCTGTATGGACCATCCTCAAGCACAGTCGGCATCGTAACTTGTCCGTACCTTTTATTATACACCTAATTCTATGCCGCTTCCAAAGGCGGCGGCGTATCGGTCTCTGTTGTCGCTTTAGGGGGAGCTTCCGGCTCCGGTTTCGGCTCCTCCGCTTTCGGCGTCAACGCGTGCGCCAACACCTCGTTGACGTCTTCCACCAGGATGAACTCCATTTCGTTGCGGATTTTGTCCGGCAGTTCGTCCAGGTCCACGTCGTTCAGCTTGGGGACGAGGACGCGCTTCAAGCCCGCACGGTGCGCCGCCATCACCTTCAGCTTCAAGCCGCCGATGGGGAGCACCTGACCTTGCAGCGTCACCTCGCCCGTCATCCCCAGGTCGGGATAGACCGTGCGCCCGGTGAGCAGCGAAACCAACGCCGTAACCATCGTGATGCCTGCGGACGGGCCGTCTTTGGGCACTGCACCGGAGGGAACGTGCAGGTGAATCTTGCCCTTGCAGCAATCCTCACCCAGGCCCAGCTCCTTAAGATGCGACTCGACGTAACTCAAAGCGATACGTGCCGATTCGCGCATCACGTCGCCCAAATGTCCTGTGAGGATCAGGTTGCCGTCCTGACCGGGCATCGCTGCCGCTTCAACGAACAGCACCTCGCCACCGGTGGGCGTCCACGCCAGGCCCGTCGCCACGCCGGGACGCTCCGTCCGCAACGCAGCCTCGAAACGATAGCGCGGCTTGCCCAGGTATTCGCGCACCTTCTCCGGCGTGATTTCGATCGGCACGATCGGTTCGGCTGGGGGCGTCACCTCAATCTCAGCAGGCCCTTCTTCAGAAGTAACAGCCTCAAGCGCCTCGGCGGACTCTGCAATTGCCTCCGCCGGTTGCTTCTCTTTTGCTTCAGCGACCTGCGTGGCGACCTTCCGACAGATTTTGCCGATCTCGCGCTCGAGTTGACGGACACCGGCCTCGCGCGTGAAGTCGCGGATGATCGCGCGAATCGAAGGCTCGCCAAAGATGATCTCATCCGGCAAGAGTCCGTTCATCTTCAACTGCCGGGGAATGAGATACTGCTCGGCGATGTGCAACTTGTCGTATTCTGTGTAACCGTCAATCTCAATGATCTCCATCCGATCCAGTAAGGGCGCCGGAATCGTGGCCGTGGTATTACCGGTGCAAATGAACAGCACCTGGCTCAAGTCGAAGTCCACGTCGAGATAGTGATCGCGGAAAGCATGGTTTTGCTGCGGGTCGAGCACTTCAAGCAGCGCCGACGACGGGTCACCGCGCCAGTCCGAACCGATCTTGTCCACTTCATCCAGCATAAAGACCGGATTTTTGACGCCCGCCCGTTTGATCGCCTGCATAATGCGACCCGGCATCGCGCCGATGTAGGTGCGGCGGTGCCCACGAATTTCCGCCTCGTCGTGCATCCCGCCCAGGCTCATACGTGTGAATTTACGCCCCAACGCCCGGGCGATAGATTGTCCCAGTGAGGTCTTGCCCACGCCGGGCGGCCCCACCAGCGAGAGAATCGCGCCGGAGCCTTCGATTTTGCGGCCTTGTAAATCGGATTCGTCGCCATCGTCAATGCCGCGCTCCTGGCGCAGCTTGCGCACCGCCAGAAATTCCAGGATACGCTCTTTCACGTCTTCCAGGTCGTAGTGATCTTCATCAAGCACGGCGCGCGCGTCAGAGATATCCAGGTGATCCTCGGTCAACGCTTTCCACGGCAGCGCCACCAGCCAGTCGAGATACGTCTTGATGACCCAGTATTCGGCAGCCTGCGGCGGCATCTTTTCGAGACGCGCCAATTCGCGCTCGGCCTCCTCTTTCGCTTCCTCCGTCATTCCACATTCTTCGATCTTTTGACGGTACTCCTCCACTTCGCGGCGTCCGTCGTCACCTTCACCCAACTCTTTACGGATCGCGTCCATCTGCTGGCGCAGGTAATATTCACGCTGCGTCTTCTCGATTTCCTCTTTCGCCTTCTCCTGAATCTGCTGGCCGATTTCACGCACTTCTAGCTCGTGCGTTAACACTTTGACCAGGTGCTCCATTTTCTGCGTCAGACGATCCGCTTCCAGAAGGCGTTGCGCCTCTGGCATATCGATGCGCATGTTCGACGCCAACAGGTAGACGAGCAAGCGAGGGTCTTCTAACTGCTGGATAAAGCGGATGGCCTCGTCGGGGAACTGCGGGATCAATTCCGCCAGGCGCGTGGCGACATCCAACAGACTGCGGCGCAGCGCTTCTTCGATGACGGAGCCTTCCACAATATCGGGCGTGAGACGGATGCGCGCCTTGAGGTACGGGTCTTCGACCGTCCACTCAACCACGCGAAACCGCTCCAGGCCCTGGATGAAGACCGTCAGCGTGCCATCATCGGAGCGCATGACGCGATGGATGATGGCCGCCGTCCCCACTTGATACACCTGTGACGTGGCGGGAACCTCCACAGACGGGTCCTTCATCGCCACGAGACCCACGACGCGGTTACCGCGATCCACGTCTTCGATCAACCGCACCGACCGCGGAATTCCCACCGCAAGCGGCATCACGATGTAAGGAAACGCCACGGTGTTCCGCAGCGGCAAAATCGGTAATTCTTCCGGGATACGCCGGAGCAAATCGTCAATATTCTGTTCTTGTGTATTAAACCAGGGTAACATAGGCCCTCCAGTTAAGATAAGTCCAAAGTCAATAACCAACTTTTGGATGCTCGCACCGAATTGTAATCCGGTGACCGTGTATCATCTACCTCTCTAGCTGTAGGGATTATAACACACTCGTATTAGATTTTCATAAGAGGCGCGTAGATAAATCATCGAAAAAGTGTATAATCTCCGGTAATGTTAGTGGACACGCACGCCCATTTGCAACATGCGCGTTTCGCGGATGACCTCGGCGCCGTCCTGCAACGCGCAGCCGAAAACGGCATTAAGGCCGCGATTGTGCCCGGTAGCACGCTCGAAGACAGCCGCGCGGCTGTGGCGCTGGCAGAACGCTATGCAAGCGCGCCTTGTATGCTCTACGCCGCCGTCGGCATCCACCCAACAGCCGCAGACGACCTCACACCGGCAACGTTAGCCGAATTACAAGAACTCGCCGCCCGCCCGCGCGTCGTCGCCATCGGCGAGATCGGCCTCGACTACTACTGGCCGAACATGCCCAAGCGCGGGTGGCCTTGTGCAGAACCAGAGCAACAACGCGCGGCTCTCGAAGCGCAGTTGGCGCTGGCCGCCGATCTAGGGCTGCCGGTCATCCTCCATGACCGGGACGCCCACGCCGACATCCTGGACATCCTGCGCGCCTGGATGCGCGGCCACCCGGAACGCAATGGAACGTTGCATGCCTACGCCGGCGGCCCGGCGCTGCTGGCGGAGGCGCTGGCGCTAAACCTTTACATCGGCATGGATGGCCCGGTGACTTTCGAGAAAGCAACCGGGCTTCACGAAGTAGCCCGCCAAGTGCCGCTTGACCGCCTGCTGCTGGAAACAGATGCCCCCTACCTCACGCCACATCCCTATCGCGGGCAGCGCAATGAGCCAGCCTACCTCACCTATGTCGCAGCCTCCATTGCCACACGAAGAGGCATACCCGTGGACACCCTTGCCGCCACAACCACGGCAAATGCACACCGTCTATTCGCACTGATTCATCCGTGAATTAACAGATTTTCAGCTTCTTCATCCGCTCCAGGGCCTTATCATTCTTGTTTCGAGGGGAACGCCAGGTCCCCGTTTTAAGTTCATAAGATGCGGATCTGGCGATCCGCTCGAAGCCTGTGACGAGAATAGGATTATGGTATAATACCTGCACAATCCAGGACCAGCGCGAGAACGAATGAAATCAAAGACATTACAGTACGCCATGATACTGCAGGACGAGCTGCCCGCCGTCCATGCTACCATGCTCGAAGTTCAACAGCGTCTCCCCGATCCTGTCGCCCCCGCGCTGGCAGCCATCATCAACGGCGGCGGCAAACGACTGCGCCCGGCACTGGTGTTATTGTCGGCGTATATGTTCGACGTAGCGACGCCAACGGCTATCACCGTCGCGGCAGCCGTCGAAATGCTCCATACCGCGACCTTGATCCACGATGATTTGATCGACAACGCGCTGGTGCGGCGGGGAAAGCGCACACTGAATGCCCAATGGAGTGCCGCCGCGACCGTCCTCACCGGTGATATGGGCTTTGCCTGGGCAGCGGAATTGGCCACACGCAGTCAAAGCATCAGGTTAGTGGAACGTTTTTCTGAGACGCTGGCCATCATCTGCAGCGGCGAACTCAACCAAATGTTCGCCAACCGCGCCCAACTGCCGACTGAAGCCGACTACTACCGCCGCATCTTTTCTAAAACTGCCTCGCTTTTTGCTCTCGCTGCGGAAAGCGGGCCGCTGCTGGCGCAGCAAGATGAACTCACCACACAAAAGTTGCGGACGTTCGGCAGACTCCTCGGCGAAGCCTTCCAGATTGTCGATGACGTGCTTGATTTTATGAGCGATGAAGCCACGCTCGGCAAACCGGTGGGTGGTGATCTGCGCCAGGGCACCATCACCCTGCCGGTACTGCATTACTTCCACTCCCATCCTGATGACCCTCGGCTGAAAACTGTCCTCGCGCGCGCGGAGCCCACGCGCGGGTATTATGATTACGCCCGCAGCGAGCAAACCATCCAGGCGCTTATTGACGATCTACGCCGGTCAGACGCCGCCGAGTGGGCGATGCAGCAAGCCGAGAAGCGCGCCGCCGAAGCCAGTGCGCTTCTTGACGCCTACCCCGACACACCCTTTCGCCGGGCTATGCAAGAAATCGCCGCCTTCGCCGTGCAACGGCAGTACTAGACTTCAATGAGCGCCGTTCTCTCTGTCGTCATCGTGAACTGGAACGTGCGTGACTTGCTGCAGCGCGCGCTCGCGTCCGTGTATACCTCCTGGGGCAACAAGCCGGGGTTGGAAGTCATTGTGGTGGATAATGCCTCCTATGACGGCAGCGTAGCCATGCTGCGCGAAAACTTCCCGAACGCACACATCATCGCCAACACGGAGAATCGCGGGTTCACCGGTGGCAACAACCAGGGGCTCGCCGCTGCCACAGGCGATTTCCTGCTCTTGCTCAACCCCGACATCGAAATCGTGGGTGATGCCCTCCCCCGTATGGTCGACTATCTCCAAAGTCATCCCAATGTGGGCATGGTTGGGCCGCAGTTGCTCAATCCCGACAGGAGCGTGCAATCCTCGCGCCGGCACTTTCCCACCCTGCCGGTGCTTTTCCTCGAAAGCACCTGGCTCGAAAAGCTCACGCCGCGCAGAGTGCTGCGCTATTACTATGCGCAAGAGCAGCCGGATGACGTTACCCAGGACGTGGATTGGATCACCGGCGCAGCTATGCTGACGCGCCGCGAGGTTGTCGCGCAGGTTGGCGGGATGGACGAGGGCTTCTTTATGTACTCCGAGGAGCTGGATTGGTGCCGCCGCATCCGCGAGGCCGGTTGGCGGGTGGTCTATTTCCCCGAAGCGCGCATTGTCCACCACGAGGGCAAGAGCAGCGAGCAGGTCGTCGCCGCACGCCACATCTACTTCCAATCCAGCAAAGTCCGCTACACCCGCAAATATCACGGCAAGATCATTGCTGAAGGTCTGCGCTGCTGGCTGCTCGCCCAGTACGTCTGGCAAGTCGGCGTCGAAGGCGCTAAGTGGCTCATCGGCCATCGCCGCCCCCTGCGCGCCGCCCGCATTGCCGCATATCGGCAGGTGCTCAAAAGCAAATTACGAAGGGGAACGGTAATCGGTAACGCATAACGGGGCACAGGGCAATTAAAAGGAACCCCTTCACTCAAAGCGGGATAATGTCTATTGCTTACCCCCATCACGATCATGGAGAAAAATATGTTGAACCAGAAACGCCCGTCATACTTGATGTTCGCGCTGCTTTACTTTGCCCAGGGGACGGTGTTGAGCTATTTCACGGCGCTCAATGCCATCTACTTCCTTTCTAAAGGGCTGACGATGGGCGACGTAGGCATCTTCGCCTCCATCGCGCTGATTCCTTTCGTCATCAAAATCTTCCTGGGAATGTTGAGTGACAAGGTGAACCTGTTGGGCTTAGGACATCGCAAGCCGTACATCCTGATCGGGTTGGTGATCCAGGCGCTCTGTCTGGTTGCCGCGCCGTTCATCGATCCGGCAGGCGCATATTGGGGCTTCGTCGCGGTGGCATTCGTGTTGCAAATGGCGATGGCACTCTACGACACCTGCACCGACGGCCTCGCGCTCGACACGATTCCCGAAGAGGAACAGGGGACGATTCAAGGCTATATGGTCGCCGGACGGGCGCTCGGCGTGGTCATCACCGCCTCCATCGTCGGGCTGCTGGCGGAGCACGTCTCCTGGCTGGCGGTCTTCTGGCTGCTGGCCGTCTTCACGCTGCTCCCGCTGCCGATGGTACTACGGATACGCGAAGCTGAACGGCCTATCGAGCGCGAATTCGACTGGGGCGCGTTCCGCGCGTTCAAACGCACGCCGGTGCTCGCGCTGGCCGGGCTGGGCTTCGTCATCTTTTTCGTTATCGCCAGCTCCAACCAGATGGTCAATCCTTTCCTGGAGACCGAGTTCGGCATTGCGCTGAGTACCGCCGGGCTGGTCTCGACGGTATGGGGCAGCGGGGTGGTGCTCGGCGGGGCAACCGGCGGGGCCCTCACCAAACGGCTCGGCAACCGCAACGCGATGCTCGCGGCGATGGCCGTCAACGTCGTGGCGATACTGGCGCTGGCGCTGACGCCGAACACGCTGTTGGCCTGGCCCATCGTCGCTATTTTCGGGCTGGCGTATGGCATCTACCAGACCCTCTACCTCGCACTGTCTATGAACTACACCGATCCACGCATCGCCGCCTCAATGTTCGCCATCTTGATGGCGGTAACAAATGTGGCACAGGGCGTGGGTATGGCCGTTGGTGGCAGCTTGACGGACGCCATCGGTTTCCGCTGGACATTCGTCATCATCGCCGCCGTCAATGTGTTCGCCCTCCCTTTACTGCCGATTGTATTTCAACGCAAGGCATAGGGGGGATTGGTAATGGGTAATGGGTAATGCGTAATGCGTAACGGGTAACGAGTGTGGTGTGATTGATCATTCGTCAATTCGCTCATTCGCTGATTCGCTGATTCGTTATTCGTTATTCGTTATTCGCTGATTCTATGAGCCTGCCCACCGTACACGATGTCTGGAGACTGGCGCTGCCCCCAGGCACACAACTCGCCAACACCGACGGCGATACAAGCCGGCCGGTGGCCTGGGCGCGCCGTATGTCCTCGCAAGCTCCGGCATTCCCCCACCTCGAGGAAAACGAAATCACGCTACTCACCGTCGCTGCCATCCCGCTGATCGACGAGCGGCTGACCCTCTCCAAAATGCTGACATCGTTAGCGGCGCGCAACGTAGCCGCGGTAGTCGTTGCAGGCGACGTTTCTCCACAAGCGCAAAAGATCGCCGACAAACATCACCTCTGCATCCTGGCCCTGCCCGACCCCGTAGACCTGCGGGATGTCGAACGCGACATCATCCGCCTTATCGTCGAACGTGAAGCCCAACTCGACCGGCGCGGGCGGCAGATTTATCGCCAACTGGCCCAGCTCTGCATCGAAAATCGCGGCCTGGCAGCCATTGTCGAGGCTGTGCGGGATCTCGTCGGAAAAACAGTCGTCTTGCACGACGAACATCTGGTCATTCAGGCTATGGCACTCGACGAGAACTGCCCGTTCTCACCTGACGAATTGGCAACACAGCTTGCAACCAAGGCACTGCTCGAACAACGCTTAGGAGAGCAGCCACTCGACAGCAAAGCCCCACCCTGGGCCTATCTTGATCTGGAGACGCCAGGCTGGATGCGCTGTGTGTCGGCCATCGTCATCGAAGACCAACTAAGCGGGTATCTTTCCATCGTGGGGCCGCGGGAGAACTTCGACGACCTGGATCGCCTGGCGACGGAGCGTGGCGCGTTGGCCTGCGCCGTCGAGTTAGCCAAGCAGCGCGCCGTGGTGGCCGTAGAAAACCGCTTCAGGGGCGACTTTCTCGCCACCTTGTTGACCGCCAGCGCCACCGAAGAGGCCGCGTTGGCCCGGCGCGCGGCAGAAATGCGCTATGCGCTCGACCGGCAGCATGCCGTCATCCTGGTGAACCTGCCCCAGGGCAGCCCGCGCGCCTGGAACGTGGCGACCGAGGAACTCCGCGCCCACCTGGCCGCGGCGCCGATCCAAACGCTGTTTTGCACCTACGAGGAAATGCTGGCGATCCTGTGTGCCGCCGATGATGCCGCTGCTCTGAAAAACCTCACGCACTACGCTCAGGCCGCGCAGAAACGCATCGCGCTTCTGGCGCCCGACAGTCGCATCGTGATGGGTATCGGGCGACCGGGCGCAGGTCTGGCAGGCTTGCGCCGCGCCTTCACGCAGGCCCGCGAGGCATTGACCCTGGCGCAAACGCTGTTCGACGGCAACAAGGTCTTCGCATTTGGCGACCTGGGACTCTATCACGTCTTGAACCATCTCCGGGAATGTGATCAAGTGCTCGATTTCTACAACCAGACCCTGGGGGCACTGGCCGCCTACGACGAGGAACACGATGCGCAACTCATCGCCACACTCGAAGCGTTCTTTACCCACCTCGGCAACATCAGCCAGACGGCGGAGGCGCTGCACCTGCACCGCAACTCGCTGCTCTACCGCCTCGAACGCATCGCCGAAATCAGCGATATGGATTTGGATGACGCGAATGATCGTTTTGCGCTACAACTGGCGCTCAAAGTACGTCCCTTCGTGACCAAACGGCCCGCATAGAGCCGTTTTTGGTCAATTTGCCCCATAAATTCCCCCACATTTTCGTTCAACTTGTCTATAGACAGGAGCGGGTGCTCTTTTGTATACTGTCCTCCGTAGTTAAAAAATATCCTTTGGTCAGTTTAATAGAATGAGGAGGTTCAGTATGGCCGCTACAACAGCACAAGATGTTTTACGTTTGGTCCGCGAGCATATGGTGAAGTTCATCCATTTGCAGTTTACCGACATCGTCGGTATCGTGAAAGGGATTACAATCCCCGTCCACGAACTTGAGGTCGCACTGGATAAGGGCGTATGGTTCGACGGGTCCTCGATACAGGGATTCGCCCGTATCGCAGAAAGCGATATGTATCTGATGCCCGATCCGAGTACGTTCCAGGTCATCCCGTGGGAGGCCAAGGAGGGGGCCGGCACCGCGCGCATGATCTGCGACGTCTACACGCCGGACGGAAAGCCCTTCCCTGGCGATCCGCGCGGCATCCTGAAGCGCGCCGTCAAAAAGGCCGCGGAAATGGGGTTTGGCTTCAACACCGGGCCGGAACTTGAGTTCTTCCTTTTCCATTACGACGCCGCAGGCCAGCCCACCGTCAAACCCCATGACCAGGGCGGCTACTTCGACTATTCGACCGACCTGGCCGTGAACGTGCGCAAAGACATGGTCGCCGCACTGGAAGCGCTGGGCATCCGGCCCGAAGCCAGCCACCACGAGGTCGCCATAGGGCAGCACGAAATCGACTTCAGATATGCGGACGCCGTCACCACAGCCGACAACGCCATTACCTTCAAGTACGTGCTCAAGGCCGTGGCGAGATTCCACAATCTGTATGCTACCTTTATGCCCAAACCCGTGTTCGGCATCAACGGTTCGGGGATGCACACCCACCAGAGTCTGGTCGATCTTAAAACCGGCAAGAACGTCTTCGCCGATCCCAACGACGAATTCGGACTTTCGACCATCGCCAAACAGTACATCGCCGGGCAGTTGGCCCACGCGCGTGGATTCTGCGCCATCGTCGCCCCGTTGGTCAACTCGTACAAGCGCCTCGTACCCGGCTACGAAGCACCGGTGTACCTCAGTTGGGCGCGCATCAACCGCTCGGCGCTCATCCGCGTGCCGCGCGTCAACCAGATCGAAGCGACCCGGCTGGAATTGCGCTGCCCCGATCCGAGCTGCAATCCGTACCTGGCCTTCGCCGTGATGCTGGCAGCCGGGTTGGACGGCATCGAGAAAGGGATGACACCGCCCGATGCGTTGGAAGAAAATCTCTTCGAATTGGACGAGGAACGCCGCATCCAACGCCAGGTTAAGACGCTGCCCGGTTCGCTGCGCGAGGCGCTGGACTGCCTGAGCGAAGACAAGCTCATCCAGGAGACGCTCGGTCCGCACGTCTACGAGCGCTTCGTCAGCGCCAAGCGTCAGGAATGGGACGAGTACCGCATTCGTGTCACCGAGTGGGAAGTCGACCGCTACCTGCCGACGTACTAGTCCCAAACTGACCAGAGGAATCCTGACCGCGTCCCACCCAGCCATGGGGCGTGGTCAGGAAATCTGGACACATACCTGGCACATCATGCACTAACCGGTGGGTCACCATTGCCAGACGAAAACCGACTATCCGACTACCGGACTAAAGACTATTCTCAGGAGGAGAGGAACCCATGGCTACTGCAATCAAAAACATCGAATGGATTGATATTGGCGTCGAGGGACTGATGGACTTTATCCCCGGTTTGCCGAAAGGCGACGCGATCCTGGTCCGGGGGGAACCGGGAACGGGGAAAACCATCCTGTGCCTGCAATTCTTACACAAAGGGGCCGAAAACGGCGAAAAGTGCATCTACATCACAACTGAAGAAACGCCTGAAACAGTGATGCGCACCGGCACAGAATTGTGGAGGGATTTTCCCAGTCTGATTGCCAGTGGACAGATTCAGGTAATCAACCTGTCAATCACCGCCAGTTATGCCAGCGAATACTCTCTGGTCGGGAAGGGAGAGGTGATTGGCATTGTACTGGACGGTCTGAAGGCGCAACCCGGCGCGAGCAGGATTGTCATTGACTCGCTGTCATCGCTTGGCCGCCGGTTAGCAGACGAAAGCGAATTCCGGGAGGTCTTCATGCGGCTGCTGTTGGAGACCAAAAAGATGGGGGCCACCACGATCCTCACCGCAGAGGGAATCCCGATGTCGCCGGATATTACCGAATACCTGGCCGATCACCTGATCTATCTCGACTACCACAAGCACGACGTGATCTGGACGCGCATTTTCCTGCTGCGGAAATCGCGCAGTGTGCCGCTCAAGCCACAGATCCTCAAGCTGAACATCGAACGCGACGGCCTGTCCGTCGAGGAAATCCCGATTGCGCTGAAACCGGTCTGGTTCGCCAGCAAAATTTAGCGCAGGATAGGCCCGGCATCGACACCGCTGCGCCCGCCAGACGCGCAGCTCCATCATAGCGCATCGCAGTTCGAAAACAGAAGGAGGATTCTCATGGACAATCAACTTGACCTGTTTGCAGGCTTTCAACAAGCCTTTTTGGTTGGCTGGGCGCCGGTCGCCATCTTCATCATGGCCACTGCCGGATTTGCCCTGCTCTACGCAGGAATGGTACGCAAGAAAAACGTCAGTCATACCATCCTCGTCATCAACGTCGGTTGGACGTTGGCTTTTGTGATGTACTTTCTCATCGGGTTTCCGTTGGCCTATTACACAGATGCACCGGTCATCGGATTGCCCAAATTCCTGCCGACTATATCCAATCCGCTACCGCCCGCGCTGGCGGGAATCGGCGCCTACGGTATCCCCGCCAGTCCTTCCGGCTTCGGTGATCTGGCCTTGTGGTTCAAGATGTCGATGTTCGCCATTACCGCTGTGGCTATCGTCCCCGGCGCGCTGGCCGAACGCGATAACTTCTGGGGATGGGTCATCGCCGCCGGCGTGATTTCGGGGTTCATCTACCCGATTGTCGAACACTGGGTATGGGGCGGCGGCTGGCTGAGCAGTCTCGGCTTCATCGACTACGCCGGTTCGAGCGTGGTACACCTGGTCGGTGGAACATTGGCGCTGAGCGGCGCGATCATCATCGGTCCCCGGATCGGTAAATTCGTGGGCAAGAACAACCTGGCGCGCTCGTTCTTTGGGCACAGCATCCCCTTGTCCGTCATCGGCGCCTGGCTGCTCGTCTTCGGGTGGTTTGGCTTCAACATCGGTTCCAGCACGGCCACCGATCCGCAAACCATCAACATAGAACTGTCGTGGGTTTCGGTGACGACGGCCATGGCAATGGCGGGCGGTCTGTTCGGGGCAGCGCTCACATCACGCGGGCACGTCCTTACCAGCATGGTCGGCCTGCTTGCCGGGGCGGTTGCCATCTGTTCCGGTGCAGCGGTGATGGGGCCAATCTTCGCCTTCATCACCGGACTGGTCGCCGGGCTGCTCACCACTTTCACCGTCGGTCTGCTGGAAAACGTGCTAAAGATCGATGACGCGCTGGCCTGCTTCCCGGTGCATGGGGCGTGCGGCATTTGGGGCGTGCTGGCGACGGGGTTGTTTGGGGCGAAGGTGCTCGGTGGGCATCCCATCTACGGCCTGGAGACCAGCGAATGGCTCTCGCAGATCGGGGTGCAGGCCCTTGGTGCGCTGTGCATTACCCTTTTCACCGCCGCCGCAGGATTCACCCTCTTCTTCGTCCTGAACAAATTCAACCTGCTGCGCGTGCTGAAAGATGCGGAACTCTACGGCATCGACATCGCCATGCACAAGACATACGCCTATCCCGAGGACATGATCGAGAACCAGTTCCAGTAGGGCTTACCCACCTGGGGGATTAAGCCAGACTCCTCTCTCAGAAGGAGTACCAAAGCCCCGGCCCGCCGAGATGCCCCCTCGGCGGGCCAAAACATATTAAAATTTTGGGTAACTGTTAAATAAAACTCCGTGACCTCTGTGTCTCCGTGATGAAAATCTTAGTTTTTTCAGTACTCGAGATTAGACAAAGCGAATAGACCCGACTCACTATTGGAGTCAGGTTTCGCACATTACCAATCGAATATCAAGCCGTTTGTGGCCCTGAGACACCCTTTTTGACCGGTTTGTAGCGT
>Ga0101944_10001233_pt1 | contig 56378 bp, 56 predicted proteins | sample DewCreD2012metaG_FD_75245 | JGI IMG/M metagenome (GOLD analysis project Ga0101944, IMG submission 75245) | Hot spring sediment bacterial and archeal communities from British Columbia, Canada, to study Microbial Dark Matter (Phase II) - Dewar... ...
GCTATCAATATGATATCATTACGATAGCAAATTAAATGGGGTAGGAAAAATGGAAACAATTGCAGAAAAATCAGCAAAAAAAATCAATGGCTTTTTAATGCTCTTTGTTGTAATAGCGGGATTTATCCTCGAAGCATTTCTATTAGTCCAGGGTATCAAAACAGAGGATGATTCAATTCTCTGGATATTTATTCCTTTACTTATAATTCTCTTTATTTGTTTCGGCGGATTTACGATTATTCAACCGAATGATTCGCGTGTACTGATTCTATTTGGTAAGTACACCGGTACAATAAGAAATTCGGGATTTTGGTGGGTCAATCCATTCACAGAAAAGAAAAAAGTTTCTCTCCGTATTCACAACTTTAACAGTGAAAAAATTAAAGTGAACGACCTTCACGGAAATCCGATTGAGATTGCTGCAGTTATTGTATGGCGTGTTGTCGATTCTGCGCGCGCAATATTTGATGTTCAAAATTACGAGCAGTTCGTAGCAATCCAGAGCGAAACAGCTATTCGCGGACTTGCATCGGATTATGCTTATGATTCGTCCGAGGATGAAAAACATTCATTACGCGGAAACACACAGGAGATTTCCGAAGAGTTAAAGAAACAGGTTCAATCGCGTCTGGCAATTGCCGGCGTAGAAATTATTGAATCGAGAATAAGCCACCTTGCATACGCGCCAGAAATAGCTCAGGCAATGTTAAGACGTCAGCAAGCTCAAGCTGTCGTTGCAGCAAGAACAAAGATTGTTGAAGGTGCTGTTGGTATGGTTGAAATGGCTCTAAAAGCTTTAAGCGAGCAACACATTGTAGTTCTTGATGAAGATAAAAAAGCTACAATGGTAAATAATTTATTAGTTGCACTGGTTTCAGAAACTCAGGCGCAACCGGTAATTAACACCGGAACTTTATACCAATAATATTTATGGAAGAAGAAAAAAAATTATCCGATTACATTGGCAATACATTGCTGCTTACTCAGCCAAAATTTCTTAAGAGAGAATACCTGCTAAAGTGCGGTGAAGAAATTATTGCAACGGTAAATCATCCAAAGTGGTACCTCTCGGATTTTGAGGTGGTGTGGAATAAGAAAAAGTGGTTTGTCTATAGACCGAGTATCTGGAGAAGTGCTGTTGAGATAAAGGAATTGGACAAAGAACTGCCGATTGCTTATTATCAAAAAATTAGATTTAAGATGGAAGGAATTGTAAACCTGCCAATGGGTCAACAATTAAAGATCTCTTTTAAATTATTCAGGGGTACGTACGAAATCCAAAATATTTCCGGCGAGTGTTTGGTTTTAGTAAAAGATAAATTTTCCTGGAAAGATGTAACCGAGTTTCATATTCAAGGTAGATCCGAATTGCTGGATAAATATCCATGGGTAATATTATTAGCGTGGTACCTTTCATCGCAAAGGAAACATAGCTCTGCGGTGGCGGCAACTTAAAGGATTAAAATGGGTGAGAAGAAAAAATTTCTGCTAAGAATTGATGAGAATCTTTATGCCGCTCTTGAAAAATGGGCGGCTGATGATTTAAGGAGTATTAACGCACAGATTGAATATCTTCTTAAAGATGCCTTGCGTAAAACCGGAAGACTTAACAATACTACCGATAACCAGAGCAACAATTCACCGGACAGATCCGGCGAAACAAACAAAGAGGAATAATAATGAAGAAGAGAATTTGGTTCGTAATATTTTTCATAGCATCGATAATTTTTGCACAACAACCGGAAAAATCTAAAACAGAATACTGGGAGGGAAAACTTAATATAAGCGGTGTTTCGCTTCGGCTTGTATTAAAAGTAACGTCTGATGATAGCGGTGCATTATCTGCAAAGCTTGATAGCCCGGATCAGAATGTTGAAAACATTCCGGTTAGCTCAATCACTGTTACCGAAGATAGTCTAAAGTTTGAAGCCTCCTCTTTAATGGCAAAATATTCCGGCAAAATTGAGAAAGACAGTATGGTTGTTCTCGGTATTTTTAAACAAGCTACGTTAACATTACCATTAAATCTCAAAAAAGTTGAAAAGCTTACAGAAGTAAGAAGACCTCAAACACCGCAAAGACCTTTTCCATATAATGAAGAGGAAGTAATTATTGAAAACAATATTGAAGGAATAAAATTAGCCGGGACATTAACCTATCCTAAAGAGAGCAAGAAATTTCCGGCTGTAGTTATGGTAACCGGCTCGGGCGCACAGGATAGAGACGAAACGATTTTCAAACACAAACCATTCCTTGTTATTGCAGATTATTTAACACGCAATGGTATCGCTGTATTAAGATATGATGACAGAGGTTTTGGAAAATCAACCGGTAATTTTTCTGCAGCAACATCAGCAAACTTTGTAACGGACGTCCTATCGGCGGTTGAGTACTTAAAATCGAGAAAGGAAATAGATCATAATAAAATTGGAATTATTGGACATAGCGAAGGTGGAATGATTGCGCCTATGGCGGCATCTTCTTCGGACGAAGTTGCGTTTATTGTATTGTTAGCCGGACCGGGAATGAAAGGAAGTGATTTGCTGGCTTTGCAAACTGAATTAATTTTACGTGCCAATGGTGAATCAGAAGAAGAAATTGAAAAATCGATTAAGACTAATAAAGCCGCTTATAAAATTGTTGTTGAACAACCGGACAGCTCCCTTGCATTTAAGGAGTTGGAAAAATTATTTGATGAACAATTAGCAACCTTAACTGAAGAAGAGAAAAATAACCCGGAGTATTCACGTTCTAATTTTCAACAAATGGCAAGAACTATCCTAAGTCCGTGGTTCAGATTTTTCTTAAAGTTTGATCCCAAAGAGTATCTGGAAAATATTCAGATTCCGGTTCTCGCTCTAAATGGAGAAAAGGATTTACAGGTTCCGCCGAAAGAAAATTTAAGCAGAATAGAAGAGTCGCTGAAAATTGCCGGTAATAAAAATTATAAAATAGTTGAGTTATCAGGATTAAATCATTTATTCCAGAATTGTAAAACGGGATCGCCAAGAGAATACGGGGAGATTGAAGAAACATTTTCTGTAGAAGCTTTAAAGATTATTAGTGATTGGATAAAAGAAGTTACTAAATAGATTTTTTGCACTAATGTGTTTAGGATAAATGAAAAAAACAGATTTAAAAAATTTTGAAATTAGTACAGACAAGAAAAAGCTGAAGGTATTTGACATCTATAATTTTCTTCGGGAATCATATTGGGCTAAAGGAATTCCTTTAAGCGCAGTAAAAAAGCAAATTAAGAATTCATTCTGTTTTGGTGTTTATCACAACAGTAAACAGATCGGTTACGCACGGGTCATTACAGATTATGTTACGTTAGCATATTTGTGCGATGTATTTATTATAGAAGAATATCGCGGAAAAGGCATATCAAAAATATTGATGGAAGAAATTCTAAATCATCCAAAACTTAAAAATGTAAAATCGTGGATGCTTGCTACTAAAGATGCTCACGGGTTATATAAAAAGTATGGTTTTGAACCGCTTGAGGAGCCGGCTAAATATATGAGGAAATACAAATTCAAGAATTGGAATGATAGAGCTTAAGTTTTGTTAAACGTTGCAATTAATTTTTTTATGGAATAAGAAAAGATCAACTGCTATATTCCTAAAGAAAAAATTCCTCGAGCTGAAAATGGGACATAAAAAAGAGAAGTCCGGAAAATCCAAACACGAAAAAGATCCCGCCGAAAAAGAAAAACTCGACAAAAAATTTTATGAAAAAGAACTTTCCAAACTTCAAATAGAACTTGTAAAACTTCAGGAGTGGATTAAGAGTAAAGGTCTTAAGGTTGTGGTCTTATTCGAAGGAAGAGATGCTGCGGGTAAAGGCGGAACAATTAAACGAATTATTGATAAATGTAATCCTCGTATAGTTAGACTTGTTGCTCTTGGTGTTCCAACCGAAAAAGAAAAATCGCAATGGTACTTCCAGAGGTATGTTGCAAATTTGCCATCGGCCGGAGAAATGGTTCTGTTTGACCGCTCTTGGTACAACCGCGCTGGCGTTGAACGTGTTATGGGATTTTGTTCCGATGATGACGTTAAAGAATTCTTTAGAAGCTGTCCTGAATTTGAAAAGATGCTCATTCGTTCCGGAATAATTTTGATTAAGTACTGGTTTTCTATAAGCGATAAAGAACAGGAGAAACGTTTCCAGAAGAGAATTAATGATCCGCGTAGAAGGTGGAAATTAAGTCCGATGGATTTAGAATCTCGCGCAAAGTGGGAGGAATATTCACGAGCCAAAGATGAAATGTTTAGTTACACCGACACTAAACAATCACCATGGTATGTGGTTAATGCAGATGATAAAAAACGAGCACGCTTAAATGTAATTCATCACTTGCTAAGTTTAATACCTTATGAAGATTTAACACCGGAACCGATTGAACTTCCGCCTCGAGAAAAATCAAAAGGTTATGTAAGACCACCCATGACCGATCAAACTTTTATACCGGAAGTATATTAGAAACCGGCAGCGAATTGTTTATGCTGCCGGTTATTGTTAAGCTACTTCTTCGGTGTAACCTTCACATTAAAATCGAGAGTCACATTTAATTTCTTGTCTTTACCTGTAATTGCATTTTCTACAGCATAAACAACAGAGAATTTTTTATTAACGTCAGTGTTATCTTTACGCGCCCGGATCGGAAAGATCATTGTTGTACCCGCAAGAAGTTTTATGTAATCCGGAAAACGAATTGTATCATCTGTATTAACCAACCTCAACTCAAAATCAACATCCGAATTATTTGTTACTTTTATATTGGCCGTGCTTCTTCCAACAGTGGTAACGTCGGTTCTTTCAAACTGAACAGAATTTTTAAATAGCGGTTCAAGAAATTTTTCTTTACCGAATAATTTCCCATCAAAAAATATTGCGGTTCTCTTATTTATTATAGCATCTTTAATTCCGGCTTCCGATTTCTCGTTTGCAAATACCAGAGTAACCGGACGCTTGCTGGTTCCGTAATCGAAATTAATCGGGTTGTGGATATCGCTGTTACCTACAATCGCTAAATCTTTTTGTAAGCACCATTCTAATACTTCGGGATAATACTCAATACTATTAACGACTTCGATGCCGGCGAGTAATTTGTTATCGTATAAAAATGTATGCTCGTCATACCAGCGAGGAACACCATCGGGTTGTTGACCGCGCCACCCGGGATGATTCCATAACACGAGTCCGCCCTGATTCACAGCTTCTTTAATTACTTCTTTCCAATCATCTTTAACAAGTGCATTTGCATCAGTAATAAAAATTGCATTCAAATGACCGGGAGGCATATCTCTTGTCACTTCCGATCCGTGGATTAATATCAATCCCAGTTCGTTCGCAAGATTTTTCCCAATCTTATACGCAGCATTATGGTTTGTAGGGACATAATCTTTGTGAGGTTGATACTCAATATGATCGGTTATTGCAAGAGCATCAAAACCATCGCGCCACGCCTCTTCAACTCTAAATGTAGGCCATACTGTACCATCGGAAAAAATTGTATGAGAATGAAAATCACACTTTAATGTTTTGTAACCGGAGATGTCGGGAATTTTAATTTCCTTCCTGTAATTTGATTGAGCATATAGATTTAAGAGTGAAATAAAAAATAAAAATGTTAAAAATTGTTTGGCGATTTTCATTTTGGTAGGCTCCGCTAAATTGAAATATCTATACGAAAAATAACTAATAGTAAAGACTAATTAAAAGTATATTTTATTAAAGAATTGTTAACAATAACATAATCTTTTCTAAATACTCTTTAGATAATAATTACTATTTTTAGCGCATTAAAATGAGGGAAAAATGAAAAAGCTTTTTACTTTGCTATTATCAGTTTTCTTTGTTAACCTAAGTGCTCAAACCGTAAATGTTGTTCTTGAAGTAATCTCACCAACGCTTGAAGATAATGCAAAAGTTTACGTTGCCGGGAATTTGGATCTATTAGGTAATTGGCAACCGGATCAGGTTATGCTAAATAATGTTGGAAACAAAACGTGGAAAAGGGAATTTAAAATTCCCAAAGGTTTTAGAATGGAATATAAATTCACCAAAGGAAGTTGGGATACGGAAGCACTTGGTAGCGATTCTTCAATTCCACAAAATTCAGTTTTAGTTGCAAATAATGATACCGTAGTAGTAGTTACAATTATGAACTGGCGAGATAAATTTAATTTTACTGTCAAAGGACAAATTACCGGCAAAGTAGAGTTTCATAAAAATTTTGTAATTGATGGTCTTAAACCACGGGATATTTTTGTTTGGCTTCCACCAAATTATGATTCGGAAAAAGAGCGACGCTTCCCCGTCCTTTATATGCACGACGGGCAAAATTTAATCGATCCGCGCACTTCAAATACTTTTATCGATTGGCAGATAGATGAAGCAGCAGATAGTCTTATTAGAAAAGGGGAAGTCGAACCGATTATTATTGTAGGAATAAATAATACCTCCGATCGCGCACAAGAGTATAGTAAAACTCCGCTTGGAGATCTTTATGTTAAACTTATCATTGAAAAGATAAAACCGTTTGTGGATAAAAATTACAGAACATTACCGGATCGTCTAAATACGGCTGTCGGCGGTTCATCAATGGGCGGGTTAATCTCATTCATTTTAGCTTGGGAACATCCCGAAGTTTTTTCTAAAGCGGCGTGCTTTTCACCCGCATTTAAGTATAGAGATTTTAATTATGTGAAAGAAGTCGAAACATATTCCGGTAAAAAGAAAAATCTTTTGTTTTATATTGATAACGGAGGTGTAGGACTTGAGTTAGTTTTGCAACCGGGGGTTGACGATATGATTGGTGTATTGAAAACAAAAGGATATGTGGAAGGAAAAGATTTTTTTGTTTTTATTGATAAAGAAGCAGAACATAACGAAGCTGCTTGGGCTAAAAGAGTTTGGAGACCATTAAAGATTTTTTATGCTCATTAATTTTTTACGAAAAATATTTGGATGTAAATGAAAATTCTCGTTGGTTCTAAAAATCCTGTTAAGATTGAAGCAGTACGTGAAGCTCTTTCCAATTATTTTGAGTTTATTGAGGTTGTTGGTTACGAAGTCGAATCCGGTGTATCAATTCAACCCGTTGGCGATGAAACTTTTACGGGCGCAAAAAACCGTGCATTGAATTTGAAAACACTCGATAAAGTAAATAATATCAATGCAGATTTATTTGTTGGAATAGAAGGAGGTATTGCTAAAGAATTTGACAGATGGTTCGCTTTTGGTTGTATGTGTATTGTTGATAACAATAATAATATTGGTTTTGGTACATCTCCGCATTTTGAATTGCCGGGAGTGGTAGTTGAAAAACTTTTAAAGGGCGAAGAACTCGGTACTGTTATGGATCAAATTCAAAATGAAGAAAACACAAAACAGAAACATGGTGCAATTGGTTACTTTACAAACGGCGTAATGAATAGGAAAGAACTTTATATCGAAGGTTTGAAAGTTGCTATAATTCCTTTCTTACATAAAGATAAGTACTTTTTAAATTTTTTATGACAATAGTCTAGTTATCCCTCTTGAACAAAGTAATGGATAATAAAAAAATTTGGGAGATAAAATGACACTTCCTATCTATCAGGTTGATGCATTTGCAAGCAAATTATTCAGTGGTAATCCGGCAGCAGTTGTTCCCCTTGATAAATGGCTTGATGATGAAACAATGCAAAAGATAGCTGCCGAAAATAATCTGGCTGAAACAGCTTTCTTTGTAAAAGAAAATGAATATTATCATATCCGCTGGATGACACCGATTAAGGAAGTAAATCTATGCGGACATGCAACACTTGCCTCTGCATATGTCATTTTTAATTTTATTGAAAAGGAAATTGAAAAAATAAATTTTATTTCACGCAGTGGAATTCTCTCGGTGGAAAAAAATAATAATTATCTTACACTTGATTTCCCCGTTAATTATCCACAACCTACTGAGCGCCCGAAAATTCTATCCCAATGTTTTGACCGTGAGCCAATTGAAATTCTTGAAGGTGGAGAATATTTGTTTTTGGTTTTTGATTCTGAAGATTACATAAGAAACTTGAAACCCAACTTTGATTTATTGAAACAACTTCATCCAATTCACATGATTGTAACAGCAAGAGGCAAAGAAGTCGATTTTGTTTCAAGAATGTTTGCACCTAACTTGGGAATTAACGAAGACCCTGTAACCGGCTCGGCACATACGGTCTTAACCCCATATTGGTCTTCGAAACTTGGAAAGCAGAAATTAGTTGCAAATCAACTTTCTGAACGAGGCGGAGAACTTATTTGTGAAATCTCTAATGATCGAGTTAAGATAAGCGGACAAGCGGTGCTTTATCTCACGGGAAAGTTATTTTTGTATTTTTAATTTATAATAATTTCTGCATATTATACTGGCAAAATTTTTCGTAGTGCGAAAAATTTGCACAAAAAATCTATTTTATAGCTCTATTTTTTTGTTTCTGATGAATAAATTAGCCCAAATAATTTTGATCGGTTTTTCCGTCTTGTGCCTGATTTCTTGCGAGGCGCCAAGGTTAAATCCTCTCGACCCACAAAGTCCGGATTATAAACTTGTTTTTATTGAAGGGACAATTAAAACCACAGCAACTCCGCAACAGCCAATTTCAGGGGCTAAAGTGGTTTGGAAAGGACAAAACATAATTACCCAGACAGATCAGAATGGTTATTTTAAAATAAGTGATTTGAATATTATTAATGGTTTTTTGGTGGTTGAAAAGGATGGTTATTCTAAAGATTCTCTTTTAATTGTGTGGGACGGACAAAAAAATAAACGAACCGATTTTGCATTAAATGCTCTTCCGGTTTTAAGTAAGTATAATCTATTCTCTACAGTTCAAAATAATTATCCTGATGTTCAAAATATTAGTTTAACTGCGCAAGTGAGTGTAACCGACGCAGATGATAAAATTGATACTGTCTATTTGAGATGTGCAGAATTAAATTTTTCTAAAAAGTTGACATACAACTCAGCACTAAATCATTTTGAAGGGACATTTACTTCTGAAGATTTAAAGGTAGCATCGCTCGATGTTACCATTGGAAAAAAGTTTGAAATTGTTTCGGTTGATAACTTAAGAAAATCATTTGTTGTTGGTAGTTCTTACTTAATGCGTATAATTAAACAGGAAGTAATAGCCCGAGAGCCGCTTAATAAAGTTGTTGTTGGTGCCCGACCTACTCTTAAATGGTATCGTTTTCTGCCGGGATTTAACTTTAAATATATGGTTGAAATAAATACAGATGAATTTCAGCACAAACTTGTGTGGAAAAGGGAAAATATTTCTAAAGACGATATCGAATTAATTCCGAATATTGATTTATCACCGGGAGAATATTTTTGGGTTATTTGGTGTATAGATGATTTTGGAAATCGTAGTAAATCGAAACCAGCATCATTTGTGGTTCAATAGATATGAAAAATTTAGTTACAGAAAATATTAGTCACGTTAAAAATCTTTCACGGGAAGAATTCGAAGCTCTTTATGAGTTTACTCAAATTTTGAATTCCGCCACACAACAAGAATCTCTTATTGAAGATACTATTGATATTGTTATTAAAATAATAAATGCCGAAAGAGGAATATTTGTAAAGTATGATGAGGAAACAAATAATTTTTCAATAATTACAGGAAGAAAAATTTCGAGTGAAAACATTACCGATTTAGGTGAATTTTCCTCAGGGATCCTTCAAAAAGTAATTAAAGAGAAGAAACCTCTTTTATATCACGATGTAATGAGCGATCCACATCTCTCACAATTTGAAAGTGTGCAGATACATCGGATTAAATCTGTAATTGGTGTACCGATTAATCGAAACGGTAAAGTATGGGGAGTTATTATTGCTGATAGCACTCTCGACCGACGCGAATTTACTGAAGAGAATTTAGTCTTTCTGAATTTCTTCTCTAATCTGGTTTCATTAGCTCTTGATAAAATTATTAAGCTCGAGGAATTAGAAAAAGAAAATATTATTCTTACAAACAAACTCCAGTCCACCGAAGAAATTCCTGAGATGATTGGTACAAGTCTGGTAATGCGTAATCTCTCGCAGCTTATCTATAAAGTAGCTCAAACAGATGCAACGGTTTTAATTGTCGGAGAAAGTGGAACCGGTAAGGAAGTTGCTGCTAAGGCAATTCACCAATTAAGTAAAAGAAAAGATAAACCTTTCTTAGCTCAGTTTTGTGGTTCAATTCCTGATAATCTTTTAGAAAGTGAATTGTTTGGGTACAAGAAGGGCGCTTTTACCGGAGCTAATACGGATAAACAAGGATTAATTGAAGCAGCTGAAGGAGGCACATTCTTTCTTGATGAAATTGGTGATATATCGAGTGCTCTTCAAGCAAAATTATTAAGAGTTCTTGAAAGCAGAGAAATAATTAGACTGGGTGATACAAAAGTCAAAAAGGTTGATGTAAGAATAATTGCGGCAACAAACAAAGATTTACATGCACTTACTAAAGATGGGCACTTCAGAGAAGACCTTTTTTATAGATTGAATGTTTTTCCTATAAAAATGCCACCATTGAGAGAACGAAGAGAAGATATTCCTATCCTTGCAAGTTATTTTGCTAAAAAACTAAGTAAAAAAGATATTGTAATTGAGCCGAGTGCAATTAAGAAACTGGAAAATTATTATTGGCCGGGAAATATCAGACAGCTTATTAATGTTATACAAAGAGCACTTATATTAAGCGATACAAATAAAATATCGAACGAACATATTATTCTGGAAGATAGCCGTGACCTTGCAGATTTTAAGGGAACATTGCATGAGTTTGAAATGCTGTTGCTAAAAAAACGTTTGGAAGAATTTAATGGCAATAGAACATTGACAGCTAAATCATTAGATGTTTCAGTTCGCTGGATCCAACTCAAACTAAAAGAAATGGGTGAGAATCAATAGTGCTGGGAATTACAACCGAAATATTGTTTGACAAATTCCAAATTATAGAAGTTCTGAAAAAAGATGAACACGCGGCTGTTTTTCTTGCCAATCATATTTATTTGAGTAAAAAAATTATTCTGAAAGTTCTCAACACGCAGAAAATTTCTGATCAAGCGCTTGTAGAAAGATTTAAAAGAGAAGCTAAACTTCTTGCCAAACTTGATCATCCTAATATTATTAAAGTCCTCGATTTCGGTACAGCAAAAGAGTATTTCTATATATCGTTTGAATATATTGATGGTCTTAGTCTACGGAATGTTCTTAAAACAAAAAATCTTGAGTTTGAGCAAAAAGAGAAATTGATGATTCAACTTTTAAAGGCACTCGATTTTGCTCATTCACATCAAATTATTCACAGAGATATAAAGCCAGAAAATATTTTTGTTGATAAAAATCTGAATCTGAAATTAGGTGATTTTGGACTTGCCCTTTCTGCCGAAGATAATTTTGTAACAAATCCATATTCAATAGTAGGAACTCCAAGTTATATGTCGCCGGAACAGGTGCGTGGGGCAAAATTAAATAATCAGTCCGACCTATTTTCTGCCGGAGTTGTTCTCTTTGAGCTCTTTACTGGCAAAAATCCTTTTCTAAAGGATAATGTGAGTCTTACACTTAATGAAATAATCGGGTTTGATGAAGAAAAGTTAAAAGAAGAAATAGAAAAATTACCAGAACCACTGAATTCTGTTCTTGCCGGAATGCTTCAGAAAAGTTTAAACAAGCGATACTCTTCTGCAAAAAAAATTTTAGAGGAACTAAAGATAGAAAGCGAGTATCCAACTATTACAGTTGAACAATTTGAAAAAGAAACCGGCAGATCCAAAAGAAGATTATTGTTTACTGTAATAATTTCAGTCATAGCTATACTAATAATTATTTTGGTGAGAATAGAAAATCCGACAAAAGAAATATTACCCGATAACCCAACTAAAGAAACTCAGAATCAAACAAATAATATTAATAATCAGAATCTGGTTGGAAATAAAACAGATCAATCAGTCAAACAGGATCAAATCAATACTGATAATCTTAACAATCCGTTAATAGATAAAACAGATAGCAATAAAAACGATCAGACCGAGATCAATAATCCACCGGCAGTTAAATATGGACAACTACTTGTGAATGTATCGCCATATGCCGAGGTATTTATTGACGGCGAAAAAGTTGGTGTTACTCCATTTAACAAACCACTTGTCTATCAAGAAGGAGAACACACAATTAAGCTTGTTCATCCCGATTATCCGGTTTATTCTGGAGTCTTCAGAATTAATGCGGGAGAAACTACAAGATTACGCGTAGCACTTGAATCAACAATCGGGTATATAAGATGTCGTGTTTTGCCATGGGGCAACGTTTATGTTAATGATGATTTTAAAGGTACAACACCTCTACCGGAAAAAGAATTAATCAGAGTTGCACCCGGACCGGTTAGATTGGTAATCAAACATCCGGACTATAAAGAAATTGATACAACATTTACAATAAATAGAGGGGACACATTAAATTTCAGATTTATTCTGAAGAAATAATTCTCTTATGGTAAATAAGCTAAATATCGCTTTAATACTACTTTTCATTACCGGGTATGTTTATGCTCAAGAAACCAAATACCAATGGGTTGTTCGCGGAACTATGAAATATCCGGTCTCCGGTGCTCAGGTTGTTTATGATATTGCATCAAGCAGCGATAAAATATATCTGCTTGGCGGTTATTCAGATTCATTACAGAGCGAGGTTGACTGGATTCAGGAATATGATGTGGTTAAGAACACGTGGAGAATTGTAGGCAGAATGCTTCAGCCACGTGAACAGTTTGTTGCTGATATCTGGAAAAATAGTATTATGTATTTTGGAGGCGCTGCCATTTCATCAACAGATAAAAATTCTATCGAAACATGGGATTATAAAATTGTTACTAACTTACCATCTGTTTATGACAGAGCAAAAAATTTTGGAAGATCATTTTCAACCGGACAGATAATAGGCAACACATTATATATAATCGGTGGTAATCCATCTACTCAAAGCGATACGCTGGATTATATTGTGGGTTATAACCTGGAAACAAAACAAGTGAGTTTTACTTTTAAATCACCTTCTGCAAATACTTTCAGTCAAAGAATGACAATGATTGTTTCTCCTTATATATACATCTTTGGTGGAGTATTAAATGGAGTTACAAACACAATACAAAGATTTGATATCAATAAACAAAGACTTGAAAACTTAACCGAAAAATTATTGGACGTCCGAGCTGGCGGTTCTGCTGTTTATAATCCACTGAGTCAAAAGGGTTTTATTATAGGCGGATATAATGAAAAGTTCGGTGCTTTAAATACTGTTGAAGAGATTGAATTTCTTCCGGATGGCACTCTTTCAATTAGACAAGGTCCATCTTTAACATACGCAAGAACAAATTTAATGGCAGTTGCTTATAAAAATGGTTTGGTCGCAGTATTTGGTGGAAGAACTGATAGGGGACACTCCGGAAGTACTGTTCCATACTTTGAATTACTTGAATTGGTAACATCAGTTGATGAGAAGAAGCAAAATTTACCATTGACTCATAAATTGTTCCCGAATTATCCTAACCCGTTTAATCCGTCTACAAATATTTCTTTTGAACTCGCTTCAGAAGCTGATATATCGCTCGATGTTTATAATGTTCTTGGTGAACATATAATTAACCTTGTAAGTTCTTATAAAACCCCCGGCAAATATTTAAAAAACTGGAACGGATTAGATAAGTATGGTAATGCAGTCCCAACCGGGATTTACTTTGTTACTCTTAAAGTGAGCAGCAATTCGTTTAAAGTGAAAAGTACATCAATCCTTACACAAAAAATGTTACTTCTCAAATGAAAAAAAATATTATCCTAATATTATTGATAATTACCACAAGGATTTTTTCACAGGAAATTTCCTTTAATCAGATCAAAGAGCAGTATGAAGCATTTGAATATGAAAAAGTAATACAACTTTCTACATCATTTATCAAACAAAGTGGAATCTCTGATTCGGTTAAGATTGAAGTTTACCAAATGAGAGTTGTTGCATTTTATTCATTAGGAGACGAAGCATCTACACAGAACAGTTTTAGAGAGATATTGAAGATTAATAAAAATTACCAACCCGATCCATCTAAAATTTCTCCAAGGTTAATTGCAATTTTTCAAACAGTAAAAGAAGATTATCTAAAATTTCTTAAACAAGATACCGTAACAAAAGATACGTCATTACAATCAACAAAGTATTTTTCGTCATCTCAATTGAGAGGTTCGGTTTTCAAAAATCTTTTGGTTCCGGGCTGGGGACAGATTTCAAACGGATATACAACAAAAGGTTATTTGCTTTCTATAGCTTCGTCAGCCAATCTTATATCAATGGTATATTTTATTTTTGATTCGAAGAAAAAAGAGAATGAATATTTAAAAGAAATAAATAAGAACTTGATTCCTTTGAAGTATGATTTGTACAATAAAGCTTATAAATGGAGAAATGTTTTAATAACTTCTTATATTCTTATTTGGGTTTACAGCCAGGTCGATTTACTTCTTTTTAGTAATGGATCGGAATTAAGTGCAAGCGATGCAGAGGTTACTTTTATAAATCCGCAACAAATTCAATTCAATTTTCGTATTCCGATTTCTTTTTAATACGGAAAATTTGCATCGTTAACGAAAAATTTTCGCACCACTTTTGAATATCACAGCTTAATAAACAAGATTAAACCAAATTTTTTGACCCTTTTTTAATGTTTTCTCGTCCAGAACTGGTTTAATGATGAATGGCATTTTATTTGCCCTATTTCGTTCACACACACGCTAAGGATTAGTCCTTAAGGTTGGCGAAGGGAAGAAAGTTTTAATGATCCTTCGCCTTCTTTTTTTAAACCAGTTAAAAAAAATCCTTTTTGATTCTCCAATTAAATCTTCTGGATTCCTTCTTAGGTTTTTAATTAAGTCAATAATTTATATATTGAACCCCCGAAAATAAAAGAACAATTATTTGCTGTGATATGGAATTTAAAGCCGAAAAATATAGCGACGTAACTGTAGTCCATGTCTTTTTAACAAGAGCCACGTTAGCAAAAGCTGTTTCTTTTAAGGATTATGTTTCTGAGTTAGTAAACAGCGGTGCGAATAAGTTTGTTATTGATTTAAGTATATGTGAATATATTGATTCTACTTTTCTTGGTGCGATGGTAGCTGTTTTGAAAAAAGTTAACTCTTTAAACGGGGACTTACGCCTGGTTTACAACAAAGAAGTACCATCGTTGTTGTTTGTACTAACAAGGATGGATAAAGTTTTCAAGACTTTTGCTTCTTTGGATGATGCACTAGCAAGTTATAATGTTTCTGGTGAAAAGCCGCCCACTCTAAATTGGAAGTAGTTTATCCTTCCATACTAATAATTTTATAAACCTTATCGAATTCACGGACACGTTCTTCACAAGGAATAGTAATGTTGTCACTTTTTATTGCTTCACTTATAACAACGTCATCCTTTAAAATTTCTTTTACGGTTAATTCAACAGTACCGGTGGTTTTGCCAATAATGTAAATTGAATCGCCAACAGAAATTTTGTCGGCTTCTATTTTAATCTGAGCTACTTTACTTTTTTTATAGTAATTAACAACTTTTCCAACGTATACTTTTCTTGTTGAAGCAATGCTTCCATAGGTATCGGTATAGCTTTCTGACCCGGGAACACCAAAATAAAAACCGGGTGAAAATCCACGATTATATACTTTGTTCAGTTCTTCTAAGTAATAGCTCTTTTTTTCTTTTGTCAAAGAATCTAAATAGTAGTCATCAATTGCACTTTTATATACAGATACTGTTTTAGCAATATACTCCGGACTCCTTTTCCTCCCTTCGATTTTAAATGCATCAATGCCCGATTCAATGAGTTTGTCTAAAAATTCTATTGTACACAAATCTTTTGGAGAAAGAACATAGTCTTCACCAATAATCATTGAATATTTTTCATCTTTATCAACTATTTCATATTCACGCCTACATGGTTGAATGCACTCACCGCGGTTAGCGCTTTTTCCAAAAACCTCGTGACTCATAAAACATCTGCCACTTACAGCAATACACATTGCGCCATGAACAAAAGTTTCTATTTCAAGGGAAGTTTTATTTTTTATCTCTTTTATTTTTTCCAGTGTACACTCGCGTGCTAAAACAATTCTTTTAGCTCCAAGTCGTTCATAATACAATGCTGCTTGCGAATTTGTAATAGAAGCTTGCGTACTAACGCAAAAGGGAATATTATATTCATTGCATTTCATAATTACTGCCGGATCCCAACAAATAATCATATCGATTCCGGCGTCTTTTGCTTTTTTTATAATTGTATCAAGCTCATCTAATTCATCTTCGAACACAATGCTATTAAGTGTAAGGTGAGTTTGCACATTATTTTTTTTGCAAACATTTACAATTTCATCGATATCCGTTATATCAAAGTTGCCGGCTTTAACCCGCATGTTTAGGTTCTTAAGACCGAAGTAAATCTCATCGGCTCCGGCATTTATTGCAGTGTTAAGCATTGTCCAATCACCCGCCGGCGCAAGCAATTTTGGCTTTTTAATTTTGTTGGTCATAACTGTAAGATTATTTCTATACGCAATAATAATAAAGCTTTGTGAAATATTGTCTATTTATTTTTGTAGATGAAATTTTATAACTAATTTTTAACCTATGAATAAGAATGTATTTCTCGCATTAATTGGAATTGGAATAGGTGGAATCGGTTTTGGGCTTATAACTCCGGTGACAGTAATGCTGCTCGAAAAAAATAATGCACCAACATGGATTACGGGCAGCACCACTATGATTGGTTATGCAAGTATAGTTCTCTTTTCCGGTTACACGGCAAGATTAATAGAGAAACAGGGCGGGAAAAAGATTTTATTAACAGGATTGTTTATTTGGTTTGTCGGAGCATTATTACACATCTTCTGGTATATCTATCCGCTCTTATTTCCAATAAAATTTATTATGGGTATTGGTGGAACTTTCATTTTTGTATCAACTGAAGTAATGATAAACTTTTACAGCGATACAACAAACCGAGGTAAAAATATAAGTCTTTATGTTGTATTACTTTCAATTGGTGTTGCAGTAGGGACTTTATTGATTTGGACAATCAATATTGCTGACTGGGTTCCGTTTGTAATTGGCTCTGCAATTATGTTTGTTGTTTTTCTTTATGAGTTTTCTGTTTTGGATAATTTTGAAATAAAAACCGGTAACGATGGAAAAGAAAAAATGTCTTTAGCCCAAATGCCGGTAATCAGTTTACTATCAGGAATTATTTATGGATTGTTTGAGTCGTCAATAGTTGTTGCACTCCCGATGTATGGTTTAAGAAATATGTTCTCTCCTAATCAAGTGTCATTGTTTCTCGCTTCATTTGTAATTGGCGGGATTGTTCTGTTATTTATGATTGGTCGTTTTACTGACAAAACAGACAAGTATAATTTATTAATTACCATTTCAACGTTATTGACATTACTTTTTATAATTCCTGTTTTTGTGACAGAATTTAACTATTTACTCATTGCTTTTTTCTTGATGGGAGGAATTGTCCCGGCATTTTATACCGTGGGATTGAACTACACAGTTGAAAAAGTAGAAAAACGATTTTTAGCACAAGCGAACGGCTTTTATTTAATGATGTACGGTATTGGAACAATTTTAGGTCCGCTCTTTGGCTCCTTTACGATAGAAATAAATAAAAGTTATGGATTTTGGGTCTTTGCATCTGCTTTGTGTTTCCTTTTTTGTATAGTATTTCTTCGGAACCCAAACAGAAACAAATAATGCACGTTATATTATTACTCGTCTGATTTTATTATTTTGAGATTGGTTTTATTAAGACTATGAAAGTTTTGTATGAGTTTAACAATCGATAAAATACTTGATGAAATACACTCGCTTACTCAATGCGATGCCGGTTATATTTTAAAGGCAGAAAAAGCATCCCTTTCGATTTTGAACTCATTTGGTATTAATGGAATAAACGATTCGGATCTGTTAGAGATAAACAAACAGATTTCTTTGTTTAATGCTAATCTAAGAGAAATTTACAAATCAAAAAGCTTTTATAATCTTTCTAAATCCGATGGTTTTGTATCTTTATACAGAGAAAAAATCTTTGAACAAGGAAATTGTGCTTATTACTTAGTTTTATTAAGCAAGAAGAAATTTCCTGATGCAAAAAAATTATATACAATGCTTAGTTCCAATATTAACATATTAAAAAAGGAAATTCTTAATCCGGTTAAACAAAATGGTTTAACAATAGAGCAATTATATCAGGAAGCATTAGCTACAATTCCATCGGTAATATTTTCGACAAACGATGACGGCACTGAATATTATTTTATAACTGATGCAGTAAGAAATCTGTTCGGATATTCTCCTCAAGAAATCTACGACAACAAACTGCTTATATTAAGGTCTATTGATCAAGACCACTTTCACAGATTCAGAGGATTTGCAGAGAAACTTAGAAAAGGGGAAGTAAGCACTGTTGAATATAGGATGAAAGACCGGTTTGGAAAAGAACATTGGGTAAGGCACTCCGGAATACCAATAATAAAGGATGGAAAAGTTGTACGTGTTGTTGGGACGATTAATGAAATTTCTGAAGAAAAAATAACTCAACTTAAACTCGAAAGCTCAGAAGAAAGATTCAGAATGCTGATTGACACAGCGGATGATCTGATATTTATTCTAAACGGATTTGGCTATTTTAATTTAGTTAACAGGAATGGCGCTTCGGCTCTTGGATATGTTCCCGAAGAAATGATTGGAAAACATTTTCTCGAATTTATTGATAAAGAAGACGAAGCAAAAATTGCTGAAGCATTTTCAAAAATATTGAGCTCGAATGAAGTTACTACATTTGAAGCAGTATTTCTTGACCGGTTTGATAAAGGAATTACATTTGAAATACATGCTAAACCTATGATAAGCGATGGGCAGGTGAGCGGGATGATCAGCATAGGGCGTAATATTACCAACCGTAAATTAGACGAACAGAAAATTCGCGATCTTAACGCTAAACTTGTAGAAGCGAATAGAATTATTTCTATTGAAAGAGAAAGAGCGCGCCACAAAATAAATGTACTGGAAGAACTAAATAAACTTAAGAGCGAATTTATTTCTAATATATCGCATGAATTAAGAACTCCACTTGCTTCGATAGTCGGATTTGCTGAAACAATTATTTCCGATCCGGATCTTCCAAAAGAAACAGCCAAGGAATTTAATGAGATAATTTTAAGTGAAGGAAAACGTCTGGCAAAGTTAATTAATGATGTTCTCGATTTCTCCAAACTTGAATCCGGCGAAGAGGAATTGAAAAAGGAAAATTTCAACGTCTTAGATGTTATATATGAAGTATTAGATCTCTTCACACAACAATTAAATGAAAAAGAACTTCAGGTTTCTAAAGATTTTCCGGATAAAGAAATAATTATTTTTGCAGACCGCGCAAGGATTTCTCAAGTATTTTTTAATCTGCTATCAAATTCGGTTAAGTTTACTAACAAAGGTGGAAGAATATTTCTCATTCTCGTAGATCACGGAAAAGAAATAGAATTTACAATTATCGATACAGGAATAGGAATTCCGGAAAAAGATATTCCAAAACTATTTCAAAAATTTAGCAAGATTCAACGCCCGGGCGCACCTTTAACGGGGGCGGGATTCGGACTTGTTTCGGTCAAACAGATCGTTGAACTTCATAAAGGTGTGGTTCGAGTAAAAAGTGAAGAAAATAAAGGTTCAACGTTTATAGTTCGGTTACCAAAACAGTAATCTAATGAGGTCAAATGGACAAACTTATTTTTATTGTTGACGATGAAGAATCAATATTAAAAATGCTTACACATTGGTGTAAAACTCAATGGGGATATAACGTAAAAACGTTTACAAACGGAAACGATGCTTTAGCCGCACTTAATGAAAATCCGGATCTAATCTTATTGGACATAATGTTACCGGATATTAATGGCAACGATGTTCTTCGCTCTGTAAAAATAAAATATCCCTCATTACCTGTTATAATGCTTTCGGCACAGGGAAGCGTCGAAGTTGCTTTAGAATCAATCCGTTTGGGTGCATTTGACTACTTTCCTAAACCGATTGATAAAAATCGACTTGAACCAGCCATCAGAAATGCTATCAAAAATTTTGATCTTGAAAGAGAGCTGGAAAACTTAAAAGAAAACCTTAAAAAAGAATTTAGCTTTGATAATATTGTCTCTGCTGATAATAAAATGCAAGAAGCATTTAAGATGGTTTCAAAGGTTCTTGATAATGATATTACAGTTTTGATAACGGGCGAAAGTGGAACCGGAAAAGAACTTATTGCAAGAGCAATTCACTTTAACGGGAAAAGAAAAAACGCACCCTTTGTTGTTGTAAATTGTGCATCGATACCGCGTGAGTTATTAGAAAGCGAATTATTTGGACACGAAAAAGGATCCTTTACCGGCGCACATCAAAGAAAAATTGGAAAGTTTGAACTTGCAAAAGGAGGCACCATTTTCCTTGATGAAATTGGCGAAATGGAAATGTCGCTCCAGGCAAAAATTCTACGTGTTATTCAGCAGAAAGAATTTGAAAGAATTGGAGGTAACGAAGTTATTAAAAGTGATGTCCGTATTATTTCTGCGACCAACAGAGATTTAAAATTAGCAGTAGAGTCAAAATTATTCAGAGAAGATCTTTTTTATCGATTGAGCTCTTTCCCTATTCATATTCCACCGCTTAGAGAAAGAAGAAAAGATATTGTTGTTTTAATAGACCACTTCCTAAAACATTTTAATGAAAAACTTGGTAAAAAAATAAAAAGTATCTCTAAACCGGCGTTAAAAATTCTTTACGATTACGATTGGCCCGGTAATGTCAGAGAGCTTGAAAATACAATTGAAAGATGTGTTATACTAAGCGATGGCGAGGTAATTGATGTTGATGTTTTGCCTTCTAATATTATAACACAAATGAAAACAGGTGGAGTAGTAAATACCGTAAAAATATTTGATGATAATTCTCCTGTAATTCCGTTTGAAAAATTAAAGGAAGAAGCAATTAAACACGCTTTAAAAGTAACCGAAAATAATATTGTTGAAGCCGCAAGAAGACTAAAAATTGGAAGAGCAACTTTATACAGATTAATGGATAAATATAAAATTGAATCGGACAAAAAATAGGAGGATTTAGATGGGAATTATAGAAGAAGTTATTGATGATATAATAGTTGAAATAATAAATCTCGAAAGAGCTACCTTAAAAGAAGCGGATCAACTTAAAAGCATGATTAATGATAAGATTGAGCGTGGTTACAAAAAGATAATTATAGATTTATCAACCGTTGAATTTATCGATTCAACATTTTTAGGTGTTCTTGTAAATACGCTTAAAAAAACAGCAATGCTACGCGGGGATTTAAAACTTGTTGGATTTAAGCCCGGCGTTCGTTCTATGTTCGAACTTACAAGATTGTTTAGAGTGTTTGAATCCTATAACGATTTACAAGATGCCATCAGAAGCTTTACTAACTAATAATAATTTACAGGTTAAACGTGGTTGCAGACAGTACTAAATCTCCAAACAAAATTTTATTAGTAGAAGACGAATTTAATATTGCAAAACTTTTTATGTATAATTTATCTAAAGCTGGATTTGAGTGTCAGCATGCAAACAACGGAAAAGAAGCTTTAGAACTTGCATACAAGAATAAACCCGATATTATAATAAGCGATGTTATGATGCCGGAAATGGACGGATTCGAGTTTCGAAAAAGATTATTAGAAGATAGTGAATTGAAATCAATTCCATTCGTTTTCCTGACTGCAAAAGGTGCGGAAGAGGATATTCTTCAGGGTTTCGATCTTGAAATAGAGGATTACATTATCAAAACATCCAGCCCCAAAGTTGTTATTGCTAAAGTATCTGCAATTCTTAAAAGTCTGGAAAAAGAGAGAGTAAAAGTTGTTGATGAAGTTCAAAAAGCAGCAGATACAATGGGAGCTAAAGTTGTCCCCGATGAAGCTCCCGTCTTTGATGGATTTAAAATTAAACACTGGCATTTACCATTCAAAAATGTTCCGGGTGGAGATTTTATTGATTACATCAAAATTGATCAGGATAACCTTGTTGTAATTTTAGGAGATGTAATGGGAAAAAGATGGGGCGCATGGTATTTTGCGATTGCTTATGCCGGTTATGTGCGAAGTGCTACACGCATTGTTCTTGAATCTGGCAAGGAAAATAAGCCAAGCGAAATACTTCATAAAGTAAACGAAGCTGTCTTTAACGACGAAAGAATTTCTGAAGTGTTCATTACATTATCGGTAATTTTGATTGATAGAAAAAACAAAGTCGCTAAATATTCCGGTGCCGGTGACCTTCCGATTGTTTATAAATCTGACAGCGCTCAACTTATTCACTCTACCGGGTTGCTGCTGGGATTTAATAAATCCGGAGAATATAATGATCACGAAATTAAATTAAACAATGGAGACGAAATATATATTGTGACTGATGGAATAATTGAAGCCAGAAATAAAAACGGGGAACAATACGGTCATGATAGACTCTTGGAATTTGTAAATAAACTTAAACCGCATGAAGATCCAATAGAAAAAATGAAAAAGGAAATATTAGAATTTACAAACGGCGAATTAGAAGACGACGTCAGTTTTATTGCTATTAAAATGATTTAGTGTAAATCAGTTGATAAAAATTACTGCTGAAAAAGTATTTGAATTCCCTCAGGTGTGACCCGTCGGTTCGGTTATTAACAAATCTAACAAATAAAAGATTGAATTATTCGAATACAAGGCGTAAATTCCACTTGTGAGAAGATTATAATTTCTACAATCCCGACTATAATAAAAATTATCTAAAATGATTGATTCCTTTTGCAGCGAAAAATAACCTTCCCTTTATGGCAGTTGATGCCGGGGGGAATTAGTAATAAAATAATCATAAAAGGAGGTTATTATGAAAATCGTTCGCATGAATCTTCTTGATGGAAAATCGCGGACCAAAACAGCTGCATTTTTTGATTTTCAAACTCCGGATGGAATTACTATCAAGGGATTCAAATTGGTAAACGGTGCAAATGGTTTATTTATTGCTGCGCCAGATACAAAAGGGAAAGACGGGAAATATTATGAGTCTGTTATCTTACCCAAAGACTTAAAAAAGAAACTAGAAAAACTTGCCATTGATGAGTATAATAATTCTAAAAGCTGATTAAAACCTGGGGTGTCTCAAATTCAGTTTTAGTTATTTTACCTTATAAAAAAAATATATGACAAAATTTGTTTTTGAGACACCAAATTACTTATTAAATGAATCTACGATTTTCTTTTTAAGGTATTCAAAAAATTCTTTGGTTATTGTAACCTGATTGTAAATATCAAGAATATCTTTTTCGTTTATTTTGTTGTAATCTTCACTGCGCGGCAATATAAACATTCCACCCATGTCAACCGCTGCCGGACTTACAATTATTTTTTTATTATCCTTCTCAAAGTAATGACTTGGGCGATGTTTTTTTCTTGGGAAAATTATTATTTGCCATGTTTCATCAGAAAATAAACTTATGATATTCATCATCGGTTCTTCATCCGGAGAGGAAATATTTTTAAATGCGCGTATAAAAATTTTAAACGCATCTATAAGTTCTGCTTTATTTCCGGATTCTATTAAAAAGCCGTATCTCAAATAGTTTTCAATAAAAGTAATTTCTATTTTGTTTGTTGAGATGATGTTTTTATCGTTCCAATTTTTTATTTGATCGAGCTCATTTTCTATGGGAATAATTCCTTTTTTGGCGGCTTGAAAATGCAAATGATCAGGTGCCGAAGCGCCACATTTAGGACCATTGTAAAATAAACTGTAACCAAAACCTAATTTTTGTGTAATATCTAAAAAATCATCAAAGTTGTTAATAATATTTTGTGGGATATGTTTTTTATGAACTATCGTAAAATGTTCTTCAAAAATGGGGTAAGGATTACAAAGGATTAAATAATGTTTTCCATATTCCAATGCTTTTTGCTCTTGCGGCAAATTATTTAAGCAAAGAAAACATGGACGTGAGTTTATTCCTGAATTACTAACATCTGCTAAAGTAGAAAAAATTCGTGCCGGATTGTTTTGGAGTGTGATTATTTGATCATTAATAGAAAGGTTACGATACAATACATTTGGTAATGCTTCATAATTATTTTTTAATAATTGCCACGTTTGTTTTTGTTCCTCTAATAATTTTTTAGCTGCTAATGACCATAAAGTTATTTCCGCGCCGTTTTCTTTCTGAGAACTTAAGATCATGGCTTTTTATCCAACAGAGCATTGTTCTGTTTTATTCTTGCAAGTAATTCTATTGTTCTTAACTTATCTTTATAAAAATTGTTTTGATTCAACTTTTCGGTTTCAAGCTCGGCATCAGAGTTTCCTTCCCATCTTCTGCAAATGTAAATTGGCTCATATATTCTACCGATTTTATAATTCCTCGAAATTGTTATTCCCAGGTAATAATCTTCGCCATAGCTTACGTTGGGGATTCCAATTTCCCGAAGTAAAGGAGTATAGAATGCACGTGGTGCACCTAATCCATTAATTCTGAGAGCATTGTTTGTGCCGTTTTCATCTGTCCATTCTTTGTGGTCAATTAATACCGGTGGAATTTCGTTTAGATTAAAATCCGTAAGAATATAAGAACCAATTACCATGGCACATTTCTCTCTTCGAAAAACATCAATAATCGTTTGAAGAGTATTTTCATCTTTATAAAGATCATCACTATCAAGTTGTACAGAATATTCTCCGCAGTGTTTGCTGTTTATTGCTAAACTCCAACATCCTCCAATTAGAAGGTCATTTCTTTCGGGGATTAAATGAATAATATTTTTATTCTGACGAGAAAATTCTTTTATTATTTCCGTTGTTCTATCAACAGAATGATTATCAATTACAATAATATTGAAGGGGAAATCAGTTTTTTGTTTGATTGCAGAGTTCAATGCATCAGAAATAGTTCTTTCACGATTTTTAACCGGTATAATTATCGAAGCAACAATTTTGTTTTCGTTATCCTTATGATCAATAGTTTTCTGTATCGGAGCGATGTATGCCGAAATATTCTTAAGATGTTCTGTAACGGCATCTTCCATTTCAATCTGCACACTTCGGTTCCGGGGGTCAACATAATCGAATTGTTTAATACCGGATTTTCTTGGATCATATACTTCAGAAGAATAGATAAATTCAGGAATTCTGAATATTGTTCTTTCTCTCGAGATTATTAGTCGCAGAGAATAAAAGCCGGCATGTTTATAATCATTTTTAAGTTGATGTGCTGCCGTCTTAAATGCTTTGGTATCAAATAACATGACCGGTCCAAAATCAAAATCATCTCTTAAACTTCCAAACTGATAATCAATTAAAGGATGTGGCTTAAGCTGAGAAGTCATTTCGTAATAGTTTGAATATACCAATCCTGCTGACGTGCTTTCTGCAACTTTAATTAAACGTTCTAAAGAGTGTGGGGCAAAATCAATTTTAACAGATTTATTAATAAGTAAGATATAATCAGAATCAGTTGTTTCAGAAATTTTCTTAACAGTATCTGAACTGTTTAAGGACTCGACACAAATTAAATTATCGAGTTTTAGATTGGTATCGGTTGTAAAAAAATATATTGAATTGATGGAAGGTTCTTTTTCCAACAGACTATTGTAGTATTGAGCAAGCGATAAATCTGTTACATTAATAAAAGCAGATATTTTATTCATTAGCAAGAATTTATTTTCTAATCAGAAATTATAAAAAACTTTAAGACCACAAAAGATAGTCTTGTAAAATATTTTCGTTATTAAAAAAGGTACTTTGTGCGAATCAAAATTCAAAGTTAGCTCCCACAAAAATTTGACGTCCGGCTTCAGGCAGTCCAAACTGTGTATAATATAGCCGGTCAAAAATATTATTGATGCGAACGAAAACTTCCATCTTGGATGAACCAATTTCAAAGTTGTATGCTAACCTTACATTAGTAATTAAATAATCCGGTAAACTTTGATAACCGATCGTACCTTCCTTAAGTCCATATTCTTTTCCAATATATTCAAACTCCAATAGAGTGTTTAATTTGTGTTGGTATGTGTAATCAACTCCGAAGCTACTGTTAATTTCGGGTCTGTATTCTAATGTATCTTTAAATTCTCCGTTAGAATTCTTACCTCGTGCAGAAAGCAAAGTGAAGTTAAAATGAGTTGATAAATTTTCGTAATCATATTTTGATACTAATTCCAATCCATAAGTTCTAATTTGATCTTTATTTATCCTCTGAAACTTTTTTTGCGGGAGGCTAATTCTGACTATTCCATCTTTCAGGTAAGATAAAAACAAAGAAGCATCTGCATTAAATAAATTGTTTTTATAAGAAAAGCTTAATTCGGTTGATGTTGCGGACTCTGCTTTAAGTGATGGATTTGGAACGAACCGACCAAGTGCGCCGGAAAAAGTTTCTCTAAGTGTAGGAAACCGCGTTTTTCTTCCACCATTTATTCTAACAGAAATATTATCATCAAACGAATAAACAAACGCAGCATTTAATGTATAATCTGTAACACTTTCCTTCGAAGGTTTATCACCTGTTTTTGGGGTTTCAATATAGTCTAATCCGCCACCGATTGATAAAACGAAATCCTTTTTTATTAACTCATATTCAGCACCGCCACTAAAAATATTTTCTGTGTATGTTTGTTCAACATAGTTCCCCGATAAGAATTTTTCTCGGTGTTTAAATAAATGTCCGTTAAATCCAACTTTCAATAGGGAAAACTCACTTAAAATGTTAGTATAGATAAACCTGAATCGGAAAATATCATCGCTGTTTATCTCAATATCATCAATTGTATTGTAAAGATTATTCTTGTATTGATTTATCTGCATATTAAATTGGTTGAACGTAAGTGAGTAGTATAAAAACGATTTTTCTTTATCAAAGTCGATATGCCCGGTATTTCCTATTATCAAATTTTTCCACTCCGGGTATTGCCAATATCGTGGAGCAGAAACACCAATTTCAGGAGGAACACCTTTCTCTGAAGTAACATAAGAAATAATTAATCCGCTGGTAAAAACATCGCTAAATTTATAATTTAGCTTTCCAAAAACACTTTTAGATTGTAAATAACTATTGGTTCTGTTACTCCCCGGATTAGCCGGATTATTGAATGACGAAGGTAATTTAAAGCTATCATAATTTGTGAAATCACCTGAAACTAAATAAGATAGTTTCTCATTAGACTTCATAAAGGTTCCGGCAAATTTTCTGTTTCCTGTTTCGCCAATTTGAACGCTAAGTTTGCCAACATTTTCATTAAGCTCCGGATCGATCGTTGTCATATTAATAACTCCGGAGATTGCATTAGCACCAAAAATAGCCGGAGGAACTCCTTTCAGTATTGTTATTCCTTCAATAATTGCTGAAGGCATCAAGCTTAAGTCAATTCTATTATCCCAGGGAATATTAAGAGGAATACCATCTAAAAATAATGTCATCTGTCTTTCCCCGGAACCTCTGAAAAAGAATAAGCTTTCGCCCCTTGAGTTAGTTTGTGTTTTTATAGATGGAATTTTTTTCCCGAGGTCAAATGCAGACCGAGCATCTGCTTTTTTTAATTCCTTCGGTTCAATTTTAATGAATGATTCTGGTTCAAGTGTAAGAATTCCCTTTATTGTAACATCTTCCAGACGGTAGGTTCTTACTGAATCTTTAATCTGGGCAAATACCAAAGGAGTAAGTAATATAAATAGTGAAACTACTTTTTTCATGGGTTCTCCATTTATAAAATACCGTGATAATTCGAAAAAAGGGAAAAGATTAAAAATCTTTTGGATGGGTTCGGGAAGAGGAAAAAAATTGACATATTAAATATTTACCCCCTAAAAACAGCGAAAAAACAAGGTTTTTAAAGTTATGGGAATCACATTCCTTTTAATCGTTTCTAAAATAATAATAATTTCCTTAAATTTGGCGGGTAAAAATGAGAACAATTATAAATACATATTGTCTGCTTTTAGGGGTTATATTAGGTTTCGGTATAATCTACTCGGGAATAACCAGCAATGGTTCAAAAACAGTTTCTTGGGATAGGACCTATTTCCAGTCAACGACCGATATAAATAATAGCTTTTACAAGATCCCTACAACTGATACTAATAAGTCCACATTTCATTCACAGGATATAAGCAATAACTGGTGTATCGATTATTGCTATCAAGAACAAAATTTTGTTCTTAGCCCAAAAAACAGTAGAAACCGAATTGGTTTCTTTACACATCTGAAAATTTAGCGGTTTTCACTTTTTAACCTAATTTTTCCTTTTTCTCAAATTAATAGGTATGTTCAACTAATAAGAGGTAATATTTGCGTTCGTTAAGATTATTCTTCATCATAAGTCTGCTGCTGGCAACAGTTGGCTTTATCAGCTGGAGTGATTCGTCGGCATCAGAAAATAATGGTGCAGAAAAAATTTCCGTTAGCAAAGATGCAATACCCAATGTATCTAATGTTAACTTTGAAAATCGGGGAGTGATGGTTGCTTCTTGGTATGGTCCCGGATTCAATGGAAAGTTAACAGCTAATGGTGAAATTTATAACCAGATGGCATTAACAGCAGCTCATAAAGAATTGCCTTTTGGTACATTCCTTCGAATTACAAATCAAAAAAATGGTAAATCGGTAATAGTTAGAATAAATGATAGAGGACCATATATTGAAGGAAGAGATTTAGACCTTTCTATGGGTACTGCCCTTGCCCTTGGAATGGTAAAAAAAGGAGTAATAAAAGTTAAAGTTGATGAGATAACTCTTAACGATTATGATACTCCTTTTGCAACGCTCAATTAAATTAAGCCCGGCTAAAAGTCGGGCTTTTTTAATCCCGCCAAATGATAATTGATAGAATACAATAAATAATCCAACCAAATTTTTATATTTTTCTGATAAGAATTATCTAACACTCTTAACCAAGTATTATGACTGTTATATTTTCAAAATCATGCGAATTAGGTCTTCAGGCAGTCCTATTTCTTTCCATAAAAAAAGAAAAGGTAATTTTTAATGCAGAAGAGATTTCTAAAGAATTAAAAGTGCCCAAGGAGTTTGTCTCTAAGGTTTTACAAATGTTGACAAATAGTGGAATCGTTGGTTCTAAGAAAGGTAAATCAGGTGGTTTTTATCTTGCCAAAAGTCCGGCGAATATTAGATTAATTGATATTGTTGAAGCAATAGATGGAATGGATGTTTTTAAATCTTGTGTTTTGGGATTCCCTGGTTGTTCTTCGGAGAATCCTTGTCCCGTACACGATAAATGGGGAAAGTTAAGAGATGAAGCTTATAGAATGTTGAGCGAAGAAACCTTGGAGCAGTTAAAGGAAAAAACTATTAAAAAAATTATTTCCTTATGAGGTTAATATGAGAACAAAATTACGTAAAGACGAAACTCTTCTTTTTGAAACAAGAAAACATTGGTTCTTTTTAATTCTCCCATTTTTGATTGCAATTGCATTGATAGTGCTTTCGTTATACATATATTTTAATCTTGAGATAAAGAATAATCTTTATCTATCTATTCCGGTTTTATCGGTTTTATATTTTATCTACAGATATTTTTCGTGGAAAAATGATCTTTGGGCTGTTACTAATATAAGAGTAATTGATGAAAGCGGTGTTTTTACAATTGACTCTAAGGAAAGTCCTATTGATAAAATCAATAATGTTGCCTATCACCAGTCTTTATTGGGAAGGATTTTAGGTTACGGAGACGTGCAGATACAAACAGCGGCGGAACTTGGAGAAACAAGTTATACAAGTATTTCTCATCCCGAAAAATTAAAAGAAGCTCTTTCCACAGCTATGGAACTTTATAAAGATACACAAATGAATAAGCAAGCTTATAAATTAGCCGATGCAGTTGATGGTGAAATTGGTGAAGAAACGAAAGAATGTCCATATTGCGCAGAAAAAATAAAAGCGAAAGCAAAAGTATGTCGTTATTGCGGAAGAGAATTACCTCAATAATTATTTCTTATATGCTTCAATAAAAATGTCTTTTGAGTTCTTCGGTTCGAATTTATCCCCATGAAAATTGCTGTTCAATTTAATTTTAGTAAATCCGGCATTAATTAAGAAGTGTTTGATTTGTAAATGAGAATGTGGGTAGTGAAAAGTTGTAACAAGCTTAAAATCGCGAGGCTTCTCTACACTAAACGAGAGTATGTTAAATTTTATTTTCGTTCGGGCGAGATCATAAAACCTTATTATTGCCAGTCCATCTCTCACCGCAATATTATTAATCCTTTTTGATTCATGTAGTATTAAATCGTAATTAAGAATATGAAGAAAAACCTTTCCTCCGGGTTTTAAAATGTTATGAACCGTTTTAATAGCTGTGTAAAGCTGTTTAACAGATAAATGTGCAATTGTATTACCTACGGAAACAACATAATCAAAATATTCTTTGTACTTATTTGAGAGTGTTTCAAAAGATTCTACCTGAGCTGTTATATCCAAGTTGTATTTAGCAGAATTTCTTTTTGTCTGCTCTATCATTTTAGTTGAAGGATCGAATGCATAGACTGTATGACGATTTTGAGCAAGAGCAATTGAATCAAGCCCTATTCCGCAACCGATATCAGCTACTCGTCCCGGTACAGGAAAAATATTTTTATATGAATCAATTCTTAATTTCAGATTCTTTTCGAAATCGATCATCTTTCCGTAAAAACCGGAAATCTCATCGTAGAAATATTTGCTTTCCATAAAATTACCTTTTGTAATTAATGCACAACATAAGAAATCGGTTAATATAGAGAAAGAGATTTATTATTTTTTACATAAGTAAAAAATAATGATTCATTTCTTTTTTCTGTAAATGTTAAAAATCCTTTCTCTTCAAGAATTTTTATTAGTGGCACTGGAATAAAAGGCGTAATAAGTAGATAAAGTTCATCATTTTTTAATTGCAACACTTCCTTTGTTACTTTTGCTGCGGGATGAATTCCGCTTTCCAAATCAATGCTTGCGTCGTATTCATATTTAATATTAGATGGATTTAACCAATCGGGTTTTGCCTCAATGGATTTATTTTCTTCTTCAACTTTAATTTCTTCTTGATTTACAACTTTGCGTAACTCATTTATCAGATTTGCAAGCGAAATATTTCCAATAACAGATGCTTGTTTAAGTGTTGTAACCTTTGCAATAGTTCTTCTTAAAATAGGATTCCTTAATTTCTCGAAAATATGAGCAATTTCAATTAATTTATTTTCCAGCTCGGGATATGTATTAAGTAATTCTCCAATGTAAGTTTTGGGTGTTATATCTATTTTGTTAATTGTCATATTGTAATATTCTCCTTTCTCCTTCAACTTTCTTAAATTCATTAATATCCTGTGTTACTTCAAGAGTGCCAAGATATTCTCCTTTATCATTTCTTACAGCATAATATGCAATGTGAACGTATTTGCCTTGAAAATTAATCCAAAATTTTGCGGAGCTTTGTCTGCCCGATTTGAAATCATCAAGAATTTGATTTACAATGTGAACGCTTGAAGGCGGATGGCAATACTGAACCTGTCTTCCTAATACTGCTTTCGGTCTTTGAAAAATTCTGTCAGTTCCGTGAGAAAAGAATTTTACCTTGTCATCTTTATCAACAAATGTAAGATCAAGTGGGATACTATTAAAAATGGCTTCAACCTCTTCCTTGTTTAATGTTCCGTTTTCGAATTTTATTTTATCCGTTGTTTCGCCCTTATAAATTTTTTCAACAGAAAAATTTGGAATCCACTTTACAGTTGGAGAATACAAGCAATAACCAATATCGTCGCTTTGAGTATAAATTTCATACCACTCAATTTCTGTAAGTGTATCAAGACACATTGGAAAAAGAATTTGTTCTTCCTTGTAAATCATTTCTTCAATCGATTTGATTGTGGGCGTGAAAAGTAATTCTATGAATCCATTTACAACTTCTGCTGTTGCAACTTCTTTGTTTGCAAATAGTGGAAAACACGATTTCAAAAACTCGCGTGTCTCATCGTGCTTTCCCCACATAACCATTGGTGGTCCTGTAATCTGATGTTTTTCTAAGAATGGAAAGAGCAGATTTTCTTTCCGTTGATAATGTTTCTCCACATCCATAAGTTCATTGAACATCACGTTCATTTTTGCAAGCAAATCAGAAGCATCATCTTCTGAATTTCTTTTGGAACATTCATAAAACAAATGTTTTAGCTTATCAACCACTTTTTGAATTTCTTTATTCTCTTTTATAAATGTATCAACGGGATGACCCTCCGGTACTTGTTTTGCAAATGTAAGGTCTATATTTCCTTTAAGTGCATCTGTGTGAAGGTCACAAAATTTCAATACTTCATCGCGGTCTAATCCATCATTAATTAATTCTTCTTCTGCCTGAACCACATCACCGTAAGGAATGCTCCCAAGTAACTCTTTTAATTTTAGTTTTGTTTCTTCAACAGATATTCCTTTATGCAAATCGAGAATCAAATCTTTTAATTGATCTATACGTTTTCTTTGGTTATTAATTAACTCACTCATTATTCACCCTTCCGTTATATACTAATATTTTTTAATTGATTACCATTTATTCCGATTACTGTTATCTCTATTGGAATTTTTTGTTCAGAATAATCTCTCGCTTGAGAAACTAAATTAACCAAACCGCTACAACAAGGAACTTCCATTACCAAAACAGTTATTGATTTTACTTTTGATACGTTGATCAATGTGATTAATTTATCTAAATAAACCTGCTTGTTTGAATCGAGTTTTGGACAAGCGATTGTTAATGTTCGTCCTTTTATAAAGTCTTTATGAAAATCGCCATAAGAAAAAGCACAACAATCGGCTGCTAAAAGTAAATCAGAATTTTTGAAATGAGCAGCCATTGGATTAATTAAGTGCATCTGTATTGGCCAGTTAGATAATTGTGATGGACGATTACCAACAAATAGATCGTCTTTAGCAACAATTGTTTTTTGAGCGCTGCCTGGACAAGCGCTTGAGCCGTTTATGTTTTCGTTGTCATCATCAATTAAAGGAACCGTAATATTATTATCATTCAAATAATCAATAGCTTGCGCTAAGTATTCAAATTCTTTATGATCTTTTAGATGTTTAAGATGAGCTTTAATAACATTTGCCCCACCTTTAACAATGGTTTCCATTACCAAAGCTTCATTATAAGGTTCGGCTTCTCTTTTTTCTATAGTAATTGCACCTTGCGGACATTCGGATATACATGCACCAAGCCCATCGCAGAAAAGATCGCTAATTAGTCTTGCTTTACCGTCAATAATCTGAAGAGCTCCTTCAGCGCAAGCCGGCACGCAGACTCCGCAGCCGTCGCATAACTCCTCGTCAATTTTAATAATTTCTCTTTCCATTCAATCCCAATTTGATAATCAGATAAATTTTTCTGATATTAATATAGTAAATATATATCCATTATCAAATTTTCATATTAAATATGGCGTTGAAGTACACAAAAAACAGTGAAAAACCGATTCAGAAATATAGATTTTTAGTTCAGTCGATATCTGCATTGATATGCATTTGGATCGGGATAGAGTTTTATTTTTTTATAAAGTATCTGGAAACAGAAGGTATCAGCGGTAGTTCATATCGACCACCGGGAGTTGAAGGATTCCTTCCTATTAGCGCACTAATGAGTGTTTATAACTTTGTTCTTACCGGAGAAATTCATCCTGCTCACCCGGCCGGTGTTTTTATTCTATTAGCAATTTTAGCTGTATCATTCATTTTTGGAAAATCTTTTTGCAGCTGGATTTGTCCAATCGGTTTTATTTCGGAACTTGTTGGAGACTTTGGTGAAAAGATTTACAAAAAACTTTTTAAACGACGAATTAAACTTCCTAAATATCTAGACTATCCACTAAGAAGTCTGAAATATCTCTTGCTGGGATTTTTTATTTATGCAATATTCTTTACAATGACAGCTTCCGCTCTACAATTCTTTTTAAATAGTTCCTATAATAAAGCTGCAGATATTAAGATGTGGTATTTCTTTGCAGATATTAGCCGGTTCTCACTTATTGTTATTGCATCCCTATTTGTTCTTTCAGTTTTCATTAGAAATTTCTGGTGCCGTTACTTATGTCCTTATGGCGCATTACTTGGTTTAATATCATTCTTAAGTCCAACAAAAATAAAAAGAGAAACAAAGTCTTGTATTGATTGCAACTTATGCGCAAAAGCTTGTCCTTCGTTTATTAAAGTAGATAAAGTGGTTACTGTTCGTTCCGATGAATGTACAATGTGTTTAAGTTGTGTTGATGCTTGTCCTGTAGCAGATACATTAAATGTTAAGACGAAAATAGTTGAGAAGAAATTTCCTAAAAGATATATTGGTTTTGGAATACTTGGCATATATATACTCATCATTGGTTTAGGTGTTATTTCCGGAAATTGGAAAAACAACATTTCGAAAGAAGAGTATTTGATACTTCATAAAAACATAGACAATCTTGGTCACCCGACCAGTACACAGGACATAAAGAAATTAAACCGTGCATCAGAGAGCGGAGCTATTAATGGAAGAGAAGAATTCCCACAAGAATAATTTTTTAAAGAGATTAATAGAAAAAGTAATGCCTCCAGATCAATGGAGAATCTATGTAATAATTATGATTGGAATTATTACCGGATTGGGGTTATATATTCTTTATATCTCAAATGCAACGGCATATTTATCTAATGATCCGCGTGCATGTGTAAATTGCCATGTTATGAATGTTCATTATGCAAGCTGGCAGAGGGGAAGTCATGCAAGAGTTGCAACCTGTAACGATTGCCATGTACCACAGGATAATTTTTTCAGAACATACTGGTTCAAAGCCAATGATGGTTTACGTCATGCAACATATTTCACAATGCGATGGGAGCCACAGGTAATTCAAATTAAGGAAGCCGGAAAAGAAGCTGTTCAACAAAATTGTATTAGATGCCATTCAAATAATATTCACCCGGTTGCATTAAGAGCCATAAGTAATAAGAATGTTGCGGATCAAACAGAAAGATATTGCTGGGAATGTCACCGAAACACACCGCATGGAAGAGTAAACAGTTTATCATCGGCACCATTTGCAAGAGTTCCATCACTTAAACCGGTTGTTCCAGAATGGTTAAATGAATTTATGCAATCCGAAAAAGAAAAATCAAACTAATAAATAAAGGAAACAGAGATGAAACCAATTCAAGTAATTATTAAGAACAAACCATGGGTTGGCTGGGTATTGTTTATTGTTACAGTTATCGTTGTTTTCCTGATCGGATTATTTGCATCGTCTATTGTAGAAAGACGGGGTGAATCATTTGCACTTCAAGTTATAAAGCCATTGCCGGATTGGGAGCCGAGAAATGAAGTGTGGGGAGAAAATTTCCGGAGAGAGTACGAAACTTACCGTCAAACACTCGACACAACATTTGCAAGTAAACATGGCGGTTCTAAAATGATTGACTATCTTGAAAAATATCCCGACTTAATTGTTATGTGGGCGGGTTATGCGTTCTCTAAAGATTACAATCAGGGTAGAGGTCATGCTTATGCGATTAAAGATATCAGAAACACGTTGCGAACCGGAGATAACACAATTAGTCCGCAACCGGCAACTTGCTGGACTTGCAAAAGTACAGACGTTCCGAGAGTAATGAACAATATGGGAGTCGCAAATTTTTACAAATCTAAGTGGAAAGATCTTGGTGCAGAGATAATAAATCCAATTGGTTGCCAGGATTGTCACGATCCCAAAACAATGGATCTAAGAATTACACGACCAGCACTTATAGAAGCATTCCAGCGACAAGGTAAGGACATAAAAAGTTTTACACACAACGAGATGCGCTCGCTTGTATGTGCTCAATGCCATGTTGAGTATTACTTCAAAGGGAAGGAAGAGAAGTATTTAACATTTCCATGGGACGAGGGATTTAGTGCTGACGATATGGAGAAGTATTATGATGAAGCAGAATTTACAGATTGGACTCATGCGCTAAGTAAAACTCCAATGCTTAAAGCGCAGCATCCGGATTACGAATTATATATGACAGGTATTCATGCTAAACGCGGTGTATCGTGTGCCGATTGTCATATGCCATACAAAACCGAGGGCGGTGTTAAGTTTACAGATCACCATATTCAAAGTCCTTTGAACAATATTGAAAATTCATGTTTTGTTTGTCACAGAGAAAAAACTCAGTCGTTGCTGGAAGATGTTTATCAGCGTCAGGATAAAATTGAGGAGCTCCGCCATCTTGCAGAAAGAGCACTTGCAACGGCACATATAGAAGCAAAGATCGCGTGGGATAAAGGAGCATCGGAAGCTGAAATGAAACCGGCACTTCAATTAATCAGGCATGCGCAATGGAGATGGGATTGGGTTGCTGCAGCAAATGGTTTAGGGTTCCACTCTCCGGTTGAAGCGATGAGAGTTCTTGGAACATCAATTCAAAAAGCTGAAGCCGCAAGAAAAGAAATAGCACTTGTACTTGTTAAGCATGGTGTTAGTTATCCGGTTGCTTTGCCGGATATTTCAACAAAAGAGAAAGCGCAGAAATTTATCGGGCTGAACATTAAAGAATTAACAGAAGGTAAAAAGGAATTCTTGAAAACAACAGTTTTAGAGTGGGATAAAAAAGCAAAAGAAAGACAGGGAACACTAATTAGTTATTAAAATATTATTTTTGTTTTGTGATAATAATACAGGAAAAATATTCATGAAAAAGTTTTTAGTTGCACTTTTAATTTTGATTACTCTATCAGAGCTTACTGCACAAGAGAATCTAAAATTTTCTGCACAGATTAGACCACGGTTTGAGTTTGATAATAAGGATTTTAAGTCGTCCACAAGAGCAAATACATTTTCATTATTAAGAACGCGTTTGGGATTATCATTTTCTCCGGTCAAAAATTTAACAGGTTTTATTCAGTTCCAGGATTCAAGAACATTCGGAGAGGAAACTTCCACTTCTGCGAACATGAAAAATATTGATTTACATCAGGCCTTCTTCAAATTAGAAAACCTTTTCGATTTACCCGTTGATCTTAAACTCGGTCGGTTCGAAGTATATTACGGTTCAGAAAGATTTATCGGTACCGTTAACTGGAACAATGTCGGGCGGTCTTTCGATGGCGGAATAATTTCTTATAAACATGATAAAATTAATGTTGATCTTTTGGTTGCAAGAGAATTTGAGAGGTTCTTAGTTGGTGATTCCACAGATCAAAACATTTATGGTTTGTTTGTTGATCTGAATCTGGTTAGTTCATACAAGATCCGTCCTTTTATAATTATGCAGAGAATACAGCCGACAAATGTTTTGAGCCGAACTACAATTGGACTAAATGTAAAAGGGGAGCTTGATCAATTTAATCATGAGATTGATTTTGGTTACCAGACCGGAACAATTACGTCCGGCGGAAGAGAACAGGATATTAGCGCTTATACTTTTTCATTTAGCGCGGATTATAATTTTAGGTCGGAGCTAAAACCAACGCTTGGCGCACAGATTGATATTGCAAGCGGAGACAATAATTCCACAGATAATAATTACAATGCATATACCTCCTTATATGGAACCGGACACAAATTTTTTGGTTACATGGATTATTTTGTAAACTTTCCGAACGATACTTACGGATTGGGACTAATAGATCTGCTTGGTAAAATAGGATTTACACCAATTACAGATCTAAAGTTGAATCTTAATTTTCATTTATTCAATTCGATGAAAGAGTATATATTATTAAGTGGAAGCAAATCAAACTCCTTTGGAACTGAACTGGATTTTGTTACTTCTTACAGTTATAACAAAAATGTTACTTTTGAAGGAGGCGCTTCATTCTTTAATGCCGGTGATATCTTTAAGGAAAAAAGAGGTAAGGACACAGCCACATGGTTTTATCTGATGGCGGTTGTCAATTTCTAAAAAGAATCTTGAAATGATTTTTATAGTTAAGGGATGTGAATAGCATCCCTTTTCTTTTTATGTTTTCCATTAAAAATTCCGGGTAAATTATAAATGGTAAAAACAATCTTCTGGGATAACGACGGAATACTTGTAGATACCGAGAAACTCTACTATAAAGCTTCTAAACTTACATTTGCAAAAGTAGGAATTGATCTTACGAGTGAATTGTACGTCGAGTATTTTCTAAAACAATCACACGGAACATGGCATCTTGCAAAAGAACTCGGCTATAGCGATGAAACGATCTCTGAATTGCGAAACGAACGGAACCAACTTTACAGCAAACTTCTTGAAACAGAAATTGAAATTATTGACGGAGCCGAACCTGTTCTGAGAGAACTCTATGGCAGAGTTAAAATGGGCATAGTAACAAGTTCACGCAAAGATCATTTTGAGATAATACATAGGCAAACAGGATTTCTGAAATATTTTGATTTTATTGTAACGAGCGAAGATGTAAAAAACACAAAACCTGATCCAGAACCATATTTAAAAGCTCTTCAATTATCCGGAATGAAAAAAGAAGAATGTATTGTTATCGAAGATTCTGAAAGAGGATTGCGTTCAGCAATTGCCGCCGGACTAAAATGCTATATAGTACCCACACCTCTTACAATTAATTCCAATTTTTCTGGTGCAGAAAAAATTCTTGATAACATAAAAGAGATTCTTTCATTATTTTGAATTTGTGTTTTGAGAAAGAAGTGGCTTTAGGAATCTTAAAGATATACACGCAGAGAACGCCGGGATTACGCAAAGCTCGCTGAGAAATTAATTATAAAATATCATACTCAACGATTTTTTATATCTAATACGTGAAATTCTTTTGAAATCAATGTAAACCATAAACTGAGATAAAGATGAAAAAAATATTACTTCTTATTATCACCTTTCTTATTTCATTATCTGCGATACGAGCTCAAACGTTTTCTGTTTCAGGTAATCAATTTTTATTGAATGGAAAACCATTTAGAATATTTTCTGGTGAAATGCATTACAATCGAATCCCAAAAGAATATTGGAAAGATCGTCTCACAAAATTAAAAGCAGCCGGACTAAATACAGTGTGTACTTATGTCTTCTGGAACGAACATGAACCTACTCCCGGTAAATTTGATTTTACCGGCAACCTTAATATTGCAGAATATATTCGTATTGCTCAATCGCTCGGATTGAAAGTTCTTCTTCGTCCCGGTCCTTATGTCTGTTCTGAGTGGGATCTTGGCGGATTACCAGCGTGGTTATTAAAACAGCCGGATATAAAACTTAGGTGTATGGATCAAAATTATATTAAAGCAGTTGAGCGATATATGATGAGACTTGGCGGGGAATTGAAAGATCTGCAAATAACAAATGGCGGACCAATCATTATGATTCAGGTAGAAAATGAATATGGCAGTTATGGTAATGATAGAGAATATATGCAAGAATTGAAACGAATAATTAGAAAAGCCGGATTCGATGTTGAACTATTTACATCTGATGGACCCGCACATTACTTATTAGAAAGCGGAACACTCGAGGATGCTGTCCCGGTAGTTAACTTTGGTGGTAATCCGAAAAGTGCATTTGAAGAACTTGATAAATTTCGGAAGGATATTCCTCACATGTGTGGAGAATTCTGGTGCGGATGGTTTACACATTGGCGCGATGAAAAATGGGGAAGCGCCGATTGGGAACGTCAGAAAAAAGAATTGCAATGGATGCTTGAGAACAACAAATCATTTAATCTATACATGTTTCATGGAGGAACAAACTTTGGATTTTATGCCGGTGCAAATTTTAGCGATAAGTATGAACCGGATGTAACAAGTTACGATTACGATTCACCACTTGATGAAGCCGGGCGACCTACACAAAAGTATTGGGACATACGCGAGATTCTCTCTAAATATCAACCGGAAGGAACGATTCTGCCCGAAGTGCCGGATAATATTAAGTTTATTGAAATTCCGGAAATTAAATTGGAACAATCAGCAAATCTGTTTGATAACCTTCCTGCACCGATTAAATCTGTTCAGCCAAAACCGATGGAGATGTTTGATCAGAACTTCGGATTCATTTTATACAGAACAAAATTGATAGGACCAAATAGCGGAACGCTGAAGGTTACCGATTTGAATGATTACGGATTAGTTTTTGTTGATGGAAAATATATTGGAACTATAGATAGAACTAAAAAGGAAAATTTAATTGTTTTACCAAAAACAGAAACCGATAATCCAATTTTGGAAATTTTAGTAGAAGGAATGGGAAGGATTAATTTTGGTCAGCAGTTAATCGATAGAAAAGGAATAACAGAGCGCGTAACATTAAGCGGTGTTACGCTAATGAACTGGGAAGTGTTTCCGCTTCCAATGGAGAATGAATACTTATCGAAACTAAATTACACCAATATTGATTCAGTTAGTTTACCTAAATTCTACAAAGGTAAATTTAATCTGGATGAAACCGGCGATACATTTATTGATATGAGCAAATGGCAGAAAGGATGTGTCTGGGTTAACGGGCACAATCTTGGACGCTACTGGAATGTTGGTCCGCAACAGAGATTATATTGTCCCGCTCCCTGGTTAAAGAAAGGAGAAAACGAAATAATTGTATTTGAACTGTATGGCAAGCAACCGGAAAAAATAGCGGGATTCAAAAAGATGAATTGATTTTATGATATTACCTCAATAAATTGTTTTGAGTAACAATGAAAAAATAGATTTACATAAACAAAGGAAACCACTATGCAAAAAATTATTTTGATGTTCATTTTAATTACATATATAAATGTTAATGCTCAGTTCGATTTGGACAAGTTTCTTTCACTTGCTTTTGGAACTACTACTACAGAAATCAAATCCCTTTATCCAAACGCAAAGTGGGAGGAAAGAACAAGTGAACGAGGCACATCAATAAGTTATTATGACTGGCTTGAACCGAATTCTTTAAGAATTTCTTTTTCGTTTAATACAAAAAACGAACTTACATTTAAGTCTGTTACAAATGGAAAACGAAATGAGAATGATGCAAAAAAAGTCTTTGTACAATTAAAGGGAATTGCGTTAAATAAGTTTGGAAATAAATTTGAGGAAAAAAGTTTTTTTGGTGTTGATTTAATTATATGGAAATCAGATCCTTCGATAGATGTGCTTTTATCGGTTAAGGATGATAGAGCTTCATTAGTAATTGCGAAGAAAGGTTCTATTCCAATGATATAAAATTTGGAGCTTTTATGGAAGAAACAAACATAAAGTATGGCTTTATTCCTGTTTCTAGTTTTATTACAACTATCTCTCCTGATGAGATAGCAAAAGATGAACAAACTGCTTTAGCTCAAATGGAAATACGTCGTGTTGATGAGAGCTATATTGACCGAGCAATTCCATTTTTATTTTTTCCGTTAACCGGTGGAACGGAGCAACATACTTACAGACTGATTCTTGAAAGAAAAAAACATTTTGAAAACGAACCAATAATATTGCTAACTCACCCTGGGAATAACTCGCTTCCAGCCTCACTTGAAATTTTAGCACGGTTGAAACAAGAAGGAATTAATGCCCGGATAATTTATCTGGATGAAAATTCCGATAAGGATTGCTGGAAAGAAGTTGAAAAAACCGTTAAATATTTTGAAATCTATCATAAACTAAAAAAAACAAAAATAGGTTTAATTGGCGACCCATCGGATTGGTTGATTGCGAGTACTATAAACACTGAAACAATTAAAAACTACTGGGGTCCGCAAATTGTCAATTTATCGCTTGATGAATTAAAGAATCTGATTCCACAAATTACAGATGAAGAAATTGAAGATGAGTATTATGCATTTGTTAATAAAGCAGCGAATATTAAAGAACCTACAAAAAAGGATTTAAAGAATGTTGTAAAAGTCTATTTAGCTTTGAAAAAACTTGTAGAGCAACATAAAGTTGATTCACTTTCACTTCGTTGTTTCGACCTTGTAACGGAATTAAAAACCACCGGTTGTTTCGCTTTGTCAAAGCTTAATGATTATGGCATTGTTGCCGGTTGTGAAGGAGATATAATTTCAACAATAGGAATGATTTGGGCAAATTATCTTACAGATCAAATTCCATGGATGGCAAATCCGGCGCGCATCGATGAGCAGAATAACTCATTATGGCTTGCTCATTGTACTGTACCTCTTGGAATGGTTGAGAATTATAAACTTCGCTCTCACTTTGAATCCGGTCTTGGTGTTGGTATTGAAGGAGAGCTCTCTAAAGGAAAAGCAACACTATTCAGATTAGGTGGAAAAAATCTCGACAAGCTTTGGATTTCAAATGCAGAGATAATTCAATCGGGTGCAGATGAAAATCTTTGCAGAACACAAGCGTTGGTTAAGTTACACGGCGGTAATAAAGTTTCCGATTTATTAAAAGAACCACTTGGAAACCACATGCTCTTATTGCGCGGAAATTATTCCAAGGAAATGCAAAACTGGTGGGAGATGTTTGTTAGTTACAAAATGTTGTGAGATCTTTTTATGAAGATCGAAAAGTTAATTTTTTCTATTCTGTTTTTTATATCGGTTTTTACACCAATTAAGGCACAGGATTCAACTAAAACTTTTTCATGGTTAAACACCGGTATAGGAATAAACTCTCTTTCTTTAGGATATAATGTTGGTCTGAATTTTCAGATTGATAACACTCTTATTACAGCTAAATTTGGGGCAAATGGGGAAGTACTTGGTGATGACTTAATGGAGTTAGGGCTGTTGGTTGGTTATCGGTTTCCACTGGAGAGAATTATAATTTCATTTACTGGTGGATTAGCTGAAACAACTTACAGCAAATCAAATGGTTTGTTCGGATCGCCTACAAAAAGTAAGCTTTTAGGTCTAGTTATGGAGTCGCAAATTTCTTACATCGTTTGGAAATTATTTGGAATAGGTGTCACCAGCTATTTTAACATAAATAAAGTTAAGTCGATAGCCGGTGTAAATCTGAATATTTTTATTGGAGTAATGAATGATTAACTTGCTAAAAGTTGATCAGCTATCTTCACTGCATCATATGCATCTCTACCGTAACCATTAGCACCAATTTCGTCAGCAAATTTTTGATTGAGTGGAGCTCCTCCGACAATAAAAGGCACGTTAACATTTTTGTTTTTAAAATGATCAATTACAGGTTTCATGTTAACCATGGTAGTTGTAAGAAGTGCCGACATTCCAATCAAATCAGGTTTATGAATTTCGTATTCCTGATAAAATTTATTTACATCGCAGCCTGTTCCGATATCAATTACTTCGTAGCCGGCGCCTTGCATCATTGTTGCAACAATATTTTTCCCGATATCATGAACATCACCTTTAACAGTTCCTATCATTACCTTTCCTTTCGATTTAACGGCACCGGCAAGCATAAGAGGTTCAATAACTTTCATGGAAGTCTTCATTGCTCTTGCGGCGACAAGTACTTGTGGAACAAACATTTGATTATCACGGAATCTTTGTCCGACAACCTCCATTCCTTTCATTAACCCTTCATTTAAAATTGTTTGAGGATCGCATTTCTCATCTATCAGTTCCTGTGTGATTTTCTGAGCTTCGAGATGTTTGCCGCTTATTACAAACTGAGCAAGCTCTGCCAGTTTTTCATTTACTCCCATTCTTATTTCCTTCTGCAAATTATTAGTTATAAGTGAGAATTTTGGTGTTAAATTTAGAAAGGAAATCGGTTAAATGCATAAATTTTGAGAAATTTTCATAATTACTGGCTGTAAAATTAGGGGTTAAATTCTACCGAAATTTTTCGATAATATATTAAAAAGGGATTGAATTGTGAGATTCTTATATAATTCAATATTGCTTCTGTGTCTTTTAATATTATTAACGTCTTGTGCAACAGTTTTAAATACAACTACTCAAGAGATAGAAATAAAAACTAATCCGGCAAATGCAAAAATAACAGTGGATGGTAAAAAGTTTGGAACAAGTCCACAAAAAATTAATATTGATAGAGGCAGTAATCATACTATCAAACTAGAATTGGAAGGTCACGAGGCATACGAAACTCAAATTACACGTAAAATTTCTTTTTGGTTTTGGGCAAATGCATTGAACGGATTTATTCCTGGAATGTTGACAGATATGTTTACCGGAGCGATGTATAATTTACTTCCTGAAATTATTGAAGTTGATTTAACTCCGGCAAAACCACCGGAGAAATCAGGGAAGAAATAATTTCATTCATTTGTCTGAATCAACAGTTTATACTTTTCGTAAACTTCATCACTTGCCAGAGCTCCGCTTATCATGCATATCTCGAGCGCAAATTGATTCGCAATACGATTTATTTTTTCCAGATCCATATTGTACAAATAACCAATACACAATATTGCTGAATATGCATCTCCCGCACCGAGCGTGTCAACTACATTTGCGGATTCTGTTTTATAATTGTTAAAGTATTTTCCGTTTGATACTATCGCACCATCTTTTCCAAGTGTTACCGCTAGAAGGTCAATCTTAAATTTGTTGATGAGTTGTTTTATTGCTGTGTTTAAGTCGGTTGATAAATTGAAATACGATTGCAAGACAGACATTTCGTTATTGTTAATCTTAACCACATTACTTGTTCGCAAAGATTCTTCAATCATTTCTTTTGTAAAGAATTCATGTCTAAGGTTTAGATCGCAAAAATATTTTATATTCTTTCCAAAGGTTGATTGTATTGTTTTACGTGCGGTTTCATTTCTTTGTCCGAATGTTCCAAAGTATAATAAATCGGTTTCTTCTTCAATCAGTTTTACGGATTTATGATCGAGTACAAAATAATCGAAGCAGTTGTATCCGCTCATTGTAAAGATTGGTGTTCTATTTTCATCAAGAGTTACTAGAACTGTTCCGGTCGGATAGTTTTTATCAATATAAATATGATTTGTAGGAAAGCCAATTGTTTTTAAGTGACTTATGATTTCCTTTCCGTTATCATCAGTGCCCACTGAGGAAATGAAGTTTGCTTTACCAAGGATTTTCCAGACATGATAAATGAAATTAAACGGCGCACCACCTAATTTTTTTTGGTCCGGATAAATATCGTATAAAATTTCACCTATGGCAGTTATTCTAAAGCTCATAAAAAAAGCATCCCTTTAGTAACAAAACTAATTGAGATGCTTTATTAATTGCAAATAGTCTTATTAGTTAGCTGTAACCAATACCAATTCTTTTTTTAAGTTGTTTACATATTCGGCGGCGCTTAGAGCAGCAATTGTTCCATCGGCAACAGCAGTTGTAACCTGACGATATCTTTTTGCAATGGAATCTCCGGCAGCAAAAACACCCGGTATGTTTGTAGCTAAATTTTTATCTACAACAATTTCCTTCCAATCATTTAATTCAACAATGCCTTCTAACTTTTCGGTATTAGGGACATAGCCAATAAAAATAAAGACGCCATCAATATTCATTTCTGTTATTTCATGTGTTCTTTGATGTTCAATTCTAACCTTTGTAAGTTTTTCGTCACCAATAAACTCAACTATTTTCGATTCCATAATGAAGTTAATCTTAGGATTCTTCTTTGCTTCATCAACATAGTGTTCAAATGCCTGGAAGTGATCGAACTGATGAACGATTGTTACTTTTGATGCATATTTTGTAAGAGATACAGCTTCTTCAAGCGCCGAGTTACCACCGCCTACAACAATAATTTCTTTATCCTGAAAAAAGTCTCCATCACAAGTAGCACAATACGAAATTCCCTTTCCTTTAAATTCTTCTTCGCCGGGAACTCCAATGGTTCTGGATTTTCCACCGGTAGCGATTATAACAGCGTAAGCAGTATAAACATCTTTGTTATTTACAACTACCTTTTTTGTATCGCTGTTCAAATCCATTTCTGTAATCTTAAGGTTACTTTTGATAGTGCAGCCAAACTTTTGAGCTTGTGATTTCATGTTACGAGCGAGTTCATATCCGCTAATCGATTCAATACCGGGATAATTTGCAATCTCGTGTGTTAAAACCATCTGACCACCGATAGCTCCTTCATTTAGAATAAGAGTATTAACCTTTGCTCTGGATAAATAAATACCGGCGGTTAAACCAGCAGCTCCGCCACCTATTACTATTACATCATAATGATTTTGCATTTTTTTCTCGGCCAATTAAAAATTAATTTTTACCAAAATGTTCATCCAAAATTTCTGTTATCTGTTCTTTTGATTGAATAGAACTTGTGGCTTTAACAACTTTTCCGTTTTTATAATAAACAACAAAAGGTAATCCTTGAAAACTACGGCATTCAGGTAAATTTCTGATTACTCTTGCATCAGGAATATCAAACTCCATATCAGCAAATTTCACGTGTTTATATTCATTTTCTAATTCTTCCATAGATTCGTAAACAGGAATACACATAGGACCCATTCTTCCGCAGCAAATCATGACATTTTCATTTTCTTGTAAAAGATTTGCATGTTCCTGTTCAGATAGAACGTGAGTTAGATTTGTTCTTAACATTTTATCTCCTTTTTAGTTTTTTTGTTTATCAGTTAGATGAGAAAAAACAGCGGACGATTCAAAAATTTTTGAATCGATTTGTGCTTATTCTCATCATATCCAAATAAAAAAATGGTGGATTATGCAAAAACCAACTCAACCAAAAGTAATTATTTTTACAACACCAACTTGCTCATTCTGTAATAGTGCGAAAAGATATTTCAGAGAGAAGAATATTCGTTTTACAGAAGTTGATGTAGCTCGTGACCCGAAAGCTGCAGAAGATATGTTGAGAAGAACAGGACAACGAGGTGTCCCCGTTATTTTGATAAATAACCGTCCCATTGTTGGATTTGATGTTCCGAAAATAAATTCATTATTGAACATAAAATAAGGAGTAATAATTATGACAATTAAACCGCTCGATGACAGATTACTTGTTGAACCATTGGAAGAAGAAACAAAAACTTCATCTGGACTATATATTCCCGATACTGCGAAAGAAAAACCACGTATGGGCACTGTATTAGCTGTTGGAACAGATGAAGATTTACGCGAAAAAGTTAAAGAAGGAAATAAAGTACTCTTTGCTAAATATGGTGGCGAAGAAATTGAAACTAACGGAAAGACATTGAAGATATTACAACGTTCTGACGTTCTGGCAATTGTAGAAGATTAATAATTAATAGAACACGGATAAACACAGATTAAACAAATTATCGCGGATGATTTTATTCGTGAAAGTCTGTTTGATCCTTGTTCTTTCGTGTTCTGTCATTAAATAAAAATGATTTCATAAACAGAATTTGTCGTTGTGTTAATCAGAAAAATTATTTTTGTGATGATCTAACTTTTAATTGAACCAACAGAGCGCCTAAGCCGGCAGTTGCCATTCCAATCATTTCTTTGGTTGTTATCACTTCACCCAAAAAGATCCAAGCTAAAACTGCAATTTGTATAAGCATTGTTCCGTTAATTATGCTCGATTCCATTGCGGTCAAAGTCCTTAACGAAATATTCCACAATGTAAATGCAAATGCTGTGTTAATAATGGCGAGCCAGAGAAGATAAAAAATGTTTATTATGTTTAAAGTAGGAAGTCCTTGGAATGTAATTCCTACTATCAAAAGTAAAATTGATCCTACGCCCATGCTAATAGTAGTCACAATAAGAGGATGATGTTTTCCGCTTCTGTTTATATCGCGTCCTAAAATTGCCGAACCTGAATTAGCGAGAACACCAATTGTCATTACAATCAATCCAAGAGTTTGATCGCCTGATAAGGCAACCGGAAAAAAGTAAACAATTATTCCAACAATAAATAAAATAGTTCCTATCCATTGCTGTTTAGTTGGAATTTCTGAAAGCAACGCAATTCCAAGAAGCGCAACAATGATAGGTGTAAAATTTAACCAAAGGCTAACGGTTACAGATGGAAGTAATGATAAACCGATGAATTGAGTTCCCTGTGTAGCCGTATAAAAAATTATTCCGAGCAGAACAAGTTTGCGCCATATTTTTCTATCGAAACTCTTTATTTCTGCAAGTTTGTCTTTACGAAAAACAAATGGCAGCAAGGAAACAAAAGCAATAAAGTATCTTAAACCCGCAAAAGTTAAAGGAGGAATATCTTTAAGCCCAAGTTTGATTATCACAAATGATGTTGACCACAGAAATGTAACAAGCAAAGCAAGTAAAATTGCAAATGTTCGAGAAACCGGCTTTGAAAAGATTTCTACCTCCTATAAAATTATTTACCAAAGAAGAGTTTAAGAGCATAAAGAAAAAGGAACACAGCAAATATTTTTTTTAGAGTCCCTTCCGGTAAAGAAATTGCATATAAAGAAGATAAATAACTACCAATTACAAAAGTAATAACCATAATTCCAACAGCTTTAATGTTTATATAACCGGCTTTGTAGTAATTCATTACAGCAAGAATTCCGATTGGTAAAAGTAAAAGCCCAAGCGAAGTTCCTTGTGCTTGCTTTTGTGAATAACCGAGAAAACCGACAAGCATAGGAATTATTACAATTCCTCCGCCTATCCCGAGAATTCCGCTTACTAATCCTCCGGTTAAACCAATCAGTAAAAGAATAAGAATTTCATTCATAGTATTAATTTCCTTATTGTTTTCAACATTTGTTTATAAACATTAAATATGTTTTTTACCGGCTGACTTCCATAAGAATCCATTCATCAGGGTCAATTATGAAATTCTGAATATCATTTAGTGTTAACTCTCCTTTTCCAGTATTCATTTCAACTCTTGTAATCTTGTCGCCCGATTTAACCTCGACGGGTAAATAGAACGGAAGATTATTTATTGTTTCCCACCAAAGCAAGAGTTTATTACCTTCAACTTTATAATGAAGTTTAGGAAGAGGTGCATTCCTTAAATAGACTTCAAAGAACCAATCTAATTTCTTTCCGGAAATATTCTCGGCAATTTTCATTATTTCATCTGTATCAGCATTTCTGCATTGTCTTCCATCTTTAATTTTTTCCATTTCTTCTGTCGGATAAGCCCATCTTCTCAGAATTTTGAAGAACGCTTCATCACCAACGTAATAACGCAATGTATGAACGATCCATGCGCCTTTATTATAAATATCACCGGTATAAGCTTCGCCGCTTGTAAGTTCGCCGCGAGGGGCTACCGGCTTTTTATTTTGTATTTTTTTATACTTTCTTAGGTAACTTATGTACTCTTTTTTCCCGAACACTTTTTCTAGGTAAAGTGGTTGTAAATATAATCCGATTCCTTCATGTATCCAGAAATCACTCCAATCCTTTACTGTAACAAGATTACCAAACCATTCGTGTGAAAATTCATGATGATGTAACCAGTCAATCGGAAAGTCGGGATCATTTTTCCAACCAAACCCATATGCAATTGCCGTTTGATGTTCCATTCCAAGATGAGGAGTTTCAACAACAGCATATTTGTCCGCACGGAAAGGATATGGTCCGCACAATTCCTCGTTTACTCTCATGTGTTGCAAGAACTGAACAGAGTGAATTTTTGCTTTCTCGTAATTTTCAGGAAGAACCCAAACTGTAAAAGGAAATTTTTCACCGGTTATGCTTGTGTAATCATATTCGATTGGTTTATAAGGACCAAGGTAAAACATAATATTATAGTTGTTAATAGGAGTTGAAACAAACCATTTGCTTGTTTTAGTCCCGTCATTATTTTGAATTAATGAAACAAACTTTCCGCTTGCAACACAAACTAGATTTTCAGGGAATGTGATACTGATAGAAACAGAATCCGGTTCGTCACTTGGATGATCTTTACATGGAATCCAGATGTCCGTGCCGCCACCCTGACAGGTTAACGTAATCCAGTCAATATCATCTTTTGTTTTGCGCCATAAAAATCCATCATCCCATGGAGGTCGTTTTGCAATTCGAGGGGAACCACCGTATGTGATAGATAGCTCAATTTCGTCATTAGATTTTATTTCTTTATTAAAATCAACTATAATTTTTCCGTTTTGATGAATATAGGAAATGGAATTAAAAACGGGTTTAAGTAGTTTAATATTATTAATAGTAAAAGTTGTATCGAGATCGATAATCATTCTATGAAAATTTTTCTGAGCCGTAGCAGACAAAGTAACAGTTCCACTTATTTCTTTAATTAACGGCTCAATTTTTAGATTGATATCGTAATATTTTACATCATAGCAAGCTTGTTCGGGCAAAAGTTTACCGCCTGAATCCTGAGAACCGAACTGAGCAAATAAATTGATCGAAATAAATATTAGTAAAATTGTTTTTTTCATTTTACTCTCATTACAACTTTTATAAAATTAGACCCACAAAAATCATAATAGATGTTGTGAAAATAGAATTATCAAAAATAAATACCAATTAGCACTATAAATTATTTTGTAATAAGAAAGGGAATAACATGCGAACAAAAATGTATTTACTATATGCTCTTGCTTTAATAGTAATATTTTCAGCTTGTTCAAAAAAGTCATCTGAAGTTCAGCTCGATAGGCAGTTATTACTTCAACACATAGAAAAAATTTCATCAGATGAATTCTTGGGAAGGAAACCAACAACAAAGGGAGAGGAAGTTACAATCACATATTTGGTTGATGAATATAAAAAGCTTGGACTTCTTCCATTAAATGGAGATAGTTATTTACAACAGATACCGATTGTTGAAATTTCGCCGGAATACCCTAAAACACTTGTAATACGAGGTAAAAATGGAAATGTTACTCTAAATCATGGTAATGATTTTGTTGCCGTGACTAAAAGAATAGAGAATAAAATAGAGGTAATAAATAAAGAAATTATTTTTGCCGGTTATGGAATAGTTGCTCCTGAATATGGATGGAATGATTATGAAGGAATTGATGTAAAAGATAAAATTGTAATTGTAATGGTTAATGATCCCGGTTATGCAACAAGCGATGCAGAATTATTTACGGGTAGAAAGATGACTTATTATGGAAGGTGGACTTATAAGTATGAAGAAGCTGCCCGACAAGGTGCTGCGGGAGTTTTAATTATTCACGAAGATGGTGCCGCAAGTTATCCTTGGGGTGTTGTTCAAAATGGAAGAATGGGCTCGCAATTAGTTGTTGATGATGGAAAGAAAAATGGTTCAGCACCTAAGTTTGAAGGATGGATTACATACGATAAAGTAAAAGAAATCTTTACGCTTGCCGGTTTGAACCTCGAAGAGGAACTTAAAACGGCTGCACAAAAAGGATTTAAGTCGAAACCACTTGGTTTAACGACATCAATAGTTTTGAAAAACAAACTTACATATCATACATCAAACAATGTTTTGGGTTACTTCCCGGGCTCCGAACGTCCTGATGAATATGTTTTCTATATGGCGCATTGGGATCATTTAGGATACGATTCAACATTAACAACAGACGATAAAATTTTTAACGGTGCGGTTGATAATGCAACCGGTGTAGCCGGAATCCTTACTATTGCTAAAGCTATTAAGGACCTTCCCGAAAAACCGAAGCGTTCGACCGTGTTCTTTGCAATTACAATGGAAGAATTCGGTTTGCTTGGCTCTAGTTATTATGTTAAGCATCCTCTTGTCCCGATAGAAAAAACTGTTGCGGCAATTAATCTTGACGGTTTGAATATTTTCGGTCCTACCAAAAACTTTTCTGTTATTGGACTCGGTTTATCGGAACTTGATAATTATATAAAAGTAGAAGCAGATAAAATGGGTAAAACACTAATGCCGGAAATGAATCCTGAGGCGGGTTCATATTTTAGGTCTGACCATTTTAACTTTGCCAAAGTTGGTGTTCCTGCTGTTTATGTGAGTACAGGCGACGAGCATATGACTGAACCAAAAGATTATATGAAAAAAGTTGCCGGTAATTGGATAAAAGAAAATTATCATAAAGTAACAGATAACTACGATCCTCAAAACTGGAATATTGATGGAATGATGGAACAACTTCAATTTGTTTATAATGTAAGTATGAAGATTGCCAACGGCTCTACTTTCCCTAATTGGAATGAAAATACACCGTACAGAAAAATTAGAGATGAAATGTTAAAAAAATAATTTAGAGGAGAAATTAATTGAAAGCTAAGAGAGTTGTACCGCAACGTTTTAATCCATGGCATCATGTGGATTATGGAAAGAACGCGCCGGAAATTGTTAATGCTATAATCGAAATCCCTTTCGGTTCTAAATCTAAATATGAACTTCACAAGGAAAGTGGTTTGTTGAAATTAGATAGGGTACTATATTCGGCGGTTCATTATCCCGCTAATTATGGTTTTATACCTCAGACTTTTTGTGATGATGAAGATCCGCTTGATATTCTTGTATTATGTTCTGCCGAAGTTGATCCTCTGTGTATCATTGAATCGAAAGTTATTGGTTTAATGCGAATGGTAGATGATGACGAAGAAGATGATAAAATTATTTCTGTTGCAAAAAACGATATATCGTTAAACTATATTGACGATTTGAAGCATCTGCCACCGCACACAACAATTCAGCTAAAAAGATTTTTTGAAGATTATAAGAAGCTTGAGCATAAGCACGTTATTGTACAAAAGTTCTTTGGTAAAAAAGAAGCATACAAAGTAATTAAGGATTCAATTGCAAGATATAAGGAAGAGTTTGGGATTTAATTCTTTTTGAATTTCTCGTGGTATTTCCAGAAAATATACATTGGAAATCCTGAGCCGATAAGAATAAAACCCATCATAGCATTACTTGTATCTGAAATAATTGTGTTTACAAGGAAGAAGAAAGAAAATATCACAAAAATTGCCGGTGTGTAAGGATAGCCCCATACTTTATATGTTCTTTCTTCTTCTTTCATTTTTCTGCGTAATATAAAGACCCCAAATGCGCCAAGCATATAAAACAACCACGATGCAAAAATGACATAGTCCGTAATTGTGTCGAAAGAACCGGACATTACAAGAATACATGACCAGATGCCTTGAACAACAAGTGAAACATGTGGAGTGTGATATTTAGGATGAACTTTACCAAGACTATGAAAAAATAATTTAGCTCTTGCCATTGCAAACGGAACACGTGCGGTTGCCAATATACTTCCGTTTAGTGCGCCGAATGTAGAAATGATTACTGCAATAGAAATTATCATTCCTCCACTTGAACCAAATACTTTTTCTGCGGCACTTGCTGCAACAAGGGGCGATTTAGCCATTTCATCAATAGGTAAAACATAGAGATATGCAATGTTAATAAGTACATAAACAAACATTACGATTAGTGTTCCAAAAATAAGTCCACGCGGAACATTCCTTTTAGCATCTTTCACTTCACCTGAAACAAATGTGATATTATTCCATGCATCGTAAGCCCAGAATGCACCTGCAAATGCAAGTCCAATTAGACTGAATAAGTTTTTTGAAACATGTTCAGGAATTGCAAAGCCGGTATAGACATTTGATAGACTTCCGTTGCCTAAGAGTAAAATTAAAAATGTTATCAGAAGAATAGTAATTATTTTTATGTAGGTAACAATTGTTTGAACAATTCCTCCAAAAAACACTCCTAAATAGTTTACAATTGTAAGGAACGCAGTACATAAAATAGCAACGGCTTTGGTTCCGAAATCGACAAAAGGATAAATTTTTCCTACAAGAGGCATAAATATGGAAAACTCTTGCCACGATTGTGGAAGCTGAGGGTATTTAATAAAGTAACCAAGATATTCGGCAAACACGTAAGCGATAGCGGCTTGGCTTCCTGTTTGAATGACAGATAAAATTGACCAGCCATACATATATGCAGTAAAATCACCATACATTTTTCTAAAATAAATGTACTGACCACCGGTAGAATCAATCATACCAGAAATTTCCGCATTTACAAGAACAGCTATAAGGGTAATTAATCCCGCAGCAATCCATACAAAAATTAATAATTCGGGCGAGCCGAGTTGCTCTGCCATTATGGAAGGTTTTCTGAAAATACCTGAACCGATCATTGAGCCGGCAACAATCATTATTGCCGCGGTGAGTGTTAATTTTCTTACGAGGTCGTCTTTAGGAGTTTTATCAATCATCCATTCTCTTTAAAATTGTGGGCAAAATAATCATCTTGATTGAAATCTCAAACAAATTTTTTTGTGTTTTTTTAATGTTTTCGAAAGATTTAACAATTTGTTAACATTGGAAACGGGGAGTTAGACATCAAAAAACCACGATTATTTCTAAATTTAACAGCCATGATTTTTTATTTTTCGCACATCGAAATAATTGAAAAAAATAAAGTAAAACTCTACTGGAGCTTTTGATTGGAAACTTACCTTGTTCTTGTAATAATTTTATTTGTTCTTGCCGCATCAGACCTTGTTGTAGGTGTTGCAAACGATGCAGTCAATTTTCTTAATTCAGCCCTCGGTTCTAAAGTAGCTCCTCGACATATAATTTTAATTGTTGCAAGTCTTGGTGTTGTCGTTGGAACTCTTTTTTCAAGCGGTATGATGGAAGTAGCTCGATCCGGTTTTTTTAATCCCACAAAATTTACCTTAAATGAAGTGATGGTAATCTTTCTTGGTGTGATGTTTACAGATGTTTTATTACTCGATTTATTTAATACTTTCGGAATGCCAACATCTACAACCGTATCATTGGTTTCATCATTACTTGGCGGATCTGTCGTTCTGGGATTAGTAAAATTAAGTCAAGCTGGTAAAGGAATTGAGCAATTAGGTGATTATATAAATACCGCAAGAGCTTTAGGAATTTTTTCTGCAATTCTTCTTTCGGTAGTTATCTCTTTTATAGCCGGCGCATTAGTTCAATATTTATCCCGTTTACTTTTCACATTTAATTATGAGAAAACAGTTAAGCGATATGGAGCGGTATGGGGAGCTCTTGCGCTTACTTCTATTACTTATTTTATCTTTGTAAAAGGTGCAAAAGGAACAACCTTTTTAACTGAGGAAAATATCAAATGGATTTATGAACACACGCTCACAGTTCTTTCCTTAAATTTCCTTTTCTGGATGATAGTTCTTCAGTTGCTTCTATGGTTTACTAAGTTAAACATACTTAGACCAATTGTTCTTATAGGTACTTTCTCGCTAGCACTTGCTTTTGCTGCAAACGACCTTGTAAACTTTATTGGTGTCCCTCTTGCCGGTTTGGCTTCTTATCAGATAGCATCACAAAGCACTAATCCGCTTGAGATAACAATGGATGCTTTACTTGAACCGGCAAAAGCCAATAATTTTATTTTGATCGCAGCCGGCTTGGTTATGGTTGGAACTTTATGGTTTAACAAGAAAGCACGTACTGTTACAAAAACAGAAATTAATTTAGGTCGTCAGTTTGAAGGTTATGAAAAATTCGAGTCTTCTTTGTTAGCAAGAAATATAGTTAGGTTTTCTATTAATCTTGGTCAAGTTATTAAAAATAAAATTCCGCCTAGTATTTATGAAAAATTAGATAGGCGTTTTAATACTACTGATACACCGTTATCAAAGTTTGATAAGCGCGATAAACCAGCATTTGATTTTATACGTGCAATTGTAAATTTGATGGTTGCAAGCAGCTTAATCTCTCTGGGCACAGCTTATAAACTTCCATTATCTACGACTTATGTTACGTTTATGGTTGCAATGTCAACATCTTTTTCAGATAGGGCATGGGGAAGGGAAAGCGCTGTTTATCGCGTTAGCGGTGTATTGACTGTTATTGCCGGATGGTTTCTTACAGCTTTTCTTGCTTTTATGAGTACAAGTATTTTGAGCTTGTTAATGTATTTTGGAGGATTACCGGTTACGATAGCAATTGTTGCGTTAGCTCTGTTTTTAATTGTTCGTTCTAATCTGCATCATTCTAAAAGAGAAGAAAAGGCAGCAAAGTTAGAAGCATCAATAGTTTCTAACGAGAAAACAGCTTTGTTGGATAGTCTTGTTGACGATGTTAAACAATTTCTGTCGAATGCTCATAATATATATGATGATGTGTACGGTGGGTTTATAAATGAAAACAGAAAAAAACTTAAGAAAGCAGTAAAGGAATCGAAAGAACTGGATGATCTTGGCGCAATAATAATGGGTAAACTTATGCAAGGTGCAGTGCTGATAGACGATTCCTTATCTAATAATGATTTAAATCTTGGCAGAACAGTTTCCTCTATAAGAGATATTTCCGCTTCACTAAAAGATATTTCTAAAATGTGTTATGATCATGTGGATAATAATCATTCGGGATTTGTGAAAGATCAGAAAGAAGATTTTAAAGAACTGAGAAACCTGATCACTTCTGAATTCGACCTTGTAGCCAGCAAGTTCTC
>Ga0101944_10001234_pt1 | contig 56375 bp, 44 predicted proteins | sample DewCreD2012metaG_FD_75245 | JGI IMG/M metagenome (GOLD analysis project Ga0101944, IMG submission 75245) | Hot spring sediment bacterial and archeal communities from British Columbia, Canada, to study Microbial Dark Matter (Phase II) - Dewar... ...
GCAGCGGCCGCCCGTGATGCCTGTGCCCGCGCCGGAGGGCGTGACGGGGACGCCCAGGGCGGCGGCGCGCTGGAGATTGGCGGAGAGCTCTTCGACGGTCGAGGGTGCAAGGATGGAGTCGGCGTACCCCTGATAGCCGGAGGCGTCTTCGACCACGACCACGGGACTCACACCTCGAGGATGACCGGCAGGACGAGCGGGCGGCGCTGGGTCTGTTTGTTGAGGAAGCGCTTGAGATCGGCGCGGATCTTCTCCTGGATCACGCCCCAGTCGGAGCGCTCCTCGCTGGAAGACGTCTCGATGGTGCGGATGACGACGTCGCGGGCGGCGGCCAGCAGGTCGGCCCGGTCTTCGGGGCTGACAAAGCCGCGGGTGACGATCTCCGGCATGCCCTCGACGCGGCCGGAGTGCTTGTCGATGGCGATGATGGGAATGAGGAAGCCGTCTTCGCTGAGGTGGCGGCGGTCGCGGATGACCATGTCCTCGACGACCTCGTCGATGGAGCCGGAGTCGATGCAGACGCGGCCGACAGGCACGGAATCGCCACGCCGCGCGCCCTGCTCGTCGATCACCAGCGTCTGGCCGGTTTCCAGAACGAAGGTGTCCTCGAGGCCGTAGTCGGCGAGGTGCGAAGCGAGGGCCGCGTGCTTCGACATCTGCCAGAATTCGCCGTGGATGGGGACGAAGTAGCGCGGGCGGACGAGGTTCAGCAGCAGTTTGAGCTCCTCCTGGGAGGCGTGGCCGGAGACGTGGACGGGCGGGTTCATCACTCCGGCGACGACTTCGGCGCCGCGGCGGGCGACGTGGTTCATCATGCGGCCGATGGCCTTTTCGTTGCCGGGGATGATGCGGGCGCTGTGGACGACGACGTCTCCGCGCTCAAGGCGGAGATGCTTGTGGTTGTCCACGGCCACCCGGCTCATCGCGGACATGGGCTCGCCCTGCGTGCCGCTGACGACGGCGACCACGCGGTGAGGCGGAGCGCTCATGACGTCCTGGGAGCGCAGCAGGAGGTTGTCGGGAATGCGGAGCAGGCCAAGCGTGTGGGCGATTTCCGTGTACGCGAGCATGCTGCGGCCGATGAAGGCCACTTTGCGGCCGCTTGAGTGGGCGATGTCGAGAATCTGCTGAATGCGATGAACCGAGCTGGCGAAGCAGGTGACGACGATGCGGCGGGGGGCGCGGTTGAAAATCTCCTCGAAGCGCGGCAGGACGGCGCGTTCGGAGGGGGTGTAGCCGGGGCGGTCGACGTTCGTGGAGTCGGACAGCAGGAGCAGCACGCCCCGCTTCCCGTATTCAGCCAGCGTGTGCAGATCGAACAGTTCGTTGTCCGTGGGCGTGGGATCGATCTTGAAATCACCCGTGTGGATGATGACGCCGAGGGGAGTGCGGATGGCGAGAGCGACCGACTGAACGATCGAGTGCGTGACGTGAATGAACTCGATCTCGAAGGGTCCGAGGACGATGCGCTCGCCGGGTCTGACGCGGTTCAGGCGGGCCTGATCCGTCATCTCGTGCTCTTCGAGACGGCGCTCGACAAGAGCGAGCGTGAATTCGGTGCCGTAGACGGGGATGTTGATCTCGGACAGAAGGAAGGGAACGGCGCCGATGTGGTCCTCGTGTCCGTGCGTGAGGACGAGGGCGCGCACCATTTCACGGTGTTGTTCGAGATAGGCGAAGTCCGGGGTGACAATGTCGACGCCGAGAAGTTCTGCGTCCGGGAACATCATGCCGGCGTCGATGACCACAATGTCATCCCCGTACCGCAGGGCGAGGCAGTTCATGCCGAATTCGCCCAGGCCGCCGAGCGGGATCACCTGGAGGACAGCGTCAGCCATGGGTTGGGGGGATTCTCCTGAAAGTACAAGGCTAACACGCAAAGGGCCCGTCCCTGAGGACGGGCCCGTTCTGATGTTCAATGGGAGAAACAGATTCGACGGTCTCGCGACCGAAAAACCTGTATGTGATTTGAGCGTAGACGGTGAGAAACGGCTTGTCAAGAAAAAATGAGGGCAGCCACAGTTTGCCTGTAATCAATTGATATTAAAAAGCTTATACGGACAGTCCTGTTTTTCTCGCAGTCGCAGCAGGTTGTCCGGGAACGGCTGGCGGCGAACAGTTTTCAGCTCTAACTCCGAGATATGGGGCAGCTTATCCATCCGATCAGGCAGGCGTCAGGAGCGGCAGGGCCAGCGGGCCGCAGCGATACTCTTGTATCCGATGGAGAAACTCCAGAATCCTGTTTTGTGGATCTTTCTTAATCCAGCCGGATCACCGTGTAAGGATCGTCGTTTCCATACATGCGGACACGGCGCCGCCGTGCGAGCGCGGCGAAGATGGCGAAGAGACTGCCGCCGCCGAGGCAGAACAGAAGGAGAAGGCCGATCAGTTTGACGATCCCGATGAGGAGGCCGAAGACGTCGGGCATGGGCGGGGGCGTGGTCGCTTCGTTGCGAATCACTTCCGCTTTCCACTCCAGAGCGTCAAGGACGGTCTTGGCTGCAGCCTCGGGGACGCCGGGCGGAAAGACGCCGACCAGAACGTAGGAGCGTTTCACCAGCCAGCCGGGCTGTTTGCGGAATTCGCTCTCTTTGATCCGGGCAAGCTGGGGCGTATGGTAGTAGAAGATGGCATAGTCCGAGGTCGCCGGGCCGAGTTCCAGCTTGCCAGCCTGGACTTCTGCGCCATCCTCGAATCCGACGATGGATGGGGGAACCCAGGGGAGAAATTTCTGGAGCGAGTGGACGCCAAGCAGATACCGTTCGCTGTTCCGGACGAGGCCCTTTTCCGGCAGATACCCCGGCAGGTAGGGCAGCCCCCCGCCGGACCGGACGGCGGGAGCGACGCGGAAGAGCTCGTCGAGTTCTTTCTGCAGCGGCCGCCAGCCCTCGAACAGGAGAACGTAGTTGAAGCGGACGTGCATGGCGCCGCCGGGCGTCACGCACGTGGTGAGGGAATCCCTCACGGGAGTGCACTTCGGAGGGCGGTTGGCCTGATACCAGGCGAGGGCCCCTGTCGCGTCCTGGAGCCGCCATGCGGTGGCGGCGAAACGGCCCACAGGACCGTCGTAAAGGGCCCGTTCCGCGGCCTCGCCGCCATACTCGGCCCAGAGCTGCGGATCCTCGGGCTCTACAGGCGACGATTTCAGCATCCGCGAGCCATGCCAGGACTCGGGCCAGATGCCGGCCCAGGCGGCGGCCGAGACAGCAGCCAGAAGTGTCAGGCGCCGCAGCATTTCTTGTATTTCTTGCCGCTGCCGCAGGGGCAGGGATCGTTGCGTCCGACCTTCGCGCCTTTGATGACCTGGGACTTCGGGGCGCTGGAGGCTTCGCCGCCGGCGAACTGGAGCATTTCCATTTCGCGTTCCTTCTTGCGCTGAAGGTTGCGCGTGAGGTCGACAAAGGAAGACTGGGCGGTCTTACGATCGTGGCCGTCATCGGGCGGGTGGCCGTTGCCTGCCGGAGCCGAGTCCCACTGCTCGTCGATCACCGTGCGCGGGCGCTCCGTGACGGGCTGGAGGAAGAACAGGAAGCGGACCGTCTCATCTTCAATCCGGTCCATCATTTCCTGGAACAGCCGGAAGCCTTCCTTCTTGTATTCGATCAGCGGGTCTTTCTGGCCGTAGGCCCGCATCCCGATGCCCTCTTTGAGATGGTCCATCGAGAGCAGGTGGTCTTTCCACTGCTGATCGATGACGCTGAGCCAGACCATGCGCTCGGTTTCGCGCATGACCTCGGCGCCGACGAGCCCCTCTTTTTCGTCGTAGCGGCGGCGGAGTTTGTCGAGGATGTACTCTTCCATCTCCAGCCGCGACATCTGCTGGATCTCGGCAGGCAGGATTTTCACGCCGAACTGGGAATTGATGTCAGTCTGGAGGCCGATGAGGTCCCACTTGTACGGGTCCGCTCCTTCCGGGCATCGGGAGTCGATGAAAGAGGCGAGGATTCCGTCGACGATCTCGAAGAGCCGCTCTTTCATGTCGCGGCCCTCGAGCAATTGGCGGCGCAGGCCGTAGACGGCCTTGCGCTGCTTGTCCATCACGTCGTCGTATTCCTTGACGTGCTTGCGGATGGAGAAGTTCTGCGCCTCGACGGCCTTCTGCGCGGCCTCGATGCGCTTGGTGATGAGACGGGACTCGATCGGGACATCCTCTTCCATGCCGAGGCGGAGCATGAGGTTCTGGATGCGGTCCCCGCCAAAGATGCGCAGCAGGTCGTCCTGCAGGGAGAGATAGAAACGGGACTCGCCCGGGTCGCCCTGCCGGCCGGCGCGGCCGCGGAGCTGGTTGTCGATGCGGCGGGACTCGTGCCGTTCGGTGCCAATGATGCAGAGGCCGCCCGCGGCGACGACTTTTTCATGCTCGGCGTCGCATTGGGCCTTGAACCGGGCGAAGATGTCTTTCCAGTCTTCGATGCGGACGCGGTAGTGCAGGTCGCCGCGCATGAAGTAGTAGAAGTGCGTGTCAGCGATCGTGCTGGACAGCTCGGCGGGAATCGTTTCGGCAGCTTTGGTCCGGAGAGCTTCTTCCTGGGCGAGGAATTCCGGGTTGCCGCCCAGCAGGATGTCGGTGCCGCGGCCCGCCATGTTGGTGGAGACGGTCACCGCCCCGAGGCGGCCGGCCTGTGCGACGATGTAGGCCTCGCGCTCGTGGTTCTTTGCGTTCAGCACCTCGTGTTTCACGCCCATTTTCTTGAGAATTCCGCTGAGTTTCTCGCTCTTCTCAACGGAAATGGTGCCCACGAGGACGGGCTGGCCGGTCTTGTGCCGCTCGGCGATGTCCTTGGCGGCGTTGCGCCATTTTTCGGCTTCGGTGCGGTAGACGATGTCGTTGTGATCCTTGCGGATCATGGGCCTGTTGGTGGGGATCACCACGACATCGAGGTTGTAGATCTTGTTGAATTCGGCGGCTTCCGTGTCGGCGGTGCCGGTCATGCCCGCGAGTTTCTTGTACAGGCGGAAGTAGTTCTGGAAGGTGACTGTGGCCAGCGTCTGGTTTTCGCGCTCGATCTTGACCCCTTCCTTCGCTTCAATGGCCTGGTGCAGGCCGTCGGACCAGCGGCGGCCGGGCATGAGGCGGCCGGTGAACTCGTCGACGATGATGACCTCGCCGTCTTTGACGATATAGTCGCGGTCGCGCTGGTACAGAACGTGGGCGCGGAGTGCCTGCTGGACGTGGTGGTTGAGTTCGATGTATTCGGGGTCGTACAGGTTGGGAACGCCGAGGAGGCGCTCGACCTTGGCGACGCCCTCTTCGGTGAGAGCGACGGTGCGGTTGCGCTCGTCCACCGTGTAGTCGCCGGTGGTGTACTTTTCGCCCGGCTCCCGGCCTTCGATGACCTCGCCCCGGACCAGGCGGGGGATGATGGCGTTGACGCGGTAATACTTGTCCGTCGACTCTTCCGAAGGGCCGCTGATGATGAGCGGGGTGCGCGCCTCGTCGATCAGGATGGAGTCGACTTCGTCGACAATGGCGTAGTTGTGTTCGCGCTGGACGCAGTCTTCCAGCCGGAACTTCATGTTGTCGCGGAGATAGTCGAAGCCGAATTCGTTGTTGGTGCCGTAGGTAATGTCGGAGTGATAGGCGGCGCGGCGCTCTTCGTCGTCGAGTCCGTGGACGATGAGGCCGACGCTCAAGCCGAGGAAGCGGTAAATGCGCCCCATCCACTCCGAGTCGCGGCGCGCGAGGTAATCGTTCACCGTGACCACGTGCACGCCGTCGCCGGTGAGGGCGTTGAGATAGACAGGCAGGGTTGCAACGAGCGTTTTTCCTTCGCCCGTTTTCATTTCTGCGATCTTGCCCTGGTGCAGAACGATGCCGCCGATCAGCTGGACGTCGAAGTGGCGCATGTTCAGAACCCGCCGCGAGGCTTCGCGGACGACAGCGAAAGCCTCGATCAGCAGATCGTCGAGGGGTTCGCCGTTGGCGAGGCGCTGCTTGAACTCCGAAGTCCTGGCGGCGAGCTCCGCATCGGAGAGGTTCTGCAGCGAAGGCTCCAGGCTGTTGATGGCCTGCACGATCGGCCGAAGCTTCTTGACTTCGCGTTCGTGCTTCGTGCCAAAGATCTTCGCCAGAAGGGTGTCAATCATGGATGGGGGGCTTTCACTTCATTCTACCGCAGGGGGTGCGGGAGGGCCGCCAAAACAGCAGGCGCCCGGGCGGGGGGATTGTCGGGGAAAGCGCGGCCCGCACCGGGGAAGCGGGCCGCGCAAGGGGGTGTTTTCAGGCCGGCTCGATGGCGACGACGGCGTCCATGATGCAGCCGGATCCGAGCCAGTTGCCGCTCTCCTGAAGAGCTTCAATGCGGAGAGCGGGGATGAGATCGTTGTCGCTTTCGCCGATGCCGCGGGCCACGCTGAGCCAGGGCGATTTGTGTCCGTATCCGTGCGGCACGACGACCACGTCCGGGCGCACCGTTTCAGTCAACTGTGCGAGCGCGGTGATTCCGCCGACGCGCGAGCGGACCCAGATGGGACCGCCATCCCGGATGCCGTGCTTACGCGCAGTGGAGGGATGAATCTGCACGCGCATGGGGCCGGAAATCTCCATCAGGATCGGATTGTTCTGGGTGGAGTTTCGCTTGTGCTCTCCTGGCAGGTAGGTGATGAGGTAATAGGGGAACTGCGGCGAGGGCGATTCCCGTTTCGGACGCCAGCTCGGGAGAGGCTCGTAGCCGCGCGCCGCGAATTCCGGCACGTAGATCTGGCATTTTCCGGTTGCGGTGGCGAAGGTCGTGCGCGGCGTGAAGGGCTGTTCGCGGGCAAGGAAGCCCATTTTGCGGAACTCGGCGAAATTCTCGGCAATGCCTGCCCGCCTGACCTGCTCGTCGAGCAGTTCGCTGGAGCTGATCCAGGTGCCGTCTGCCTTCCTGAAGTATTCAGGCGCCAGGCGTTTACCGAGTTCAATGGCGATGAAGGCGGAGCTGCGGGTTTCAAAGGGGGCCGCAGTGAGGGGCTGGCGGACGACCACGAAGGGCGACTTGGCGTTGTAGGTCCGGGAAAGGACGTCGCTGCCCTCGAGAAACATCGTGTTGGGCAGCACAATGTCGGCGAAGTACACGGCATCCATGGGAAGGATTTCGACAATGACCATGAACTCCACCTTTTTCAGAGCCTCGGCCAGCAGCCGCGGCTGCGGGAAGCTGTTGAGGTGGTATCCGGACCAGAAGATGCCCTTGACGCGGTCCGGATACACGCGCGTCATGCCGTCGGCCAGGGTGGAAAACATGCCATAGCTGCCGGCAAGGGGCAGTTTTTCCCGTCCGTCCACGCGCTTCGACGGCAGCCTTGGATAGGCCGGAGGGGGGTAGATGGTGTCCAGCGCAGGGATAGAGATGGTGCGCGGGAAGTAGTGGCCGCCGGGGCGGTCGATGTTGCCAGCCAGGATGTTCAGGATGGCGATGGCATGGCACATGGGCGCGGCGTTTTCGTAATTCGCGGCCAGGGTTTTCTTGTGCAAGGGGGCGACAGCGGGCCGCGATGTTCCGTATTCCCTGGCGATGCGGCGGATCACAGGAGCCGGAACGTCGCTTTCGGTTTCGGCCCATTCCGGCGTGTATTTCTCGAAGTGGGTGCGAAGTTCCGCTTCGTATTGGGGGAAATTCGTGTATTTTTCCGCGAAGTCCCTGTCGAACAGATTCTCTTTGAGCAGGACATGGATCATCGCCAGCGCTACGGCCAGGTCGCCGCCCGGACGCACCGGATGCCACTCGTCGCAGAAGCGCGCCGTCGGGGTGTACAGCGGATTGAAGTTGATGATGCGTGCGCCGTTTTCCCTGGCGTGGAGCAGACGGTTGGCCAGGCTCAGCTTGGCGCGGGCCATGAAGTCCCAGCCGAACAGAACGATGCATTTTGCGTTTTCCAGATCCCAGGCGAAAGAGTGAGCGCCGATGGTGCGCTGCTGCATCACGATATCGACGCCATAGCAGAGGTCGTTGTGGTCGACGCGTTCCATGCCCAGGGCGCTGAACAGACGGGCAAACCACGCGGGGCTGCTGCGCGAGATGGCGAGCAGGGCTTCGGGACCATATCTCTCGCGGATCTCGGCAAAGCGGGCGGCAACCGTGTCGAGAGCCTCGGTCCAGGAGATGCGCACCCATCCCGGGTCTTCCTCGATGCCCTTGCGCGGGTTGGTGCGCTTCATGGGGAATTTCAGGCGGTCGGGATCGTTCTTGACCCACGCTGCAGTCGTACCCTTCGCGCAGAGCCTTCCCTCGTTATGAGGGTCCTCGGGCAGTCCCTGAAGGAACCGGATGGCGCCATCCTGCACCGTCGCCCGCATGCCGCAGGCTGAATCGCAGAAGCCACAGGCGGTGACGATGGACTCCGGTGGATAGGGAGCAGACCGGGATTGCTCAAAGTGGGCGGCGAATGCCTCACGCCAGGGTGCGAAACTAAGAGCGGCAGCCGCTCCAGCGTTCTGAAGAACCGTTCTCCGGCTGATCATCGCATCGCCTCCTTACGCACGCCACGGTTCAGTGACGAAACGGATACGGGGCTGCATCTGCCTCGGATGAGCCATCCCCGGCATGCGGTCGCTGCCCCTGTTCTCAATGTCTTTCCATTCGCCCCACTTCAGGGCGCCGGTGGGGCAGGCCGTCGCACAGGCCGGCTGAAGACCCTGCTCTACACGGTCGAAACACATCGTGCACTTGGTTGTCTTGCGCGTGACGGGATTGAACTGGGGAGCCCCGTACGGGCAGAACGCGTAGCACTGGCCGCATCCGACGCACTTTTCCGAATCGATCAGAACCATGCTGCCGCGCCGCCATACCGCGCGGGCCGGGCAGACCTTCTGGCAGAAGGCGTTTTCGCAATGGTTGCAGGCCATGGAAATGGCTGTTACCTGGACATTGGGGAACGCGCCTGATTCCCGGCGCAGCACGCGTCGCCAGCGGACATTGACGCCGGTTTCCACCTGGTTCCATTGTTTGCAGGCCGCCTCGCAGGCGCTGCACTCGATACAGCGTTTGGGGTCGAACAGCCATCCATATGAGGTCATAGCAGGTACTCCCTCCGCTGCGGCGCCGAGGCGGCCGCAGTTATTCATACAATACGGTCTTTTTGTCTGGAAAGCAAGGCGTGCACATCAGTGTTGGAGCATGCATCATGTCGGGCATTTCTGTTCAGGCGATCGTGACCGGATCCCGGAACTCGCCCTCGGGTTCCTGCCAGTCCCGGGCGGGTTCGGGGAGTTTGCCGGCGGCGTTGGCCCAAGCCCAGAAGACGGCCGTGGAGGCGCTGAGGGCGCCAGCGACGAAGCCGATCTGACGCGGGCTGTAAGTGGAGGCGGCCATGGCGGCTGCGGCCATCGAGATCATCATGACGCCGTTGACGATGCCCTCCGACGCAGTGAAGACGCGGCCGCGCAGACGGTCCGGAACATGAAGCAGCAGCATCGTGCGGTTCATCACGGAGTTCATCGCGACGCAGAGGCGCGACAGGAAGATCCATGCTGCCGCCTGCCAGAGCGACGGGGCGATGCTGAAGAGCATGTAGAACAGGCCGTGAAAGAGGAAGGTGACGGTGACCGTGTGCTTGTAGAGGCGGAAATTGATGTGGCCTTCCCACCGGCGTGCGGCGAGTCCTCCGGCGACGAGTCCGAGTCCGGCGAACCCCCAGAGAATGCCCGTGCCCGACGGGCCGCGGCCAAACACGGATTCTCCGAACAGGGTGAACAGGATCTGCGCGGCGCCGCCGCCGGTGGCCCATCCCGCGCCAAGGAGCAGGATGCCCAGGATCAGCGGATGAGCGCCGATGTAGCGGACGCCCTCGTGGAATTCTTCCCATCCCGAGCTGGGCCTCCGCTGCGCCGGCGCAGCCGATTGCGCGGCGAAGCCCCCCGGGACGGTCAGCGAACGGATGGCCCAGGCGCTCCACAGGAAGCTGGCAGCGTTGATCAGGAAAGCACCCCGGTAGCCGAGCCAGCTTGTGCTGAATCCTCCCAGCATGGTTCCGGCGGCGACGGTGAGCCAGCCGGTGGTCTGGGTAAGCGCGTTGGCCGAATGGAGATCCTCGCGGCTGACAAGGCGGGGAAGGATTGCGGCGCGGCCGCTGTTGAAGAATGGCGCGGCGAACGTGAGCAGCGCGCTGAGAAGATAAAGCAGCCAGGTTTTCGGATAGACAAGCAGCAGCAGATGCGCAATGGCGACCGCGGCGCGGAAGAGGTCGGAGGCGATCATCACGCGGCGGCGGTCCAGACGGTCGAGCAGCACCCCGGCGAGAGGCGCCGCCAGCAGCGCGGGGGCGACGCGCGCGAGCATGGCGCCGCCAACGGTGGCGCCGCTCCCAGTCAGATGAAGCGCCATCGAGAGGACGGCGATGGAGTTGAAGTGGTCGCCGATTTCGCTGACCACCTGGCCGAGCCAGAGGTTTCGGTAATTCCGGTTCCGGCTCAGAAGTGCCGCAAAGCCGCTCACTCCTATCAATTAGACAGGCCTGGAGGCGGCGAACTCAAATGCAGGACGCGCGGCGGAGATCACGGCTTCCTGAATCTGGCGTCGTCGATCTCGGCGTTGGCCTTGATTTCCGAGAAGCGCATGATGATATCGCCGAACGGCATGATCTGTTTCATCATGTAGGGCGCCTTCATGCCCGTGCCGGGCACTTCCCGGTAATCGCTGAACTCGGTGGTGATCTCGGCCTCGCCCTGATCGGTGAAGCGGACGCCCGAAGTTCTCAGCAGCTGGAACGTCTCGGCGTCGAACCAGGCTTTCACTGGGCTTCCCTTCTCAGGCGTCATCACGACGGCCCAGGCCTCGCGTCCGCCCGCTTTCTCCCGTCCCTTGACGTCGATCTTCGGCTAGATCTGCCTGAAGTGAAGAGCGGCATGCAGAATGGAGTCGCGCTTCATGTCCTCGAGCATCTGGCCGCTGGCGTCGACCGAGCCCATGGGGCTGACGCTGAAGCCGCGCTCGCCATCGAAGCCCTGGTAGATTTCTCCAAAGCCATCAACGTTGATGACTGCCACCCGCTTGTTGGGAGCCTTGGCGTAAACGTTGATGGTTCCGGAAGCACCCATGGCCGGCAGCTCGAATGAGCCCGTCATGACCATGGATTTCACTTTCTCAAGGGCCTCGCGGCCGCCGAGAGCGGCGATGTGTTTCTCGATGAGTTCGTCAGGCGAGATGGTTTCCTGGGCGGCGGCGGGCGCCGCGAAGGTCAAAAGGCCGAGGGCAAAAAAAGGAAGCATGCGTTCAACTGACCTCCTGGACAACGCATATTCTCTCATACCGGCCCGCCATGCTTTGCGCGAAGGCGCTGCGCCTCATCAGGGCTGGTTTTCGCGCCGGCGGGCCGCCAGCGAGTCAAAGAGGCGGAAATAGCGGTCCAGCATGACCTGCTCGGAGTACTCCTCGAAAACGCGCCGGCGTGCTGCTTCGCCGATGCTGCGGCGCGTTTCCGGCGATTCGAGCAGACGGATGACGGCCGCGGCGAAGCCCTCGATGTCGCCCGGCTGGCACAGCAAACCGGTTTCGCCATCGATGATGACCTCGGGGATGCTGCCGACTCGCGAGGCCACGACGCACCGGCCGAAACTCTGGGCTTCGAAGACGATGAGCGGCATTCCGTCCAGGTGAGATGGAACGACGGCGACATCACAGGCGGCGATCCACGGTCGGACGTCCGGGACGAAACCGGGAGTGAAAACAACGCGGGTCAGCCGGCGGCGGCGGATCTCCTTCTCGACGGCTTCCTGCTCAGGCCCTTCTCCCGTCATGATGAAACGCGTTTCGGGGGCTTTTTCGTGAACGGCTGCGGCGATGCGGATAAAATCGAGCGGCGCCTTCTCCGGAGAGAGCCGTCCGAAAAACCCGACGAGTGGCCTGTTCTCGAATCCCGGCGGCAGAGGGGGGCTGGCCGTAGCCCCGCCCTCCGGCAGGCGGACGCCGTGCGGGATGACTGCCACGCGCTCCTCCGGCTCGCCGAATTCTTCACGCAGACGGCGTCCGATGCGCTCTCCGGGAACGATGGTGCAGTCGATCCAGCGGGCCGTTGCCCGGTTCGTATGGAAGTGAACCTCGTCGTTGAAAAGCTGGTCGACGACGGCGATTTGCGGGAATTCCTGCCGGATCTGCGGCAGCAGTTGATACATCAGGTCGCATCCAGCGAAATAAATGAGGGAAACACGATGTCTGCGCAGGAGGTAATAGATGAAGTCAGCGCGCAATTCTTCGCGATTCCACAGAATTTGAGGAAGGTCAAAGACGTGCGGTGTCACGCGCCGCAGCACGTCCAGTCGGTCGGGTGATGCCGAACTGAGTTCCAGTGTGGTGACCACGATGACTTTTGTCCCTTGCTCCCGCCAGCGCTTCGCCAGTGCGAGGAAGATCTTTTCGGCGCCGCCTTCGGTAAAGAAGGGCAGGGCCATGAGGACGGCGGGCTGAGTCGAGGGATCCTCGAGGCTGGTCCAGGAAACGCGCGGAACCTCGGGCAGGGGGCGGGCAGGAGGGCGTTCCAGGGCGGCCAGAGAGCGGTTTTCCTCAGCGAGCCTGCGAGCCCAGTCGCTGTAAGAGGCGGTGCGGTGGCGGGAGAGGCTGGAAGACTGGACGCGGTAGCGCATCATGCATGCCCGCATCGCAGCGCCCCGGAAGCCGGCGCCAACCGTGCGGATCCAGAAATCCCAGTCTTCAGGGAGGTGAGCCGAGCCCTTGCCCCAGTCGCGATATCCGCCAGCCGTCTCCCAGATGGTGCGTCGGAAGAGCGCTACGGTCGTGACCTGATTCTCCTGGAAAATGGCGGGCCAGCGCGGGTCGTCCACTCTCCACTCGGCAGAGTCTTCCCCGAACGATTGGAGCGAGGGATAGACGAAGTCGTAATCGCCCAGTTCGGCGAGGAAGATGGCTGTTTCCAGGTAAGTGGGATCAAGCAGGTCGTCGGCGTCGAGGCAGCAGACGTAGCGCCCTTCTGCCCGTGCGATGCCGTAGTTCCGGTTATCTCCGGCAAGGTGAGGCTCGTCCCTGTAGAAGAAGCGGACGCGCGGCAGGTTCGCCCGCTCCAGGCGGCGGACGAGGGAAACACTGGCAGGGTCGGTGGAACCACCCTCGACGACGAGAATCTCAAGGTTGGAGAAGGTCTGCCTCAGGACAGAATGCAGGGCCTCCTCCAGGTACCGGCCGTAGTTAAAACAGGGGATGACGACCGAGATGAGAGGCTCGCAGGGCGGGCCGCCAGACTGGCGGATTTCAGCGGAAAATGCAGGGCCTTCTGCGGCGCGCGCGGACGCAGCGGCGAAGATCCTGCCCTCTGTCTGCCCGAACAGCGCATAGTGAAGCAGGGGATTGATTCCGCGCGCGGCCACGTCGGCATGACGCTTCAGGTAAAAGGCCGTACTGAACCGGGGAGATGGGTCGGTGTTCTCCCAGGCGCCGGCCAGAGCGTAATGAACGTCTGGATGGATTCGGGCTTCAGCGACGTCTGGCCTTGCCGTGGCGTAGGACGAAGGATCGAACAGCGAGTCCCAAAGGGCACGGGCGCGGCGGGACCGGAGGCGACGGACGTACAAAACGAGATTCCGTGCGCCGCGCCAGCCTGCGCGGGGGTGGAGAATCTGCGGGAGAGCCCAGAGAATCGTCCGGATCGAGGAGGCAGGATGGACGGGGGCGCCGGCGGCGGCTTCAGGCGCGGGCGGAGACGAGGGCTCTTCGGAAGCGTCGGGGGACGGCGGTTCTGCTTCGGTGGGGGCGGGTTCTCCGGCTGGCTGACCGGGTTCGGGAGAAGGCGATTCCGTCTCGGCAGCGGCTGCAGAAGCCGCCATGCTTCGGCGGTTCGCCTCCTGGCGCAGCTGGCGCAGGGCCTGGGACCAGAAGGCTTCCTGGCGGCTGGCGAATTCGATGTTTTCAGCAAAAAATCTGGCTTGCAGGTGAAGAACTTCAGCCAGATATTTCTGATATAAACCAAAATGTCTTGCGTGAATGAGAGACGATATCCTGGAATAGCGATGGGGTTTTCTGGTCTCCGAATACATCGAACCAGGCCGGATGCGGTAATCGAACAGCGGCTCCGGCAGCAGCTCCGCTTCCCATCCTTTTTCCAGAATGGAGATCCAGAAGTCCCAGTCCTGCAGGGCCGGCAATGTTTCGCAGTAGCCGCCGGCATCGGCCCAGGCCTCGCGCCGGAAGACGCTGGAAACGACAGCCTCATTGCGGGCGAGCATGCGGGGTAGCCGGGGGCGCGGATAGCGATAGGCGCCTCGGGCTTCATCGAAGAGCTCGTAGAAGCAACTGACGAATCCGGCGCGCGGATTGGCTTCCAGCGCCCGGACGGCCTTCTCCAGATAGGCAGGGCGGAGGCGGTCGTCGGCGTCGAGGCAGCAGATGTAGGGGGCGTGCGTGTTCTGGATGCCGAGGTTGCGGGCGGCTGGCAAACCGCGGTTTTCCGTCCTCAGAACGCGCCAGCCGGCCTTGGCCAGATCGTCCAAGCGGGCGATCGTGTAGGGATCGGTGGAGCCATCGTCAACGATGACGGTCTCGATCTCCTCAAGAGTCTGGTTGCGGACGCTTGAGAGGGATTCGTAGAGGTATTGGCCCAGGTTGTAGCAGGTGATGACGACAGCGGCGCGGGGCTCGGAGGACTCGGGTCTGGCGGGCAGCGGACGAAACCAGATGAGGCGATGCTCGGGGGGAGCATCCGCAGGGATCGCTGTGTCCTGCAGATGGAAGCCAAGGGCAGGGAAGCGGCGGAAGGTCCAGGGTCCGATCGGGGGCAGGTCGTCGCCGAGCAGGGCGCGGATCGTGTGGAGAGCCGAAAGGCGGAACCATGTTGCCCAAACGTCGCCGCCGCCGATCCGCGCCTCCATCGCCCGCCAACTGGAGAAGCGGTACACCGCATCGTCGTTTCTGCGGGCATATGGGAAGCTGCCATCGGGAAGCTGCATGTTCCAGATGGCCCAGAAAGCCCGGGTAAGAGCCCGGCGGATCTCCGGGCGAAGCTCGCCGGTGGCGCGCACAGCGTTGCACAGCAGGTCGATGACATCCATGTCCTCGCACGCGCCGCCGCCAGGGGACGGCGCAAAAAGCCCGTCTTCGTTCTGAAGTTCGAGGCAGGCGTCCACGATCTTCGACCAGGAGCGGACGGGGCGCCGGGCATAGCGGTAAAAGGGGACGAAGTGGTAGGCGCCTGCGGCGGCGTTCAGCAGCGAGGCGCCGCGTTGCGTGCCCCACAGTCCTGTGCGCGAGTCCTGGTGTTCATCGAGCCAGTCGAGGACGTCGTGGTAGCGGTCTGCGGCGGAGGAGTTGCCTTCCCATTGGAGTGAAAAAAGGCATGCGGAAAGCAGGTGCATGATGCGGTTGCTTTCCCGCCACGGATTTTTCCAGTCGAGCTTTTCCAGCCATTCTTTCACTGCGGATTCCGTCGAATAGTCACCGAGGAATCGGAGCGGGTATTTTGGCTTTTGACCCAGGGCGTCCAGGGCATGAAGAGCGAAATAAGTAGTCATGCCGTGAAGGTATTCCTCGTCATGGAGGCCCTGATCCTGGGGAACGGAGGCGGCCAGGGGTTCAAAGAAAAGCCCGGTTGCGGCGTCCTGCGCGGAGAGAAGGGACTCAACGATGGCGCCTCTGGCAGGAAGCTCGACGCCAAGGCCTTCAGCGAGAAGGACGCCAATCGAAGTCGACGTGACCGTTTCCAGCCCGGCGGGGGCGAAGAGGAAACCTGAGGGCGTGGCAACGGTCCCGACCCAGCGTCCAGTGCGGGCGTTCAGCTCCGATTCAGACCAAGTGATGGAGGGCTCGGCGGACGGCTTCGCCAGAACAGAGCCCGTGTAGAGAAACACGGGCGGATCGTCCTGATCATCGATGCGGGAATCGAGCTCCTGGAACGAAGTGGCGAGGAGGCTGCGGATCTCCTGTTCAGAATACTCGACGTCATGCCAAGGGTTGCCTGAGTGGCGTCCGTCTTTTCTGAGCGGAGTCGAGAGCACGAGCACTCCGCCAGGGCGCAAGACGCGGCAGCACTCGGACAGAAAAGCGGCGGCGGCGCGGGCGGGAACGTGCTCGATCGCTTCGAGACAGGTGACGGCGTCGAAAGCAGCGTCAGGGAATGGCAGCTGCTCCATGGCGGCTGCTGCCGCGCGGCTGATGAATCCGAGGCGGCGGCCCTCGGTCAGGGCCTCGATGGAGACGTCGATCCCGGTCAGCGACCGCGGCTGGCCGAGGTCGGCCCAGCCCCAGCCGGTGCCGCAGGCGACGTCGAGCACATCCTTTCCTGATACAAAACGGCTGGCAAATTGGTAGCGTTCGTGCAGGCGATGTTCGTATACCGTGCCCTGGAAACCAGGATCGTCCGGGTGTGCGCGTTCCGCCAAGTTCAGTGAGACCTTCCTGCAGAAATTGAGTCCAGAAGCTTTATTTTCCAACAGGCCGCGCGTAGATGGACGGAGGCTCATGTCATCAGTGCGGCAGGCGGAGGAAGACACGGGCATCCCGGTGTCGGCAGGGTCTGTGTGCAGAAGCAGCGTAGGCCACGGGGCCGCTCGGCGAGGGCGGACGGCGACAACGGCGGGATCCGAAGCGGGCGCTAGAATTCAGTGTGCTTCGGCTTCTGGGAAGAAGTCTTAGTGTTGAGCGGCGAGCGTGATGGGGTGATCCGGCCATGACCGGGCGCGGCGGGATGGCGGCTGCGGTTATCTTCTGTCAGCCTGCTAAAGTCGAGACCAGCTGCCGCCGATGCAAAGAAGGGAGGAGAAGCATGCGGCTCATCATTGTGTCCGTTGCAATGTCCTGTGTGCTGGCGGCGCCGGCGGCGCAGCAATCCCGGATGGGCGATGATCCCTGGCGCTTCGTGCATCCTCAAGCCAGGTGGATTCTGGGCGTGGACTGGGCGCGCGCCCGCAACTCAGCGGCGGCGCAGATTCTGAAAAGACAGTTCGCGCGCGCAGAGAGCCAGGTGAAGACTACCGGCTTCGGACTGAGCGCGGTGGTTTCACTTGACCGGATCATTGCATCCGGCATCAGCATGGACACTGCTGGCGGAGAAGCGCCGCAAGGGCTGTTGGTGGCCATCGAAGGAAAACTGGACCGGGGATTGCTCAAGAAGGAGCTTCCGCCTGGTACAGCAGTCGAGAAGTTCCTGGGAGCGGATCTCTATGTGCCTCCAAAGGCCAATCCCAAGGAGCCGCTCCTGGCGGTTGTCGGCGATAGCCTGATGTTGATGGGGGACCGGCCTGCGCTCAGGCTGGTGCTCTCCGGCAAAAGCGGGGCGCGCGATGCGGAACTGTTCGGGCGTGCGGCGCGGCTGGCCGCTAACGCCGACATCTGGCTGGTTGCGAGCACGCCTCCTGGCTCGCCGGAGAAAGCGCAGCAGGATCCGCTTTCGAATCTCAGGCAGGTGGAATTGGGAGTGAGCCTGCAGGAAGGATTGCGGCTGACGGCCGTGCTGTCTGCCGACAGCGCTGAGTCCGCACAGAACCTCGCGGGGCTGATGCAGTTTGCGGGCGCGTTTGGAGGCAATGGCGCCGCCTCGGATTGGCTGAGGCGGTTGCGGGTGGACCTCAAAGGGCAAGAACTGGCCATGACGCTGGACATTCCCGCCAGGGAGCTGGAAGAGGGAATCGAAGCCGGCAAAGGGATGCTGATGCAGGCCGGACGCCAGGCTTTGGATTCCTGGCTCGGCGCGGAAGCAGGATCTGCACTGGCGGGTGTCAGGCCGGCAGCACGGGGGACGGGAGTGGTGGGCGACGCCGGAGCCGTGGTGACCTTGCCGGCAGCAGTCCCTGAGTCGAAAGTGCGCACGATCCGGATCACGGGGGCCGAGGACGGTCCTAGGGAAATTCAATACACGGTGCCAGGACGTCGGTCCGCCCAGTGATGGGACGACTGAGGTGAACCGGGCGCACACCTTCCGCTCGCGGTGAAGATCACCTGGGGTGGGTGGGCCCTGCGCTACCATCCCCAATGCATTCAATCGGCCAGAGCTGCCTGCTGCCCGGCGGAGAATACACCGAGAGCACTCGGTTGCTCGGTGATGCCCAGCGGCACTCGGTGTGACCGCGCAACAAATTGGCGCCTCCCGTGCCGGGACGCGAGCCAGATCATCCTGCCACCCGTGTTGTGAATGCTCAAGACGGTCGCAAGTGGATTCCGGCTTCGTTGTCATGCGCGGTGACCGCTCGGGAGCGAGACTCATGTCGATCGGATCGCACAGGCTTCTTGACGGTCGCTTGTTTTGTCCGCGACGTTCTCGCCCCGTGGGATTACGGTGGGAGCAGCTCATCTGCTGGAACTATCGGGTTGGCAGAGGCATATAATGGACAAGGAGGTCTGATTCATGCTGAAACTGCTGCGGCTGTTTGTTCCCGTCATTTTCGCCGGAATGGTGGTGCTGCCCGCAATGGGCGCGGGAGATCCCGAAAAAGGCAAGGATCTGTACATGAAGCGCTGCAAGAGCTGCCACGCCGAAGACGGCGCCGGCACGCCCGCCATGCAGAAGAAGTTCGGCGAGAAGCTCCTGCCGCTCGGCGGCAAGGAAGTCCAGGCGATGAAAGACGCCGAGATCACGAGGAAATTCAACGAAGCGGCCAACCATAAGGCTCTGCTCAAGACGCTCCAGCCCGGCGATCTTGAGAACCTCATCGCGTTCATCCGCACCCTCAAGAAGTAGCTGCTCAGCACTGAAAAAAACGGACAGGCCCGCCCGCGGCGAAGAGCCCGGGCGGGCCTTCTGTCCGACCAGCTGCGCCGCCCTGGTCAGGTGTGCGTTTTCCGGCCCGCTCTGGAGAGCGAGGCGCGGGGAGCGGGCCTGCGGCTCGTGGCACACTGGAAGAACACCCGATGAGCCAGTCCACACGCTCACTCAGGCTGCTGTGCGTCGGAGGCGCCCGGCCGAACTTCATGAAACTGGCGCCACTGTGGCGCGCATTGAGTGCTGACAGCCGGTTCCATCCGCTCCTTGTGCACACGGGTCAGCACTATGACCAGCAGATGTCAGGCGCCTTTTTCAGGGATCTGGAGCTTCCCGATCCGGACTATTATCTGGGCGTCGGATCCGGCTCGCATGCGCAGCAGACGGCGGAGATCCTGCGGTGCTTCGAACCGGTGGTTCTCGAGTCGAGTCCCGACGCCGTAGTGGTGGTCGGCGACGTCAATTCGACGCTGGGCTGTTCGCTGGTGGCCGCCAAGCTGTGCGTACCGGTGATTCACGTTGAGGCCGGCCTCCGCAGCTTCGACCGCACAATGCCGGAAGAGATTAACAGGGTTCTGACGGATGCCATCTCGGAGCTGCTGCTGGTCAGCGAACCGAGCGGGCTCGAAAACCTCGCGCGCGAAGGAGTGGATGCCGCCAAGGTGCGTCTGGTGGGCAATTTGATGATTGACTCGCTCCGGATCCACTTCGATCAGGCTCGCCAGTGCCGGATGGCGGAGCGGCTGGGACTGGCGCCGCATTCCTATGGCGTGGTGACCCTGCACCGTCCGGCCAATGTCGACGATCCAGCGGCGCTCGCGGGCATTCTCAGCGCTCTGGAAGTCGTCGCATCCGAACTGCCGCTCGTGTTTCCCGTCCATCCCAGAACGCGGACCAGGCTGGGAAGCTCCGCCGGCACTGACAGCGGCAGGATTCGTTTGCTGGAGCCTCTGTCGTACCTCGAATTCCTCAGCCTGATGGGGGAGGCTGCCGCCGTATTCACCGATTCGGGCGGCATCCAGGAGGAAACGACGGTCCTCGGCATCCCCTGTTTCACGCTGCGAGACAACACGGAGCGGCCCATCACTCTCGCTCAGGGCACCAACGTGCTCGCCGGCACCACGAGGGAATCGATTATTTCTGCCTGGACGAGGCACGGACTCCGCCGTCCGGGGGCGCGTACGCCCGATCTGTGGGACGGTCAGGCGGCCGCGCGGTGCGTCGCGGCCATCGGGGAGCGTTTTCTGCAAAGAAGCTGAACGCGCCTGCACAGGGCCCACGCTGAGGAGCGGTCCCGCGCGGCCTGAGGCTCAACGCCCTGCGCCGGTGATCTGGACAAGCGGCGGGCGGGTCTGGGCTTCCAGAGAGCGGCGCGGATCCGGCAGCGTCTGCGGGCCGCGCCAGAAATCGAAGTACGACGTGTAGTGTACGCAGCTGATCGTGCAGTGGGGGGCGCAATCCTTTTCGGTGATGTACTCGCGCCGGAAATCGTCCAGCGTGTATTCAGCCAGCGGCTTGGCTGGATAGCCGCGCTGCTGCGAGCAGTAGTGAACGAGCCCGTCCTCGCAGATGTACAGATAACGCGCGCCGGCGCGGCAACGCCACCGGTTCGGCAGACCTTTGGCGATGTTTTCCTGGAAAAAGCTCAGCTGCGAGTAGTTCCGCTTCTCCAGCGCCTTCACCTGGATGTAAATGTCACGCTCGCGGTCGCTGAGGGGCTTCAGCTGCCCCGTATGGTCGTGGATGATGCCGATCGTGGAGCTGAACCCGAGCTCGATGGCCCGCTTCGCGATCACCAAAGCGTCTTCTGGATGCCGCACGCCGCCGCCGACAACGGAGTTGATATTGACGTGGAACAGGGCGTGCTTCGCCAGAAGCTGAAGCTTCTTGTCCAGCACTTTGAGGCTCTTCTTCGACACATCATCCGGCATGACGTTGTCAATGGAGATCTGCATGTGATCCAGCCCGGCGCGGTTCAGGCGCTCGATGCGTTCGCTCGTCAGCAGATACCCATTCGTGATCAGTCCGGAGATGGCGCCATTGCGGCGGATGCGGGTGATGATCTGGTCGAGGTCCGGGTGCAGCAGCGGCTCGCCGCCGCTGATCGTGATGATGGAGGTGCCGAGGCGCCCGAGCGTGTCGATGCGCTCGAACATCACCTCCGTATCGACCGGGCGGGAGACGTCGTCATACTCGTTGCAGTAGGCGCAAGACAGGTTGCAGCGGCGAATCGGGACGATGTGGGCCATGACGGGGTGCTCGACATGGATCGCACCCCAGGCGATCATCTTCAGTTCGCGCAGTCTACGCTTGAGTGCTGCCCAGTCTCGGCGGGCGCGGAAACCGTGATCCGGCATGAACTACCTGCTATTATCTCCGACGCCCGCACCCCTGCGGAAGATTCAGGGTTCAACGGGGAACGTGGGGGCCCGAACGGCGAAAAAAAGGCGTTGAATGGAGCGTCACTGTTTCTTCGCCGGAGGCTTGGGCGGCTCGGGCGCAGGCTCGTCGACCCCCTCATAGGTGATGATGGTCTCTGCCTTGAACTGCTTGTAGTCGCGATAGGTGATCACCAGCTTGATCGGAATGGCGCCCGACTCGAAGTTGAGCACGTCGTTGGAGACTGTGTACGTGGGAAACCAGTATTTCCCGTCGATCTGTTCGCGCCAGGTTTCGAATTTGGGGAACCGCTGCCCGGCGACGCGCTTGCCCGTGCCGACGCCGCGCCCGTACGTCTTGACGATCTGCAGATCCCGGTCGTCCACCCACACGATGCCCGCAAAGTATCGCTGTCCTTCAACCATCGTCTTCGGCTTCACCGCGAAGACATAGCAGCCGATCTCGTCGATCGTCTCGCGGCCCAGGTACCGCACGCGGTAGTTCGGCAGATCTTTCAGCGTGAAGACGAACGGCTGCACGTTCCGCATGTCCTGCTCGTCCTCCGGCGTGAAGATGATGTTGCGCAGCGTGTTCATGGGCGCGTACGTCACGCGCTCGATCCGCTTGCCGCTCTTGTCGAACAGGACGTCGGCCTCCATCTCAAGCTTGCCCACAGGCCGGCGGTCCGGGCTGAGTTCGTCGAACCGGTAGCGCTGGCGCCAGGTGTAGTTTTCCCGTGCGCGCGCAAACTCCGTTTCCTTCTCGGCCATCTTCTGGATGATGCGCTCGATCTCGTCCGGGCTGGGATCCGGCGCCGTTTGCGGCATCGCAGGAACCACAGCGGCAAGCGCGGCTGCCAACAGGAGCTTCATGGACGGTCCCTCACTGCTCGTAGATGCGTCCGGCGGCGGACGCGTTGCGCACCTCAGCCGAGCAGCTGCTTCGCAATCGTCAGCAGCTGCATGTTGGTCGTCCCCTCGTAGATCCGGCCGATCTTGGAGTCTCGGAACAGCTTCTCGACCGGGTAATCTCGCGTGAAACCGGCGCCGCCGAAGATCTCGATGGCGCGGGAAGCTGCCGTTTCGGCAATCTCTGAGGCCCAATACTTGGCCATGGCGGCTTCCTTGACGAAATCGAGCCCCGCCTCGCGCCGGCGGGCGGCATTGTAGACCAGCAGCCGGGCGGTTTCCAGATCCGTGGCCATCCGGGCCAGATCCATCCGCACGGCCTGAAACTCGGCGATCGGGCGGCCGAACTGCTTCCGCTGCTTCGCGTATTCGATGGCGTGCTCGAGCGCCGCCGCCGCCAGCCCGGTCATCTGCGCTGCAATGCCGATGCGGCCCACGTTGAGGGTCTCGATGGCGATCCTGTAGCCCTGACCGGGCTGCCCGAGCACCGCACTGGCGGGCACCCGCACGTCATCGAGGATCAGCTCGCAGGTGGACGAAGCGCGGATGCCGAGCTTGTCTTCCTTGCGGCCGATCTGCAGCCCTGCCGCCTCGCGCCCGATGAGGAAGCACGTGATGCCGCGGTATCCTGCCTCAGGGTTGGAGTTAGCGAACACGAGAAACAGCCCCGCTTCCGCCGCGTTGGTGATCCACAGCTTCCGTCCCGTCAACCGGAAGCCGTCTCCATCGGGAACGGCGCGGGCGGCGAGGGCGAACGCGTCCGAGCCGGCGCCGGCTTCGCTGAGCGCGAACGCGCCCAGAGTGTCCGCAGCCAGCTGGGGCAGCCACCTGCGCTTCTGTTCCTCCGTGCCCCACTGCATGAGGGCGAAGTTCACCAGCGTGTTCTGGACATCCACGACAACCGCCACTGCAGGGTCGGCTTTGGCGATCTCTTCAATGGCGAGCAGCGCCTGCGTGAAGGTGCCCCCCTGCCCGCCGTATTCTTCCGGGATTTCAATGCCCATCAGGCCCATCTCGAAAAGCTGACGCAAGAGGTCGGCGTCGAGCTTGCCGGCTTCATCCATGGCCTGCGCGCGCGGGGCGATCTCTTTCCGTGCAAATCCCGCGACGGCGGAGCGGAACAGGGCGTCCTCTTCGCTGGAAACGAGCAGGGGCGTGTGCGCGCCGCTGATGGTCGGCTCGCGATTCGGCATGCCATCATTAAACCATGCCGTCATCGTTCCTCCCCGACTGGAAGTCGATTGCGGAAGCCCAGAATGTGGAGCTGCCGGAAACGTCGCTGCGGCGGCTGGAAGCGCTGTCGCGCACGATGCTCGGATTGCGCGGGATGCTTGACTGGGGCGAAGAACCGGCGGAGGTGTTCCGCGTGGATCTCCCGCAATCGGAGCCGCGGCCATGACGCTGATGGAGGCCGCCGCAGCGCTGCGGCAGCGACAGGTGAGCTCCGTCGAGCTGACGCTGGAATGCCTGGCGCGGATCGAAAAATGGAATCCGGAACTGAACGCCTTCCTGACGGTCACCGCCGACGTGGCGCTGGAGCAGGCCCGCAGGGCGGACGCCGAGAGGGCCTCCGGCCTCGACCGCGGTCCGCTGCACGGAATTCCCATTGCGCACAAGGACCTGTTCTGCACGCGCGGCATCCGCACGACGGGAGGTTCGAAAACGTTCGCCGGGTACGTGCCCGAGTTCGACGCCACTGTCGTCGAGCGGCTGGCCAATGCGGGCGCGGTGATGCTCGGAAAGACGAATCTCCACGAGCACGCCTACGGAATCACGTCGGAGAACCCCCACTACGGCGCGGTGCGCAATCCGTGGGACCCGGAGCGCAGCCCGGGCGGCTCGTCCGGCGGCAGCGGCGTAGCGGTGGCCACGGGGATGGCCCTCGCTGCCACGGGCACGGACACCGGAGGCAGCATCCGCGTGCCGGCGTCGTGGTGCGGCATCACCGGGCTCAAGCCTACCTTCGGGCGCGTGTCGAAACACGGTGTCCTGCCGCTGGGCTACACGCTCGACCATCCGGGACCGATGGCGCTCACTGTGCGGGACACGGCGCTGCTCTTTGAAGCGATGGCGGGGTTCGACCCGAAGGACCCCAGCTCCGTGGACCGTCCCGTGCCCCGCTGCCTGCCCGAGAACGGCGAGCTGTCGCTGCGCGGCGTCAGGATTGGACTGCCGCGCAATTTCTTTTTCGACCGAATCGACAAAGAAGTCGACGGCGCGGTGTACTTCATGGCCTACACCGCGGAGGATCTGGGCGCCGAGCTGCAGCGCGTGCAGGTTCCCGACGGCGAGCAGCTGAATACGCTGGCGCACATCACGCTGCTGTCCGAGGCGGCGGCCGTCCACGAGCCGTACTTGCGCAAGCGCCGCAAGAGCTATGGCGACGACGTGCGCACGCTGCTCGACATGGGCCGCGTGATCCCGGCTGTCGATTACCTGCAGGCGCAGCGGTTGCGGAAGCGAATTCTTGGCGTGTATCTCGACATCCTCAGGCGCGTGGACGCGCTGCTGGTGCCCGCCACGCCAATGACGGCGCCGCGGATCGGACAGAAGCAGGTGGAGATTCGCGGCGAGATGGAAGACACGCGAATCGCCGCCACGCGTCTGCTCCGCGGCTTTAATCTTCTGGGGTTGCCGGTTCTGTCGATGCCGGCTGGATACTCTTCGGATGGACTGCCGATCGGAATGCAGCTGGTCGGACGGCCCTGGGACGAACCTCTGCTGCTGCGCATCGGGGCGGCGCTGGAAGACCGCACACGGCTCCGCCGCCGGCCGCCGCGCTTCAGCTGAAAGAAGTTGCGTTCCTGCACCCGGGCGCGTCCCGGGCTCATCCAACCAGTCATGAAGTGGTCTGCTCTGGGCAGCCTGTTTCTCGCCATGAACCTGAACGCAAGCGCAGCGCAATTTCCCGAGCCTCCCATCGATGAGAAGCCCGCGCCGGGGCTGAAGAAGGCCGTGCTGGCCGGGGGCTGCTTCTGGTGCACCGAGGCCGTGTTCGAGCTGATCGAAGGCGTCAAGGACGTCGTCTCCGGATACTCCGGCGGCTCGAAGGAGACCGCCAATTACCGCCGCGTCTCCATGGGCGACACCGGCCACGCTGAAGCCATCGAAATCACATACGACTCTTCCGTGGTGACCTTCGGCCAGCTCCTGCGCGTGTTTTTTGAAGTGGCCCACGACCCCACGCAGCTCAACCGGCAAGGGCCCGATATCGGGCCGCAGTACCGGTCTGCGATCTTCTACCTGAACGACGAGCAGAAGCGGATCGCCGAGGCGTACATCCGGACGTTGAACGAGGCCAAAGTGTTCCGCTCAAAAATCGTCACCGAGCTGGCGCCGTTCAAGGCGTTTTATCCCGCCGAGGACTACCATCAGGATTACGCTGCGAACAATCCCGGCAACCCGTATATCTACTTCAATGCCGTTCCAAAGGTCGAAAAACTGAAAAAAGCCTGCCCCCGGCTGGTGCGCGGCGGCAAGAAATCATGATCGGGTTCTTCGGGAAAAAGCGGATGAAAATCGCGGAATTCGATGACACGGGCCGTTTCCTCGGTTACGCCGAGGTCGAGCCCGTGAGGAAGAAGGACGAGGACTGGCGGAAGGAACTGGCCCCCGGCGTCTGCTTCGTGACGCGCAACAAAGGGACGGAACCACCCTTCACGGGGGCGTACTGGGACAACCACGCGGACGGGATCTACCGTTGCGCCTGCTGCGGCACGGCTCTGTTCGACTCGACGGCAAAGTTCGATTCGGGCACCGGCTGGCCGAGTTTCTTCCAGCCGCTGGATCCCGTCAACCTCCGCACCGAGAAAGATTTCTCTTACGGCATGGTCCGCGTGGAAGTGCTCTGCGCCCGCTGCGACGCCCATCTGGGACACGTCTTCCCCGACGGACCGCCGCCGACCGGGCTCCGCTACTGCATGAACTCGGCGGCCCTCCGCTTCGTCCCTCGTCCTTCGTCAGCCTGAAGCCGCACGCGGCGCGCAGATCCGGTATAGTGTGCGGCGGAGGGAATCCGGATGAACCGCCGCACCTTCCTGGCCGCCGGCAGCGCGTCCCTGGCCGCCCAGGCAGCCCCGGAATATGACCCCGTCATGCAGGCGGGCGTGTACGTCTGGACGCAACACTACTCGCGGCAGGGCAGGCGCGCGCAGGATCATATCCCGGATATCTGCGCGGCATTCGCGCGCGCCGGCTACCGCGACGTGGAGCTGATGAGCCAGTTTTTCGAACCCGGCCGGGACCAGATCACGTTCCGCGCCCTGGAATCTGCGGGTCTGAAATGCTCCACCGTCTACAATGGCGGCCCCATGCACACGCGCGATTCGGCCCGGCAGACGATCGCGGCGACGGTCGAGCTGGCGCAGAGGATCCAGCGGCACAGGCCGCTCGATGCGGTTGTTTTCAACCCGAATCCCGTCGGCCGCTCCAAGACGGATGAAGAGCTGAAAGTGCAGGCCGAGGCGCTGGAGACTCTGGGCTGGGCGCTGTGGAATTCCGGTGTGCGGCTCATGCTTCACCAGCATGCGCCGGAGTTGGCTGAGAACGGGCGCGAATGGCGTTTCATGCTGGCCAACACGGACCGCCGTTACATGAGGGTGTGCCTGGACACACACTGGGTCTACCGGGCCGGGCTCGATGTCATGACCATCCTGAAAGAGTGCGGGACGAGGCTCTACGGCCTGCACGTGCGCAACTCGAAAGGCGGCGTGTGGACGGAAGAGTTTGGCGACGGCGACATCGATTACCGGGCGGTGGCCCGGCATCTGCGCTCGACGGGCTTCACCGGGTATCTCTCGGTGGAACTGGCTTACGACAAGGAAACGCAGATCACCCGGCCGCTGGAAGAGAGCCTGCGCCGCAGCCGCGAATATGCCGGGAGAATCTTCGGCATCGCCTCCCAGTAAACTGGAGGCATGCGAAAGCTGACCAGCATTGTTTTGCTCTCCATGGCGCTGGCGGCGACCCTGCTGGCGCAGAAGAGCGGAATTTACAAGGAAGATCTCGACCCGAGTTGCAAGCCCTGCGAGGACTTCTGGCGCTATGCAGCGGGGGGATGGCTGGACCGCAACCCGATTCCGGCGCGGCAGGCCCGGTGGGGCACGATGTCGGTGATGACCGAGCGCAACCGCGAGCGCCTCAAGACCATCCTGGAAGAGGCCGCGGCCGCAGGGCCGGGCGCGCCTGCCCACGTGAAGCAGATCGGCGATCTGTATGCCGCCTGCATGGACACCGCCGCGCTCGACGCGCGCGGACTCGAGCCCGTCCGGCCCGTGCTGGACAGGATCAGCGCGGTATCGGATCTGAACGGACTGCGCGCGCTTCTGGTGGAATTCCAGATGAACGGCCTTTCGCCGGGGATGCTCGTCGCGCTGCCGGACCTCAAAAACAGCAAACAAATGATCGCCAACATCGGAACTGGCGGCATTTCCCTTCCGGATCGCGACTACTATTTCCGTGACGATCCCCGCTCGCAGAAGATCCGGGAAGAGTTCGTGAAACACGTCGAGCAGATGTTCGTCCTGCTCGGCGAACCTCAGGACAAAGCTGCTGCGGCGGCGCAGAAGGTCATGGCGTTTGAAAAAGAACTCGCCGGCGCCATGCTGACCAACGTGCAGCGCCGCGACCCCTACGCGCGCTATCACAAGATGGACCTGGCGGGCGTGAACGCGCTGACCCCGGACTTTGACTGGAAAGCGGTGTACCGCCTGTTCAGCCTTCCTGAATCGACGCCGGTCAACGTAAGCGAGCCCGAGTTCCTCAGGAAGCTGAACGCGCAGCTGACCTCCGTGCCTCTGGAAGACTGGAAAACATGGCTCCGCTGGCGCGCGGTGAAGACGGCCGCCGGCATGCTCTCGAAGCCCTTCCGCGATGAGGATTTCCGGTTCTCGAGCACCGTTCTCACGGGCGTCCGAGAGCCGCTGCCGCGGTGGCAGGAGTGCGCCAACACGGTGGACCGCACTCTTGGCGATGCGCTGGGCCGCGAATTCGTGGCGCGGTATTTTCCGCCCGAAGCAACGAAGCGCATGACGGAACTCGTGGAAAATCTCCGGGCCACGCTCAGGGAAGAGTTGGAAAAAGCCGGCTGGCTGACGCCTGAGACCAAGAAAAACGCGGTGGCCAAACTCAACGCCTTTTATGCCAAAATCGGCTACCCGGACCGCTGGCGGGACTATTCGCAGGTCTCCATCCGCCGGGACCGCTTCTTCGAAAGCGTGCGCTCGGCAATGGAATCCAACCGGAAATATCAGATCTCCAAGATCGGCAAGCCTATCGACCGCAACGACTGGGGCATGACGCCCCCCACCGTCAACGCCTACTACAACCCGACGATGAACGAGATCGCGTTCCCGGCTGGCATCCTGCAGCCCCCGCTGTTCGACCTTGAGGCCGACGATGCCGTGAATTACGGGGCCATCGGGGCCGTGATCGGGCACGAGATGGGCCATGGCTTCGACGATCAGGGCTCGAAATATGATGCCGATGGAAACCTGCGCGAGTGGTGGACTCCCGAGGACCGCAGGAAATTCGAGGAGCGCACGGCCTGCGTGATTGATCAATACAACAATCTGGACGTGGGGGAAGGCCTGCGCCACAACGGCAAGCTCGTGGTCGGCGAAGCGCTGGGCGACCTGGGCGGACTCACGCTGGCCTACCGGGCTTACAAGCGCTCACTCAAGGGCAAGGAGGGGCCGGTGCTGGATGGCTTCACCGCCGATCAGCGTTTCTTCCTCGCGTTCGCCCGGACATGGGCGATGGTTGATCGTCCCGAAGCGGCGCGCCTGCGGCTGAACACGGATCCGCATCCGCTGCCGCGTTTCCGGGCGATCGGCACGTTGCAGAACATGCCCGAATTCCACAAGGCATTCGGGTGCAAACCGGGCGATCCCATGGTTCGCCCTCCGGAGAAACAATGCAAGCTCTGGTAATCCTCGTCATGCTCTGCCTCGCGGCGGCGGGGCAGACCTTCACGGTCACCCTGCCCCCCGCCCGGGCGGACAGGCCGCTCGACGGCCGTCTGCTTCTGCTGCTGTCGACCGACCCGTCGGCCGAGCCGCGCTTCCAGATCACCGACGGGCCAAGAACGCAGATCGTCTTCGGAATGGACGTTGAAGGCTGGCGCCCCGGAACCACGCTGACATTCCGTCCGGACACGCCGGGCTACCCATATGAGCGCCTCGGCGATCTGCGGCCGGGCAATTACCATGTTCAGGCAGTTCTCGACATCTACGACACATACAGGCTGAAAGACGGCCGCGTGCTCAAGCTGCCGGTGGATCGGGGCGAAGGGCGGCAGTGGAACCGTGCGCCTGGCAACCTGTACTCAAAACCGCGCCAGGTGGCCGTGTCCCGCACGGCGAAAGTGGCCGTGACGCTCGACGAGGCGATGCCACCGATCGAGCCGCCGAAGGACACGAAGTACATCCGCCACATCCGCATCCAGAGCCGCCTGCTCAGTGAATTCTGGGGCCGTCCTGTCTATCTCGGCGCCCACGTGCTCCTGCCGCATGGATTCGACGAGCACCCGGAGGCGCGCTACCCGCTGATGATTTTTCACGGGCATTTTCCCCACGATTTCGACGGCTTCCGGACGGAGCCCCCGGATCCGGACCTGAAGCCCGATTACAGCGAGCGCTTCCGGCTGCACGGTTACAACCGCATCCAGCAGCAGGAAGCGTACGATTTTTACAAAAAATGGATTTCTCCCGGTTTTCCGCGGTTCCTCGTCGTCGAAATCCAGCATGCCAACCCGTATTATGACGACTCCTATGCCGTGAATTCCGCCAACCTGGGCCCGTACGGAGACGCCATCATGCGGGAGCTGGTGCCGGAGATCGAACGCCGGTTCCGCGGCGTCGGCGAGGGATGGGCCCGCTTCACGTACGGCGGCTCGACCGGCGGCTGGGAAGCGCTGGCAGCCCAGATCTTTTATCCGGACGACTTCAATGGCACGTTCGCAGCCTGCCCGGATCCGATCGATTTCCGCGCCTACACGCTGGTCAACATCTACGAAGACCGGAACGCGTATTACGTCGAAGGCCCCCATCTGCGCGTTCCGCGTCCCGGCAAGAGAAACTGGCTGGGCGAAGTGTCCATCACTCTCGAGCAGATGAACCGGATGGAGCTGGCGCTGGGCACGAAATCGCGCAGCGGGCAGCAGTTCGACATCTGGGAAGCCGTCTATTCCCCCGTCGGCCCAGACGGCTACCCGGCGCGGATCTTCGACAAAATCACGGGCGTCATCGACAGAAAAGTGGCCGAATATTGGCGCGAGAATTACGATTTGCGCCACATCCTCGAACGCGATTGGGCCAGGCTGGGCCAAAAACTGCGCGGCAAGATCCACATCTACGTGGGCGACATGGACAACTACTACCTGAACAATGCCGTGTACCTGATGGAAGAGACGCTGAAGAAGCTGAAGGATCCCCCCGCCGACGCCACAGTCGCCTACGGGGACCGCTTCGAGCACTGCTGGAACGGCGACCCGAACCTGCCCAACGCAATCAGCCGTCTCCGCTACAACACCATGTACCTGCCGCGCATTCTGGAGCGGATCGAGAAGAACCACCCGCCAGGAGCGGACCTCAGGAGCTGGAGGTATTAGTCCTCTCGCCGCGTGATCCGCTCCAGGAGAATCTCCTGCCTCGCCTGAGCACAGCCGTGGCTGTAGCGGCTGCGCGCTGCTCGGCGCCTGACCTCTGGATCAGGGAAGCTTCTCCGTAAGAGTGACAGGTTCGCTCAGGCGGAACGTCAGGCGGGTTTCGCTGGGCAGCTCGGCCGGTTTGCCGCGCGTGGCCATGGCGCCGCCGGCCCCGGCTGCACCGCCGATTGCCGCGCCGATCGCCGCACCGCGGCCTCCGCCCGCAATGGCGCCAATGGCGGCGCCGATGCCTGCGGCGACTCCTGCCTTCGCGACATCGCCCTTCACGCCGCTCTCGGCTTCATGACGGAAAGGATCCGTGCGAATCTCCACTTTCTGGCCGTCCGATGTGCTGAGCTCATCCAACTGAAGAGTCAGAGCAGCTCGGCCCTTCACGCGGCCGGATCCCGTAGCCTCCACGACGCGGCCGCGGACGAGAGCGCCCCGTTCGGCGATGACCAGTCCCTCCACGATCAGTGGCGCATCAAGCGTCGCGAAAAACGCATCATGCGCGGAGTGACGCTCCGTGCTCAGCGCATCGCGCAGGCGCACAGGAATCAACGTGCCCGCAGGCACGGTCACCGTTCGCGGCTCGCGTTTGGGAGGAGCAGGCTTCTCGATCACAGCAGGTTTCGCGGGTTCGGCCGCTGGTTGCGGCTCGGACGCCTGAGGCGGAAACACGCGCACATCCTGAGCCACGGGCGCCGGAGCGGGCTGAACCGGCATGGATGCCTGCGCCATTTCCACTGGCCGGGGCTCCTGCCGCGCCGGTTCGGCCTGTGCGGCTTGACGGACAGGAGCACTGCGTTTGACCGCCGCGCGCGCGGGTTCAGCCGTCCGCCTGGGAGCCGGCGCAGGGGCCTTCGGCTCTTCGACGGCCCGGCCTACTTCCTGCGCTTCAGAAGCTGGAGGCAGAGCCTGATCGGGTGCGACAGCCCGCACCAGGGGCGCAGGCTCCGGCGCTGGGGCCGGGCGGTCCTTCAGGCCAAGGTAGACCACGGTTCCCACGGCGATGCCTCCGGCGAGGAACGCCAGACCAAGTTTGTGCCACATCTCCCTGATCCTCACCCGCTTTGGACGCACCCGCATACTCCCGTGTTTCGGCGAAAGCGGTCGCGGCCGGTAAAATGGAAGGGAATGGTTGAGTTTCCCGCAGAACTCCGCATCGGCTCCGTGCGGATCCAGCCGGCCACGGTGCTGGCGCCCATGGCGGGCGTCACCGACACTGTTTTCCGCCGCCTGATCCGCGCCCAGGGCGGCTGCGGCCTGCTGATGACGGAATTCACCAGCTCGCATGGCGTGGTGGCCACGCGGCGCCATCCGAACCGCAAGCGGCTCCAGAGCTTCCACTACCTCTATTTCGAGCCCGACGAGCACCCGATCACGGCCCAGTTGTTCGGTTCGGATCCCGAAGTGCTTGCCGAGGCGGCGCGCATCTGCGAGGATTCAGGCTTCGACGCCGTCGACATCAATTTTGGCTGCCCTGTCAAGAAAGTCGTCAAGTGCAACGGCGGCAGCGGGCTGCTGCGAAACCTGCCTCTGATCGAGACCATCCTGAAGACTGTCCGCGCGGCCATCCGCATTCCGCTCACCCTGAAGACCCGCGCCGGCTGGAACGATTGCGAGCTGGTCCACGTTCAGGTGGCGCGCATCGCCGAGGACTGCGGCGTCCAGGCTATCGCCCTGCACCCGCGCACGCGCGAACAGGGCTACAGCGGCAGGGCGGACTGGACCCGCATCGCCGAAGTGAAGGCCGCCGTAAAGATCCCCGTCATCGGCAACGGCGACATCGTGACTCCCCAGGACGCCGTGCGCATGGTTCGCGAGACCGGCTGCCACGCCGTGATGATCGGCCGCGCCGCCGCGTCCAACCCGTGGATCTTCCGCCAGATTTCGGAGTACCTCGCCTCGGGGACGTATTTCCAGCCCACGGAAGAAGACCGCTGGCGCATCATGCACACGTATTACTCGATGCTGATCGAGCATGAGTCGCTGGACTCTGTGGGCAAGATGAAACAGTTCGCCACCTACTTCACGCACGGCGTGCGCAACGGCTCGAAACTCCGCACAGCCATCTACCATGCCAGGGAAGCGCGTGAAATCCTCTCGCTCGTCGACCGCTTCTTCGAAGGCGAACTCAGCCGGAGCGCCGGGCACGGCGAGGCCGAGGCGCCCGCCGCCTGAAAAGCCGATGAAGAAGGTTCTGGCCGTCAGCGATGGCAGCTGCTTGGGCAATCCCGGACCCGGCGGCTGGGCGTACATCCTGCGCTACGGGGAGCGCTCGAAGGAACAGTCCGGCGGCGAGCCGCACACGACCAACAACCGCATGGAGCTCACCGCCGCGCTGCGCGCGCTCCAGGCTCTGAGGGAGCCATGCGAGGTCGAGTTCGTCACCGATTCTCAATACCTCAAGAACGGCGTCGAGAGCTGGATGCCGCGCTGGAAGCGCAACGGATGGAAGACCGCGGAGAAGAAGCCGGTCCTCAACCAGGACCTCTGGCAGGCGCTCGACGAGGAACTCAAACGGCACCGCGTGCGGTGGGCGTGGACCAAGGGCCATGCCACGCACGACGACAACAACCGCTGCGATGAACTGGCGCGCGCCGCGGCGGAGCAGCAGCGCATTGCGCGCGGATGACACGCGCATGAACGCTCCGCTACGATAGCGTTTTGCGGCTCGGGATCTTTGGCGGCACCTTCGACCCTGTCCACGCGGCTCACACGCGTGTCGCCCGGGAGGCCGCCGACCGCTTCAGCCTGGACAAAGTGCTATTCATCCCAGCCGCTCATCCGCCGCACAAGCCCGACGGTCAGACCACTCCCTTCGAACACCGCTACCGCATGGTCGAGATCGCCTGCCGCGAGGACGCGCGTTTCGAGCCCTCGCGGCTGGAAGAGGGCGAAGGGCGCAGCTACACGATTCACACCATCGAGAAGCTGCGCCAGTCTCTCGGACCGCAGGACGAGATCTTCTTCCTTATCGGCGCCGACGCTTTCGCCGAGATCGGATCCTGGTACCGCAGCGAGGATGTCATCCGCGCGGTGGATTTCATCGTGGTGTCGCGCCCCGGCTACGAGCTGAAGATCCCCGAGGGCGCGCGCGTGCACCGGCTGGAAACGCTGGCGCTGCCCCTGTCGTCCTCAGAGATCCGCAGGCAGCTGGAATCCACGGGATCGGCGGACGGGCTGCACCCGGGCGTGCTCGCCTACATCCGCGAGCACGGCCTCTATCGCTGAAGCGGCTTCGCTACGATGGAAGAAAGCCCGTCTCGCATCAACATGAACTGGGAATCCCGTCAACAGGAGCTGCTTGCCGCGCTCGAAGAACGCATTCTCGTGCTCGACGGCGCCATGGGTACGATGCTCCAGCAGCGCAATCCCACGATCGAAGACTGGGGCGGGCCGCAATTCGAGAACTGCACCGAGCACCTGCTGTTCACGCGGCCGGACTGGATTCACGACATCCACCGCGCCTACTTCGAAGCGGGCGCCGACATCGTGGAGACCAACTCCTTCGGCGGCTCGACCGTGACGCTGGCTGAATTCGGCCTGGAAGCGCGCTGCTACGAGATCAACCGCAAAGCGGCGGAACTGGCCCGCGAGGCGGCCGCCGCGTTCGAGCGCCCCGGCCGGCCGCGCTTCGTCGCCGGTTCCATCGGGCCGACCACGAAAGCGATCACCGTCACCGGGGGCGTGACGTTCGCGCAGCTCCGCGAAGGCTATTACGAGCAGGCGCGCGGCCTCGTTGACGGCGGCGCGGACCTTCTTCTCGTCGAGACCTGCCAGGACATGCGCAACGTCAAGGCCGCGCTGCTGGCCATCCGCCGGCTGGCTGATGAACTCAGCCGCCGTATCCCGGTCATCGTCTCCGGAACCATCGAGCCGATGGGCACCATGCTCGCCGGGCAGACGGCCGACGCGTTCGTCGTGTCTCTGCAGCACGCCGACCTTCTTGCCGTTGGCCTCAATTGCGCCACGGGGCCCGAGTTCATGACGGATCACATCCGCACGATTCATGAGCTCGCGCCGGCGCGCGTTTCCTGCTACCCCAACGCGGGGCTTCCGGACGAGGAGGGCCGCTATCTGGAGACGCCCGATTCGCTGGCGGCGCAACTGGAAAAGTTCGCTGATCACGGCTGGCTAAACATCGTCGGCGGCTGCTGCGGCACCACGCCCGCCCACATCCGCGCCATCGCCCAGATGGTGGAGGGCAAGCGTCCGCGCGCAATGCGGCCGCCCGCGCACCGCGTCTTCTTCTCCGGCATCGAAACCGTCGAGGCGGATGATTCCACGCGGCCGCTGCTCGTAGGCGAGCGGACCAATGTCATCGGCTCGCGGCTGTTCAAGCAGCTGATCGCTGAAGAAAAGTGGGAGGAGGCCACCGATATCGCGCGCCGCCAGGTGCGCGCCGGCGCCCACATCATCGACGTCTGCCTGCAGTCGTCCGACCGCGACGAGCTGGCCGACATCCCCCCCTTCTATGAGCTGCTGATCCGCAAGATCAAAGCGCCGCTGATGATCGACACGACCGACCCGCGCGCCGTCGAGCTGGCGCTCACTTATTGTCAGGGCCGCAGCATCATCAACTCCGTCAACCTCGAAGACGGCGAGGAAAAGTTCGAGCGCATCGCTCCGCTGGCCCGCGCCTACGGCGCGGCGCTCGTGGTGGGCACGATCGACGAGGATCCCGTGCAGGCGCAGGCGTTCACGCGCGAGCGCAAGCTCGCCGTCGCCGAGCGCAGCGTCGATCTGCTCGTCAACAAATACGGCATGCGGCCCGAGGATCTGATCATCGATCCTCTGGTGTTCCCCGTGGCCACGGGCGATGAGAATTACATCGGCGGCGCGGTGGAGACGATCGAAGGCGTGCGGCTCGTCAAGGAGCGCATCCCGCACGTGCGCACGATCCTCGGTGTGTCAAACGTGAGTTTCGGGCTTCCGCCGGCGGCGCGTGAAGTGGTCAACAGCGTATTTCTTTACCACGCCACCAAAGCCGGGCTCGATCTCGCCATCGTCAACACGGAAAAACTGGAGCGGTTCGCCTCCATCCCTGAAGAAGAGCGCGTGCTGGCCGAACGGCTGCTGTTCAACTGGCCGGATCCGGAGAGATTCCCGGGCGTCAGCGAAGACTGGCGGGAGCAGTCGCGCGAGGAGCGGGTCGCGGTGAGCCAGCACAATATCGCGGCCATCACCGAGTTCTTCCGCAAGGCGCGCGCGAAGGAGAAGAAGTCCGCGGCGCAGCTTCCGCTGGACGAGCGCCTGGCCCGCTACATCATCGAGGGCACAAAGGACGGCCTGATTGACGATCTGAACCGCAAGCTGGCCGAGGGCGCCGCGCCGCTCGACATCATCAACGGGCCGCTCATGCGCGGCATGGACGAGGTGGGCCGCCTCTTCAACAACAACGAGCTCATCGTCGCCGAAGTGCTGCAATCGGCCGAAGCCATGAAGGCGGCGGTGGCCCATCTGCAGCAGTTCATGGAAAAGAGCAGCGTGCAGGCGCGCGGGCGCTTCCTGCTGGCCACCGTCAAGGGAGACGTTCACGACATTGGCAAGAACCTTGTGGAGATCATCTTCGCCAACAACGGCTACGAGGTGATCAACCTGGGCATCAAGGTGCCGCCCGAGGAGCTGATCCGCGCCTTCCACGAGCACAAGCCGGACGCCATCGGGCTCAGCGGGCTGCTCGTGAAGTCCGCGCAGCAGATGGTCGTGACGGGCGAAGATCTGCGCGAGGCCGGCATTCGCGTTCCTCTGCTGGTGGGCGGCGCGGCGCTGAGCGAAAAGTTCACGGTGACGAAGATCGCCCCCGCCTATCAGGCGCCGACGTTCTATGCGAAGGACGCCATGACCGGCCTGCAGATCATGAACGCGCTCATGGATCCGGCCACACGGGAGACGCTCACCGCCCGCGCCGTGCAGACCGCTGGCGGAGATGCGCCCGCGCCGGCAGAGCGCGAGAGGGTTGCCGTCGACGCCGGCACGGAGCGGTCGCCGAAGGTACGCACGGACATCCCCATTCCGCCCGCGCCGTATCTCGACCGCCGCGTGCGCACGCTCGCCAACCTGGCCGAGATCTGGAGCTACATCAACCCGCACATGCTCTACGGCCGGCATCTGGGGTTCAAGGGCAACTTCGAGCAGGCGCTGAAAGAGCGGGACGAGAAGGCCGTTGCGCTGCATCACGACGTGGAGGAAGTGAAGCAGAAAGCCGCCCGCTTCATGCGGGTGCGCGGCGTATGGCAGTTCTTCGAAGCGGAACGGCACGGCAACTCCATCGCTTTGTTCGAGCCAGGCGCGCAGGCGCCGCTGCACATTTTCACGTTCGAGCGGCAGCGGAAAAAAGACGGGTTGTGCCTCAGCGACTATCTGCTCGATCCCGACGCCTCCGGGCGGCGCGACCATATCGCCCTGTTTGTGGTCACGGCGGGCGAGGGCGTGCGCGAAGCTTCGGATGAGGCCAAACAGGCGGGGCGGTTCTTCGAAGCGCACTGCCTGCAGGCGCTCGCGATTGAGACGGCTGAAGCAGCCGCCGAATGGCTCCACCGCCGCCTGCGGGAAGAGTGGGGCTTCCCGGATCCGCCCGGCATGACCATGCAGCAGCGGTTCACGTCGCGCTATCGCGGCAAGCGTTACAGCTTCGGCTATCCTGCCTGTCCGAACCTCGACGATCAGCAGGGCATCTGGAAGCTGCTGCGCCCGGAAGAAATCGGCGTGCGGCTCACCGAGGGCATGATGATGGAACCCGAAGCCAGCGTCAGCGCGCTCGTGTTCCACCACCCCGATTGCGCCTATTTCTCGGTTGAGGCCACAGACTGAGGCCGCCGCATCCCGCCGCACCTCTGCAACGCCGGCCGTCCGAGAGCCTGTCCCTGCTGCGCGCCTGTTGGCCGGGGAGTCTGATCCGCGTTCACCCGAAGAACAGCGGCCGTGCGGCAGGCCTCCCAGACCCCCGGCATCGCTTCCGGCCGTGATTCCCTCACGGCACTTCCAGACTCACAAACCGGAGCCGGCCGTTCCGCTCCACCTGGAACGCCAGCGCCGCGCCGGATTTCTGCTTTCTGACAAATGCGCGCAGGTCGGCGACATTGCGCACCGGCACGCGGTTCACTGCATAAATCAGATCCCCCGCCCGGAACCCTTCCTCGAACACCGCGCTGTCGGCGTGGCGCGCGGCGACGAGCACGCCGCCGGATTCGCTCCGCGCAGGCGCGAGCTGGTCTCGCAACGCCGGAGTCAGATCCACTGCGAAAATCCCCAATTCGGGAATCAGATTCTCCTCGCGGCTCGCGAGCTCCGCATACGTGGACGCCTCGTCGTGCCGCTCGGCCACCTGCACCGCCAGCTTCAGCTTCTTCGAGCCGCGCAGCACATCGAGCGTGATCGTTTCGCCCACCGCCGGACGGTACAGGCTCACGTTGAACTGCCGCGCATCTTCCATAACGCGCCCATTGAGGGACACGATCACGTCGCCCACCTGTAATCCCGCCGAATCGCCCTGACCCTCGGGTTCGACGTCGGCCACCACCACGCCCCACGCCTGCGGCAGCTTCCAGCCCTCGGCCAGCGCCGGGGAAATCGTCTGCACCGTCACGCCAATTTCGCCGCGGATGACGCGCCCCGTCCGCCGCAGCTGCTCGACCACATTGGACACAATATTCGACGGAACCGCAAATCCGATTCCTTCATTTCCTCCGGATTGCGACAGAATCATCGCGTTGATTCCAATAATCCGCCCTTCCGTATCCACCAGCGGGCCGCCCGAATTGCCTGGATTGATCGGTGCGTCGGTCTGGATGTAAATCATCGGATCGTCGGCGCGCAACTGACGGGCGGGCGCGCTCACCACGCCCATGGTCACGCTGTTGTCGAGCCCGAGAGGACTGCCGAAGGCGAAAACCAGCTGCCCCTGTTCGACGGCGTCCGAGTCGGCCATCTCGAGAGCCGGCAGTCCTTTCTCGGGAACCCGCAGCAACGCCACATCGGTTTCCAGATCGAGCCCCATGACTTCCGCCCGCACCGTTCTTGGCCGCGCTCTTCCTCCGCCCGCCTGACGGTCCGCCAGCGAGGGCGGCAGCGTCACCTGCACCCGCTGCGCGCCCACCACCACGTGCGCGTTCGTCACGATCAGCCCGTCCGCGTCAATAATGACTCCCGAGCCCGAGCTCTGCTGCCGGGCCGCCACGCCCGGCTCTTCGCTTTCTTCCGGTTCGAGCTGCCTGTATCCGACCGTGCTCACTCGCACCACGGAAGCGTGCACCCGGCGGCTTAGCTCCTGAAAGCCCGCGCTCAGATCGCTTAAACGCGCGGGCGTCGTCTGGGCCGAGGCCGCCAGGCAGGCCAGCGCCCCGAAAATCCATCTCCCGAAACAGGGCATGCAACAACCCCCGATCTGCCTTATTCTAGCCTCAGGCAATCGAATCTCTCCCGCGGAGGTTTCCGCCACCATGCAACGCCGCACGTTTGTCGCCTCAGCCGCCGCCGGCGCGGTCCTGCCGGCAGCCGCGCAGACCTCGCAGCCTCTGCCCATGGCCACGCTCGGAAAAAGCGGCCTCCGGGTCACCCGCATCGCTGTCGGCGGGTATCACATGAACATGAGAGGCGTGGAGGAAGCCCTGCGTATCCTCCGCCGCGCCCTCGATCTTGGCATCAATTTCTACGACAGCGCGAACAGTTACCACGGCGGCCGCAGCGATGAGCTGCTCGGCAAAGCCTTCTCCGGCGCGGACCGGCAGAAAATCCTGCTCATGACCAAGTGCGAGGTCTACTCGCGCGACGGTGCCATGCGCGTGCTTGAAGAGCAGCTCCGCCGCATGAAAACGGACTACATCGACCTCTGGCAGTGCCATCAGGTGAGCGAGCACAAAGAAGTCGATCAGATCCTCGGCCCCAACGGGTCGCTCGAAGCCTTCGTACTGGCCAAGAAGCAGGGCAAAGTCCGTCACATCGGCTTCACCGGCCACCGCGACCCCGCCATCCACCTTCGCCTGCTGCAGGCCACCGATGCGTGGGAGACCATTCAGATGCCCATCAATCTCATCGATCCGCACTATCTCAGCTTCATCCGCCAGGTCCTGCCGGAAGCGCGCCGCCGCGGTCTCGGCGTCATCGCCATGAAGTCGAACGCCATGGGGCAGATCACGGCCCAGAATGTCGCCGCCATCGCCGACTGCCTCCGCTTCACGTGGAGCCAGGACATCGACGTGCTTGTCTCGGGCGTCGAGACTGTCGCGCAGCTCGAACAGAACGTCGCCGCCCTACGTTCGTTCCAGAAAATGACGCCGCAGGAGATCAGCGCCATGCTCGGGCGCACAGCGAAGGGCAAGACGGGCTCAGGCGTCGAGCGCTACAAGCGGTCTCCGCAGGGTGCGTGCCTCAGGCCGCACCGGGACGGCGAACCGGCCTGATCAGCGCCCGCGCCGGCGCGCCGTCGGCGCCTTGGATCCGCAGCGGCAGGCACACGAGCTCGTACTCGCCCGGTTCGATCCCGCGCAGGCACACGCCTTCGAGAATCCAGACGCCCGCTCCCAGCAGGAGCCGGTGCGTGTCGGACGGGTCTTCGTGATAGCCGCTCACGGACAGCGCGTCGATGCCCACGAGAGCCGCACGCGCCTCGACGAGCTTCGCCGCCCCGTCCCGCGCCAGATACACGAAATCCTCGAAAAACGTTCCGGCGAACATCTCCCGTTCGCTGTTGCGCGTGCGGAACAGCACCCGCGCGCCGGGTGCGAGATCGTCCGGCACATCGGAGGCCTGGATGGCATCGCCGGTGGCGCGGACCACGCGAGCCGGGCCGATCATCACCTCCGGCGGAAGCGTGTCGATGGCGCGGCCACCGCGGAGAAAGTGCAGCGGCGCGTCCATATGCGTGCCCGTGTGGGCGCTCATGTCGAGCCGCGTCATATTGTACGCTGCGCCCTGTTCGAAAGACGCTGCGCGCTCGATGCGCGCTCCGCCGTCGCCCGGCCACACGGTCATGCCCGTGCGCAGCGGCACGCTGATGTCGATCCAGCCTCCGTTCAGCGCCATGGCAGCGGCCCCAGCGGTCGCCAGTAGATGTTGCGGAACGCCACCGGGCCGTGGTCGCCCTGCAGCATGATCGGGTTCTCCGGCGCCTCGGGTATGTCCATGTGCGCGCGTGTTCCGCCGTCGATCTCGACGTTGTCCTGCACCATCACGCCGTTGAACATCACGCGCAGGATGCGCGCGTTCTCGATCTTTTTGCCCGAGGCGTCGAAGCGCGGCGCGCGGAACCAGATGTGGTAGCTCTGCCACTCGCCCGCGTTCTTCATCGCATTCACGCGAGGCGGCGAGCCGCCCACGGGGCCGTTGTTGATCCAGCGGTGATAGATCGCCCCGCAGTCTCCCGTCGTGAGGTCCGCGTAGCCGAAGCTGTCGAGGATCTGCACTTCGTACAGCCCGTGCAGATAGACGCCCGAGTTCGACCCGCGCGGGATCATGAACTCGAGATACAGCTCGATGTCTCCGAATTTCTTCTCGCTCACCAGATTCTGCGTGCGGCCGTTCTTGCCGTTCAGAATGCGGTCGCCGCCCTCGCCCACGCCGGTCAGCTGCTTGGGTCCATACCAGCGGTCGAAGCGGATGCCGCGCACAGCAACCCATTCATGCGGTTTCGAGGCGTCCTGCGCCCGCCACCCGGTGAGATCTCTGCCGTTGAGCAGCGGCTGCCAACCTGGTTCAGTGAGGAACGGCGGGTCCTGCCCTGCCGCCATCGCGCAGACAAGAAGCACTGCGAAGAAAAGCCGGACTTGCATGCAGCCATTATTCCACTGCCGCGTGCTTCTTGACTCGCAGGCGCGGGCTCGATAGCGTGACTACGATATGCTCCGCCGCCATTTCTTCCTCGGCGCGGCCACGGCCGCGGCTTCCCCGCGCGTGCTGGGCGCCAACGACCGCATCCAGCTTGCCATGATCGGCCTCGGCGGGCGCGGCCGCTGGCTGCTTCAGAACGAAGAGTTCCCCGGCGCCTCGTTCGCCGCGTTCTCCGACTGCTGGCTGCCGCAGTGCGAGAAGGCGGCCCAGATCCGCCCCTCCTACGCGCAGGCCAAACACTATCAGGACTACCGCCGCATGCTCGACAGCGAGAAGCTGGACGCCGTCTTCGTGGAAACGACCACGCACGCGCGCGTGCTCATCGCCATCCACTGCATGGAGGCGGGTCTCGACGTCTACGCCGAAAAGCCGATGACGCTCACGGTGGAGGAGGGCCGCGTCATGCGCCGCGCCGCCGCGCGCTACAAGCGCATCGTGCAGTGCGGCACGCAGCAGCGTTCGATTCCCATCAACGCGTGGGCCAGCAAGCTCGTCCGGGAAGGCGGCATCGGCCGCGTGAAGGAAGTGATCGCCTGCAACTTCGAGCCGCCCAAACGCTGGACGCCGAAACCGGAAATGCCCATGCCAGAAGGGCTCGACTGGGACCAGTGGTGCAACCAGACCGAGCTGCGTCCCTATCACGAGGAACTTCACCGCCGCTGGGCCTGGTATTGGGACTACGACAATGGCGGCCAGAGCTGGGGCGTCTCCGGCTGGGGCACGCATGCGCTGGATCAGGTCCAGTGCGCGCTCGGCGCGGACGACACCGGTCCGGTGGAGTTCTCGCCGGCAGGCGAGGGCGAGCAGGCGCCCGTCATCATGCGCTACGCCAGCGGCACGCTGCTCAAATGCACCGGTCAGAAGCGGCCGGATCACTCCGATCTCGGGGCCATCTTCGTCGGCGAGAAAGGGACGCTCGAAATCAAGCGCGGCACGCTCGTCTGGGATCCGCCCGACCTGATCCGGAACAAACCAGAAGATACGCCAGAAGGCCCCGGCGAGAACCGCTGGCACATCGAGAACTTCCTCGAGTGCGTGCGCACGCGCAGGCAGCCGAATGCGCACCTGGAAGCGGCCCACCGCTCCACCACCATCTGCCACCTGATCACGATCTGCCGCGAGCGGGGAAAGAAGCTCGAATGGGACCCGAAGGCCGAGCGTGTGAAGAACGACGCCCAGGCCAACGCCATGCTCGCGCGCCCGCGCCGCAAGGGCTTCGAGCTGCCCAGAGTCTGAGGGCTAGTCGTCGGCCGGCAGAATCGGATTGGCCAGCAGGCGCAGCCCGGCCGTTCTGGTAAACAGACCGCGCGCGTGCATCACCTGCGCCCGCGAATATATCCCGTAGGAAGGCACCGCGCACCACACGATCGTCTCCGGTTTGAGACGTCCGCGCGCCTGCACGCCCAGCCCCGATCCGCTCAGGTTCACCGCTTTGCCCTTCAGGTGATATCCGCCGTCGCCTTCTTCCCAAAAGATGACCGCCGGGGCGTCCACGGCCAGCCGGCTTTCTTCTCGCCGATCTCCGCGGTTCTTCATGCCTCCATTGCACGCCGTCATCCGCTGCGGCGCCAGATACCGGTAGTCCTGGTACCTGGTCAGTCCGTACTGAAACCCTGGTACTTTGCCGGCGGAAGCCCGCAGGTGTAGACCCGCGCGGCGCCCTCGCCTTCATCCTCCGTCAGCAGCGGCATCGGATTCAGCCCCAGCCGGTAGTACACCGCCATGCGCGCTTCGTACAGCGGCAGCAGCGGACAGCGAAGCAGCACTTTCTGCCGCGGGTCGGCCGCCACCATGCGCAGAAGCCCCTCGGTCACCTCGGCGCGCTGCATGAACTGCGGCCGCTTGTAGAGCCACAGATACAGCGCGTTGTGCAGGAAGAACGCCGCAGCCAGCACGGCTGCCACAGCCCCGGGGCGCTTCACCTTTGCCAGCAGCAGCACGGCCGCCAGCCCGGTGAGCAGCGCCATGCCGCCGGAAGCAAGATAGTGGTGCCGGCTCGGGATGCGCGGCATGTAGGTGAGAAACGCATAGGGCATGAGCGCGGCAAGGTACCAGACGCCTGCAAACAGGACCGTGCGCCACGGCGCACCTTTGCGCCGCAAAAGGAGCAGAACGAAGCCAAGACCGCCCCACACGCCGAGTCCCCGGGGGACGCTGCGCACCATCGTTGGCAGAAAGTGCCATCCGAAGGCGAACGTCCCGTCGTGGAAGTGCTGGTGTTCGGACTGGCCCCACCATGCCAGCCAGAAGTACACGGCCGTGGAGACCGCGCCCGCCGTGAGCGCCCAGGCCGCGGCGCGCCACCGGCCGGGATAGAGCAGCGCCGTGGCGGGCAGCAGCACGGTGAGAACAACGCCTGATTCTTTGGAGAGCAGCGCAAGCAGCCATGCCGCCCCCACGGCGGCGAGCCAGCTTCGCGAGCCGCCTTCCAGCCAGCGGATCCAGGCCAGCAGCGCGGCGAGCACCGAGGCCATCACCAGCGGCTCGTGGATGGACGCGAACCAGATCACCGCCTCGTGCGGCCGCTCGTTGACGGCGAACACGAACGAAGCTGCCGCCGCCGCGGGCCAGCCGATCCAGCGGCAGGCGCCGAGCGCATAGATGAGCCATGCATTCAGTACGTGCAGCAGGATGCTGGCAAGGTGGAACATAGGCGGAGAGAACACCGCCAGAGAGTGCAGGGCGGCAGTCAGCCAGAGAGCCGTGGAGCGGCAGCGGTAGAGCGGGTCGCGGAACAACGCGCCCCACCCTTGTGGCGGGCCGTACTGTTCGGCAAGCCTCGTATGACCGTAATCGTCCACGAGGGGAGGCAATGGGATAAAAAGACTGTAAACAACAATGGCGGCGGCCGCCAAGCCGAAGAGAAGATGCCAATGCTTCCATGCGGGCGCAGGGCCGCCCTTCTCCTGCCGGATCACCCTTCCGGACCTCCCCGTACGGAGCCGAATGCCTCACAGTATAGCCGCCGCGGCGCAGATTCGCCAACGAAAGCGCGAGGCCGCGTCGATATGAGGGTTGTCGAATGCGGGTTGTCATGAGTCACATCTCCGACGAGGAACTGGAGCTGTATTGTCTCGGGCGTGCGACCAACGAGCAGCTTGCGCCGATCGAAGAGCACCTGCTGTCATGCCGGGATTGCGTGGAGCGCGCCGAGCGGATGCTGGCGGCGATCGATACGCTGCGCGAAGCGCTGAGGCGGATGGAAGAGGAGCAGCAGGGCGGGGGGAAATGACCGTGTGAAGCAGGCAAGGCGGCGGATAGTGCGATAGTCTGTTAGCCGTCATGCTACCCCGTAGGGCAGTCCTGCTTCTGTTTTTCACTCTGACGCTGTCTGCAGCCCGGCCGCGCGTCATTGTCCTGACCGACATCTCCAACGAGCCCGACGACGAGCAGTCGCTGGTGCGGTTCCTTGTTTACTCGAACGAATACGACGTGGAAGGCATCATCGCGACGACGTCCGTGTGGCTGCGCGACAGGATCCGCCCGGACATCATCCGGGACACGGTGCAGGCCTACGGCCAGGTGCAGCCCAATCTGCTGAAGCACGCGCCGGGCTTCCCCGCAGCAGAGCGGCTGCTCAGCCTGGTGAAATCCGGCAGCGCCGAGTTCGGCATGCGGGGGGTGGGATTCGGCAAAGCCACTGAAGGCTCGAACTGGATCATCGAAGTTGTGGACCGGCCCGATCCGCGGCCGGTGTGGATCACCGTGTGGGGCGGGGCGAACACGCTGGCGCAGGCGCTGTGGGACGTGAAGTACACGCGCACGCCGGAGGAGCTGCAGCGCTTTGTGGCGAAGCTGCGCGTCTATGCGATCTCGGACCAGGACGACGCGGGGCGGTGGCTGCGGATCACGTTTCCGGACCTGTTCTACATCGTCAGCCCGTCCAGCGTGAGCCACCACGAGTATTACCTCGGCACGTGGAGCGGCATCTCGGGCGACCGGCACTACCGGAACGGGCCGATGGAGGATTTCGAGCTGGTAGACAACCCGTGGCTGGAGGAGAACGTCATCCGCAACCACGGCCCATTGGGCGCCCGCTATCCGAAGCTGGCCTACATCATGGAAGGCGACACGCCATCGTTCCTGAACCTGATCCAGAACGGACTCGGCGGAGATATCGAGCCGTCCTACGGCGGCTGGGGCGGGCGCTACGAACTGCGGCAGTCCTACGCAGAAACGCGGCCCATCTGGACGAACTCGCGCGACACGGTGCGGACGCGCGACGGCCGCGAGCACACCTCGAACACGGCCACGATCTGGCGGTGGCGGCGCGAGTTCCAGCACGATTTCGCGGCGCGGATGGACTGGTGCGTGCAGCCGTTCAAGAAAGCCAACCACAATCCGGCGGCCGTGCTCAACGGGGACAAGACAAGAGACGTGCTGTATGTTCAGGCGCAGTCGGGCCGACCCGTGCGGCTTTCGGCTGCCGGTTCGTCCGACCCGGACGGCCACGGGCTTCGCATCCGCTGGTGGATCTACCGGGAGGCGGGAACGTTCCAGGGCGAGGCGCGCCTCTCGCACGCCGAAGGGCCGGAGACCGAGCTCTCATGGCAGCCCGGCGCGAAGCCCGGCACGGTGCATGTGATTCTCGAGATCACCGACAACGGCTCGCCCGAGCTGACGGCCTACCGCCGGGCGGTGGTGAGCATTCCCTGAGCCGCCAGCCAGCCGCGCAGGCTGTCCGTCCAGCCGTCGACGGGCTTGCCCTGGCGGCGCATGCCGAAACCGTGGCCGCCGGTCTCGTAGACGTGGAGTTCAGCGGGGCGGCCGGCGCCGCGCCACATCTGGAAGAGCCGCACGCTGTGAGCGGCGGGGACGGTGCGGTCGTCGGCGGCGTGGACGAGAAACAGGGGCGGTGCGGCGGCAGGCACGGGACGGTCTTCGGGGAAGAACGCATAGACTGGCACGGCGAAAGCGGGCCGCGCGCTCCCGTCCTCCGTGAGAGCCACGCTGGCCGTGATGTACCCGCCGGCGGAAAAACCCAGAATGCCGATGCGGTTCGGATCGACGCCCCACTCGGGAGCCCGGCGCTTCACCAGCCTCATCGCCTCCAGCGCATCGGCCACGCCCATCTCCATCGCTTCCTTGCGGCGCGCAGCCTGGATCTCCTGCGGCTTTCCAGCCAGATCGTCGGTGCGCATGACGCGGTACTTGAGAAGGAATGCGGCCACGCCAAGCGAATTCAGCCACTCGGCCACTTCCGTGCCTTCGTGGTTGAACGCCAGAATGCGGAATCCTCCGCCGGGCACGACGAGCACCGCGGCGCCCGTGGCGCGGTTTTTCTCCGGAAGAAAGACGCTCACGGTGGGGCGGGTGACATTGGCCAGGCGCAGGATGCCGTCCTGCGGCCCCATGGCCGCCGACTCCTTCCAGTCCCACGCTTCGCTTCCGGGCGCGGGACCGGGATAGACGGGGAGTACCTGCGGCCCCGCCGGGGGCGGCACGACGCCGAAGAGCAGGAAAAACAGGAGGCGTGACATCTGTTTCAAACGGAAAGGGACCGGCGTGTTGCGCCGGTCCCTGGTTCGCCCGCCGCCTCAGCGGATGCCGAGGATGCGGCGGTTGCGTTCGGTGTCCGTGGCCGCGCCGGCGAAGTCGTCGAACGCCTTCTTCGGCACGTCGATCAGCATGCTGGCGATGAAGGGCGCGCCTTCGGCGGCGCCCTGCGCCGCGTCCTTGTAGCAGCACTCCCATTCGAGCACGGCCCAGCCGCTGTAGCCCACGGCGGTGAGCCTCGTAAAGACCTGCTTGAAGTCCACCTGCCCGTCGCCGAGCGAGCGGAACCGGCCGGGGCGCTTCTGCCACGGGGCGTAGCCGCCGTAGACGCCGGCCTTCGCCGACGGGCGGTATTCGGCGTCCTTCACGTGGAAGGCCTTGATGCGCGCGCCGTACTCATCGATGAAACCGACGTAGTCGAGGCACTGGAGGATGAAGTGCGACGGATCGTAGTTGATGGCCACGCGCGGATGGCCGTTCATGGCTTCGAGGAACAGGTCGAACGTGTAGCCGTCGTGCAGGTCCTCGCCCGGGTGCAGTTCGTAGGCGATGTCGACGCCGAGCTCCTCCGCCAGGTCGAAGATGGGCTTCCACCGTTTTGCGAGCTCTTTGAATCCCTCTTCCACGAGCCCCGCCGGACGCTGCGGCCAGGGATAGACGAACGGCCACAGCAGCGCGCCGGAGAAAGATGGAGTGGCGGTCAGCCCGAGATTGTTTGAAGCGCGGATGACCAGCTTCATCTGCTCGACAGCCCACTCCGTGCGCGCCTGCGGATTGCCGCGCACCTCGGGGGCGGCGAAGGCGTCGAACAGCTCGTCGTAAGCCGGATGGACGGCGACGAGCTGGCCCTGCAGGTGGGACGCAAGCTCAGTGATTTCCAGCCCGTTGGTTCTGGCCCGGAGATCGTCGCAGTAGGCCCTGGATTCAGCCGCCTGCCGGAGATCCATCACGCGGCTGTCCCACGACGGCAGCTGCACGCCCTTGTAGCCGAGGTTCTTCGCCCAGGCGGTGATGTTTTCGAGCGAATTGAACGGCGGTTCGTCGCCCATGAACTGGGCCAGGAAGATGGCGGGTCCTTTGATCTGAGACATATGCACCTCTCCGAGACAATATGACAGAAAAGACGTCCGCGCGGGCAGGTCTCAGAAGCGGGGCAGGGAACGGAGGATGCCCATGGTGTTGGCGCCGCGGGCGTAGTCGATCGAGTGCAGGGGGCTCCAGCCTTTGCCGTCCGCGCCGAGCCCCATGGCGCCGATGTAGCGCGCCTCATCCTGCTTGGCGCCCATCAGGATGATGGCGTAGCCGCGGTCGGGATAGAACAGCGCACGGTACTGGAGTTCGCCGGAATTCGGACGCCAGCGGTCTTCGGCGGGCGGGCCGAGCTTGCGGATGACGGCATAATAGTCGTCGTCTCGGGTGAGCTCGAGATAGCTCTGGTCCCTGGCGACGAAAGACGGCTTTGTGGCGGGCGTGAAACGGATCACCGCCCAGACCACGATGAGCAGCGAGGCCAGCCCGACGAAGGTCCAGACGATCATGCGCGTGATGCGCGTGTCGGTGCGTTCCTGGCTGATGCCAAGCACGGCGGCCAGGCCGCGGGGTTCGCCCGGGGATGTTTCGCTCCTCTCAACGGGCGGCGGCGCCATGACCGGCGCCGGCATTGCAAGCACGGGCTTGCGCACAGGCCACACGGTGCCCATGCGGTATTCGAGCTCCTGCTTCAGGCCCACGATCATGACGGGCTTGTCGGTTTCCGACACCGCTCCGAAATAGCGCCGCGGAATGGCGACCTCGATGTCGGCGGCCGTATTCCGCACCAGCATTTCGCTCCAGGTGGCTTCCTTCAGGCGCCACTCATTGTGCTCGATGCCGTGGATGGGCGGATAAAAAGAGAAGGGGCGGTCGAACAGCTCTGCCTGAGGCGGCGCCGGGGGCGTGCTCATGGTTCCCTCCCCAGCATACTCTGCCCGGAAAATCGCATCACCGCCTCCCAAACTCCTGAGACATTCTTGCGCTTTGGTGTCAGAATGGAGGGGAAAGGAGACCGGCCATGTCGATCCGGGACCAGGAAGCACTGGAATATCATTCCGCTCCGCCTGCTGGCAAAGTCAGCGTCGTTCCTACCAAACCCTGCCGCACTCAAAGAGATCTCAGTCTGGCCTATACGCCGGGCGTCGCCGTTCCCTGTCTGGAGATCCAGAAGGATCCCTCCCTCGCCTACACCTATACGGCCAAGGGCAATCTGGTAGCCGTGGTCAGCAACGGCACGGCGGTGCTCGGGCTGGGCAACATCGGCGCGCTGGCGGGCAAGCCCGTGATGGAAGGCAAAGGAGTTCTGTTCAAGCGGTTCGCCGATATCGACGTTTTCGATATCGAACTCGCCACGGAAGACCCGAAAGAAGTGATCCGGGTGTGCCAGATTCTCGAGCCTACCTTCGGCGGAATCAATCTGGAGGACATCAAGGCGCCGGAGTGCTTCGAGATCGAGGAAGAGCTGAAGCGGACCATGAAGATCCCCGTCTTCCACGACGATCAGCACGGCACGGCGATCATCTCGGGCGCGGCGCTGGTGAACGCGTTGTACCTGGTGGGCAAGAAGATCGAAGATGTGAAGATCGTGTTTTCCGGCGCAGGGGCGAGCGCGATTTCCTGCGCCAACCATTACATCCGGCTTGGCGCAAAGCTGGAAAACATTCTCATGTGCGACACCAAGGGGGTGCTGTACGAGGGGCGCACGGAGGGCATGAACAAATACAAGGCCAAGTTCGCGCGCAAGACCGACGCCCGTACGCTGGCTGATGCGATGAAGGGCGCTGACGTCTTTGTCGGGCTTTCCGTGGCCAACTGTGTGACGCCGGAGATGCTGCTGACGATGGCGGACCGCCCGATCGTGTTCGCGCTTGCCAATCCGAACCCCGAGATTCCGTACGACGTGGCGAAGGCGACGCGCGACGACATCATCATGGCGACGGGGCGCAGCGATTATCCAAACCAGGTGAATAACGTGCTGGGCTTCCCGTTCATTTTCCGCGGGGCCCTGGACGTGCGCGCCACGGCGATCAACGACGAAATGAAACTGGCGGCGACGCACGCGCTGGCCGAGCTGGCGCGCATGGACGTGCCCGACAGCGTGCGCCGGGCTTATGGCGTGGAGACGATGGAGTTCGGCCCCGAATACATCATCCCCAAGCCGTTCGACCCGCGGGTGCTGACTTATGTTGCGCCGGCAGTGGCGCGTGCGGCCATGGAGACGGGAGTGGCGCAGCGCCACATCGATCTGGACGCCTACCGCGACGAGCTGGAAAAGCGCCTCGGCAAGAGCCAGGAGATCATGCGGATGATCATCCACAAGGCGCAGCGCAGCCCGCGGCGGGTGGTGTTCCCCGAGGGCACGCAGGACAAGATTCTCCGCGCGGCGCAGATCCTGATCGACGAGGCGATCGCGCGGCCGATCCTGATTGGCAACCGCGAGCGGATCCTGACGCGCTCGCACCAGCTTCATCTGCATCTGGACGGCCAGGTGGAGATCGTCGATCCGGAGACCGATCCGCGTTTCGACAGCTACACGATGGAGTACCTGCGCTTGCGTCAGCGCAAGGGTGTCACGCACACGGAAGCTCCGGTGCTGATGCGGAATCCGACGCGCTTCGCCGCGATGATGGTGCACTCGGGCGACGCCGATTGCCTGATCGCAGGGCTGACCCAGCACTACGCTGACACGATCCGGCCTGCGCTGGAAGTGATCCCGAAAAAAGAGGGCATCCAGAAAGTCGCCGGCATGTATATGCTGATCACGGCGCGCGGACAGGTTTTCTTCATCGCTGACACGACCGTGAACATCGAGCCCACGGCCGAGGATCTGGCCGAGATCGCCGTGATGAGCGCCGACGTGGTGCGGAGCTTCGACGTCGAGCCGCGCATCGCCATGCTTTCGTTCTCGACGTTCGGCAGCTCGCGCCATCCGCTGGCAGCGAAGGTGGCGCACGCGACGGAACTGGTGCGGCAGCGGCGGCCGGATCTGGTAGTCGAGGGCGAGATGATGGCTGATGCGGCGGTGACCCCGGAGATGCTGGGCGACTATCCCTTCTGCCGTCTCACGGGGCCGGCCAACGTGCTGATCGCCCCCAGTCTCGAAGCCGGCAACATCGCCTACAAGCTGTTGTGGCGCATCGGGGGCTGCGACGTGATCGGTCCGATTCTGATGGGCTTCGCGCGCCCCGTCCATGTGTTGCAGCGCGGCTGTGAAGTGAACGACATCGTGCACATGGCGGCGCTGGCCGTCGTAGAAGCGCAGGGTCTGGATGCGCACCAGCTGGAACCGGCGCCGGCGGAGGCGAGGTAATCGGCTGAAGCGCCCGAACCCGCCCGGTCTCCGGATGATGCGGAGTCAGTCGAGGCCGAGCCGCGACAGAAGCTGCTCGGCCTCTTCCGGGCCGACGCGAACAGGTTTCTGCATCGAGCCAGGATCTGGGCGTTCATCGAAGGCTTCGAAAAGAGCCATTTTCGCGACCGCATAGCGCTCGTTATCGGCCAGGGAGCGGCCGTGATGGGCGGCCCAGGATTCGATGGCCCGGTCTTCAACAAGCACGGTGAGTTCGAACCACGCCTTGCGGTCCGCGCTGACGGTAAAGACATAGCAGCGGCAGCCGCCTTCGTCGCGGAAGCCTTCGAAGAAATACTCGTACGCGTAGCCGCTGGCGGCGGAGTAGTTCTTCTGCCGGCGGACGGCGGGCCTTCCGCGCAGAGGCGCCTTCTCCGGCTTGCGGGTGAACAGCCGGCGCCACCAAATCATCGCTGCAGGCTCCGCGGGAGCGGGTGAAGTTCGATTTTGCGGATGAAGATTTCGGCGCCCTCGCTCTGGATCTGGATCTTGCCCTCGCGGTGGCTGGAATCGAAGGCCTGGTTCACGATTCTTCCGTTGAGATAAAACGTCAGGTCTCCGCCGCGGGCGACAATCTCGCTGCGGTTCCACTGGCCGGCGGGTTTTTCGAGATCCTTCAAAGCGCGGAAGGCGAGCCTGTCCTGCCAGTTCGGGTCGCGCGCGAACCAGTTGATGCGGCCCTGGTCGCGGGTGATGCGCTCCGCGCCGGGCTTCCAGTAAAGCTGCCCGTCGGCGCGCTTTTCGGCCTCGACGGTGACCCTGGGCCGGGCGGCGCCGCGCACCAGAATCAGGTCGCCCGTGCCGCGTTCGATGATCTGGTATTCGATCGACTCGAGCCAGCCGTTGCCGGCCGCCCCGTCCTCGCCCGTGCCATGCAGCAGGATGCCGCTGTCGCGGGCGTTCTGCTCGCGCGGAGGCCAGGTCTTCGAGCCCCACTTCCACTCGACCACCAGACGGTAATCGGCGTATTCCTTTTCCGTCGTCAGGCCGCCCCAGGCTTCGCCGGAGATGCGGAGCAGGCCGCCCTGCATGGTAAAGACGCGCCGGGGATCCTCGCGGCCGGTGTCTTTCAGGAACACGTAAAAGTTGGACAGGTCGCGGCCGTTGAACAGCACGATCTTCTTCGCCGGCCGCACCGGCTCGCCGGCCAGGGCAAGCGCGGAAACCAACAACCCGAACAGCACAGCACGCATCAATCCAATCATGGCGGAACAGGAGCGGCTGATGCAGCACGGCATCGCGCTGTTCAACGCCGGACGGTTTTACGAGTCCCACGAAGTGCTGGAAGAGGCGTGGAACCGGGCGCCGCGGGCGGAACGGTTCTTCCTTCAGTCGCTGGTGCATTGCGCCGTGGCCTGGCACCACGCCACGCATGGCAATGCCGATGGCGCCGTGCTTCAGACCCGCCGCGCGCTGCGGAAGCTGGCGGGATATCTGCCGGAACATGAAGGCGTGGACACGCGGGCGTTACATCAGCGGCTGTCGGAGTGGCTGGAGGCATGGCAGCGCGGCGCGGCCGCGGAGCGGGCTACAATCGGCGTGAGGCCATGATCGGCTGGGCCGCACTGCTGATGCTTCAGGCCGCGCAGCCTCCCGCGCTGCCGCAGATCCAGCCGCCCGTGTGCGGAGACGCCGAGATCGCCGAGTTCGGCCTTGAGTGCAACATCCGGGACGCCTGCAACATTTTCCTCGAGCTGGCGGGCGTCGAAGAGGCGGGCGGGCGCATCTTTCTGTCGGGCAACTTCCATACCGGCGCAGCGACGCTGTGGTCCCTGCTGCTCGTGAGCGAAGACGAAGGGCGCACGTGGACCGAGCCGCATCCGCGGCTGCGCGGCATTGCGCTGGACGACATCCAGTTTGTCGATGCGGAAGCCGGCTGGGTTTCCGGCCATGTGGTCGGGGCGCTGCCGCGGGATCCGTTCCTTCTGAAGACGACGGACGGAGGAAAAACATGGCGGCGCATTCCTGTTCTGGAGGAGTCCTCCTACGGAGCGATCGACGCCTTCCGGTTTGAGTCGCGGACGCAGGGCGTGCTGTTCCTGCAACGCCGCGGCGAGCCTCGGCAGCGCTACCAGAGATGGGAGACGATGACCGGGGGCGATACCTGGATGCTGCGGGAAGCCGGGCCGAAGCCGTTTCCGCCGCTCAAACCGCGCTCGACGGGGTTGCGCATCCGTACGGACGTGCGGGCGCGGCAGTACCTGATCGAGCGCGACACGGGCAAGGGATATGCGGCGGTGGCGCGCTTTCCGGTGCGGTTCGGCGAGTGCAGGCCGGATCCGGAACCGGCGGAACCTCCGCCGTCGCCCGAGGCGCCGCCGCCATGAAACGCGCCCGCACGGACGCTGTGGAGCTGGAGTTCTTCCGCCAGCTTCTCGTGTCGATTCCCGAGGAGATGGGCGCAGTGCTCCGCCGCACCGCGTTTTCCGCCAACATCAAGGAGAGGCGCGACTACTCCTGCGCTCTGTACGACGCGCGCGGCGAGACCATCGCCATGGGCGACCACATGCCCGTGCATCTGGGGGCGATGCCGCTGAGCGTGCGCGCCGTGCTCGATGCCATCGAACTGAAGCCTGGCGACGTAGCCATCGTCAACGACCCGTTCCGCGGCGGCACGCACCTGCCCGACATCACGGCAGTCTCGGGCGTGTGGATCGGAGGCGGCGCGCCGGCGTTTTTTGTGGCGTCGCGCGCGCATCACGCCGACGTTGGGGGCATGAGTCCGGGGTCGATGCCTCTGGCGCGCGAGATCTATCAGGAAGGATTGCGCATCCCGCCGGTGCTGCTGGTGCGCGAAGGACGGATCGACGACGGCGTCCTGCAGATGATCCTGGCCAATGTGCGCACGCCGGAGGAGCGCGAAGGCGACCTGCTGGCGCAGTGGATGGCGATGCGCCGCGGCATTCAGCGGCTGGAGGAGGCGGTGGCCGCGTTCGGCATGGAGAGGCTGGAGTGGAACATCGCGGCGCTGCGGCAATATGCGGCACGGATGATGAGCGCGTGCCTGGCGGCTTTGCCCGCGGGGCGCTTCGAGTTCGAGGATGTTCTGGACGAAGGCCAGCGGATCCGCGCCTCTGTAACGCTGGACCGGCGGCAGGCTGTTGTCGATTTCACGGGCACCTCGCCGCAGGCGGCGGCGCCGGTGAATGCGAACTACGCCATCACCGTGGCGGCTGTATTTTACGTCTTCCGCTGTCTGGTGGGAGAAGATGTTCCGGCCAATGCGGGGCTGATGGCGCCGATCCGTGTGATCGCGCCGGAAGGAACGCTGGTGAATGCCCTTCCGCCGGCGGCCATGGCCGCCGGCAACGTGGAAACGTCGCAACGCATCACGGACGTCCTGTTGGGCGCGCTGGCGCAGGCCGTTCCGGAGCGGATTCCGGCGGCGTCTCAGGGGACGATGAACAATCTCAGTTTCGGCGGAACGGGGTTCGCCTGGTATGAGACGATCGCGGGCGGCATGGGCGCTTCTGTTCACGGCGGCGGCCAGAGCGGCGTGCATACGCACATGACGAACTCGTGGAACACGCCCGTGGAGGCGTTCGAGCAGGCGTTTCCGGTGCTCGTGCGGGCGTACCACATCCGGCGCGGCTCCGGCGGCCGCGGCCGCCACCGCGGCGGCGACGGCCTGGTGCGGGAGTTCGAGTTCCGCGCGCCGGCGGAGGTGACGATCCTCTCCGACAGACGCGTCCGCGCGCCCTACGGGCTTGCGGGCGGCGAACCGGGCAGACCCGGCAGGAACACGCTCATCCGGCAGGGCCGCGCCCGGCGCCTGCCGGGCAAGGTACGTTTCGACGCACAGCCTGGAGACCGGCTGCGGATCGAGACGCCGGGCGGGGGAGGACACGGAGCCCCCCGGGGATCCTGACCCGCCGCAAGCAGATCAGCTCACGGCAGAGCCGGTGCCACCGGCCCGCGCTGCCGCGCCTGGCGCTGGCGCCGTCCATGCCGGAGCAGCCACGCCAGCCCGCCCGTCACAAGCAGGATTGTCGCCTCTTCCGGCGTGTGCACCACGTCCACCCTTCCGCCATACAGGAGACCGAAGGACCCGTTGCCCCGCTGGAAGACGTCAAAGCGCAGCATCGCCGGACCGAAGCGGTTGACGGCGAATTCGAGCAAGAGACCCTCGCCGGGCTGGCAGCCGATGGGTCCGGCAGCGCAGGCGCCGTCTTGGCGCCAGTTGGCGGGAGCAAGCTGCAGTCCCGCAGGATAAGTCTGATCAATCAGATAGACGGCAGCCGTGTCGTCGGCGAAGACCGTCAGGCGCACGAAATAAGCTGTCTTGGGCAGGACTTCAAAGAAGCTGGCCGTGGGCCCTTTTTTCGAGTTCGTATTCGGCGGCGAGATACTGCCAGCTCCCACGCCCGTGTTCGCGTAGGAAATCCACTGCCAGGGGGCCATGGCAGCCCACACTGCATGGGGCTGAATGGCAACGTTGGCCCCCGTGACGCTGTTGAACTCGTTGACGAGGTCGGAACCGAAACTCAAAGTCGCCGCTGACAGGGCGACAGAAAGGCAAAGGCAAGCCGCGGAAAGAATCAGCGGTCGCTTCATGGTGGCAGCAGTCCTGTCAGAGAAGCAGTGCGCCGCCACGCCGATTTTTCTCAGGGGAATCCCTCAGGCGATCGGGGCGCTAACCGCCGAAAGCGCGGCGCGGGTTTTCGATCAGCAGCTTTTTCCGCGTCTCTGGCGGCAGCGCCGGCAGGAAGCCGGTGTAGATGAACGTGTAGCCGCGGTACTCGCCGCCTCCCGGCACTTCGGCGTGATACCACCCGGCGTCCTGCGAAACGAGAGTGCGGTCCAGCAGACCCTGTTCTTCCATGAAGCGGACGCACTCGAGGTGCCAGTCCAGGCTCTTCGGACCGATGCCGTCGAACTCGACCCACGCGCCCGCGCGCGCCACGCGCTCATGCCAGGCGTGGTCCTTCTCATTCTGCGCGTGCACCCAGACGAACTTCTTCAGGGGACAGCGGAGCCTGTCGAGAATGTCGAGCTGCGCCTCCGCCGCCTTGCCGCCGCCGTTGGTGTGGGACGCGATGGTCAGATCGGTTTCCAGCGACGTCAGCGCCGCCGCCTCGATCAGCCGCCTGTCCAGCTCTTCGAGAGGATAGCCGTTGAC
>Ga0101944_10001235_pt1 | contig 56244 bp, 61 predicted proteins | sample DewCreD2012metaG_FD_75245 | JGI IMG/M metagenome (GOLD analysis project Ga0101944, IMG submission 75245) | Hot spring sediment bacterial and archeal communities from British Columbia, Canada, to study Microbial Dark Matter (Phase II) - Dewar... ...
TGCGGTTCCTGTGGATATCCTACTTGCAGAGAATATGCAATTGCAATTGCAAAAAATCTTGCCGAAGACGATATGTGTTTACCATTCTTAATTGATAAGTTGGAATCGGCATACAAAGAATTGAAAGAGACTCAGGAACAACTTCATAATGCGGAAAAACTTGCTTCAATTGGTCAACTTGCAGCGGGTGTTGCACACGAAATAAATAATCCGCTTGGATCAATTATGTTATATGCGAATATGTTGAAACGCAAGGTTGAAAAATGTAGTGAAGACACGCAGTCAAAAGAAGATGTTAGCTTAATAATTGAGGAAGCTAATAGATGTAAAAATATTGTGTCTAATTTGCTAAACTTTGCTCGACAGGGTAAGCTTCGAATAACTACTATTAACATATATGAACTGATTATTAATGTAACAAAACTTCTAACTGTTAAACCGGAATTTCATGGAGTTGAAATCAAAATTAACAGTCAATCTAACTTACTGGAGATTGAAGCAGATTCCGATCAATTAAAACAAGTATTCTTAAATATTCTTACAAATGCAGCAGAAGCATTAGAAAATAGCTCTGTAAAAAGGATCGATATCGAAATAAGAAAAAAAGATAATAGTATTGTTGTTGAAATTTCTGATACAGGTTGTGGTATACCTCAAGAAAATATGAATAAACTTTTTACACCTTTTTTCACAACTAAAAAAATGGGAAAGGGAACCGGATTAGGTTTGGCTATTACCTATGGAATTATCAAAATGCACAAAGGTGAGATAACAGTTAATAGCACTATTGGAAAAGGAACTACTTTTACTATAAATCTTCCAATGAAAGTAAATATCATAAGTCCAATTATGAACTGATGGAGAAAAAATGATTACAGACAAAATTAAAAAAATATTATTAGTTGATGATGATATTGATCTGCTCGAACAAAATAAAACCTTAGTAGAATCGAAAGGTTTTAATGTAATTACTGCAGAAAGTAGTGAAGAAGGATTTGAAAAATTTAAGAAAGAACTACCGGATGCAGCAATTATCGACTTGATAATGGAGCAAATGGATTCCGGTTTTGTTCTCTGCTATAAAATCAAAAAAACAGAACACGGTAAAAAAATTCCTGTTTTTATGCTTACTTCTGCTACTTATGAAACGGGATTTAAATTCAGTACAACTAGCAAAGAAGAAAAAGAATGGATTAAATGCGACGGTGTATTAAACAAACCTGTTGTAATTGAAGACCTAATCGCAAAATTAGAAAACTTTGTTTATCAATAAAACATAGTTGATTATTCTAATGAATAACTGTAAAGGTAAAATATTGATCGTTGATGATGAAAAAGGTCTTAGACTTGGGACTAAAAGATTATTAGAAGACGAAGGTTATATTGTCTCTGCGGCAGAAAACGGAACCGAAGGAATACAACTTGGTACTAATGATGAATTTGATGTGGCAGTTATTGATTTAAAAATGCCGGATGTAGATGGGTTAGATGTATTAAAAGCGATTAAGCAAGAACGACCTAACACTGTATGTTTTATTGCTACAGCTTTTGCAAGTTACGATACTGCAATTCAAGCTACTCGTATTGGTGCATTTGGTTACATACCGAAACCTTTTTCACCGGAAGAATTTATTTATCAAATTGAACTTGGTATTAAACAAAGAAAACTTATTATAGATGCACATCGACTTGAACAAGAACGAGAAAAAAATCTTTTAGAACTTGCAAACGAAAAATCACGACTGAATGCAATTATTAAATCAATAAATGAAGGTGTAATTGTAATTAATACAAATGGCGAGTTAGCATATTTCAATTACTCGGCAATAAAATTATTGGGAACAAACAACCTTCAGATAGGAGAAAATGTATTAGAATTTCTGCCCAAAGAAATTAGCGATATAGTTAAAAAAATATTTCTATCTGATACAATAATGTTGAAAAGTTATTCAACGGAATTGTCACTTAAATCGGAAAATGAAATATTTCTTGAAGCAGCTTGTACACCAATACCCAATCCAGATGGAAGTCTGGCTGGAGTTGTTATTATTCTAAGTAATATTACTGAGTATAAAAAAATCGAAATAATAAAGAACCAATTCGTATCAATGGTAGCACACGAATTAAAAACTCCTCTTGCTGCTGTTCAGGGATTTTTAAATATTATAAAAGATGAATCGATTAATCTTCCACCAGAAAAACAAAAAGAATATATAAATAGATCATGCCAACGTTTAAAATCATTAACTGACCTTGTTAATGATTTATTAGACATTTCGAGATTAGAACTTAAAACTAAACACAGAGAAATTGTTGATGTTGATCTTGCTGAAATTGTAAATGCTACCATACAGATGCTTGAACTGGAGATTGCTAAAAGAGAAATCAAAGTCGAAAGAAATGTAATGGATAATTTACCTCCTATTAAAGCTGATGTAAACGAAATTACAAGAGTGATTACTAATTTATTGAGCAATGCGATAAAGTATAATAAACCAAACGGAATGATTACTATTGATCTCAACTTTTCAAAAAATTATGTTATTCTAAAAGTAAAAGATACCGGTATTGGTCTTAAAGAAGAAGAAAAGAATAAATTATTTTCTGAGTTCTACAGAGCAAAGAACGAAAAAACCAGAGGAATTAGTGGTACTGGATTAGGATTAAGTATTGTAAAAAGAATAGTTGATTCATACTACGGTATAATTGATGTTGAATCTGAGTATGGAGTAGGAACGACTTTCACAGTTAAATTACCTATAAATCCAAACTAAACAGGAGAAGAAAATGGCACTAATCGCAATTATTGATGATGATCCCGATATTCTCGATGCTAGCAGTCTTGTCTTAAGATCAAAAGGTCACGATGTTGTTACAGCTAATAATCCTAACGGTGGATATGAAATCGTTAAGACCAAAAAGCCCGATTTAATTATTCTTGATGTAATGATGGATGAGCCGGATGATGGATTTTATCTTGCTCAAAAATTTAGAAAAGAAGGAATTACGACGCCAATCTTAATGTACACTTCAGTTTCTAAAGCTACCGGACTTGATTTTGGAAAGAGTGAAATGGTTCCGGTAGATGACTTTGTTGAAAAACCAATTTCACCTGAGGAATTGGTACACAAAGTTGAAACTTTACTGAAAGTTAAGGAGGTGAAATAACATGTTAGTATTAGAAAAAAATGCAATGACCGAAGAAATCGAATTGCTTGTAAAAAAATATGGCAAAAGTCGCTCGTCACTAATACCAATTCTTCAAGATGTTCAGAGAAAGTACAAGTACATTCCAGATTTCGCTCAACAAGAAATTGCAAGATTGTTAGACATTCATCCGGTCGAAGTATTTAGTGTTATTTCATTTTATTCTTTTCTTAATACTACTCCCAAAGGGAAGTATATCGTCCGACTCTGTCAAACTATATCATGTGATATGCAAGGAAAAGCTTTGGTTGCAAAGGCAATCGAAAGAGAATTGGGAATCAAATTTGGCGAAACTACCAAAGACAATAAGTTTACTCTCGAGTTCGCAAACTGTGTAGGAATGTGCGATCAAGGTCCGGCTATGATTATTAATGAAAGAGTATATACTCATCTTACTCCTGAAAAAGCAGTACAAATATTAAATGAGCTGAAGTGAGGTTGACAATGGAAAATAAAAAAAGAAAAGGACCAGTTTTATTTTCAAAATACACTCCGGGTGAAGGGGTAAAAAAAGCTTTATCTCTGTCTCGTGAAGATATACTCTTCGAATTGAGAGATTCCAAATTAAAGGGTAGAGGTGGTGCAGGATTTCCTACTGCTACAAAATGGACAATTGTAGCTGCCGCAATAGCAGAACAAAAATATGTTATTTGTAACGCTGATGAAGGTGAACCCGGAACTTTCAAGGATCGTGTTTTGCTTCTCGAATATCCTGAACTTGTTTTTGAAGGAATGGTAATTGCCGGATATACAATAGGTGCTACAAAAGGGATTGTTTATCTTAGAGGCGAATATGAATATATGCTGAAGTCACTTGAAGATTATTTGGAAAGCATGCGTAAAAATAATTTATTGGGTAAGAACATCTTAGGAAAAGAAAATTTTGATTTTGATATAACAATACGTTTGGGCTCAGGTGCTTATGTATGTGGAGAAGAAACAGCTTTAATTGAATCCCTTGAAGGAAATAGAGGTGAAGCTCGTAACCGACCACCTTATCCGGTAAATACTGGTTATATGGGTATGCCCACTGTTGTAAATAATGTCGAAACACTCGCATCAATTCCTCATATAGTTACTAAAGGTGGTGAATGGTACAGAAAACACGGAACTGATAAATCATCCGGTTCTAAATTATTTTCAGTTTCAGGTGATTGTGAAAGACCGGGAGTATATGAATTACCTTGGGGGACCAAAATTTCCGAATTATTGAAGCTTGTGGGAGCAAAGAATACTAAAGCAGTTCAGGTTGGCGGTGCTTCAGGTGTTTGTATTCCTAAATCACAATTCGATAGAACTTTAGCTTATGAAGACGTTGCAACCGGTGGTTCAATAATGATTTTTAACGAAAGCAGAAATATGATCCATATTTTGAAAAACTTTATGGAATTCTTTGTTGAGGAATCATGTGGTCAGTGCACACCTTGCAGAATAGGCAATGTAAAACTGTTAGAAGGTGTAGAAATGATTGAAAAAGGTGAATATAAGTTTAGTTATATCAATCAGCTCAAAGAATTAGGAAGAACAATGCAAGTAGCTTCTAAATGTGGATTAGGGCAATCAAGTCCTAATGCTTTTATTTCAATATTAGAAAACTTCAAAGAAGAAATATTTAATGGGAACGGAGGAAATCATGGAAAGTAAAGGCGATTTAAGAGCTCCAATTAGCCAAGTACCTCATACAATTGAAAAACCAAAAGATACTTCTGCAATTGGTGGAATGGTTACAGTCGAGATAAATGAGAAAAAACTCTCTGTTCCATTAGGTACTACAATATTAGAAGCATGCAAGTTAGCTGGTATTTCAATTCCAACTCTATGTCATCATGAAGATTTATGTGTTGCCGGTGTTTGTAGAATTTGTGTTGTAGAAGTTGAAGGAATGCGAACTTTGCAAGCATCTTGTGCCTTCCCAATAACAGCTCCTATTAAAATAAGAACCTCAACACCAATGGTAAGGAAAGCTCGTAAACATGTCTTAGAATTATTGTTAAGCGAGCATTATGGAGAATGTTATTCATGCTTCAGAAATGGCAAATGCGAACTGCAATCATTAGCTAAGGAATATGGTATTGATCAATACACATTTGGACATGTAAATGAACCAAAATATGAGATTGACAATTCATCCTACTCGGTAATAAGAGATATGAGTAAATGTGTTTTGTGTAAACGTTGTGTAAGAACTTGCATTGACTTACAGGAAGTAGGTGTTTTAGAAGCAATTGACCGCGGCGACAAAACACATATTGGAACATTTTTAGAAAAACCTCTTGCTGATGTAATTTGTATTAATTGCGGCCAATGTATAAATCGCTGTCCTACTGCTGCCTTACGGGCAAATGATCCTTCCGATGAAATTTGGGCTGCTATTGATGACCCGACGAAACATGTTGTAATTCAGACAGCTCCTTCACCACGTGCGGCTATTGGAGAGGAATTTGGTCTTGGTGCAGGTCACTCCATGACACGTGAATTAAATACTGCTTTAAGGAGAATCGGTTTCGATAAAGTTTTTGATACTAATTTCACAGCCGATTTAACAATTATTGAAGAAGGGACAGAATTAATCTTACGATTATATAAAGCTCTTGTTCTAAAAGAACAGGTTGCTTTACCTCAATTTACATCTTGTTCTCCTGGTTGGGTTAAATTTATTGAGCATTACTATCCGGAGTATTTAGATAATTTAAGCACAGCAAAATCACCACAGCAAATGTTTGGCGCATTAATTAAAACATTCTATGCAGAGAAAGCTGGCATTGATCCCGCAAATATAGTTTCGGTGGCAGTAATGCCATGTTCTGCCAAGAAATTTGAATGTAATAGACCTGAAATGAGAGACAGTGGTTATAAAGATGTTGATTATGGACTAACAACACGAGAATTAGCAAAGATGATTAAAGAAGCAGGTATTAATTTACCGGAAATGCCAAAAAGCAATTTTGACTCCCCATTTGGTGAAGCATCTGGTGCCGGTTTAATTTTTGGCGCAACCGGCGGTGTAATGGAAGCAGCAATTAGGACTGTAGTAGAGTTTGTTCTTGGTAAGAAAACTGAGGATATATTCGAAAATGCTAATATTATTCCTTTAAGAGGTTTTGAAGGAATAAAGTATATGGAAATACCAATCGGCGATAAAGTTGGCCCTGTTCCTAAGTTAATTCAGACTTTAGTTCCTAACTGGGACTGGTTAAAAGGCGCCACTTTAAAGGTTGCTGTTGCTCACGGAACAGCTAATGCTAAAAAGATAATGGATGACATAAAAGCCGGTGGAAAATTCTCTGAATGTCATTTCATTGAGTTTATGGCATGTCCGGGTGGATGTCTTGGTGGTGGTGGTCAACCAATTCCAACTACTCCCGAAATAAGGAAGTTGAGAGCACAAGCTATTTATTCAGAAGATGAATCTTTGGAAATAAGAAAATCACATGAAAATCCTCATGTTGTAAAAATCTATGAAGAATTCTTGACAGAAGGACCATGTTCTCATCTTTCTCATAAACTTTTGCACACGCATTATGTCAAGCGTGGCAGATACATTGCATAAAAACAAGACAAAGAGCCGAAAGTTATTTCGGCTCTTTTAATTTACTTTACTTTATATTATTCCTATTTTTCAATTAAGGAAGTTTTTGATCAACTAACTCATAAGAGAATGATCATGATTCCTCTAATTCCTGAATGGGCTCATCATTACGGCGAATTTTGGAGAGCAATAAGGACTAGAAATCTTTGGTTTATTAGACTTCGATATCTGGCTTCTCCAACTTTATTAGCATTTGTTTTAGTTGGGCAATTTCTTTTCGACTTTCAACTTACTTCAGTTCAATTTTATTCTCTGATAATTATTTCATTCTTCATCTTAATTTATAATATAATTATACATAAGACCAGAAAATATGTTGGTTGTGATCCTAATAAGTTTAATTGCCTTCATTTGTCGCTTGTTCAGATGGGACTTGATTTAATATCTCTGATGCTTGTTGTTTACTACACAGGTTTAATAGAATCACCTTTGCATTTGTTTTTTATTTTTCACATGATCATTGGTAGTTTAATATTACCGGGTTATATTGTCTACATTACAGCAGGTGTAATAAGCTTTGTATTTGGATTATTATCAATGCTTCAAAGGTATCAGATAGTAGAAGCATATTTAATTAAAGGATTATATACAGATTTAAGACCTCATTCACTGACTTATGATATTTTATTTATTATAATTTTTACTGTCATGCTTTTTGTTAGCGTTTATATTGCGAATAAAATAAGTCATCAGTTATACAGAAGGGAACAGCAATTACGACATACTTTGGAAAAACTAAATGAGGCAGAAGTAACAAAGCAAAAATATATAATGGGTGTTGTTCATGAAGTTAAAACTCCTGTTACTGCAACACATTCAATTCTGGAATTAATATTAAATAAATATGTTGGACCAATAGATTCAGAAGTAGAGAGAAAATTGCACAGAGCAATTCTGCGTACAGAGGAAACGCTCAATTTATTAAATGATATTTTACGAATATCTCGTCTCAAAATTCTTGATATAAAATCTGCTGAAGAGGTAGATATAAAAATTGTATTTGAGTCTTTGATAGATAAGCAATTAGAATTGATCAAAAGTAAATCGATCACTCTTGAATTGATTGATAAGAGAGTAGAAAACAAGAAAATAAAATCGGATGTAATTTTGTTGGAATTAGCAATTTCAAATCTGATTTCCAATGCTGTCAAATATGTTGATCAAAATGGAATTATAGAAATAATTATTGATGAAAGGGGGGGAATGTTATACATTGAAGTTAGCGATAATGGAATTGGCATCCCAAAAGATTCTTTACCCAAAATATTTTCTCAGTTTTATCGAGCAACAAATGTTGATAAATCAAAACATGCCGGCACTGGAATGGGATTAGCGATAGTTAAAGAAATAATAGAAAGATTTGGCGGCAGAATCTCTGTTAAAAGTCCTTCGAGGATTGGTACGGAAAATTCTCCGGGGACTACATTTGAAATTTACCTACCATATAATTTTAAGCCAAACGAGTATGACATTTTTGAGGTTAATAATCAGGATTACTTAGCCAGCAAAAATACTTTCTAGGAAATTTATTTAATGATTCCTGAGCTTCTTCTTTATTTCTAAAAATACCAAATACTGTTGAACCGCTTCCGGACATTGAAGCATAGAGTGCACCACTTTTATATAACTCATTTTTTATAATTTTAATTTCTGGATATTTAGAGAAAACATAATCTTCAAAATCGTTAGTAGCATATTTTTTAAGTAAATCATAATCAATTCGGTTATCTAAAATAATTTCATTATAGTTTATCTCTTTCAACGAAGGTTTAGTATTATTGAATGCATCTTTAGTCGAAATATTTATATCCGGTTTTACGAGAACAATGTATTCGTTGATTTCTAAATTTATATAATCTAGAACTTCACCACGCGATTTACCAATAGCCGGTTTTGATTTAATGAAAAAAGGTACATCTGAACCAAGTGATAATGCAAGGGTATGTAACTGATCAATTTTCAGATTTAGATTAAACATTTCATTTAATGATATTAATGTCGCCGCTGCATCAGAGCTTCCACCACCTAATCCGGCTTGTGAAGGGATATTTTTTAATAATTCTATTTTAACATTCAGTTTTTTATTCGAAATATTTTCTAATAATGATTTTGCTTTTACAACTAAATTATTTTCGTCATTTGGAATAGAATTATTGTCACATATAAATTCAAATCTGTCTGTTAGAGTTAATTTTAGTAGATCATAGAGATTATTGATAGGATAAAAGAGCGTATGAAGATTATGATAACCATCATTACGTTTGTTAAGGATGTGAAGACCGATATTTATTTTTGCCGGTGCTTTAATTTCAATATACTTCATCTAAGAACTCTTTTATTTTAGATGTATGAGAAGGAGAAGAGCCGCAGCAAGAACCAATAAAAAGTGTATTATAATTTATCAAGGATCTGATCGATTTTACATACGAATTTGGATCGATACCACATGTAATTTGCTCATCATTGATGTCTCCTAAGCCACAATTAAAGTAAAAACCAAATCTTGTCCTAATACTAAATTGATCAACATATTTTTTAAAGGTATCTACTTTAATACAATTAAAACCAATAGCAATAGGTGAAAAGTCACTTACAAAATTTACTGCTTCATTGAGTGGTTCACCGCTTAGTAGTTTCAAATCTTCATTAAAAAAAAGTGACATTACAAAAGGAATTCTATTTTCATTGCAATACTTGCAAGTTATCTCAATTTCATCCCAATGACTAAATGTTTCGTTAAGAATAAAGTCCACTCCTGAACTCCAAAGCATTTCAATGTGTTTTTTATGATTATACTCAAGATCAAGATTTGATAAATTTCTTTCCTTTTGATAGCAATCTTCTGCTGGCGCATTTGAACCAGCAATAATCAAATTTAGATTCCTTCGAACTTCGTGTACGATTTCCACACTTTGCTTTACAAAATCGTAATTAGTAGTCCCTAAGTTCGACTTTTTAACAGCGGATGGATTAGTTCTGAATGTGTTAGTTGTTAAAATATCTGCACCGGCATCAATATACTCCTCATAAACGCTTTTCACTATTTTACGATTATGAATGTTATGTATTGATTGCCAAAGATATTTATCAGGTTGCAACTTTTTCTCCAAAAGGTAGGTGCCCATTGCTCCATCAAGCAGCAATGGTCTTTTCAGCTCATTGTATTTTGATACTAAATCAAATCTTTTATTGATCAAGTATTATTCCTTTTGAAAAAAGTAATTGTTTCATTTACTATTCTTTCCAAATCAATCATTTGAATACATTCAAGATTGTATGGGCAAACTTTTTTCCAACAAGGGGCACAAAATAAACCTTCAGGGAATAACTTAACCCCTCTGTTATAAAGTTCAATTTCGGTCCAACAACTTAATCCGAACCAGGCAATCACATACTTTTTTAATGCAATTGCTAAGTGCATTCCAAAAGAATCACCTGTAATAATAACCTGAGGAATACTTTCGTAACAAGCGCCTTTCCTTACTCCTTCATTTGTAGGTGTATTAATAATTTTACCTGGAAATTGATTAGCTAAAATTTCATTTCTTTCAGTATCTTCAGGACCTCCTAATAACATAATTTTGTATTCTTTCAAATCAAGAAATTTCTGAATCAGGTTTGCATGTTGTTCGAGAGTCATCTTTTTATTAGGGAATAAAAGGGAGCAACCTGTATTAAAACCGATGATTTTATCTTCAGGTGAAATGCCGATTTTATCTTTATATTCTTGTATAAAATCAAGCTCTTCTTTTGTGAAGTTGAAGACATATTCATCTTTATTGTATTCCAGATTAAAAGTTTCAGCTAAATATTCTTGTCCAGTTCTCTGATTGACTTTGAATTTAAGATGATCATCCATTCCTAATAAGTAATTATAATCAGCTCCTTTGTTCAAAGGAATTATCTTATTATTTGCGTTTATACCAAATCCTAATTTTTCTTTTGCATTTAATTTCATTGTTAACGCACCGGAACGAAGCGATTTATCTACATTCATGATTATATCAAATTCTATTTGACTCAAAATTAATTCACTTTCGAATTCGAAAGGAAATACTCTATCAATGTAGTGGTTATTATAAAGTAAGCCGACAGCATTTTTTAGTGTAATCCAGTAAATAGTAGATTCAGGATATTTACGTTTGATTGCTGGTAATTGGGCGGTAGTCATCAATACATCACCCATAGCATCAAGATTAATAATGAGGATTTTCGTTCCCATTGGATTATAATCCATACATCCATTTTCCCAGCAATTATGATCTGAAAAACAGGGCTTATAACCATTGAAGTTTTTGCAACTTAATACTCTTGGGTCTTTAGGTTGTTTTGGATTTGTATTCATAAAAATATTTCTCAAAAAATGGAATAAATTTTTCTTTAACTATTTCTGTGTTTATGTTTTCTAATGTTGGCTCTGTTGTTATTATAACTTCGTAATCTGATTTATACGGATACCACACGACATGATTTGTATTATATTTTACATATAATCCAAAAACTGGTACGTTGAACGCAGAAGCTATGTGAACAATTGAGGTATCCGGTGTAAACAGAAGATCGATACGTTCTATCATTGCAGCAAATTCATCAAAATCATTTCTGTAAAATATGGGTATGTTTTTACCGGCTATCTCCCAAGCATATTTTATATCTCTTTCGATACAAAGTAAAACAATATTCACTCCATAATTGCTTAAAAGAGAAATTACTTCTTTAAATTTTTTTACTCCCCAAAATCTTGCGCTGCTGCCGGAACTAATATTAATACCAACTAAAAAATTCTTTACAGGAAAATGCTTGCCAATATAATTATCAACAATTTTTTTGGATTCCGGTTTAGGTCTATAGATAACATTTATTTTTTGCTCATCATATCTTACTCCAAAAACTTTAGTAAATTCCATCACACGGTCGATAACATGATATTTAGATGGATCTAATTTATCAACTAAATGAGTATATAATTTGTCGATTCCTTTTTTAAGACCTATTTTATTTTTTACTTTAGAAAACGCAACTAAATAACTTACGGTAGTTGAAATATCATCATGCAAGTCAACTATTACATCAAAATTCTTTTGATTTATTAGCTTAATAAATGAACTGACTTTTTTATTATATACTATTACTTCATCAGCTAATTGATTGTTATTGAAAATAAAATAGTTGTATCTACTTGCAAGAATAGTAACATGACAATCTAAATTTTTCTTAATTGTGTACAACAGGGGAGTAGTAACTAAAGCATCGCCTATTCTGTTTAGTCTTATGAAAAGTATTTTTAAATGATCATAAGATTCTAATTTTTTTTCAACTTTTTCTGCTTTCTTAAAAAAAATAAGTACGCTTAGCAGAAATTTTCTTAAAAGTATTTCAAATTGTTTCAATTCTTTATCAATAAGTTATTTTTGACAATAAGTTTATCTACTTTCTCCATAATTCTGCTAATTGGTAAATCCTTGAAGCATTCATGGTTTCTAGGACATTCCAATAAATTGCACATAATACAATCCAATTCACTTAAGTTTATCCATTCATGTTTATGACCAAACGGACCTTGGTGCAATGGATTTGTTGGACCGTGAATGCTTAAAACAGGTGTTCCGACGGCTGTTGAAATATGCATAGGTCCGCTATCATTGGCAATCAAAAATAAAGATTTTGAAATAAATCCCGCCATTTGCCTTATTGTAGTTTTGGGAGCAATATATGCTTTATTTTCTAACAATTCATATATCTTCTTTGCGTCATTATAATCATCAGGTCCCCATACAATTACAGCCGGTAAGTTATATTTCTGAATAATATTTTCAGCAATCTCAACAAATTTTTCCGGTTCACATTTTTTAGATGACCAGCCACCGGAAGGGGAGATACCAAAAAAAGATTTATCAATTAAAGCTTTTTGTGTTAACCAGTTGTCTGCAAATAGGTTATCATTTTTACCTATATAAAAGTATAGATTCTCTGAAGTGACATCTAAACCAATTTTTTTCAAAAATTCTAAATGTAGAATTGCCGAATGGAAACGATCCCGTTCATAAGGACCAAACAAATTGTAAGCCCATTTTCTACCTTCATAAGGGAAACCCGCTCTATATTTTGCTCCGCTTATAGCTGTAATTTGTGCCGTAGTAGGATTCGAAAAGAGATCTAATACTAAATCATATTTTTGTTTTCTAATTTCCCAATAAAATTTCATTCGATTGAAAATTCTTTTTGGAAGGACATGTACATTTGTCAATTGTTTTAATCCTTCTAAACCTGGTCTGGAAGGATTTTCACAAAGGAAATCAATTTGCGCCTCTTGAAAATTCTCTTTCAAATTATCTAACACAATAGTAGAAAGGACAACATCCCCAATACCACGTAATTTTATGACGAGAATTTTTTTTATTTCCTTTTTCAGAATCATAATAAATTATGATATATAAAAGTAACTTTATTAATTTAATAATAAGAATACTAATCTAAATTACAAATTTAACTAAAGGGTTCAAAAGAAATTTTATTCATGAGAGGTCAACATGTTCTTAAAAGGTAAAACAGCAATCGTAACCGGTGGGGCAATGGGTATTGGTTTGGAAACAGCCAAGTTATTAGTAAAAGAAGGATGCGTAGTAACAATTTGGGATATTAAAGAAAATGAATTAAATAAAATCAAGGATTTGTTTGGTAATGAATCTTCTAAAATATTTACTCACGTTTGTGATGTAACAGATAAAAACCGGATATATGAACTAACCGAAATCGCATTAAAAGAAATGGGTACGATTGATATTTTAATAAACAATGCCGGTTATGTAAAGGGTGGAGGATTTTTAGAAAATTCGGATGATGACTGGGATAAGACAATCAAAGTAAATTTTAATTCTATTGTTTATACAACTAAGTCTATTCTTCCTTTAATGATTGAAAAAAACTATGGATATATCATAAATCTTTCTTCTGCATCTTCATTTCTTGGAGTTGCAGATTTATCTGTTTATGCAGCTACTAAATGGGCAGTTCAAGGTTTAACTGAATCGCTTAGATTTGAAGCTTGGAACAATAAGAAATTTGGGGTAAAGTTCTGCTCCGTACATCCATACTACATCTCTACAGGAATGTTTTCCGGTGCTAAATTAAATTTCCTTGGAAGTATGTTAGTACCTCGTGTCAAATCTCATAAAGTAATTGCAAAAGCAATAGTATATGGGGCAATTAAAAAGAATAAAACTATCATTAGAAGACCAATCACATTAAAACTTGTTAATATATTCAGAGGAATTTTACCTGATATTATATTCCAAAAAATGATGGTCTTATTTGGAGTTTCAACAAGTATGAAAACTTGGGTCGGAAGGAATTAATCAATCAACGGCTATACCTCCGTTGGGGATTTCCGGCGGAACTAAAATAACATCTTCTTTAAGTAAAATTACCTGACCAGGTTCCAGATCTTTTCGTTTGGTGACATACTTTTTAAATGTGTAACTAACAGGTGCAAGTTTAGAAGTTTTTGCTTTGCTGAAATAAGCTGCTATTGATGCAGCTTTTCTTATAACACTCTTAGGAATCGGTTCTTTCGAATTATCAACTCTAAGAACAACGTGCGAACCAGAAACACCTCTTGCATGAAACCATAAGTCATTTTGTTTTGCAAACCTTGTTGTCAGTTCATCATTATTTTTACTATTCTTTCCAACAAAAACATGATATTTATTCTCGATTATAAAATGTTTGAAATTTGATCCCGTTCCTTTATCCTGTGTTTCCATTTTTGATTTAATTCCTATTTCTTTTTTGATTATCAAGAGTTGATTGTAATCGTCTACAGAATTTATTTTATCAATCAACTTCTTATATTGGTTATACTTAGCTTCAAGAGCGCCGTAAAGTTTGATTGCATTTTGATAATTCACTCTCTCGTTTTTAGATTTTTCAAAATACTTATCTATATTTTGACTTGGGGACAAAGTTTTATCTAATTGTATGGTAATATTTTTATCAAGAGTGTTATCATAAAGCGTAATAGAGTCCATCCCTTTTTTTATTTGGTGGATATTTGTTAATAATAGATGTCCTTTATGAGAAAATTCCTGTTTGTTGGAACCAATCTCTATTTTTGCTTTCAAATCATTCAGCTTATTGGAAATTTTTTCTAATTCTTTTATTAAATATTTCTCTAATTCCTTTTTTACTGATTTTTCTCTATTTACAATCTGTTTTAACGAAATGAATTTACTCAATGCATCAAAATACGATTCGAATAAAAATTCCTGATTTACACCCTTATCGTTTATGGAAGCTGGAAAGAAACTTAGGTTTGTATTATCATAAGATTTTGGAACACATATTTTATCGGTCATCATTTTATTTATTATATTGAGTAAGTGTTCCTTCCAATCATCTTCACGTAAGATTTTTAATATTGATTTATCGAGGAAACGATACTTATTAATTATTGCATCGTAAGGCAAATTTTGGATGTCGTTAATGATATATTCCAATGAAGTTTCAGGTCTAATAAATTCTGATGTTTTGATTTCGGTGAAGATAATATCATCACTATTATCTTTTATTTTTTTAAAGGGTTGGAAATTATAATTGTCAAAAAATATTACGTTGCTTTTAACACTTCTGATGTGGAAATAAATTGCTCCATTACTTAAAACAAATTTTATTATACGGTCATTTTTAGAAATTAGAATATCAACAATATTTGTCGGAAGGTGTTCCTGAAAAAATTCACGAGTATTTTTTTTAGCTTTTTTATGCTCTGGTTTTATCAATAAGTATGAAAATTGTGGTTGGGTTGATAATATTAAAGTAAAATCTGGATTCTCGTCTAAAGGAATTCTAAGAAACAATTTATCTTTTTCTTGAGTGTAGATATCAACAATTTTTCCCCCGCAAATAATTTTTTTTAATTCTATTATTCCTCTTAATAAATAAATATAGTTATTGAACATGATTAGTCATTAAACTTTATCTTTTCTTTCTGTGGAAGTAATATCAAATACTTTATGCAACAATTTTTCTTCAATTTCACTTAATTCAACATTTCTTCGTTTCATTACTATTTTGGCAACTTCAATGCTTTTTGAAATATTATATGTTCTAATCCATTCGGACCCACCCCATGAAAAAGAGGGAATATATTTAGGAGGGAAACCAGCTCCAAATATATTACACGAAACACCGACTGTTGTACCAGTATTGAACATCGTATTTATAGCCGTTTTGGAATGATCTCCCATTATCAATCCAATAAATTGAGATTCCGAATGAATTAATTTACCATTTATGATAACATCAACATTACCATAATTATTTTTTAGATCGCTATTGTTAGTGCTTGCACCAATATTTATCCAACTGCCTAAATAAGAATGACCTAAAAATCCTTCATGCTGCTTATTAGTATATGAATGGATTATACTATTTTCAATTTCCCCACCGATTTTACAAACTTTTCCTATACTGGTATCATGATAAACAGCAGTGTGCGATTTAATCATGGAACCGTCCCCAATATAAGCCGGTCCTTTTATTGTTACATGCGACATAATTTCTACATTCTTACCAATATAAATTGGTCCTTTACTGGCATCAATTAGAACGAAGGGATTAATGGTAGTTCCTTTATCAATAAAAACTAATCTTTTATTTATTACAGCAACATTTTTATCCAGTTTGATATTGATATTAGTTCTTTTCTTTAATAACTGAAAATCGTTGCGGATTTCGTAACCGTTTTGGTTTATTAAGTCCCATGGATAGTTTATCAATTTAGCATCATTTAATTCATATGCTGAAAATTGGGTTGTGTCAAACTTGATGATATTAAATTCGCTACTGAAATATTTCTGAGCTTCATCATAGCTTAATTTAATAGCAATTACAGCATCATTTTTAATTAATGTTTCACCTGTTTTTAATTTGTTTATTCTATCAATAACATTTTTGTCAGGTAATAAACGCCCATTAATAAATGTGATGACACCTTTCATTGGTTCTAGAATTTTCTTATTCGGGTATCTTTCTTTTAAGACTTGAGTTAAATAATCCCTGGAATGAAGCACAATTTCTGCTTTCGGAAAAAACCTTTCAATTTTTTCCCTGAGTGATAATATGCCACAATTAAGGTCATAAACCGGTCGTAAGTAACCCAATGGAAGTAAATTTGAATAACCTTCGTCTTCGAATAGGCAAATAATTGATTTCATAGTAAATCGTTAATTGTTTTTATAACAAACTAAATAAAAATTAATCATTAGGCAAAATACTTTGTGGAATAGATTTGGGTTTAATATATTTCTGATATGAAAAATAGGTTGCGTAAATATTTTATTGTACTCGCGGTCACGGTTATTTCGGTGATTGTAGTCCTTCTTGTAATTGATAATTTTGTGATGCCGGTTTATGTGGCGGCTGAAGAGGTTCGTGTCCCCAATGTTGTTGGTAAACATAAGGACGAAGCAATAAGGATTCTAAGTGGAATGAATCTTAATCCGATAATCCAAACTTCGCGTTATGATGAACGTTTTAACAAAGATTACGTAATTTTTCAGAAACCTTCTCCAAATTCAACCGTAAAAGAAAACAGAAGAATTTATTTAACTGTTAGCGGGGGAGTGCAAACTGTTAAAATGCCTTTCTTGATTAATAAAACTGTTCGAGATGCACAAATAAATCTGGAACGAATAGGTTTAGTGCTTGAAAAAATTGAAGAAGTTGAATCTGAATTCCCACCGAACCTTATTGTTGAGCAGCAATATCCGGAAGGTAAGGAGATCCCAAAAGGTACTTCTGTTTGGATAAAAGTAAGTTTAGGACCACAAATTGGAATGGTAAGAGTTCCTAATATTTTGGGTAAGTCTCTTTCTGAAGTCGAGAACATTTTAAAGAGTGTTTCTTTAAGAATCGGATTAAAAACTTATATACATTCTTCAACTCTTTTACCAAATACAGTTGTCGATCAACAACCAGCAGAAAATACTTTAGTTGCAGTCGGAGATAGTGTCAATATTGTATTAACAACAAATAAATAATATGAATAATAAAAAGCTATTAGCACCTTCAATTCTATCAGCAGATTTTTCGAACTTAGCTTTACAGATAAGAAATGTTGAATTAGGCGGAGCTGACCTTATCCACTGCGATGTTATGGATGGTCAATTTGTTCCTAACATTACATTTGGCCCATTAGTGATTGAAGCTGTTAGAAAGTCTACAAAATTACCTATTGATACACATCTTATGATAAAAAATCCGGATGTATTAATAAAAGAATTTATAGATGCCGGAAGTAATTATATTACTGTTCATCAGGAAGAAGTAATTCACTTAAACAGAACAGTACACAGGATCAAAGAACTTGGAGCAAAAGCCGGTGTTTCAATCAATCCTTCAACACCCGTTAATACATTAAGCGAAATATTGGAATTTGTTGATTTAGTCCTTGTTATGTCTGTTAATCCTGGTTTTGGTGCTCAAAAGTTTATACCTAACACTCTAAAAAAAATAGAATATCTATCAAGAATTAGAGAAGAAAAGGGCTACAACTATCTTATTGAAATTGATGGAGGAATTAGTTCACAAAACATTCAAACAATTTCTAATCTTGGTTGTAATGTGTTTGTTGTGGGATGGTCTATTTTTGGAGCAGATAATATTACCGCTGCAACCATGGAGCTGAAAAATTTAATAAATACTATTACCGTTTGATATTACACGCTTTTTGAAAGCTAAATTTTTCTAATCTCTTGAACATTTATATAATAAAATATTCTGGTGATTGAATTGATAATTCAGGTTGTTGACATATTTTATACAGATGTTTTCAAAAGATACAGTACAAAATACAACATTTATCGTGATCTTTATGAAAAGGATTTACTTGGCTTAGAAATAAGAAGTATAAGTTATAAAATTGCTAATAAGATTAAGAAGATAATTCTATCGAACAAGGAAATATGCTATACTACAAATAAACAGGAAAATGATAATGTAGACTTATTAGTATTAGGTTCTTTTGGGGTATTTAAAGAATTATCTAAAGAAATAATTGCTATTGGTAACGAAGACATTGGCTTCAAAATCAATAAAACACTTAACAATATATCTGGTTATGATAAGACTAACTTAAATATAAGTAGTAATATAACTAGTCCTGAAAGAGCATTGTTAGTAGGAATTGTAAACGTCACACCCGATTCCTTTTCAGATGGCGGAAAGTATTTCGATACGAATTTAGCAATTGATTATTCCTTAAAGTTGATTGAAGAAGGTGCTGATATAATTGACATTGGAGGGGAATCCACCCGACCGGGTGCGGATCCAGTTACGTTGGATGAAGAATTAAAAAGGGTAATTTCTGTAATTGAAGGAATATTAAAGAAAAATCCTAATGCGATTATTTCCATTGATACTCAAAAATCAGTCGTTGCATATGAAGCATTAAAAATAGGAGCTAAAATTGTTAACGATATTAGTGCTGGTTCTTCTGATATCAAAATGATGGATATTGTTAAAGAATTCGATGCTTCAATGATACTTATGCACATGAAAGGTAATCCAAAAACAATGCAGCAAAACCCATTTTATGATGATGTGGTTTCCGAAGTTTATGATTATCTTATTAACAAAGTTGAAATCGCTAAGAAATATGAAATAAAAAATCTTATTGTTGATCCCGGAATTGGTTTTGGTAAAAGAGTAATGGATAATTATGAAATATTGAAAAGGTTAAATGAATTCAAGGGAATTGGTTGTCCAATAATGGTTGGACTATCAAAAAAATCTTTTATTGGGAAAGCGCTAAACTTAGATGTTGACAAACGTGAAGACCCGACATTGGTAGCAGAAACAATTGCTATTCAAAACGGTGCTAAATTAATTCGTACTCATAATGTAAAAAAAGCGTTAACTGCAATTAAGATAAATCTTTTTGTCGAAAATCCGGAATTACTTTCAAATGTTTGAATTATTCAAAATTGGTTTCTTATCCGTTACATTTCTTGATTTACTTGATATTCTTCTTGTAACATTTATTTTTTACAAATTATACTCAGTTATTTCCGGTACTATTGCTGCTCAAATCTTTTATGGTCTTTTAATCGTCCTGTTTTTATCATTCTTAGCCCAGGCAGCAAATTTTAAAGCAGTTGGTTGGCTATTAAAATTAATTTCTGAAGTATGGGTAATTGCATTTATTATTCTTTTCCAACCAGAAATTAGAAGAATGCTTGTTTTATTGGGACGAAGTCCAATTATGAAGTTGTTTATAAAGGGAGAAGATAGTGATACAGCAGATATAATTGCTGAAACTGCATACGAACTTGCTCAGAATCAACACGGCGCTCTTATAGTTATTGTAAAATCTGTGGGAATAAAAGGTGTCGCAGAAACAGGTGAGCCAATTAATTCGAGAGTTTCCAAAAATTTGTTACGTTCAATTTTTTTCCCGAGGTCTCCATTACACGATGGTGCTGTAATTATCAGAAACGATAATATAGAAGCTGCAAGGTGTACTTTACCTTTATCATCAGAAACCGTTAAAGATGGAATACCTTTAGGAATGAGACACAGAGCCGGATTAGGAATTTCGGAACAAGCTGATGTAATAAGCGTTATTGTTTCAGAAGAATCGGGAAGTATTTCTGTAGCTGAAAGAGGGAAATTGATCAGAGGACTTTCAAAAGAATCATTAAGAAATTACTTAAGAAATAGTTTAAGAATTTCGAAAGAAAAAGGTATAAGAGGAATTATAAATCATATTCGGAAAAATCGAAATACTTACTAACTAAGAAAAATTATCCTTTATAAATTGGTTCATTATCACACCAAATTACTAATTTACTTTTTTGGTTATGACACGAAATAAAAAATTTAGAATCCCCGGTCTTAATATTAACAGTAAATATAAATCAGCAGCACCCATAGTTCTAAGTGAAAAAATTAAGCATATTTACAAAGAAATTGATAAATTTTTTATAAATGATTCATCAGAAAATCTACATTCTCTCAGAATTGCTTTTAGAAGATTTAGATATGTTATGGAAATATTTCAGGAATGTATTGACCCAAAATTCTTTAATTACATATATAACCATGCAAAAAAAATGCAAGACTTAATAGGAGAGGGTCGAGATCTCGATGTAATGGAAATAAAATTCAGACAACTGCAAAAAGAACTTAAAAAGAGAATTCCTGAGAATATATTTGAAAAATTAGCTGAAGAAAAAGTAAAAATAAGACGGGTTATTAAAACAGAATTGATTAATTTTATAATAGACAAGGATTTCAATAAATTATTAAACAATAAATGAGAGAGGTTAATATGAAACTCAGGTATTTTTCACATTCTGCGTTTCTAATCACAACTGATTTGAAAAAGAAAATTTTAATTGACCCATTTTTAGATGGCAATCCTACTTCTCCTGTAAAATCGGATGAAGTAGATGCAGAATTTATTATTCTTACACATGCACATGGAGATCATTTAGGTGATGCTTTCAAAATTGCTAAAAGATGTAATTCACTTTTTATTTGTGTCAACGAATTAGCTAATTACGTTGCTTCTAAAGGATTTAAAGCACATAATATGCATATTGGAGGTAGTTATAATTTCGATTTTGGACGGGTCAAATTCACAATAGCGCATCATGGTTCTATTACACCTGATAATCAATATGGAGGCGAAGCAGCCGGTGTTGTTCTGTCAATTGATGGAAAAAATTTATATCACACAGGTGATACAGGATTGTTTTATGATATGAAGCTTATTGGTGAAATGACACCAATTGATTATATGTTATTACCGATTGGAGATAATTTTACAATGGGTATTAATGATGCATTAAAAGCTGTCGAGTTAACAAATCCGAAAGTAGCTATTCCTATGCATTATAATACTTTTCCGGTAATAAATTCAGATCCTTTGGAATTTAAGAAAAACGTTGAATCAACTGGCAAAAAATGTATTGTCATGGAATTTGGTCAAGAAATTGAATTATAAACAAAACTTTTATGGCGAAAAAAATTGTAATTGCAAATCAAAAAGGTGGTGTGGGTAAAACAACCACTGCTATTAATCTATCGGCATCTATCGCAGCAGCCGAGTATAGAACTTTACTAATTGATATTGATCCACAAGCAAATTCAACCTCCGGGATAGGAATTGAAAAAAGTGAAAAGTCAATTTATGAAGTTTTGGTTGGCTTAGAAAAAGTTGATAATTGCATTGTTAATTCATACATGCCATTCCTTGATATTCTTCCTTCGACAATTGATTTAGTTGGCGCTGAGGTAGAATTGGTTTCTGTTGAATCTCGTGAATATCTTTTGAAAAATGCTCTCAAAGAAATTGAGGATAAATATGATTTTATATTTATTGATTGTCCTCCTTCACTTGGTTTGCTAACATTAAATGCGTTAACTTGTGCAGATTCGGTTCTCATCCCGGTTCAATGCGAATATTTTGCATTAGAAGGACTTGGTAAACTTCTTAACACAATAAATATTGTAAAAAAGAACTTGAATGAGAACTTGAATATTGAAGGTGTTTTACTGACTATGTTCGATACTCGATTACGCTTATCTCATCAGGTTGTTGATGAAGTTAAAAAATATTTTGGCGCGAAAGTGTTTAATACTGTTATTCATAGAAACGTAAGATTATCTGAAGCACCGAGTTATTCAAAACCTGTTATTTTATATGATGCAAGTTCTGTCGGAGCTCAGAATTATATTTCTCTTGCATCAGAATTGTTACAAAGAAGTAATTTGGAACCAAAAAGGATAAAAGAATAGATGAAAACACCATTAGGAAGGGGATTAGATGCATTAATCAATCCTCAACTACGAGAAAAGATTGATTCCCCGGTTGCCATTTCAAGTAAAGATATTCAAAAGGATGACGGGAAATCGTATGACATCTTAGCTAAAATTCCAGTTGATTTAATTTCTCCTAATCCTTTTCAACCAAGAACAAATTTCGATTCAGAAGCTTTAGAAGAGCTTAAAAAATCGATTTTACAAAATGGCTTAATTCAACCAATAACCGTAAGACGTACTGATAATAACAGGTATGAGCTTATTTCCGGTGAAAGAAGATTAAGAGCTTGTAAAGAAATAGGCATCAAAGAAATTCCGGCATATATTATAAAGGTAGAAACAAAAGAAGCAATGCTTGCATTGTCTCTTATCGAAAATATTCAAAGGGAAAAATTGAATCCTATTGAAATTGCCAATGCATATAAAAGGTTGATGGAAGAATGTAATCTGACTCAAGAAGATATCGCTACCAAAGTTGGTAAAGATAGAACAACAATAACAAATTTTACTCGACTACTTAAACTTCCTAATAAAATACAGCAATCTTTAATAAAAGATGAAATCAGTACCGGACATGCCCGAGCTTTAATAAATCTTCCTAATGAACATTTACAGCTCGAAATTCTAGATAAAATTATTAAAAAGAACCTATCCGTCAGAAACGTCGAAGATTTGGTTCGAAACATAATGGAAGGACGCAATGGCAAGAAAAAGAAAATCTCCAGCAGCTCATTATCTACTCAATCGCAAGTTTCTCAAAAGGATTTGGAAGAAAAACTTCAAAGAATTGTTGGGACAAAAGTACATTGCAAACTAAAAAAGGATGGCTCGGGTGAATTGATATTAGAATTTTATTCAAATGAAGAATTAGAACGTTTAATTGAATTATTTGAGATCATTGGTAAAACATATAACTAAAATATCAATATTTATTCTTGCATTGATTTTATTTACTGATAATAGCTTGGCTCAGGTAAATAACATTGAAAAGAAAGATTCAACTATTTTTCAAATGAATAAATCACCATGGGGAGCTGTATTAAGGAGTGCAATTCTACCAGGTTTGGGGCAATTCTATAATGAATCTTATTGGAAAATACCAGTCGTTTGGGGCGCTCTTGGATATTTAATGTATCTTTGGAATGATAGCAATACTAAATATCAAAAGTATCGGGATCTGTTTGCCGGCGACACAAATAATGAAGTATATCGTAGATATAGAGAATTTTATAAAGACCAAAGAGACCTAAATGCTGTTTTTATTGGACTAGCATATTTTCTCAATTTAGTTGATGCTTATGTAGATGCTCATTTATTTGATTTTAATGTCTCAGAAGAAGTGAGCAGTAATAAAATTAACATTTCACTTAAGATTAGATTCTAATTTGAGTAACTTTTTAACTTGCAAAAACTGTAATACTATAAATCCTCTTTTTGCATATACTTGCAAAAAATGTAATGCCTTTTTACGAACTAAAATTCCAAATATTGACTTTTGGGCTATAGTATCCTTACTACTTGAATCCCCTGTAAAAGCAGCCGAGACCATTATTCAATCTGAGCATAAAAATTATATTATAAGTCTTTCCATCTTTGCCGGTATCAAACTGACACTAAATTTTTGGATACTTAACAATGCCTTATCTTTGAGTGAGGAAATTAACAATAATTTTTTAGTTTCAACTTCTCTTGGCTTGGTAGGATTTTTTACAGGATTAATAATTATTTCATTTTTAGGTTTAATCACTTCTAAATTTCGAAAAATAGAAACACGTTTTACTGATTTTCTATCAGTTTACATCTATTCATTCGTACCCATTATATTTCTATTCATATTTTTAACCCCAATTCAACTGGCATTATTTGGGACATACTGGTTTAGCTTTAATCCTTCGCCATTTTTTATTAAAGAACTACCAAGTTATGTTATCGTGATAATCGAAGGGATATTTTACTTATGGAGTATTTTTATATTAATTTGTACAAACTATGCCCAATTACGTAAAATTTTTATTTCAATATTTTTATCTGTTGTTGAATTAATAATTCTTTCCTTCACAATATTTTTAGGTCTTTATTTGTCGAAACTTTGGAGTTGATATAATCAACAATAACACCATACCTAAGTCCTCGACTGCTAACTAATAAATGGTCATGTTTCAGAATTTCTAATATTTTTAATAGTCTAATACTTCCCGGTAGTAAAACATCTTCACGACCTTTGACAATTTCTCCAAAGACATTATTAATTTGTAAAGTTGACATAGTAGATAGTGTTTTAATCATATTCTTAATTTGGCTAAACGATATAACCGAATTATTAATCAACTTTTCATCATAATATTTAACTCCTTGTAACATACATGAAAGGGTTGTGGGAGTACCGGCTACGGCAATAACATCTTGATAGTAAAAATCAGCTTTCTCTAATATTTTAAATTCTTTTTCAACTTCAAGTTCAATGATATTTAATTCTTTATTAGATGGGGGATAATTAGATATAAATTTTTCTGATAGCGAAACGACACCCACACTAAAACTTCTCTTAAACGATATGTTCTTCTTTGAGCCGTAAATTATTTCAGTACTACCTCCACCAATGTCAATGACAATAAAATTATCATTTTCACTGTTATTTGGTAGTGAGCCTATGAAAGATAATCGTGCTTCTTCATCTCCACTAAGTATTTTTGCCTCCCATTTAAAATCACTACTAATTTTTTTAATTAATTCTTGTCCATTTTTTGCAATTCTAAAGGCATTTGTTGCTACTGCTAAGGTGATATTTACACCAAGGGTTGTTATTATATCATTATATTCTTCAAAAACATTCCACATTTCAGTAATTTTTTCATCAGAAATAATTAAATTTGTCTTAAGATTCTTTGAAATTCTTGGGATTCTATATTCGTTACGCAGTGTTTTTATTGAATAATTTGCAGGATCAAATTCTACGACTAAGAGTAGAATCGTATTTGAGCCAATATCAATTGAAGAAATCAACATGTTTTTTTTATTTAATTACTAAAATTGTTAAAGCGTATGACTAAATTAAGTAATTTATCAAGATTATTTTTGTTTCTAAGTTTTCTTTTCGGCTCGTTATGGTTGGGTAGTTATTTCACGAGACAGATAGTTGTTTATCAATTCTTTGAACCAGATGGCTTGAACTTAAAAGCAATCTATAATCAACAAAATTTAGAAGTGGTAATTAAAACAATTGCTCCTCTTTTTGTAAGTAATTTAATATTATTTTTATCATTTCTAATATTCTTTATTTCTTTTGTACTTACCTCAAAGATTAAATTGAGAGAAGAGGGTTGGTTCTTAATTATTTTACTTATAATAATAATAACAGCACCGTTTGAACTATATCTGTTATATAAGGACTATAAAATTATTAATACAATTTATTTTACTGCTTCAACATCTGGCTTAGAATTAATTTCTCAAATCAAGGAAAGGATGCAATCATTAAGTGGTTTTGCCTTAATAGAAATATTTTCCTATTTCGGAATAATTTTTCTAACAATCGTCAAACCATTAAGAAAAATAAATGAAAATTAAGGAAAAAGAGTTCGAAAATATTTTAGAAGATCTTAAAGTCCTTGCCACTCAGATGGGAGCAAAAGTTAGGTTTGAAAGAGGCGATTTTAAGGGCGGATACTGCATTATAAAAAAAGATAAAATTATTGTTATAAATAAACTCTCTAATTTGCAAAGAAAGGTTATAACTCTTACTTCTGCGTTAAAAGAACTTGGAATTGAGGATGTATATCTCCCCCCAAAACTTAGAGAAGTAATCGAAGAATTGAATGATAATATATGAAATTACTTATAGTTAACGGGCCTAATCTGAATTTATTGCATAAACGAGATCGTAAGCTTTATGGTGAACTCGATCTGAACTCAATAAGGATTCTGATTGAAAAGGAGTTCCCACAAATTACTTTTGATTTTTTTCAATCAAATGATGAGAAGGAAATAATTGAAAGAATTCAAGATGCTCCCGATAAATTTAATGGTATTATTATTAACCCGGGAGGATTATCTCACTCAAGCGTTTCCCTAAGAGACGCGTTGGAAATCTGTTCCATCCCAAAAGTGGAAGTACATTTATCCAATATTTCATCGAGGGAAAAATTCCGTAATTTATCTATAACTTCATCTGTTTGTGACGGTTACATAGCTGGTTTAAAACAGTTTAGTTATATAGTAGCAATCTATGCTATACAAAAAATTATCTTTGAAAAAAATTATTCCCGATGATCGAAAAGACTTTATTCCAATTTTCTTGATATTTTAATTTAGTTAAACTATTTTACCTCAAGTGATTATAAGGTAAAATCTATGAAAGACTTTGGATTAAAGAAGTTATATTATTCAATTAGTGAAGTTAGTAAGTTAACCGGGTTAGAACAATATATCCTTCGGTATTGGGAAACAGAATTTGAACAACTTAGACCCGGTAAAAACAGAGCTGGCAATAGAATTTACACAAACAAAGATATAAAATTGATTTTTCAGATTAAAAGACTTCTTCGCGAAGAAAAATATACAATTGAAGGTGCAAAAAAAATTATTGAATCATACACTTCAGATAACAATCCCTCAGGATTGATTGAAGAGCAGGGGAATGAAAAACCAATTATTACTGGTCCGAGGTCGTTAAAAAAAGATTTGGAAGAAGTAAAAAATTTCTTAACACAATTATACTCAATGTTATAACGGAACGTAGCGCAGCCCGGTAGCGTACTTGAATGGGGTTCAAGGGGTCGCGGGTTCAAATCCCGCCGTTCCGACATTAAAGAGAAAGGCACATTTGATATGTGCCTTTCAAATTTTATATTATCATTCAAAAAAAATTGTTTTTATGAGAGATAAACCAAAGTGTTTTTGTGGTGTTTTTGGAATTTTTAACAATAATGATGCAGCCATTAAAACTTATTACGGTTTGCATACATTACAACATAGAGGACAAGAAGCAGCCGGTATAGTAACTGCTACAACTAATTACAAAGGTAAAAAGGTATTCAATCTTCATAAAGATTTCGGTTTAGTGTCTGAAGTTTTCAATTCTCAAAAAATATTTGAGAATGTTTTAATAGGGTATTCTGCAATTGGACACAATCGATATTCAACCACAGGTTCAGCTGATTCAGAAAAAAATATTCAACCTTTTGTCGTAAACTATAGGCTTGGTAATTTAGCAATTGCTCATAATGGAAATTTAACAAACGCCAAAGAAATAAGAGAAAGATTAGTTAATGAGGGATCAATTTTTCAAACTACAAGTGATTCCGAGTTAATTCTCCATCTAATAGCTAAAAGTAAACTCGATAATCAAATTGATCAAATTATTGAAGCACTAAATCAAGTTGAAGGAGCATATAGTATCCTACTTCTTACTGATGATAAATTAATCGCAGCAAGAGACCCACATGGATTTCGTCCTCTTTGTATTGGTAAACTTAATGATTCCTATATTATTGCTTCTGAATCTGTCGCATTAGATATTAATTATGCAACTTACATACGGGATGTTAAACCCGGCGAATTAGTTGTAATTGAAAAAGATTTGAACAATCAACAGATTTTAAGATCATTTGAAATCTCTCAGAAAAAAGTTACCCCTAAACATTGTATTTTTGAATTTATCTATTTCTCACGACCAGATAGCAAAGTTTTTAACTCCAACGTTGATAAAATTAGAAGAAAATTAGGTAAAGTATTAGCAGAAAAACATCCTGTTAAAGATAAAGATGGTGATAAGGTTATTGTTATAAGCGTCCCTGATAGTTCTAATACAGCTGCCATTGGTTATCAATCTCAATTAAATAAACAGGGTATACCTTCTAAACTCGATATTGGTTTAATCCGAAGCCACTACATTGGTAGAACATTCATTTTACCGGGTCAAAGAGAAAGAGAAAGTGGTGTAAGAATTAAATTCAATACCGTAAAAGGTGTTTTAGAAAATAAAACTTTAGTACTAATTGATGATTCAATTGTTAGAGGAACAACATCAAAACAGTTAGTAAAACTTTTAAGAGAAGCCAACCCAAAAGAAATACATTTAAGAATATCTTCTCCGCCAATTATGTTTCCTTGTTTCTATGGGATGGATTTTCCAAGCAAAGAAGAGCTTATTGCAAATAAGTTCAATAAAGAAATAGAAAAAATAAAAGAATATTTGGAAGTCGATAGTCTGGAATATCTCACGATTGATGAACTATTAGAAGCAATGATTGATCATCCGAAAGATAATTTTTGTACCGCATGTTTCTCAGGAGACTATTCTGTACCAGTAATTGAAAAAATGACAAAAGAATTTTACGATAACTAATACAAAATGACAGCAAATCTTAAAAGCATATTCGAAGGTTACAATACTTTACCAAATTATATTAGCATATTCAGATTGTTTTTAGCAATCCCTTTTTATTTTTTACTTGACAATATGCAAAGTGATTTTTCAGTAAGGTATTATCTTCTTGGTCTGATTTTCATTGCTTCATTAAGCGACATACTCGATGGCCTTATAGCAAGGAAAAGCAATAAAGTATCTGAATTCGGGAAAATTATTGATCCCTTAGCAGATAAAGTTCTGGTTATTTTAATAGTAACAAAACTTTACATTATAGGTGAAATAATTCCTCTTTATTTTTTCGTAATAGTCGGTAGAGACATATTGATTTTTTTTGGTGGAATTTGGGTAACAAAAAAAATTGGGAAAGTATTACCATCTAATATAATTGGTAAAGTGACTGTAATTACCATAGGTATTTTTCTGATAATTACAATTTCAGGCATATCTAAATTCAATTTTTTATATAATTCGTTTTTTTATTTAAGCATATTTATGAGCTTCGTCTCAGTTATTGCATATATTCTTAGAGCTTATGAAGCAATAAAGTGGAAAAAAAATGAAATTTCTTAAGAACTTAAGTTTTGAGAAGATCAAATCAGGTCTAGAAAAAACACGTGTTAATCTTATTACTAAACTATCGGAAACATTTAGTGGCAAACCCACTATTGATGAGAATTCGCTAGAGAAATTAGAAGAAATTTTAATCAGCTCAGATATCGGGAGCAAGCTGGCTGAAGAAATAATAAGTAGAATTAAAAAACTACTTTTCTTTGAAAAAGACAAGTCATTTCAGCGTATCAAAGAAATTTTGAGACAAGAATTGAAAAATGTTTTGTTAGAGGTCCAAACAATTGATTTAGAAAATGATATTAAACAATCAAAACCATATATTATTTTAATTGTCGGAATAAACGGAACGGGGAAAACTACTTCAGTAGCAAAGTTAGCTAATATCTATAAACTATTAGATTATAAGGTATTAATTGTATCAGCTGACAAATTTCGTGCAGCTGCAAATGAACAACTTGAAATATGGGCTGAGAGGGTAGGTGTTCCAGTTTTTAATTCTAATTCAAAAGATCCTTCCGCTGTTGTTTATGATTCTATTAAACATTCACAATCTAATGGTTATGATATTGTACTAATTGACACAGCTGGCCGGCTCCATACTCATAAAAATCTAATGGATGAACTACATAAGATTAAAAAAGTTATTACATCTTTAAAAAGTACTGGTGCCGACATGACATATCTTGTTTTAGATGGTAATACAGGGCAAAATGGATTACTTCAAGCAAAAGAATTTTCAAAATATATCGATATTTCTGCTTTTATAATCACTAAGCTAGACGGTACTGCAAAAGGTGGTATTGTTTTCCAATTAATTAAAGAATTCAAAAAACCCGTTAAATTTATTGGTGTAGGAGAAAAAATCGATGATTTAATTGAGTTCGATAATGATGCTTATGTTGAATCAATTATTTAAATTAACTTGGGATCAAAATGTTCTTTAAAAAAATAAAACCAAAGTCTTTTGTATATCAACCAAGATTCTATAAACCAGAACTAGATAATGAAGAAAGAAAGAAACGTAAACTAAGTTTCAAAAAATATCGTACATCTAAAAAACGAAAGGGTAGCATTATTTATTTTGCAATAATTTTTATAATTATTCTTTATTTATTCATTCGTTTTGGAGGATTCAAATAAGCATTAGTTTACATAATATACATTATGTGATTATTTGCTATTGTATTCATAGAATCCAGAACCAGTTTTTTTGCCTAACTTACCAGCTGCAACCATTTTTTTCAGCAACGGACATGGACGGTATTTAGAATCGTTAAATCCATTATATAATACCTCCATTATATTCAAGCAAACGTCAAGACCAATAAAATCTGCTAATGCTAAAGGTCCCATCGGATGGTTCATTCCCAATTTCATTATGGCATCTATTTCTTCAATCCCAGCTACACCTTCATAATAAGCATATATAGCTTCATTAATCATTGGCATTAAGATTCGATTTGATATAAAACCTGGATAATCATTAACTTCAATAGGAATTTTATCAATTTTTTTTGTTAAATCAACAATAGTTTTGACCGTTTCTTCAGAAGTTACGAATCCACGAATAATTTCAACCAATTTCATTATTGGAACTGGATTCATAAAATGCATTCCAATGAATCTTTCCGGGATTGAATATTTAGCTAACTCTGTAATCGATATAGATGATGTATTGGAAGCAAAGATACAGTTTTTATTAAAAATTTCTCTTAAATCTTTGAAAAGAGATATTTTAGCTTCTTTATTTTCATAAATTGCTTCGATTACTAATTCAATATCAGATGGAAGATTTTTATGACCTACAACTTTTGTTAAATTAGCTAAAGTCATAGTTTTTTTGTTAACATCTATTAATTCTTTTTTGATCATTCTATCAAGACTATTACTAATAAATGAAATAGCTCTATCGATTAGCTCTTCATTTAAATCAACCAAAAAGACATTGTAATTGTTCATAGCAAATACCTGGGAAATTCCATTACCCATAGTACCACTACCGATAACTGCAATTTTTTTTATTTCCATGGAAACCTCAAAGATAATTTTATTATTAAAAAATTATGGGAGCATGCTCACTTAAATATTATTAAGTTTACATTCACCTTCGAATGAAAGGCAACATTTTAGTTTGTTACAAGGTCCACTTAATTTGCCCATAGAAGAAAGAAGATTTTGTTCAGTTGCAAGATGAGTAGTTATTTTTTTAAAGTTCGATAAAAATGAATTACAGCAATATTCTCTACCACAGGTACCAAGTCCCCCGATTTGTTTAGCTTCATCTCTAACACCAATTTGTCTTAACTCAATCCTTGTTTTAAATTCAGCTGCAAGTTCTTTAGCCAACTCACGAAAATCAACTCTTCCATCAGCGGTATAAAAAAAGAATAGCTTTTTCCTATCAAATTGAAAATGTACCTTAACTAATTTCATATTAAGATTAAGTTTAGCAATCTTGTCTTTGAAGAATGGAACCGCTTTTTCTTCATCCTGAATATTTTTTCTAATTCTTTCAAGATCTTCAGATGAAGCTTTTCGAATTATAACTGGTAAATTTTCTCCATATAATCCTAAGGAATGCCTTTTAAGTCGAACAATTTCACCAACAAGTTTTACCTGGGCAATTTCCAATGAATCATCATTATTAACAATAACAAAGTCTTGTGGGAAAATATTCTTACTTAAACTGTTATCAACCAAACAAAAGTTACAATTCAGTAGTCCATTACAATCGACCTCAGCAATTTCTCTTGGATCGATTGGATATGTATGCTCAATCTCCGTATAGCAATAAAAGCAACCACTTTTATTGCAGATATGTTGATAGATTTTGTTTACAATTAAATTTTCGTAAGAATTTGTTAACTGATCTGAATTTTTCTTGGTTTCAGAGTTATTTATTGAATTGTTTTTTAACGAAGAAACATCTATATGGTACACAATTTAATTCCTTAATGTCAATCCTCTTAATTCAAATATAAGGTTCATAATTAATACATTCAAGTTTAGGTTCATACTACAATAATCTTCTAAACTAGAGAGTTTGTTATAAAGGATATCCACTCTACTATTTCCGTACTTGTCATTAAATTTTTCTATTGTATCAGCAAATTCTCTGAAATAAAAATCTGAAATAGAGTATCGCTTTTTAATAATATCATTCAACCATATTTTGATCAATCTTATAACGAACTTTAATTCGTCCAGACTTTGGTTGTGAAGACTATTATAAAATTCTTTAAAGGCCGAATAATACCTTCTACCAATGGAGTATCTAAGAATTGAAATCACATTTTCAAGCATTTGAGAAATGTTATTATTGATCAAATATACAGCGTTATTAACTGATCCCTCTGAAAAAATTGCGGCTTTTTCAGCTATTGTAGGTTCTATTTTGTAATATTTTTCTAAAATATTTTTCACAGCAAAATGACTTAGTGGTGCAAATTCAATATTCCAGCATCTGGAAATTATTGTTTGTAACAATTTATCTTTCTGGCTAGTAAGCAAAAAGAAAAAGAAACCTTCCGGAGGTTCTTCAAGAGTCTTCAAAAGAGCATTTTGCGATTGTTCATTCATCAAGTGAGCATCATCTATAAGAATAAACCTAAAAGGATACTCGTCGTAACTAGTACTAATAAACTTTTTAATATCTCTAATGCTGCTTATTTTAATTGTGTTAGCATCTTCAAGATTTATTTTATAAAAAGGATTATTAATTTTTTTTTGAATTTCCGTCTGGTAAGTTTCAAGCTGATCGGGACTAAGTTTTTCGAATGATGAATAATCTGCATCTTCACCTTTACCACGAGGCAATGGACAAATGTACTTAATTACAGGTTCTTGAAGCGAATTTAACTTTTTAATTGCGTTGTTGTATATCTTTTCTTCTTGTAAATGATACATCATTTTACAGAAAGAGATAGTGGCGAAGAACTTACCTACCCCATCGGGTCCAGAAAAAATAAAGGCGTGTGGAACACGCCTATTTTCTAAAAATAAATTTAATATTTCCTTGGCCTTTTTTTGTTCGGGTACTTGTTCCCAAAGTTCCATTTAGTAATCCAAATTAGGATTTAAATTCTTCATCATCGTTATAGAAGAAGTCTTCATCACTTGGGTAGTCCGGCCAAATATCTTCTATTGATTCATAAGGTTCATCTGAATCTTCAAGTTCCTGTAAGTTTTCAACAACTTCTAAAGGAGCTCCGATTCTTTCTGCATAATCTATTAATTCTTCTTTTGTAGCTGGCCAAGGAGCGTCATCCAAATAAGAGGCTAGTTCGACGGTCCAAATCATAATTAATTCTCCTGAATGGTTTTATTTTTTGACTATTTCAAAAAGTTCTACATCGTCATAAATAAAATTGCGCGGATTAAGCGGAATTCCATTATGTCTTACTTCATAGTGAAGATGGGGTCCGGAAGTTAATGTACCAGAGTTTCCAGTTAATGCAATTAAGTCACCTCTTTCAATTGTTTGTCCTTCTTTAACAAGTATTTGACTAAGGTGACCATAAATTGTTTTATATCCAAAACCATGATCAACTTCTAATGTTAATCCTAATCCCCCTCTTCTTCCAACAAACTCGACTTTGCCCCCACCAGGTGCGTAAACTTTAGTACCAATATCATTTATAATATCAATACCATTATGCATACGTCTTATTTTCAATATAGGGTGATAACGCATACCAAAATCGTCTAATATTGACCCTTCTGCGGGTTTAATAGCCGGAATGGCAGCGTATAACTTTTCATTTTCTTTTAGAGTATTTTCAATTTCTTTGTAATTATTTGATTCTAGCTTTACTCTAATTGCAACTTTATTAACGTAGGATTCCATTTCTTCAACAAAATTGAACATGGAACTTGGATTTGATGATTCCAATGGGGTAAAGATAGAACCTCCTGTACCATAAACTTCGTTTTCTCTATCAATTGGTTCTAAATTAACCGCTAATCTTAAATCTTTATCTTTTTCCGTTAAAGCGGAAATTCTTTTATCTAAGTTTTTATACTGTTCCAGAAGTGCATTAAACTTTTCTTTTAATTGTTCATTAGTACGTTTAAGCGATTTAACTTGAGAATCAGGATTCATAAAGCCATCAAAGATAAGGTAGGAACCGAAAAGGAAAAATGAGATTAAAACAGAGAAAAAGATTACAAGAAACACGAATTTCTTATAGAAATTACGTATTTCGACGAATTTTAGCTTTGATTTTGAAAAGTAGTAAAATTTTTTCATAGTCTCTTGAGGTTGCGAAAATAATAAATCGATACTAAGGTGTCAAGCATATTAATAAATATAATTTTATTCAAAATCGTGCTCAAAATATTCAACAGCTCTATCCATTTTATTGGTTTTTGAATTAATTCTATCTGTTATTCTTTGCTGTAAAATTTTGGCAGCATCGTATCCGTAATGTTTAAGCAAATAATTTAATGCGATAACTTCGGAAACAACAGTAATATTTTTACCAGGTAATATTGGTAGTTTTATATAAGGAATTTCAACGTCTAAAAGAGAAAATGTAGAGTCGTCTAGACCTGTACGCGTGTAGTCAGTTTTATCGTCCCATATTTCTAATTCAATTATAACCTCTAACCTTTTTTGGAACCGAATAGCTCTGATACCGAACATACTTCGGATATCAATTATTCCAATACCACGTAATTCCATAAAGTGTTTCACTAATTCGGTTCCCGAACCCATTAGAATTCCCTCCCCTTTTTTTGTAAGAATTACAACATCGTCTGCAACAAGTCTATGTCCTCTTTCAACTAAATCGAGAGCAACTTCGCTTTTACCAATTCCTGATTTACCGACAAACATCATTCCTACACCGTAAACGTCAACGAAAGAACCATGAATTGAAAGTCGAGGTGCAAATTGATCATCAAGAAAATCGCTAACTAAGTTAAATAATTTTGTCGTAGAGTAACCGGAGCCGAAAATGGGAATATTATAATTATTAGCCAATTCGACCATCTCAGGAAAAGGTTTATTATCATTAGTTATTATTAGGCATGGAATATCGTACTTAAAAATTGTTTCGAGAGATTTTTTTCTTTCCTCGAGACTTAGGTTTTTAAGATATCGCATTTCTGTATTACCAAAAACCTGAACCCGATTAAAAGAAAATAATTCAAGAAAACCGGCTAATGGTAACCCAGGTCTGTGAAGGTTCTGATCTTTAATTAAACGTTGAAAACCAACCTGATTATTTAATAGTTTTACCTTGAACCGATCTTTTATGTTATTATAGAAGAATTCAACAGTAATTGATTCCTTTCTGGTAATATTCTTCTCACTAACCTTCATGATTTTTTCCTATCGATCCGTTTAGTCTTTATTTTTTTTAGTTGTTTAATAACTTTTTCGATAGAAGCATCAACTGATTTTTCAAATTCATCGCTATCGCTTGATACAGAGATAACTTTTCCAGGAACTTTAACAATAATTTCAGCAGTTTTAATTGAGTCTGTTACATGAGTAAAACTAAGAACAACATTAACATCCAGAATTTGATCGAAGAATCTTTCAAGTCTTTTCATTTCTTCCTTGATATAATCCTTTAAGGAATCTTTTGCTCTAAATTTTCTTGAAGTGATTTGGATATTCATAACGACTCCTATTATGATTTTGGATGTGCTTTCTTATAAGATTTTTTTAAACGTTCAATGCTTACGTGAGTATAAATTTGTGTAGTAGATAAATTTTCATGACCCAAGATTTCTTTTACTGCCATAATATCAGCTTCGTTATCTAACATGTGAGTAGCGGCAGAATGTCTTAAAACATGAGGACTTTTTCTATCCATACCGGTTATTTTACTTAAAAATTTGTTTACGATAACATAGACAGTAAATCGATCAATCCTTTGATTTTCTTTTTTAAGAAACAGTGGTGCAGATGGTAATTGAGAATTTAGTGAATCGTAATATTGTTTTAAAATTACTGATGACTTTTCTCCTAAGGGGACAATTCGTGTTTTTGAGCCTTTTCCAGTCACACGCACTAACATTTTTTTAAAGTCGATATCTCCAACATTCAAATTACAAAGTTCTGAAACACGTAAAGCACAGCCATATAACAATTCAAAAATCGCTTTATATTTTAATTTGTCAACATTTTCATTTTCGTCATCTATCAATCTATAAATTTCTAAAAAAGAGTCAAGATTTATTATCGCGGGTAATCTTCTTTTTACTTTCGGGTTTGGAATTTTTCTTATAGGAGATTTTGGGATTATTTCATTTTTTACGGCGAAATTAAATAATTTTCTTAATGAAGATAGCTTTCTTGCGACGGAATTCTTGGATAATTTTTTCTCGTTAAGCAAAATTGTGTATTTACGAATAATCTTTTCTGTAATAGCATCAATTGATGAAATATTATTGTTTTGACAAAATTCTGAAAAATCTCTAAGGTCTCTGGAGTAAGATTCAATTGTATTTTCAGAAGCTCGCGATACACCAGAGAGTTCCATTAGCATCAACTTTATAACTTCCTCTAGATTTGTAGTTTTATTTTTCAAATTAGTCCGAAGTTATTTTTTAATATTCTTCTTCATCAATAGCAGGTTCTTCATCTTGTTTAGGAAGTTTCCAAGCTGCATAATCACAATCTGGATATCTATTACAACCAAAAAATAATTTTCCTCTTTTAGTTCTTTTGGGAACAATTTCGCCTTCAGAGCATTTTGGACATTTAATTCCAGTAGAGATAGTTTTAGTAAAATCACAATCAGGGTATTTTTCGCATCCGATAAATCTTCCAAGTTTACCTTCGCGATAAACTGTTCTTGAATTACATTTAGGACAAGTTTCGCCGGTGTATTCCGGTTCGTTTGTTCCGTTACTAATTTCTTTAAGAGATTTTATATTACTGCAAGTTGGGTAATTAGTACAAGCTAAGAATTTTCCGTAACGACCAATCTTAATATCCATATCAAAGCCACACTTATCACATTTAATCTTTTCTAAATTTGCTTCAACCTGACTTAGTGATTTTGCAAAAGGAATATAGAAATCATTGAGCACTTGTAAATACTCTATTTCACCATCTGCAATAAGATCCAACTCCCCTTCCATTTTAGCAGTAAAATTGACATTAAAAATATCAGGAAAATTTTCTACAAGAATTGAATTTACCTTTTTACCTAAACTAGTTGGTATTAACTTACGATCAATTTGTTCAACATATTTTCTGTCTAAGATTGTACCAACAATCATCGCATAAGTGCTCGGTCTACCTATTCCGTTTGATTCCAACTCTTTGATGAGTGAGCTTTCAGTATACCTTGGAGGTGGTTTTGTAAAATGTTGATTTGGAGTTATTTCGTTTAGTTGTAATTTTTGATTTACTTCTAAACCAACCGGTATTTTTAGTCCATTACCATTTTCATCTTGTGTTTCTTCCGTGTCTTCATCATATATTTTTAAAAATCCATCAAATACAACAGCGGTACCACTTGCTCTGAAAACATATTTATCTGCTTTTATGCTTACAGTGGTAGTTTCCAACCTTGCCGGTTCCATTTGTGAAGCAATAAATCTCTTCCAAATAAGATCATACAGTTTAAATTGTGATTCATCTAAGAAAGGTTTTACAAATTCCGGAGTGTATTTTAACGATGTAGGTCTGATTGCCTCGTGGGCGTCCTGGACATTTTTCTTTTTTTGTTCAAAAGTTCTTGGTTTATCCGGCAAATATTCACTTCCGAAAGTGCTTTGAATATAAGATCGTGCATCATTAAGAATTTCGTCGCTAATCCTTGTTGAATCGGTTCTCATATAAGTAATTAAACCTGTAACGCCTTCAGAGCCGAGTTCCACACCTTCATACAAGTTTTGTGCAATCATCATTGTTCTTCTTGCTCTGAACCTAAGTTTTCTTGATGCTTCTGCCTGAAGTGAACTTGTTATAAATGGTGGAAAAGGATTTCTTCTTATTTCTTTTTTTGTAAGGTCAGAAATTTCAAAATCATTTAGACTCTTAATTTTATTTAAAATATCTTGAGCCAATTGCTCAGAGGTAATCGCAAAATTTTCTAATAAAAATTCATCCAGCTCATTAGAAGTCATATTTGGCTTTGGAGGAATTTTTATTTGTTTGCCATCAACTTCGAATAACTTTGCTTTTATTTCTTGATTCTTGTCAGTCTTGAATATTGCTACAATAGACCAATATTCAATCGGGATAAACTTTTCAATTTCTTCTTCTCGTTCACAAATTAATCTTAACGCAACAGATTGAACACGACCGGCTGACAATGAACTCCCGTATTGGTCTAAAACCGCCCTCCATAAGAAAGGACTTACTTTGTAACCAATAATCCGATCCATAATGCGGCGAGCACGTTGTGAAATTACAAGATGCTCATCAATTTTTACAGGATTTTTAAGAGCGTTATTAACTGCATTCTTGGTTATTTCATTAAACAATACACGTTCAATCTTTTCTTTTTGTTTACTATCGAGTATATCTACAACATCCTGAGCTATTGCTTCGCCTTCACGATCAGGGTCAGTAGCAATAAATATTTTTTTCGATTTGCTTGCCAGGTTTTTAATTTTCTTGACTATATCACTTTTACCGCGAATAGTAACCAGACTCGGCTTGAAATCATTTTCAATATCAATACCTAATTTTGTCTTAGGCAGATTTTTAATATGTCCAACAGTAGCTTCAACAATATATTTACTGCCGACATACTTATTTATTGTTTTTGCTTTGGAGGGCGACTCCACAAGAATAAGGTCTTTGCTCATTAATTCACCATTAGTTAACGGAATCGGAGGAAAATAAATGTAATCTACTACCAGGGGGAATATCGGAATCAATATCGATTAGTGATGCCAATATCATCCAATTAATTTCTTTCCGTGTTAATTTATTTTCCGGGAAATAATTTATTTGTTCTAACAAGTTTTCAAAATTATCAGAATCAATTAAACCGAGATTAGATAGATGAAGCAAATAATTGTAATTATCCACTCCCAATATTTCCATCTCGTCTTCACTTAATATTCTTATACTTCTATTTCTTTTTTTCTTACCCGATTCTTTTTTCTTTTTTAAAAATATTTTATCATAAATAAGACTGAAAGCAATTCCTATAGTCTGTTGATCATATTCTTTGCTTTTCAACAATGACTGATTAAGCTCTTCAAGCGAAACATTGTTACTTAATGCTTCCAGTATATGTGTTATAACTTCTACTACTTTTGGTTTCATATTATTTTGTGGTAATTCTTCTAATACCTCTTAATTTCGAAAGTATTTTATTTTCTTTTGCCCTCATAAGTTTCCTTTGCGCATCTGTAGCGTCATCATACCCCATAAGATGCAAAATACCATGGATTATCAATCGTCTTATTTCCTGTTCATATGTTGTCTTAAATTTATCAGCGTTATAGAGAGCAACTGCATTACATATTAAAATTTCACCATCTAAATTATTACTTTCAAATGAATAATTAAAGGATATAATATCTGTAGCATAATTATGGTTTAGATATTTTTTATTTATTTCAGTAATAGTTTTTTCACTAACGAAATCAATATCCAGAGAAGAAACATCTAAATTCAAGATGTTAATTATCCTCTCAACAATTTCATGCACTACTTTTTTGTTAATTATAATTCCCTTCTCAGTAAATAAAGATAAATTTTTCACCAATTTTATATCCAGTTCTATCTAAAGATTTAAGTTGTTTTTTCGTAATGACTCTAAAGTAACTTCTGTATAACCAACATAACGTAATGCAGAAACTTCAAGCTCTTTAATTTCTTCGTCGGTTAAATCGCGAACAACTTTTGCAGGGACACCGGCAACAAGCTTACCCGATGGGACAATAAAACCGGGTTTAACCACCGAACCGGCTGCGACCATTGAATTATATTCTACTAAAGCTCCGTCAAGAATAACCGCACCCATTCCTATCAGACAAAGATCCTGTAATGTACAACCGTGCAGTGTTACACTATGACCAACCGTCACTTTGTTCCCAATGATTAAAGGATATTTTCCATTAGTAACATGTAGCATAGATAAATCTTGAATATTTGTCATAGAACCAATCTTAATAAAATTTACATCACCTCTAACAACACAATTGTACCAGACAGAAGATTTTTCACCAATTTCAACATCGCCTATAATTTTAGCACCCGGTGCAATAAAAACTGACGGGTCTAACTTTGGAAATAAATCACCGTAAGGAAATAATTTTATCTCGTTTGTTAATTGATTATCACCCTTTAAATTGTTCATTAAATTTCTTTCACTAATTATCGTTAACCATTTTGTTAGCTTCGGATGCCATACTTACAGCTTTTATAAATTGAGAGTCCTCTCTAAGTAAGACTGAGTACCAGCCAATGTCTTTGTAAAGATCCCTTGCGATAAAAGCTTTTAAGCGTAACTGAATTAATTTTTTATCCTTGTTAAATTCAACAGGGTTGAATTTAATTTTGAGTGATTTAGCATGCTCAATAAAATCATTAATGATTGATTCCGTTACAACAAATTCTTGCAAAAATTTTTTGATATTATTTTGATAAACAGACTTTAATTGATTTCCGTTTTTGTCCATATACTTTCGAACGAAAGGATAAAATGCATTATTTCGTCTTAGTTCGATAGAAAAATCAGATTCTTTTTCCGGTTCAACAAAATAATCCGGTGTTATACCGCCCCCGCCAAATACAATTCTCCCTTTACTTGTTTTGAATTTTGGTCTTGTTGAATCACTTTGTGATTGATTAGAATTAGAAATTTCATCATCACGCGTCATAATTTCTTCATAATACTTTTTCTTGTCAGAATAATCACGCTGTATGGCGCGTCCTGAAGGAGTAAAATATTTTGCTACAGTAATTCTTACAGCAGAATTATCACTTAAAAGAATTGGTCGTTGAACTAATCCTTTTCCAAAAGTAGTTTCACCAACAATCAGACCTCTATCCCAATCCTGAATAGCACCGGCAACTATTTCGCTTGCAGATGCACTTCCTCTATTTACGAGAATAACCAGAGGAACTTTCTCATATGGGTAAGTTCTTCGTGCTCTAAATTCTTCATTGAAATTTTTAACTCTACCTTTATTGTAAACTATCATCTTATTTCCATCAATAAAGAAATCTGCAATTTGTGAAGCTTGATCTTCATAACCTCCGGGATTATTACGTAAATCGAGCACAAGTAACTTCATCCCTTGAGAATATAATTTTTGCAACGCATCAGCGATTTCATCAGTTGATGTTTCAGAAAAACGAGTAAGATACATATAACCAATTGAATCATTATACATAAATGCAGCGTCGACAGAATAAATATTAATTTTATCCCGAACGATTGTATACTCTTTAAGTGAAGTAGTTCCGGGGCGAAGGATTGAAACATTAACCGGCGTACCTTTCTTGCCGCGTAACTTTTTCATAACATCTTGATTAGTAATTCCAACAGCATTTTCGTTATTTATTTTAATGATCCTATCCCCTGATTGAATACCAAGGGCTTCACTTGGACCACCGGTTATTGCGGAAACAACAACTATTGTGTCTTTAATGATTTGGAATTCAATTCCAATTCCTTCGAAATTACCTCGGAACTGTTCTTCGGATGTTTGTTGTTCAACAGCCGGAATATAAACTGTGTGCGGGTCAAGACCATTAAACATTCCTTTGATTGCATCTTCTATCAATTTTTTCGATTGAACGGTATCGATATAAAATCTTTCGGTATAATTTAAAACATCACTGAACTTTTTGAGATCTTTATTTGATCCTGGTCCAAAAAGGAATTGATCCAGTTTTAGTCCGGCATAAATTCCAACAATAAGAATTATTAAATAGATCGATATTTGTTTAATTTGCTTGCTCATAAATTATTTTTGAGGTTTCATTTGAGGGAATAAAATTACATCTCTGATGGATGATTGATTAGTTAACAACATTACTAAACGATCAATTCCAACTCCAAGCCCGGCAGTTGGCGGCATACCATATTCAAGAGCACGGACAAAATCTTCATCAATCTGATGAGCTTCTTCGTCTCCTTCTTCTCTCATTTTACTCTGATCTTCAAAACGTTTTCGTTGGTCAATAGGATCGTTTAATTCGCTAAATGCGTTGCATATTTCTCTTCCAAGGACAAATCCTTCGAAACGTTCCACAAGACCTTCGCGTGTTCTATGTTTTTTAGCAAGCGGAGATAATTCAACCGGGTAATCCATGACAAAAGTAGGTTGAATTAATTTGGGTTGGACCGTTACTTCAAAAAGAGCATCGATTAATTTACCTTTGCTTTCACCACCTTTGATTTCAACACCTCTTGATTTAAGATCTTTTACTAATTCATCGTAAGTTGCCGTAAGAACATCTATACCGGTAAGATTTTTAATTTCATCAACCATCGAAATTCTTTGCCATGGTGATGTAAAGTTTACTTTGTTACCTTCGATTTCAAACTCGAGCGTTCCAAAAACATCTTTACAAACGTTAGCGATCATTTCCTCAACAAAATTCATCATCCAGAAATAATCTTTGTATGCAACATAGAGTTCGAGCATCGTAAATTCCGGGTTGTGAGTTCTATCCATTCCTTCATTTCTGAAATCTTTTGATATTTCATACACACCATCGAAACCACCGACAATAAGACGTTTAAGATATAATTCATCTGCTATTCTGAGATAGAGATCAACATCCAAAGCATTATGATGAGTAACAAAAGGACGGGCAGTCGCGCCACCATATAGCGGTTGAAGAATCGGCGTTTCAACTTCTATAAGTCCTTGTTCATCTAAAAATTTTCTGATTGCTGAAACTATTTTAGATCGCTGAATAAATACTTTCTTTACATCAGGGTTAACTATCAAGTCCACATAACGCTGACGATATCTTAATTCTTTATCTGCAAATTGATCATAGATAATTTTATTACCGTTTTCATCAACCGCTTCTTTTGCAATCGGTATAGGAAGAAGTGATTTTGCAAGTAACTGATATGACTTTGCATGAACTGAAATTTCTCCCGTTTTGGTTTTAAATACAAAACCTTCTACGCCAATAATATCGCCAATATCAAGTAACTTGAATACATCATATATTTCACCGATATCATCCTTCTTTAAGTATATCTGTATTCTTCCTTCTTTATCCTGGATATGAGCAAATGAAGCTTTACCCATTCTTCTTATAGCCATTATTCTACCGGCAATTCTGACATCTTTATTTTCATACATTTCAAAATTATTCTTAATAGTCATTGAATAATTATTGACATCATAACTATATGCAAAGGGCATTATTCCTTTTTCAATAAGCTCTTTTAATTCCTCATGCCGTCTTTGAACTAAGGAATTATATTCCTGTTCTAGGTTAAAGTTTTCCAATTTTCCTCCGATTAATTTCTAACAAAATTTACAAGTTTATTACAAACATTATCCTCGATATAATTTACCAGATTTGGTGAAACCAGAAAATTATTAGCGATAATTGAGAAGGCAAAAGTTTCTCCGCTTAAAGAATTAATATATCCGGATAGCGCAGAAACATTTTCATTGAACCCAGGTTTTGCATGGACTTTCCCTTCTGCTGTTGATTTTTTCATTCTCATGGAAAGTGTTCCATCCAACCCGCCAATTGGTAATGAATCGTAAAATATATTGAATTCGTCTGAGCTATAAAGGTATGTAAGTAAATTTATAATTTGTCTTGGTGAAACAAGATTTAATCTTGATAAACCAGAACCATCGACGATAACATAACTATTAGGATCGATTCCTATAGAATAAAAAAATTCTTTAGAAGCTTTAAGACCATTTTCAGTCGAACCGTAATTATTTGTTTCATAACCGATCGTTTTCAAAATCTGTTCTGCATATAAATTGTTGCTATTTTTATTTAGTTCTTTAATAATCATGTGAAGCGGAACAGATTCATGTGTAAACAAGAGGGATAGGTTTTCTGCAATTATAATTTTATCAGCATTAGAAATACTACTTACTTTCCCCTTAACAGCTATTCCCTTTTCAATTAAAGTTTCTTTGAGAGCACTTAGATAATATAATGTAGGGTCAACAATAGAAAGATACTCTATGAAAGAAACAGCATTTTTATTTATAGAACCAATAATATTAAAAGTATTGGAACCTTGTAATCGAGTTATCTTTATATTTTGAGAAACATTATTATTAACTGTGATAACTTTTTTAATAACTTTTATAAAAGAAGTGTTTGGAATTATTTCAATATCAGCCGGAAGACCAATTTCTGTCGGTTTGATTTTTATCATCACCGAATTATCATTAAAACAAAGTGCTCCTGATGGAGCATAAAACCATTTAATTTCGTTATCAATGTACCATCCTTTACCATAATTGTTATTGTCAAAAGACGCATCATCACCAAAGATTGAACCGGTAATCTCCTTAATACCTCGTGAAATTAGACTATCTGCCCATGATTCAAAAATTACGTTGGGATTTCCTTTAATAAAACGATTTGAAATTGTTGGGTCTCCAAAACCCTGAATAATCAGATCACCATCTAACTTACCATTTCTGATTAAACCATTTGCATAAATATTTGTCTGATAGACATAATTTGCACCGAGAAATTTCAGTGCAGCGGCGGATGTAAACAACTTAATATTGGAAGCGGGATTAAATAATTTATCAGGATTACGTTTATAAATAATCTCTCCTGTTTTCAATGATTTGATCAGAACGCCCCAGTTTGCATTGTTGAAGTTCGGGTCATTAAACGAGTCGTCGAGCTGATCCCGCAGTTCAGTTAAATTACTAAAGTAGGATGATTTTTTTGAAATTACTGTATCCTTAACCTGAGCAAAAGCAATACTACATATAAAGAGTAACGGGATAGCTAATTTATTTACTGTACATTTTATAAACATTTTCAATTTCTGCATATGATAATTTTCTATAATTACCTGTTTGGAGCCCTTGCAAATCAAATGGACCGTATTTAATTCTTTCAAGTGCGGTAACTTTGTAACCGAGAATCTCAAACATCCGTTTAACAAAATGGTTCCTACCCTCTAAAGCAGTAACTAAAACTTTTTCTCGAACATGCTTTTTAGGAAACTCAATTTCATCAAAACGGCTTCTTCTTCCATCTAACATTATACCTTTTAATAACTTTAACCGATCCTCTTCTTCTAATTTTTTGTTTAATGTAGCTTTATAGATTCTTGGGATTTTATTTTTTGGGTGCGTTAAAAAATTCGTTAACTCACCATCATTTGTTAAAATTAATACACCTGTAGTGTCGTAATCTAATCTTCCAACCGGATAAATTTTTTGATTTGTCTTTATTAAGTCTGTTACTTTTCTTCTTCCTTTTTCATCATCCGTTGTAGTAACAAAAGAACGTGGTTTATTTAACAAATAATAAACTTTTTTCTTAGGTTGAATTTTTTCGCCATCAAGCGTAATGATATCCTTTTCTTCATCAACAAATGTAGAAAGTTCTGTTACAACTTTAGAATTAACTGTTACTCTACCTTCTTTAATTAATTCTTCAGACTTTCTACGAGAAGCAATTCCACATTCGGATAAAAATTTATTCAGTCGTACTTTCATTCTCTAATTCTGTCTCTGTTGCAGATTCTTCGTTAATTTCATTTTCAATATTCTCTTCTATTCCACTCATCATAATTCGTCTCTTTTGCTCTAAGAAATCTTCATCTTTCATAATCTCTTCAATCTCTCTTGGTTTAGGTAAATCAGATATATTTCGTAATCCGAAATATTTAAGGAATTCATCAGTAGTAACGTATAATAATGGACGCCCAACTGTATCAGCTCTTCCCTGAATTGTAATCAGATTTTTTTCGAGGAGTGTATTTATAGTATAATCAGAATTTACACCTCTTATTGATTCTAATTCCGGTTTAGTTATTGGTTGCTTATAAGCAATAATTGCCAATGTTTCTAATGCAGCTTGACTTAAACGTCGTTTACTTTTTTCAGTAGAAAGATACCCGACATATTTAGCATGATCCGGCTTTGTAGCAAATACATAACCATTTGCGATTTTAAGAATCTTAAAAGCATTTCCGTTCTGATTATATTTTTCATTCAGAATATCAACAGTTTGCTCCACTTCTTCTTCTGAAATTGAAATATCATTGCCGTCAATTGCTTTGATGGCTGTAATAATTTCATTAGCAGAAATCGGATCATCTGAAGAAAATATGAGTGCCTCTACAACTGATATATATATATTATCCATTTGCAAATCCATAAATTATAAAATCGTTGAGGGATTTCGATTCTCTTAAACCGATCTTACCAGCTTTCACCATTTCGAGCATAGCAATAAATGTAACAACTATTCTTATTTTACTTGAAAGTTCTTTCATTAACTCTATAAAAGTAATTTGTTTACCACCTTGTAGTTTATTTGAAATGTATTCCATCTGTTCATCAATAGTAACATTCCATTTTTTAATCTGATGAACAACCTCTACAGGTTTTTCTGCCATTGCTTTCTTAAAAGCTTTTATCAGATCGTATAAGGTGACATTTTTAAGAAGAACATTCAAATCACTATGCATTTCCTTAGAATCCTCATCAAAATTACCTCTGAAATAATAGTTACGCATATTTGATTCAAGATAACTAAATTCTTCAGACATTTCTTTATAACGTTTGTACTCCAAAAGTGCTTTTACCAATTCAGCACGGGGATCAATTTCTTCTCCTTTTTCATCGACTTCCCTTGGCAATAACATTTTTACTTTTATCTGCATTAACGTGGCAGCCATTAAAATAAAGTCACCGGCGATTTCAAGGTCAAGTTGCTCCAGCAAATGAAGATATTCCATAAAATCCTTTGTGATTTTCGAAATCGGTATATCATAGATATCAAGTTCATCTCTCTTGATGAAAAACAGGAGCAAGTCCAAAGGTCCCTCAAAATCCTGTAACTTTATCTTATACATGGTCAACCTAATTTCATTTTTTCATGGACTTCATTCATTGTTTTATTGGCTATTTCTCTTGCAATCTTTTCACCACTTTTCAAAATATCTATAACAATGTTTAAATTATTTTCATAATTTCTTCTTTTATCATTAATTGGAGCTAATAATTCATTTATTTTAGAGGCACATTTCAGTTTACATTCTACACAACCAAGGGAACCGGTTCTACATCCGTTTTCAATTTCATTAGTCTCTCCTTCATTAAATTTTTTATGATAAGTGAAAACAAGACAAATTTCTGGTCTTCCCTGATCATTTTTCCTAATTTTCTGAGGATCTGTTACAGCTTTACGTAATTTTTGTATAACAACATCAGGAGCATCTGATAGGAAAATTGTGTTTCCTAATGATTTACTCATTCTTTTTCCATCAAGCCCCGGTAAACGAGCAAACTGAGTTATCTTCCCTTCCGGTTCCGGAAAAACAGGAGCATCCGGTGAATACTGTTGATTAAAACGTCGTGCTATTTCTCGTGTTATTTCAATATGTGGCAATTGGTCTTCCCCTACAGGGACAACCTCTCCTTTGTAAAGTAAAATGTCAACTGCTTGAAGCACAGGATAACCGAGATGACCATAAGTAAGGTTATCAATATTCAAATCCCTAACCTGCTCTTTTAGAGTAGGATTTCTCTCAAGGCGTGATTTTGTGATAAGCATCGAAAACAATAAAAATAGTTCGGTATGCTCTTTTATCTGAGACTGTCTAAACATCGGTGTTTTTTCTGGGTCTAAACCGGCGGAAAGCCAATCAATCACCATTTCAATAGTGTTATTATAAATCTCATCTGTCGATAAATCCGTTGTTAAAACATGATAGTCTGCAACAAGATGATAACTTTCGTAATCATTTTGAAGATTAATCCAGTTTTCAAGAGCACCGACATAATTACCAAGATGTAGTTTGCCGGTAGGACGCATACCACTTAATATTCGTTTTTTAGCCATATAACTGTAAAAAATTAGTTTTAGAATAATTGAACGGACAAAAATAGTGAAAAATTTGGAGAATTGTGCTTAGTGGAATAAATATGGTTTCCAGGTTTCATCAACTCTACCGGCAGAGTTTTTAATGAACATAATATGATTTGGAGTATATGGTCTAATCCTTAATTGCATATTAGCTTCTTCAGGAGTTCTATCTCCCTTCTTATTATTACAAGGAAGGCAAGCTGCAACTAAGTTTTCCCAGCTTTCATCTCCGCCTTTGGATTTTGGTACTACATGGTCTATAGTTAGCGGAAGATCACCTCTTCCACAATAAGCGCATTTATGACCATCCCGTTTTAAGATATTTCTTCTTGTAAGAATAATTTTTTTATATGGTACACGAATAAAATCATTTAAACGAATTACAGTAGGCCAGGGAAAAGAATTTTTTACCGAATGGATTTTTTTTCTTTGGTTATCCGCAATTAATTCTGCTTTTCCTAATATGATAAGAATTATTGCTTTCTTAACGTTGCAAATCGTTAAAGGTTCATAACTCTGATTGAGAAGAAGGACTTTAGCATTGAGTGTTCCATTTGTGCTAAATTTCCGTTCGAAGACTTACCTCCAGAAAAACTTTTTATGTTGCTTAAACTTGTTATAGTTTTACCCTTTGAATACCGGTGCAAATATCGTAATTAATTTTAAATAAATAAAGAGATTTATATGTCATACTGATTCGTTCGCAAATAAAGTTAGTGATGAAACGAGAACAAATAGATTCTGATTTACAACAAAGTGACATAAGGGATTAAAATTATTTTTGAATGATTCCACCGGCAAGGACGTAACCTAATTCATCATATAGAACGAGGGATTGCCCCGGTGTAACAGCTGTTTTGGGCTGATCAAATTTTATTTTAATTATTGAATTAGTTGATTCCAGTACTTCCGCTTTCGCTGCTTTATCAGCGTATCTTATTTTTGCAAAAACTATTTCTCCAACTTTTAATTCTTCTTTGCTTACGTAATTTATATCTACGGCTGTAACAACTGACTCAAGCAATTCTTCTTTATCTGCAATTTCAATTGTTTTGGTAATAGGGTTAATTTCTTTGACGTAAACAGGTTTACCAAGCGCAACATTTAAACCTCGTCTTTGTCCAACAGTATAAAAAGGAATTCCTTTATGCTTACCAACTTTTTTACCATGATAAACAAAATCTCCTTCTTCAATATTTTCAATCACGTCAGGAATCCTTTCACGTAAAAATCTTTCGTAATTATTATCTGCAACAAAACAGATTTCCTGGCTATCTGGTTTGGATGCTGTTTTCAGATCAAATTCTTCTGCAATTTTTCGAACTTCTTCTTTAGTTAAATTTCCTAATGGAAAAAGAGTCCGGCTTAAACTTTCCTGTGTAAGTCCCCACAATGCATAAGTCTGATCTTTACGATTATCCTTAGAATATCTTAATGTATAACGATTAATAACAGGATTAAAATCAACAATGGCATAATGCCCGGTTGCAACATACTTAGCATCGAGCGAGTCGGCTTTTTTAAGTAACTCTTCCCACTTTATTTTTCTGTTGCAGACAACACACGGATTAGGAGTTCTTCCGTGGAGATATTCATCCACAAAATTTTCAATTACAGCATCTTCGAAAGCTTTAGTAAAATCAACCGTATAATGAGGAAAGCCGAGATTTGTAGCAACATTTTTTGCATCGAATATTGCATCAAGCGAACAGCAACCTGATTCATGTTTAGGAGCGCCGCCCACCTCCATAAATCCCCATGTTTTCATAGTGACGCCAATAACTTCATAACCCTGTTGATGAAGCAGAGCAGCGGCAACGGAAGAATCGACTCCCCCGCTCATTGCAACTATTACACGCTTATCGTTCAATTTAATCCTTTCTTAGACTATCTATCGTTTTTATAACCGCAAATATATGTAATAAGTTTCGAAAAGGAGAAGGAAGGTTGGTGATTTGTGATTGGTGGTTTGTGGTTGGTTAATAATTTCAAAGTCCTAAAATTTCATTCAAGCATCCAATTGATCGAATATCATTTTTCTATTTCCATTCTTTATTCATTTCATCTATATCATCATTCTTTTTTTGAAAACATAGATCGTAATTAAAACACATCGAGAATCATACTTCCCTACTTGCACTTTAGTAATTGAAATTTTAATTTGCAAATGCATTATGTAGGGGAACAGATGCAATTAGTAAAGGGGAAACCAAAGCTTCTTGATCAGGTAAGGATAGAACTCCGAACAAATCATTATAGTCCCAAGACTGAAGAAAACTATATAAGCTGGATCAAGAGATTTATTCTATTCAACAATAAAACACATCCTGAATATTTAGGCAAGGAAGAGATACAAAATTTTATCAATTACATTGCAGTTGAAAAGTATGTCTCCAGCTCAACACAAAATCAAGCACTTCAAGCGATTCTCTTTTTATACAAAAAAGTATTGAAGAAAGAAATCGGCTGGTTAGAAGAAATAAAACATGTAAAAAGAATAAAACATTTACCGGTTGTTTTTTCGAGAGACGAAGCTGCTTCAATAATAAAAAGTATAGATGGTGTTCCAAGATTAGTAGTAAGTTTATTATATGGAACAGGGATGAGATTAGCAGAATGTTTGCGTTTACGAATTAAAGATATTGATTTTGGCATGAATCAAATTATAATAAGAGATGGTAAAGGTGAGAAAGATAGAATTACTGTATTACCGACAAAATTAATTCCTGATTTAAGAGTACATATTGATAAAGTAAAAAAATTACACTTGATGGATCTAAAAGCCGGAGCCGGAAGAACAATTTTACCTTATGCATTAAAAGAAAAATATCCAAATGCAGATAAAGAACCCGGATGGCAGTACCTCTTCCCTTCTCAATCATTTGTATGGGATAAACATTCAAAAATGAAATACAGATTTCATATACATGAAAGTGTTATTCAGAAGAAGGTAAAAGAAGCTATTTCAGCGTGTGGTATTGATAAACCGGGTTCACCACATGCATTTAGACATAGTTTCGCTACCCATATTTTAGAATCTGGTTATGATATTAGAACATTACAAGATCTTATGGGACATAAGAGCATAAAAACTACTATGATTTATACACACGTATTAAAGTCGGTGCTAGGTGTAAAGAGCCCATTAGATACTATTTTGTAGAAGGAACGATAGCAAGCATGAAAGTTATGATTATCAATAAAAAACGAAATAAAGCTTGCGGGTTATGCAACTTAAGACAACATATCCGCTCGCGGGTTAATTAATAGTTATACCGCAACTAGAGAGATGAAGAAAATAAAATTCCAGAGAGTAAAATTAAATCCTTCATAATACACAAATGAAATTATAATGAATTATTAACTTTAATATGAGTTATAGAATATGATAGAGCAAAAGAAATATTCAGTTCCTATATCCTTCCAAGGTCTTTTACAAAGTATGTTTGGTTGGGGGACAAAAATTGGTAGTTCAACACATCTTTCAGATTCGGAATTCAAAAAAACAGTAGGGAAAGTTCTTGATGAGTTAGAAAAATACCTATCTAAAAATGTTTGTTCTGATCCTCTTCACCAAGAAGAATTACAACGTGCAATTAAATCAGCTCAATTATATTTTAATAATGAATACTGGTGGCCTGGGGTCTTTGAAGGTGTAGTGCGTTTATCTCTTTTGTTAATGGGGGATTTACCAACACACGAAAAATATTTAAAAGGTAAAAAAGATGATGATTTTTATAGATTAGACCATCATCGTTCTGTTGGCTGGATACAAAATAGTTCGCAAAGAATGAGAATGCTTTACTATGCAGAAAGGTTCGGTAAGTTAGATAAAAAATTATGGCAACTAAGAAAAGAGTTTCAAGAAAGTTCAGAGGATACAGATTTTATTTTATGGTTTCGTAAAAATATCCAACTGAATATGCAAAGGTTTTTTAGCAAAATAAAAGCGGTATAACCCGTTCTTCAAGCCGACCGCATCTTCGATACGGTCGGTTGAAGTAATAATAAATTTGGTTGACAAAACTTAGTTGCTCTTTGAAGTAGTTTATAAAACAAAATTATAAATAATTATTGGCGTTTGTTTTCAAAGCTGCATAGCTGTGTTGGGCGGCGGCTTAAAAACCACGCCGTTATATGGGTAATAATAATTGAATAATTTTTCAAAATATTATGGCGAAGTATCTCGTCTTCTCAAACTGTTCTCAAGAACTTTGGATATTGATAATATCTCCAAAGAAGACGAACCATTTGCGTCTTATAACCTTACTCTAATAATATTACTATCTGAAACTACTTCATCAATATCAACTTTGTTAAAGAAAAAAATATATGCTTCTGTAGCACCTTTGCTAAGAATTATAATAGAAGGATTTTTTAGTCTTAATTGGGTAACTGAAGTAAAAGAAAGTAAAAATGAAATGAATGATAGAATATTTTGCTTGGAAGCCTATCCTTCATTTCTTTATGAAATTGAGTTGGAAAAAATGGAAGAAGATTTGAAATCGAAAAATCCATCTTGGAAACCAGAGGCAGTAAAAATAATTCGGGATGCTATTGAAAAAGACAAACTTAATAATCCCTCGCTAACAGAAATCAATAAAGGAAAAGTATGTTTTAAATCTGCACCCGGTATGACAAAACGAATGTCAGAGAATAGAGCAAAATATTATCATCTCTATTCTTTTACTTCATTTTTATCTCACCCGGGTCCGGGAATGAAAATATTATTTCTTAATAAATACAAGAATGATTTGGCTATTTCTTTTTATGAACCTTTAGCTAAAACAATGATACAATGTATGCAATTTATAATAGGAATCTTAGGGAATGCTGTAAATATATTTAATGAATTTGATGGTAATGATAGACGGAGAAAAATATTAGATAAAATAAAACAAGTTACTCTGAATGCAATAAAATATTATAGAGAAGAATATAAACGAGAACCCATATAACCCGCAACTCAAAGCGACCGCGTCTTTGACGCAGTCGTTTGATAAAGTTATTTGGTTTGGTTTTTCAGAGTTGGTTTGTTGTTAAGGTTGATTTATAGAACAAAGTTGATTTTAAAACAAAAAGGATAGTTGCCAAAAGCGTCATAGTAGTTATGGGCGGCGCTTTAGTTGCAACGCCGTTATGTTACAAAAAATTACTAATGATAAAGGAGTATAAAAAATGGCTGACGAGAAAATTAAGTTACCAAGTTCATCCTTTGAGCAATTAAGAAAAATAATTATTGGCTATGGAAGTGCAAAGGGTGCCAATTCAATCGAAGAAATTGCTAAACTTACAACTATCAGTAAATTTATCATTAGCAAAAACAATCCTTTTTTATTGTCAACAAATATTATTTCTGGCGGTAACAAAAAAACAATAACGGAACTTGGTGGTAAACTCGCGCGCGCCCTTGACCATAATCATTCTGAGGATATTCAAAAATATCTTGCTCAAATTATTACAACCAACAATTTCCTTTCTAATTTGATTACCACCGTCCGAATAAAAAATGGCATCAAAAATGCGGATTTATCTAAACACATCTTATACGTTTCCGGTGAAAACGATACAAATGAAAATAGAGCTGGTTCAAATGCAATAATTGACATTTTATTATTATCGGGTCTCGTTAAGGAAGAGAATGGATTACTATCCGTTGTTAGTGATAATTTATCTCCAAAGCCTGAAAAGGTTGTCGACTCCGAAATTAATCCGGCTCAAAAAGATTCAGTAGAATCGCCAATGAAAGCAGAAACTATTCTTGACAAATCGAATATTACACTTAACAATAATCATGTAGTTCCTACGATATCTATTAATATTCAATTGCAAATTCCAGAAACAGATAATCCTGTTGTTTATGAGAATTTCTTTAAAGCCCTTAAAGAAAATTTGTTGAAATAATATGAAGGTCGATTATTTTTTATGGATTAATAAAGCAAAAACTGCTGAAAAAGAAGCTCACAAGATTTTATCTTCTATTGAAGGTGCGTCATCTCGTGTTGTTTACTTGAATGATTTATTCAAAAAATTAGGCAGTCTTCCTGTAGATGTAAATAGTTATTTTACTGAGGCTCTTGGGTGTTTAGAAAAAGATTATCGTCGCGCTTCTGTTGTTTTAAGTTGGGCTGGGTTCTTTGAAGTTTTTTTACACTATTTATATTCAAAGAAAGAATCAGAAATTAGAATTGACAAACCTAAGTGGACATTTGCTGATATTTTCGAATTAAAAGAAAATTATCCAGAATCACAGATTCTAGACGTTGCAAAAAATGTTAAAGTTATAAATAAATCTGAACTAAAAATTTATCAAGGTCAATTAGCCTTTAGAAATCAATGTGCACATCCAACTCTATTTCAACCCTCACAAAATAATTCTATTGGTTTCGTTGATTCAATGATAAATCAAACTAAACAATATTTGTAACATAACCAGCAACTCAGCCGGACGCCGTTTTCAAAGCGGCATTTTTGAAGTTCTTTAAATAACGCTGTAAATAAAACATTGCTTTTAAGCATTGTACAAATAAATTAAATTGTTGCAACCGGCTTGTATCGAGCAATTTACAATCCGGTTGCTAAATTATTGGCGGTGTACTTTTAAGCGGCATACCAGTGTTGGGGCGCCGGCTAGTTGCAACACCGTTAGGCAAATGAATAATTATGGATAATGAAAAACAAATACCTGAAGAAACAAATTCAGATTCGATCGAAATATTAGTAGAATATGCTTGGAAAGTTTATGAAAAACATCACCAGATTTTTGATAATCTTGACCAAAAGGCATCATATTTAACTGGCTTCATTGGTTTATTCCTAACATTTTCATCTGGTCTTTTATTCCCAGTTCTATTCCAAGATTATTCTGCAAAAAGTTGTTTCCTTGTATGCATTATTGTTGGTTTCAAATTATCTATTGTTGCATTGATTGCTTGTATTTCTATTTCATTATTTTTTTCTATATATGCTTTAAAAATTAGAAAGATAACGGATATCGCCCCGGTATCATCTGTAAAAGAATTTTTACGAAACCTGGAAAAAGAAGAAACTCCTTTGAAACAGACTAGAAAAATTTCTATCTATGTCATAAATTCAATTGAAATTGCTACTACAAGTATGCAAGAGAATTGCTTGTATAAATCCAATCAATTAAAAAAGTCTGTTTTATTCTTACTCTTGTCGCTGTTCTTTGCGCTCATAAATATTTTACTATATATGTTAATTCATAATTATGGAGTATAATATGTTGCCATCACACATTAAATTGATTTTTCAAAGTAAAGATGATGAACCAGAAAATGATTCATCCCAAAATGAAGATACAAATGATAACTATCCCGAAGATGATTGGAATACACCTACAGATAGCACAACTATTGAAAAAGGTGGACGAGAAGATGAAAATACTTTAAGAAAATAATTTGCCTAACAAGCAACTCAAAGCGGCCGCGTCTTCGACGCAGTCGTTTGATGTAGTTTTTGGGTTTAGCTTTTCAGAGTAAGTATGTTGTTCAAAGTTGATTTGTAAAACAAAGCTGATTTTAAAACAAAAAAGGTAGTTGCCAAAAGCGTCATTGCTATTATGGGCGGACGGGTGAAGAGCAACGTCGTTATAAACCTATGAAAATTCGAAATATTGACGAAAGAATTGCTTTAGATTATTTGGGTTCAATTGGTAATGGAATTCCA
>Ga0101944_10001237_pt1 | contig 56206 bp, 44 predicted proteins | sample DewCreD2012metaG_FD_75245 | JGI IMG/M metagenome (GOLD analysis project Ga0101944, IMG submission 75245) | Hot spring sediment bacterial and archeal communities from British Columbia, Canada, to study Microbial Dark Matter (Phase II) - Dewar... ...
CGAACGCCCATCCCCCCGCTGAAGCGGGGTGTTAATGAGAAGGGCGCTTGCGGACGCGCGCCAGTGTGTACCGCAGACTTCCAGTCTGCTGTGTCGCGGATTTCCAATCCGCAGGGCTGGCGTCAATTCGGTAGCGTCCGAAATGCCCACGCGCTGCCGACTGGAAGTCGGCGATACGGCAGGTTGGAAACCTGCGGCACAACCTCGCGGATTTCCCAGGGCGCTTGGACTGCGCACGATATGAACGGTTAAAACCGTTGAGTTGCTATCCCGTCCGCCCATCACCCCGCGGAAGCGGGGTGTTAATGAGAAAGGCGCTTGCGGACGCGCGCCAGCGTCGGCACAAGTTCAGCAGACCAAACGCAAAGACGCAGAGGCGCAAAGTCGCCGAGAAATAAAATTCCCTTCTCCCAACCACAAACTTCATCTTTGCGGCTCTGCGGCTCTGCGGCTTAGCGTTAGAATTCCCTGCGCCCGCTTCAACTCCGCGATCAACTCATTCAACCTCCCCAGCACCGCCTGGACTTTCGCCAGCGTCGTGGAGTGCGCCAGTCCTCTGGCGCTTTGGCATCGCTGAGGTGCAATCCTTGACCAGCGGCCGACGCACGCCAAGGCCACGCGCCCAAGAAAAGCGGTAGAGGACTACCGCACTCCAAGACCTCGCGGAGTTCGCGAGACGCTCACAAGTTCGCGCCAGCGCGTACCGCAGACTTCCAGTCTGCTGCCTGCCCGCCGCCAGGCAGGCGGGTGTCGCGGATTTCCAATCCGCAGGGCTGGCGTCAATTCGGTAGCGTCCGAAATGCCCACGCGCTGCCGACTGGAAGTCGGCGATACGGCAGGTTGGAAACCTGCGGCACAACCTTGCGGATTTCCCAGGGCGCTTGGACTGCGCACGATATGAACGGTTAAAACCGTTGAGTTGCGTTACCGGGCGCCAATCACCCCGCTGAAGCGGGGTGTTAATGGGAAGGCGCAGGCAAGTGCGAAAAACAATGTCCGGCGTCGTCAAATCCAACCACCTGTCAGTAAGGCGGGCTTGGCCCCTCGGCTAAGGATGCGGGCGCCCTTCTTTCCGGCAAAATCGCCCTTGCGTTGGCTTGGATGCGGGCGTATTCGTGGCTTATGAAAAGCGCCTGTTTAACCGGCCTGACGGAGCGGCGTCCGGCGTTGGTCAATGCGCCGGCGGGAGCCGGTCGCCGAATTCTGGTTGCCGGTTTGTTGCTCGTGTTGTCCTGGGCGGCCCGGGGCAATCGCGAGGTGCTTTCCCTGGACGGCCAATGGGAAATTGCCGACAGCGTGGCCGCCAGCGAGATCCCGCGAGTATTCGCGCGCCGCGTGCCGGTGCCGGGCCTGGTCAATCTCGCCCAGCCGGCATTTCCCCGCGTGGACGAATTCTGGAGCCGCGAGCTAATCGCCAAATACGTGCGCGAAGGGAAGATGACCCCTGCGGAGCAAACTAACTATTGGCACGGCAAGACCGGCCAGGATCGCAACTATTTCTGGTATCGCCAATCGTTTCGCGCGCCCCGGCCCCGGGCGGTGGCCTTGCTCAAGGTCGCCAAAGCCCAGTTCGGCACGGCGGTCTGGCTCAATGGCCGGCACGTGGGGGATTATGCCGGCTGCTTTTCCGCCGGCTACTTTGATCTCACCCCCGCCATCAAGTGGTCGGCGTCCAACGAACTGCTCATCCGCGTCGGGGCGCATCCCGCTGTTCTGCCTGACACTTTTCCCACCGGCTCCGATTTCGAAAAAAACAAATGGACGCCGGGCATTTACGACAGCGTGTCGGTGTTGTGCATGGATAACGCGGTGATCGAGTCAGTCCAGGTGGCGCCGCAAATCAAAACCGGGGAAATTTTAGTGGAAACCAGGCTGCGGAATTATGGCCCGGATGCCGACTGCGAGCTGAGCCATCGGGTGAGCGCCTGGAAGGGGGGCAAAACCGCCGCTGTCAGCGAGCCCTTGCCGTTTCGCCTGGCGCGCGGCGAGACGAAAGCCGTTCTGCAAACGATCCGCCTGCCGCAGCCGGTCCTTTGGTCGCCGGAGAATCCTTTCCTGTATGTGTTGGAGTCCAGGACCTGCGGCGACAACCTGCGCACCCGTTTTGGGATGCGGGAATTTCGCTTTGACGCCGCCAGCCGGCGGGCCTGGCTTAACGGCAAGGTCTATTACCTGCGCGGATCGAACATCACCTTGCACCGGTTTTTCGAGGACCCCGTGTGCCGCGATTTGCCGTGGAACGAGGCCTGGGTGCGCAAGCTGCTTGGCGACCTGCCCAAAAAATTAAACTGGAATTATTTCCGCTTTTGCATTGGGCCGGTGCCCGATCGCTGGCTGGACATTTGCGACGAGGAAGGACTTCTGATTCAAAACGAATTCTTCGTTTGGACCGGCGGCCCGGGCTGGTATAAGGGCTACTCCCGCAAGCACGACGTCCCCGAAATGATCCGCCAATACCAGGATTGGATGCGGGATAATTGGAACCATCCCAGCGTGGTGGTGTGGGACGCCAACAATGAAACCAAGGACGAGGATTTTGGCCGGCATATCATCCCGGCCGTTCGCCCGCTCGACCTGTCAAAGCGTCCCTGGGAAAACAGCTACAACGCGCCGGCGGACCCCAACGACCCCGTGGAGGACCACCCATACTTGATGTATGGCACCGCGATGCGTGAGGGGCGCGGTTTTCGCATGGAGGATCTCGAAAAAATGGATGGCGCGCCGCGCCCCAAATCGCTGCCCTCCGACACCAATCCGCCGATTATCAACGAATATGGCTGGCTTTGGCTCAACCGCGACGGCAGCCCGACTTTGCTCACCGAAAAACTGTATCCCAAACTTCTCGGGCCCAACGCCACCGCGGAAGAGCGTTTCGCGCTCAACGCCTACCTGCTCGCCGGCAAGACCGAATTCTGGCGCGCCCACCGTCATTACGCGGGCGTCATCCATTTCGTCTATCTTACCTGCAGTTACCCCGGCGTCTATACTTCCGACCATTTCCTGGATGTGCCGCGCCTCAAGCTCGAACCTCATTTTGCTGACTACGTCGCCGAGGCCTTCAAGCCGCTGGGCGTCTATATCCATTTTTGGCAGCCGGAACTCAAGGCCGGCGACGCGCGCGAATTCAAAGTGATGCTCATCAACGATACCGACGCCCCGGTGTTCGGCACGCTCGAGCTGGCGCTCGAACCCAAGGGGGGAAAGCCGCTCGTGATGGCCGTTCGCCCCTTTGCCCTCGAGGCCCTGGGGCAGCAATCCCAGCAAATCCCAGTGGCCCTGCCTGACGCCCGCGGCGATTGCCTGCTAAAAGCCGTCGCCCGCCCCGCCCGCGGCCATCCAGAGCTGTCCCGCCCCACTGTCAGCCGCCGTTGGGTCAAGCTGGTGGAATGATCACCGGGAAAATGAATTGGCTTGGGCCGCCGGTTGCGCCAGAATTCACGGCATGACGCGGCGCACGCGGATACAATTGGCGCAAATGGCGATGCTCGCCGCCTTGGGAGCGTCTTGGGCGGCCATTGGCGCCGAATACTCGGCGCTTTGGGGCAGGGCGGGCGAGCAATGGTCGCCGGAGAGCCGCCTGCCGGATTTTTCGTTCGCCGGTTACCGGCGCGGCGAGGAGCCTTTTCGCGTGCCGGCCAGCCAGGTGGCGGTAACCGCCTTTGGCGCCAAAGGGGACGAACGCGCCGATGACACGGCGGCTTTCCAGCGGGCGATTGCCGAGGGCGAGGGCAAGCTCATAGTCATCCCGCCGGGCCGATTTATCTTGAGCGACGCGCTCGAGATTCGCGGTTCACGGCGGGTCTTGCGGGGCGCCGGTTCGGAGCGCACCACCCTGGTTTTCACCAAACCGTTGGAGGAATTGCGGCCCCGTCCGGCGAAGACCGATGGCAATCAACCCACCACCCAGTGGTCCTGGGGCGGCGGATTGATCATCGTGGGGCAGCGGCGCAAAGACCCCGCTTTTGCGGTGTCCGTCGTGGCCGAGGCTCGCCGGGGCGCGCTCCAGTTGAGCCTGGCACAGCCGCGGTTCAAGCCGGGTGACGAGGTCGAATTGGAGGTGCGCGATGACGCCGATAAATCGCTGGTCAAATACCTGTATCGCGGGCAGGAAGGAGACGCCTCCGGCTTGAAGAACTGGACCTGCCGCCAGGTGTTTCGCGTGCGCGCGGTTTCCGGCAACACGGTGACGCTGGACCGCCCCTTGCGTTTCGACGCGCGGCCGGCGTGGAAACCGGTGCTGGCTCCCTTCGCGCCCTTGGTCACCGATGTGGGTCTGGAAGGACTCGCCTTCGAGTTTCCCGCCACGCCTTATGGCGGTCATTTCAAGGAACTGGGCTTCAATCCGGTCGTGATCGAGTCGGGCGCCGCCCATTGCTGGCTGCGCGATTTGAAAATCTGGAACGCGGACAGCGGGCCTTATGTTAATGGCAGTTTTTGCACCTTGTCGGGGCTGCGCTTGGGCGCGGACCCGGGCCGCAAATCCGCCCAGGGCCACACCGGCCATCATGGACTCACCTTTTACGGGCATGACAATCTTTGCACCAATTTTGTCCTCGAAACCCAGTTCATCCACGATGCCACCGTGCAGAGCGCGATGGGTTGCGTCTATTGCGCCGGCCGCGCGGTCAACCTCTGCCTTGACCACCATCGCTGGGCTCCTTACGAAAACCTCTTCACCGATTTAGACGCGGGCGAGGGCACGAGGCTCTTCTCCTCAAGCGGCGGCGGATTTCGCGGGGCGCACACCGCCGCCGGCGCCACGTTCTGGAACATTCGCACGGCGCAGCCGGTGGGCTGGCCGAAGAACCTGGGCATAGACGCCATCAATGTGGTCGGCGTGAACTCGAAGTCGCCGCCCGAAACCCATCCCCAAGGGCGCTGGTTCGAACCGATCCCGCCCGCGCAATTGCGGCCCGCCAATCTTTACGGCGCCATGCTGGAGAAACGCCGCCAAGGCGCCGCTCCCGCGGGCCCCTAGGCGGGCGGGAAGCGCCGCTTTTTGCCCATGCATTTGCTCATCGCCAATCCGGTTTCCGGTTCCCAGGCGGCGCCGCGCGTCGCCTGGCGGGTGCGTGAATTGCTGGAGGCCGCCGGCAGAAAGACCGAATTGGAGCTGACGACCGGCCCGGGTGATGCCCTGGCCCGCGCCCGCCGGGCGGTCGAGCGGGGGGCGCAAATGGTCGTTGTTTGCGGCGGGGACGGCACCTTGCAGGAGGTGGCCACAGCGCTGGAGGGATCCCAGGTTCCCTTGGGCCTCCTCCCGCGGGGCCGCTGCAATGATTTTGCGCATGCCCTCGGTTTGCATCGCTCCGACCCGCCGGAACGCCTCGCGCAAATCCTGCTCGCCGGCAAAACCCGCCAAGTTGATCTTGGCGCCTTCGGCGACCGCCGTTTCCTCACGGTCGCCACGCTCGGTTTCGATTCTGACGCCAGCCGCTATGTCGAAACCCGGCGCCTGTGGCTCAAGGGCACGCCCGCTTACCTCTACGCCGTGCTGCGGGTGCTGATTACCTTCCAATTCCCGCGCGTCCGGTTGCGCGGCGACTTTGGCCTGTTTGAAGGCCGCATCCTTCTGGCCGCCACCGGCAATTGCCCCACCTATGGCGGCGCCATGCGCATCACCCCCGACGCCCGCCCCGACGATGCCCTGTTCCATGTCACGGTGGTCGAGGCGGTGCCTCGCCTGACGGTTTTGCGCATGCTGCCGCGGGTGATGAAAGGCGACCATCTTTCGCATCCCGCCGTGCGTTCGCTGACGACCCGCCAGTTGGACATGGAAACCCCGGATGGTCCGCTGTGGATTTGCGCCGACGGCGAATCCATCGGCCAAACGCCCGGTCGCTTTGAAATTCATCCGCGGGCGCTGAGGGTGCTGGCGCCTTGAGCGCCGCCGCTTGGGCGCGCTGGCCCGCGCCCGCCCGCCGGGGACGTCGTGGCGCCTCAAGTCACTCCGCGGCCAGCTCCAGTCCGCTCGCGTTTTCGATCTCCACCCGGTAGCCCCGGGGCGCGCTGGCAAAATAGAGCAGGCGCTGTCCGCTTTTGCGCCATCGCAGGTCCAAGCGCCCGTCCGGGGTGGGCACGGAGCCGGAGCACCAGTCCAGGTCCACCTTGGGGAAGCGGACGAACACCGTTTTCCGGCGCGCATCCACCGCTTGCACTCCCAGCACGTCGCGGTTTAGCACGCGGGCCAGGTGAGAGGCGAAACCGTGGTTGCAACTGGCGGTTTCGCGGTCATGCTCCCATAACGTGCCGGTTCGGTCCGCCATGTAGAGATGGTAGGCCACCGCTTCGTCCAGTATTTGCTGGCTCAATCCCTGCCGCGACAGCAGTTCCAGGCGCAGCACGTTGCCGATAAAGGCGTTGGCGGGATGCACCTCGGGATGCGCCTTGGTTTCCCGCCGGCGCGGCCCGAAGTCCCGCGCCAGCTTTTCCCACAGCCCGCTGTGGGTTTCGGGCGAGGCGACGTCGAAATAAAAGGCGAAATACTGGCAGACTTCCGTGCGGTTGCGCGTGCTTTCCAGGCGGCCGTCCTTGCGCACCGCGTTGTCCACAAAAAACTCCCCGTCGAACGATTGCCGGCGGATCGTTTCGCGAATCTGGTCCGCCTGGCGGCGCAACTGGGGCAGGTTGTAGAGTCGGGCCGCCGCGGCCAGCGCCCGCGCATACAGCATGTTGGAGGGGTAATTGACATCTTGCACGAAACTGTTCGCCTTGGACCATTCCACAAACACCCACCCGGGCAGCTTTTCCAGCAGCCCGTCGGAGTTGTGGAACGTCCGGAAATACTCCAGCAGTTTCAACACCCGTCCGCGCAGCGCCTCCACCAGTGGCCGGTCCCCGCTACGGTCCGCGTATTCCTCCAGCTCCAGCACAAACCAAAGCGCCCAGTTGGGGATGAACACCCCGTCGTTATGATCGGCCGGGTAGCACATGGGCAGCATCCCCTCCGGCAGATGCTCGAATCGCGCCGGCCGCAGGTAGTTCTCCAGGAAATTCTTTTCCACCACGGTGTTGCCGCTCAGGTCGAAGGCCGCCCGCGCCGTAAAGTAGCTGTCGCACAGCCACCCGGCGCGCTCGCGCGACGGGCAATCCATGAACAAGTCCGTCGCGTTTTGCCGGAAGGTCTCCCGCGCCGCCTGAAACAGGCGGTCCAGCCGCGGGTCGCTCGCCGCGAACGCCGCGTCCTTCACCTGCGGGTTCGCGTATTCCCGCAGGTAAATTTTGGCCGCCGCGCAATCCGCCTCCAACGCGATGATTTTCAAATATCGCAGCGTGTAGGGTTCGAGCGACTCAAACCGGTGCCGCCCCGGCTCCAGGTTCAATTCGATGATGTTGACGCAGTCCAGCCGCTTGAAATTCACGTCTCCGTTCGACAGGATTTCGTCGAACGTCAGAAACAGCCGCGCCCGCTTTTGGCACTCAATTTCCGCTCCGATAAAACCTGTCAGGTTGACTCCAAAATCAAGGATCGCAAACCGATTCCGGCCTACCGCGATGGCGCCGTTTGGCTCCAGCGCCAGCGCGGTGGCGTCCGTCGCTCCGTTCGCAAAACCCTGCAGTTCGAGCGACGGTGCGCAAGCCAGTTCATTCGCCGGAAAACCGCCCAGCTTTGGCCCGATCGCCGTCAGCGAGCGGTCTTTCCAAGGTTGGGCGACCGGCAGGCCGGTTTTAATCTCCCCGCCGGCGACCCGCATGACGGGCGAGCGCGTCGCAAACTCCGGGTAGGGCACCCGCCGCGGGAGCAGCGCCACGGCCGGCTGGATGGCGATGGGCGCCGGTTCCATGACCGCTTCGGCGTCGGTTCGCCAGCGGTCGCTGCGGGCCGGGAGGTGATACACCTCTGAAAACGGGCGTTGAAAACTGTAGCGCTGCGTTTTTTGCACCCGGTTGGTAATTGGGAAACCGTCAAACCCGTTGTTTTTCGCGCCCGTCGCCGCCAGCACCTTGCCTTCGCTGGTGACCATTTCCGCCTGCAAAAAAGAGGGCTGGTCCAGCAGGTAGTAGCTGTTGACATTGTAACCCGCCACCTCGATGGCCAGCAGGTTTCGCCCTCCCGTCAGCCGCCCGCTCAAATCCCATTCGTCCACGCGAAAAAATCCGTGCGGCCCGCGCGCCGGGCCATGCCCCACAAAAGCGCCGTTCAGAAAAACGCGATACAGGCACGAAGCGGTGAGCCGCAGGGTGGCTTTGCCGTGCGGCGGCGCCTCGAGCAGGGCGCGAAAGCCCGCTTGCACGTTCATCTCCCGTTCCCGTCCCGCCAGCCAGACCGGTTTCGCTTGCGTGAATTTTGGGGTCTCGGCCTTGGCGGCCGGGCGACCGAACAAGTTTCGGAAGAAACCGCCTCCGCCTCCGGGCGCCTCGCCGCCGGCCGCGGGCGCGGCCCCCGCCGCTCCCCAAGCCAAAAAGCAAAAGCCGCCCACACTGCAAACCAGCAATATGTTGCGCATGCCGCTCCTGATACCGCCGCCGGCGGGCGGCGTCAACGCGCGATTAGCCCGCCGAAATTTATTTCGGCTTTAGCTGCGGGAAGAGGATAACGTCGCGGATGCTTTCCTGGCCTAGGAGCATCATGCAAAGGCGGTCTATGCCCATGCCCATGCCTCCCGCCGGGGGCATGCCGTGTTCGAGGGCGGTCAGGAAATCCTCGTCCAACTTCTGCTGTTCGCCGCCGGCCTGGTGTTCGAGGCGCTCGCGCTGCTCGACCGGATCGTTCTGCTCGCTGTAAGCGGGCGCAATCTCCTGGCCGTTGATGCAACACTCGAAAACCTCAACCACTGTCGGATCGTCCACGGGGCTTTTGGCGAGCGGCACCAGTTCCTTGGGCAGATGTGTTACAAAGGTCGGCTGGACCAGTGTTGGCTCGATCAGTTTCTCGAACACGGCCCCAGTCACCTCAAAATCCTCGTAGGCCGGCGCGATTTCCGCCCCCAGGGCCGTGGCCCGTTGCCGCCGCTCCTCCGGGGTGATGTCGAACCAGTCCGCCCCGCCTTTTTCCCGGACCAGGTCTTTGTATTTCACGCGGCGCCACGGCGGGGTGAGGTCAATGGTGCGGGTGACTTGGCCGGCGGCGTCCTTGTGTTCGATCACCAGCGTGCCGAGGACCTTTCGGGCGACATGGCAAATCATGGATTGCGTCAGCTCCATCATCGTCTCGTAATCGCCGTAGGCCTGGTAGGCCTCGAGCATGGTGAACTCGGGATTGTGCTTGCGGGAGAGGCCCTCGTTGCGAAAGTTTCGGCCGAGCTCAAAAACCCGGTCAATTCCGCCTACCAGCAGCCGCTTCAGGTATAACTCCAGCGCGATCCGCAAATAAAAATTACAGCCCAGCGCGTTGTGGTGGGTGACAAACGGCTGCGCGGCCGCCCCGCCGGGAATGGCCTGCATCATTGGCGTCTCCACTTCCACGTAGCCGCGGCTGTGCAGGAACTCCCGGATTTCCCGCACGATCTGGCTGCGTTGCAGGAAGGTCTTCTTCACCTCCTCGTTGGCCATCAGGTCGAGGTATCGCTGACGGTATCGGATTTCGGTGTCCGCCAGCCCGTGCCACTTGGCCGGCGGCGGCCGCAGCGCCTTGGTCAGGATGACGAATTTCTCCAGGCGCACGGATATCTCGCCCGTCTTGGTGACGAACATCGTGCCGTTGACCCCGATGAAGTCGCCGAGGTCCAGGTGCCGGAAAATGTCGAACTGCGCCTCCCCCAGCACGTTTTTCTGCGCGTAAACCTGCATGCGGCCGCTCTGGTCGCGGAGGTCAATGAACATGCTCTTGCCCATGTCGCGGTGGGCGGTGATGCGGCCCGCCAGCGACACCGGCCGGTTTTCGGTGTAATGGGCGCGCGCCTCGGCGCAGGTCTCGCCGGGGCTGAACTTGTTGGCAAAGGGGTTCACCCCTTTGGCGCGCAACGCGGCCAGTTTGGCCCGGCGCTGCTCGATCAGGGCATTCGTGTCTTCCATAAAAATCCAATCGTTACTGGGCTTGATTATTGGTCGTCCCCGCGGTCGCGTGGCGGGCTGCTGACGGAACGGCCGGCAAGCGATGGCCAGGCGGGAGGCCTACTTTTTCTCCACCAGCCAGATGTTGCGGTAAAAAACCGGGTTGCCGTGGTTTTGCAGTTGCACGGGGCCGGGGGCGGGCGATTCCTTCTGGCCGCCGCCGGTGGGGCCGGCCAATTCCTGGCGGTCGTGGATGACCACGCCGTTGTGCTTGACCGTGATGATTGCCTTGCGGGTTTTGACGCCTGCGGCGTCGAATTGCGGCGGGTCGAATTCGATGTCGTAAGTCTGCCACACCAGCGGCGGGAAACACATGTTGACGGCCGGTTTGGCGAACTTGTAGAGGCCGCCGCACTCGTTGTGCTCGCCCTTGAGGCCGAAACTGTCAAGCACCTGCACTTCGTAACGGTCCTGAATATAAATGCCGCTGTTGCCGCGGTCCTGGCCGCGCCCCTCCGGCTTGAAGGGCAGCAGGAACTCGACATGCAGGGTGAAGCCGTTGAATTTCTGCTTGGTTTTGGCGCCCGCCATCAGCAGCTTGCGGTCGTCCATTTTGCCGCCCTGCCAGGCCTCGACGCTGGTCCCGTCGAACAGCACGATCGCCCCCGCCGGCGGCTTGGCGCCGAGCGTGGGGCTGGCTCGTTCAACGCGCTTCAGAACTTTCCCGCGCGCGGCGTCGCCGGCGCTTCTTAAAACCCGCTCTTCCAGCGTCCAGCTTTGATCGCCGGCCCCGGTGAAAACAATTTTTTCGCCTTGCCGTTGTCCCGGAATTTCCACGCGCCCCTGCTTGTCCCACCCGGCGCCGGGCAGGCCGCCGGTCAACAGGGTCAGTTGGAACTTGTCCTTGCCGAGGGCAATCACTTGCGCGCCGGTGGTGGAGTCGGCGTACTCCCCTTGGTCCCGGAAATCCGCGCCGCCCGCTTCCGGGGTCAGAAACACCGGCACCGGCGGCTTCGGCGCTTTGGCGGGCTGCTTTTTGGCGGGGTCGGTTTTGGCTGGCGGTTCGGCGGATTGGAGGTTGGCGGCCAACAACCCGCACAGCAACAGCGGCAGGGGCGATATGCTTTTCATAAGCTAAAAGGGCAGGGGGCGGGCGGGGGTTTATTCCTCGGGCTTGAGCTTCTTTAGTTTGATGTTCTTCAGCGCGCCGCCGGAGGCCCAGGTGGCAAAGCCAAAGGGCTTGGAGGACTCAATTTCGCCGGGGCGCAGGGATAGCGCGCGTCCTTTGGTTTTCAGGTCCACGACCTTGTCGGTGTCAATCCACGCCTCGAGCAGGGTTTTGGTGACGCGAATCCGAAAGTGATACCACTTGTTATTCTCAAAGTTAATGAACTTGGTGGTTTCGTTTTCCGAAGCGTCCATGCTGTCCACGCTGGAAATGCCCACCACGCCGCCGCCCCAGCCGCCCACGATTAGCGTGCAAAACGAGTCGGCCACCGGGAAGGTCAGGCTGCAAAAGAAATCGCTGCCGGAAATCCGCTTGGCGTCCCAACTGACCTCGTAATCCATCTTGGGCAATTCGTTGGTGTAATTCACGCCGGTCATCACCCCTTCGTTCAGGATCAGCTCGCCGTTTTTGACCTCCAATTCCCCCGATCCGGCGAAGTCGGCGGCTTTCCAGCCCTCCAAAGTCCGGCCGTCAAAAAGGTCTTCCTCCAGCGCCGCTGGGGCGGCCGGCGCCGCCGGAGCGGGAGCCGTCAGGCAACCCCCCGGTCGGCAAGGCTTCCGGCAGCCGGCGCTCAGCAGCAAAACGCCCGCGCCGACGGCCAGCGCCAAATTCCACGCTCTGGCCAGGTTTCGCCTGGTTGGTTGGCAAATTTCTGTTTTCATGGTGAACACCTTATGCGCTTCGCTCTCCGGGCTATAAAACCAAATTTTCGGGAAAAAACAACGGGAATCTTTGCAATTCGCGCCGGGCACGGTAGATTTTGCGCGAATGCCGACGGCATCGAAAATTTTATTCTGCCATTGCCAGAACGCCAAGGTGCTGCCGCCCGAGGTCAAGGCGGCGGTCTATCAGCGGCTGAAGGACTCCGGGCTGCCTTTCGAGGAGACGCCCGATCTCTGCGAGATGTCCGCGCGCAAGGATCCCCGGCTTCACGAACTGGCGAACGGCGGCGCCGTCAAAGTCGCCGCCTGCTTTCCGCGCGCGGTGAAGTGGCTCTTTGCGGCGGGCGGCGCCTCGTTGTCGGCGGATGCCGCCCAAATTTTCAATATGCGCAGCCAATCCGCGGCGGAGGTGGCGGACGGCTTGCTGGCGGCGGAATTGACGCCGAATCTGCCCCCGGACAACCCCGCCGCTGCGGTGGCGCAAGCCCCCCCGTCGGGCCGCGTCGAGCCTGCCGCCGCCAAACCTGGCGAATGGAAGCCGTGGTTTCCGGTGATTGATTACTCCCGCTGCACCAACTGCATGCAGTGCCTGAGCTTTTGCCTGTTTGGGGTCTATGGCGTGGACGCCCGCCAAACCATCCAGGTGCAGAGCCCCGCCAGTTGCAAAACCAACTGTCCCGCCTGCTCGCGAGTCTGCCCCGAGGCGGCTATTGTTTTCCCCAAATACGCCGCCGGCCCGATCAATGGCGACGAGGTCAAGGCCGCCGACCTCGAGCGCGAGAAGATGAAGATAGACATCTCGGCGTTATTGGGCGGCGATGTCTATTCCCTCCTGCGCCAGCGAAGCGAGCGGACCAAATCCCGCTTTTCCAAGGAGCGTGACGCTGACAAGGCGCTGGCTGAGCGGCAAAAGTGCCTGGCCCAGTTAATGGAGGGAAGCAACATCCCTCCCGAAGTGTTGATGGCCCTGCCCGGTCCGGAGGAAATTGCCCGCCGCGCCGCCGAAGCCAAAGCCAGGGCGCAAGCCGCCCTCGACCAGCAGACGGCCAACAAACCGCCGGCCCCTGGAGGCTAACGCGGGCGGTTTCCGGCGGCTGGGCCTTGCGGGCCTGTTGGCGGCGAAAACAAGCGGCACGAAAAGCAATTGATTAAATTCTTGAATTGCCGTCTAATCAAGGCATGACAAGTCCACAAGCCAAATGGCCCGTGCGCCGGCCGCGGCGGAGAGGATTCACCCTGATTGAACTCCTCGTCGTGATCGCCATCATCGCGATTCTCGCCGGGATGCTGCTGCCGGCGCTCGCGCGCGCCAAGGAGGCTGGCAAGCGCATCCAGTGCCTCAATAACATGAAAAACCTTGGCTTGGCGCTCAAGATGTATATAGACGACAACGAGGCGCTTTTCCCGCCCCGGCATTACGGGCCCTATTGGACCAGCTACCTGAGCAATTACATCGCCAATCCCAAAATTTTGCTCTGCGCCAGCGACGGCCCCGGCGACCCCGCCAACGCCGGCTCGGGGCTCGCCGCCAAGTTTCCCTTCGACGCCGCCCCCCGCAGTTACATGATCAACGGCTTCAACGATTATTTCAAAGTCAACCACCCCTCGGAATTCGGCAAATACAGCAACGGCCAATCCTCCATGTCACTGCCGGAAGGCGCGGTCAAGGACACCTCGGAAACGATTGTGTTCGGCGAAAAAGAGCACGAATCCGGCCATTTCTACATGGATTTCGAGCAGTACGACGACATCCTGCAACTGGACCAGAGCCGGCACAACGGCGGAGCAGGGGACCGCAGCGGCGGCTCGAATTACATCTTCGCCGACGGCAGCGCGCGGTTTTTGAAATTCGGCAAAACCCTGAACCCCCTGAACCTCTGGGCGGTCACCGATTCCTACCGGAACACCCCCGTGGCCATGCCGTAAACCGTGTCTGATGTGTTAAGCGGTTCGGTTTATTCAAGGCCCCTTGACGCGTGATCGTCAAAGACGAATCGCTTAATTCTTTGCCGCTTTGAAAGCGGCGCCGCCATACCGCGCCTTCTTTCCCAGCTCGCGTTCAATGGCCAGCAGCCGGTTGTATTTGGCAATGCGCTCCGAGCGGCAGGCGGAGCCGGTCTTGATTTGCCCCGCGTTGGTGCCCACGGCCAGGTCGGCAATGAACGGATCCTCCGTTTCCCCGGAGCGGTGCGAAATCACCACCCCGTAGCCGGCTTTCTGCGCCATCGCCACCGTCTCCAATGTTTCGGACACGGTCCCAATTTGGTTCAGTTTCACCAGGATCGCGTTCGCCATCCCGTCGCGGATGCCCTCCGCGAAAATCTTCGGATTGGTCACAAATACATCGTCCCCCACCAGTTGTATCTTCTTTCCCAGTTCCTTCGTCAGCGCCAACCAGCCGTCCCGGTCTTCTTCGCCCATGCCGTCTTCCAGCGACACAATCGGATACCGTTTCGCCCAGTCGCCCCACAGCGCCACCATTTCTGCCGGTGTTTTGCGCGAGCCGTCCGATTTCTTCATCACGTAGGCGCCCGCGTCGTGGAACTCGCTGGCGGCGGGGTCGAGGGCGATGGCGATGTCCTTGCCTGGTTGGTAACCCGCGGTTTTAATGGCTTCCACAATGACTTCCACCGCTTCCGTGTTCGTTTTCAGGTTCGGAGCAAACCCGCCTTCATCGCCGACGGCGGTGACCAGCCCGCGCTTGTGGAGCAGCTTCTTCAGCGTGTGAAACGTCTCCGCGCCGTAGCGCAGCGCTTCCGCGAAGGTCGGCGCCCCAATCGGGAACAGCATGAACTCTTGGAAGTCCACATTGTTCGCGGCGTGCGCGCCGCCGTTGAGCACGTTCATCATCGGCGCGGGCAGCACATAGGGCCCTCGGCCGCCGTGCAGGTGGCGGATGTACGCGTAAAGCGGCAGCCCCGCCGCCAGCGCGGCGGCGCGGCAGACCGCCATCGAAACGCCCAGGATGGCGTTCGCCCCCAATTTCGCTTTGGTATCCGTGCCATCGAGCTTGCGCATCAGGTCATCTATGGCCTGCTGGTCCGCCGGACATTTGCCTTTCAGTTTCGGCGCAATCACCCGGTTCACATTGGCCACGGCTTTGAGCACGCCTTTGCCGCTGTAGCGTTTTGTGTCGCCATCGCGCAATTCCACGGCTTCCTTGATGCCCGTGGACGCGCCCGAAGGCACCCCCGCCGTCGCGGTGATGCCGTTGGTCAGGGTGATCGTCACTGAGACGGTTGGATTTCCCCGGGAATCCAGGATTTCCAAGGCGGTCAGGTTTTTGATTTTGAGTTTTTTCATAATTTTATTAGCGGAGATGGAACATTACAGGCAAAACGCCAATTTCATGGAGCCACTCAAAGGAATGCACGATCAAAAAGACGGCAATAAACCATCCCACCCGCAGCAGTTCTTTGCGCACCAACCGGGGCCGCACCAAGTAGGAATCAGGCTCCTCCAGCCGAAGAACCGCGCGGAAATTAGGGAAAAAGACCGGCACCCGGGCCGCATAAAGCGTGTATTGCTCGCCAAAAAGGGCTCGCATTTTGTCCTCCTCATTCCGGATGACATGCGGGTAGTACAACGCGAAAGCCAAAGCCACCAAGAGCGGAAAAGTGATGGTTTCCGTTCCGCAAGCCACCCCCACCGCGCCGATCAGACTGAAAAAATATAACGGATTGCGCGTTAGTGAATAAGGCCCTTCCGTGACCAGTTCCTTTTGCTTGCGGCCGGCGATGTAAAGGCTGCACCAAATGCGGCCCAAAGTGCAGATCAACACCAGGACAAACCCGCAAATTTCCATCATGGTATCCACCCAGCCATTTTCCGGCCAGTTGTGCTCGGTGACCATGGCGGCGGCACATGCCAACAGCGCCGCCGCTCGGGTGGTGGCGACGCGGAAACCCCGCACAAAAAGGTTCCACGAACTGATTTGGGCCGCGTTGTGCTTGGCATTCAAGGGACTCTCGATTCCTGCGGGTTGCCTGGTGGTCATATGCGATTGCGCTGCGGACGATCCATCAGTTTTTCACGATGAGGACGCTGCAATGGGCGTGGTCGCTAATCCGGTCCGCCGTGTCCCCCAGCAGGCGCCCCCACAGTTCCGAGTGGTCGCTATGCCCCACCAAGATCAAATCATATTTGCCCTGGTCGGCGAATTGGACAATAGTCTTGGCGGGGTGTCCGCGCCGGGTTTCGCACGCGATCCGGATGCCGTGTTCCGTCGCGACGGCGGCGACTTCGCGCTGTCGTTCCTGATAGTATTCATCCCCCGCCTCGGCTTCCTCCTCCGGCTCGCCCGGCAAATCCGTGTAGCGGGGCAGTGGCTCCCGCACCCATATCGCTGTAAGCTCCGCGTTGAATTCTTTGGCCAGCACGGCGGCGCGTCGCAAGGCGACTTTGCCGCCGTTCGACCCGTCATAACCCACCAGGATTTTTTTGAACATGGTTAGCCTTTTGTTTTGGCCGCCTCCGCGGCGGCGTTGCCGTTCACCCGGCGCTGATACAGTCGTCCCCAAGCCGCCATGGTGCGCACCCCCGGCTGGAAAAACCGCTGCGCAATCAGTGTCGGCACAAACGCGCTCAAGATGACCACCGTCACCAGCACTGAGTATTGCTCTTGGTTAATGATCTGGTTTTGCAGCCCAAACAGCGCAGAAATCGTGCCGAACGTCAGCCCCGTGGACATCAATAGCGCCGTATAGTGGGCCTCGCCGGACCGCATGAAGAAGTAACGCGACAACGGCCACACCCCCACGTACTTGGTCGCCATTTTGAGCAGCAACAGCACGACGATCACCCCAACCGCCGCCTTCAACGCCGGCAGCGATACAAACAGCCCGGCCTTGATGAAATAGAACGGGGTGAAGATCGCGAACGCGATGCTGCGCATCCGGTGCACCAGCGTTTTATCGCGCAGGAACACGCCCGCCACCACTAGTCCAAGGAGGTACGCCGGCAGGACCGCTTCGCTCTTGGCTGTGGAGGCCAGTCCGCCCAGGAAAAACAGCACCAGGAAAATAAACTTCACTTCCGGCTCGCTCACCCGCGTCTGGCCGAGCCGCGTGATAATATACTGTGTCCACTTTGGCATGAACCAGAGCACCAAGGCGGCTACCGCCACGAAAATGACCAGCCACACGTTGAAATCCGCAAACAACACCCCCAGCGCCAGCACCGTTCCGAAATCAGTGATAAAGCAAGCCGCCAACAGCATCTTTCCCATGGCCGTGCTCCCCAGCCCGCCTTCGATCATCACCGCATACACGACCGCCACTGACGTGGTGGAAAGCGCGATGCCGGCGATCCACGCCTGGTGCATGGACCAGCCCAAAACATGCTGGGCGAACATCCATGCGCCCAAAAACGGCAGCAGAAACGACAGAATGCCGATGCTCAGGCTCGCCCGCAGATTCGCCCGCAGCGACGCCGGATCAATCTCCGCCCCGGCCAGGAAGGTCAGCACTCCGCTGCCCAGCATGGCCAGGAATTTTGTCCATTCCGTCTCGTGCAGCAACGGCGTTTGTCCGGAGGCGTGCAAATTCCCCACCACGACCCCCACCAGAATCTCAATCAGCGCCACCGAGATCCCGACGCGAATGGAAATGAGGCTGGCGAGGAACGCCAGCCCCATCCAAAATGTGGCGATAAACCAGATGTTGTCCATGACCAATCGCTTCCTTAAATCTCCGGCGCTTCCTCCACCTCCTGTTCCGCCCGGTAATCAATCACCCGGACCTTTTCCAGCGTCACCAGCCCGCCCTTCATCATCTCATCCAGCACCGGCAAAAAGGTGTTGATCTTTTCTTCCGTGTCCACGATTTCGATGACCAGCGGCAGGTCCATCGAAAGCCGCAAAATCTTGGCGGTGTGCAGGCGGCTCGACTTCCCGTAGCCCATTGGCCCTCTTAGCACCGTGGCGCCCGCCAGGTGCAACTCGCGCGCCTTGAGCACGATGGCCTCGTAAAGGGGCTGGTGCTTCCATCGGTCGGTTTCCCCGATGAAAATCCGCAGTAACATGGCGTCGTGGGGCAGGTGCATGCTCAGGCTCCTTTCGTGGTGTTTATCGCCATAGCCAGGGTGTGCCCCAGCCACACCCCCAGCAGGCTAAGGGCTACCGATAGGACGGCATTCCCTCCGGCCCGCAGCCATTGGCCGTTCTCAGCCAGGTTCAAGGTTTGCAGACTGAAGGAGGAAAACGTGGTGTAGCCGCCGCAAAGGCCGAGCATGAAGAATTGGCGGAAAGCGGCTGGGGCCATGACTCGACCTTCAGGGCCAGTCAGGGCGGCGAACAAGCCAATGATGAAGGAGCCAGTGACATTGACAGTCAGAGTGCCCCAAGGGAAGGTTTGGCCGACGCGCTGGGCCACGAAGCCGGAGGCCCACCACCGTCCGAGGCTGCCCAAACCGCCGCCGAGAAATATCCACAGTGCATTCATAAAACAACCACCCCGCCACAACCCGCGTGACGCTGGTAGGAGTTATCAGCACTGAATCCAATCAGGCGGTTCACTCGCTGAACGAGTTGGCAAACCCCATTGCCGGGCTTCATCGTATGCCATCACGGATATGGATGGCAAGTTTAGTCTCGGAAATTCCGTCATTGTTTTTGAAAGTGTTCCAAGTCAGCAATGGCTTGCCGCATTCCGGCGCCTTGGAGGCGGTTTGCGCCAGGGTTTGTTCGAGCGCGGCCAACTCATCGAGCGCCTGTTGTTCGGCTTGGCGGGTCAATTCGTTAATGCCCGCCGCCACGCGATCGCGCCAAGCCGCCGCCAGCCGCGAAAGGTTCTTCTCGACTTCCCAACGCGCCTTGCGCAACAGCACGCGCTCAATGGATTTGCGGAACAGCGTCAGCGGGATCAACCAGCCCAACGTGGTAAACGCCACGTCGAACGCATAGGCCACGTGCACCGGGGGAGCGGATGGCTCTCGCGCTTCGAGGGCGAATTCGTGCGGCGTGAGCGATACCCCCAGCGCCGCCCTCACGTGTTCAGCCAAGCGGTCGTGGAAGGCGCGCAACGCGCGCGTCAAGTGCTGGCGGGCGCGTTGGAGCGGATCGAGGAACATGGCTTGCTGCGCCTGGGAGACTTCGCTCAGCTCGCGACGAAGAAAACCGCCCAGCCAGTCACGCCACGCCTCCACCAAGGGGGGCAGGCGCAGGTTCCAGCGCGGAAATTGGGCGCGCAGTTCCTCCGTGACCTTCGCTTGTAAAGCGGCTTGCGTCGGCTGGAGTTGCGTGAGCGACCACGCAAAAGCATTGGCCGCCAATTCGCGAGACACCACGTTTAACTCCGATCGCAGCAGATCGAACTGGCGGCGCTCCTCGCCCAGTTTCACGCGCAAGGCTTGGCGGGCGGATTCGGCTTGTGTCGCCGCCGCGAGCGCCACTTTCAGGTAATTTAGCGTCTGCGCCACGAGCGAGCGCAGCTTGTGATGGGCAATTTGGTCCGCCGCTTCGCTGCGGTTGCGGATGAGCGGCGCAAGCAGGCCTTGTTCGAACTCGGCTTTCAAGGCGCTCCCTTCCGGTCGCACGGAATAGAGAAAAATCGGGAACTCGGTTTCCCATTTGCGCCGGAGCTGCTGGCGCACAAACGCCATCACTTCCGCCCGCTGCGGCTCGGTCAGCAGATCCGCCTTGGTCAGCAACAGGACAATCTTCGGGGTGTGATGCCGCAATTCATCGAGCAGCGCCAGATCGTGCTCGGATAAAGGAGCGTCGGCGCTCACCGCCACGAGCGCGGCGCCTGCGTTGGGCAGCCAACTCATCGCGGCTTCAGTGTTGTGCGTGAACGCGCTGCCCAATCCCGGCGTGTCCACGAATTGCAGCGGCGCGAGCGGCTTCAACTCTGGCAATTCGACTTCCACTGACGCGACATGCCTGCTGTTTTGGGGATTGTGGTTCTCCCCCACATAGAGGCCGATGTCGCCGATCGGAATCTCCTCGACTGTGCCGTCGTGAAAGCGAACTTCCGCGCGCTCGCGTTCGCCGTAGCGCAGCCGCGTGATGACCGCCGTAAGCGGCACGACACCAATCGGCAGCACCGCCCGTCCGGCCAGATGATTCAGGAACGAACTCTTGCCGGCTTTGAATCGCCCGAACACCGCCACATCCATGCCGTTGCGCCGTAACCGCGTTTCACGGCAGACGGCGATTTGCCGCTCGAGATTGGCGAGTTTCAGCTCGTTGGTCAGCGTGGCGATTCGTTCCAAAATGTCTTCGGGAGTATTCATGTCAGGGATCGCAAGCGCATCGAATGCCGGTAAAAAGCATGTTGACCATCGCGGCATTATTTCCGCGCCGATGCGCTTGCTCAACCAGCGGCTGCCGCTCATGCGCGTCCGCCGCGGTAATGTCGCATCCACAAAACGGGCAGGTTCTCGCCTCCCGCGGAATCCGCTTCCAACAACCTGGGCAAAAATAGGTCATGATAACGACGAAGGCGTTGGTCGCCCCTGGCCGTGCGCGGGAAAAACAGCATGGATGCGGCAATCCAATTTCAGCCGGCGCAGGCTGCAGGGGTTGCACACGTCATAATGTCCATTGGCCAATTCGGTCAGCAGCTTGCAGAGTCGGCCCGGATTTCCCGCTGACGTGCGATATAACCAGCCGACAATTCCCATTGCCGCCCCCGGAACGATGCCGCGCTCCACGGCTGTTGAGACAAGCGAGTGAGCTTCCTGATGCTGAAACGGCCGCAGTTCCACCCGTGCAAACCGCCCAAGCAGCGTCCAGAAATGGCCGATGTCCCAGGAGTATTCCGAGCGCGCGCACAGCCACACCGGGACGCGCTCCATCACGCTTTCGAGAAACGAACTGAGCTTGGGCGTGGTCCAACCCAGCCCGTCGAACACGACAGTTTTGCCGGTTTCAGCGAGCGCCTGGCGCAACCGCTGTTTGCGCTTCACGAGCTTCATGTCGTCCGCGCCCAGGCCAAGTTCCATTTCGAAGTTGTCGCAAATTTCCCCCAGGCATTCCGAATGCGGGCATAGCAGCAGTGGAAGTTGCCCGCGCAGATGCGCCACCAACGCGGATTTGCCCACCCCCGATGGGCCGAGTATTAGAACGTGCTTGCGCTGGGCGTGGAGCGCGCATAGCGCAGCGCTTTCCCTCTTGCGGACAATGAAAGGAAGCGCGATGGCATGGTGGCGGATTTCCTCCGCTGGCCTTATGTCCCGCACTGATTTTGGTGCTCGCATAGCTCTCTACCGTGGCGAATGACATCGTTTCCGGCAGGAGTTATCAGCACTGAATCTAGTTCGTGCGGTTTATTCGCTCGGCGAATTGGCAAACTCCATTGCCCGGCATTAACTTAATCCATGTTCGCGCCCAAGGCAAGGCTCTCCAGCACCATTTCCGGCACGCTATTCATAAAATTTTTCGATATTCTTGGATTCCCGTTTTCGTTCACCGCTTCGCGTCGTGATCAAATGCCGAGACTGGTATTATCAGATTATTCTTTCTGCATTCGCAGCACGAGTAAAGCCCCGGCGGCGAACAGGATCGCGCAATACCCAAAAGCCACGCTGGTTCCCGCCCAAGTCCACAGCGCGCCCACCACCACGCTCGAGAGAAAATCGCCCGCCCCGTTCACCGTCGCCAGCGTGCCAAACGCCATGCCGTGGTGCTCCTCCCCCACCAACTCGGCGCAGAGCGAGTCCTCCAACGTTTCCTCGACGGCCACGTAAATCCCGCCGACCGCAAAGATCAACGCCAGCGTCCAAACACTTGCCGGCAGGACGATGATGAATCCCGCCATGACGGCGGCCAGCGCGTACCCGGACGCGAGCAATCGCCGCTTGTCAAATCGGTCCGCCAGCCAACCGGCCACGAAAGCGAAACCCGCATACAGAACATTGTGCAGCAGATATAGCCCCACGGCCACACTTGCCGCCTGGGCGGCCCCCAGGCTGGGCGTCAGCCGTTGCGTCGCCAGCAGGATCAACAGGGTGTGCGCGAAGTCCCCCGTGCCGAAAAGCCCCACCGCCAGCAGGAATCGCCGGAACGGTCTCGGCAGCGCCCGCAGGCTTTCCCCGAAGGAGATGTGCTTCACCGGCTGCCGCTCCTTTTCCACCACGATAAACGCGATCAGGCCCGCCGCTACCAGCCCCGGAATCAGCGTCAAGGCAAACAGCGATGGGTAATGATGATTGACCGCCGCCAGCAGCGCGAGGGCCGACGCCGGGCCGACAATGGCCCCCAGCGTGTCCATCATCCGCTCAAATCCGAAAGCGCGCCCGTAAGTATCCTTCGTTACCGACCCGGCCAGCAGCGCCTTGCGGACCGGCGTGCGCACCCCGCGCCCCAGCCAGGCCAGCGCACGTGCCAGGAGGACGTGCCACGCCGCCGTCGCCAGCCCGAACGCCGCCGTGCCCAACGCCGTCACCATGTAGCCCGCCACCGCGATGGGTTTGCGCCGGCGGAAGCGGTCTGTGTAGTAGCCCGACGCCATCTTGGCGAAGGACGATAGCCCGTCGGACACTCCTTCAATCAGCCCCAGCCACGCCGCCGCCACCCCCATGGTGGCAAGAAAAGCGGGCAGGACCGCCGTGGCGATCTCATGCGACCAATCGCTGAATAGTGAGGCCAACCCAATGCCCAGCACTGTGCGGTTGAGCCAGCGCGGCTTTGGCTTTGCCTCACTCATGCGGTTCAAGTTTCCGCATCGCCGGCTTTTCCCGCAGTCGCATGACCAGGCAATAAACCGTCGGCGTCGCAATCAGCGAGAATACCATCGAAATGCACAGGGCACCGATGATGCCGACCGCCAGTGGCCGCAGCATGTCCGCCCCGTGCCCGATGCCCCATGCCAGCGGCGCCATGGCCAGCACGGTGGTGAGCGAAGTCATCAGAATGGGTCGCAACCGCCGGCGTCCCGATTGCACCAGCGCCTCTTCAATGACCACCCCTTCGGCCAGGTGATGATCCACCAGGTCCAGCATCAGGATGCCGTTCTTCGCCACAATGCCGACGCCGATGATGGCGCCGAGGAAACTCACAATGTTCAAAGTAATGCCGGTCAGCCACAGCGCCCCCACTGTGCCGGTCAGCGCCAGCACCGAGCCGAACACAATGGCAATCGGTTCCCGAAAGCTCCGAAACTCCAGCAGCAGCACCGTGAACACCAGCACAATGCCCAGAAAAAGCACTACCACCAGGTTCCGAAAGCTCTCCTCCTGCTGTTGGAACAGGCCCCCAAGATCCACCACGCCCGGTGGAATGCTCGGATCGGCAGCCAGCACCTGTTTGATCTCCGCAATCCCACTGCCCATGTCCCGGTTCTCCAGCGCGGCGGTCACCGCCACCAGTTGCCGCAAATCCTCGCGCGCCAGTTCAAGCTGCCCGGCTTCCTCCGTAATGTCCGCCACCTGCGAGATTTTTACGATCTCCCCCCTCGGTGTGCGCAGCGGCAACTCCCGCACCGTCTCCAGCCGGTTCAGTCCGATAGGATCGGCTTTAACGCGGATTTCCACCACCCTGTCTCCCTCCAGCACGGACGACGCCGTGCGGCCCAACAGGGCCGTGTTGATGGCGGCGGCGATGTCGTCGCTGGTCAACCCGTGCCGCTGCGCCTCCAGGGAACGGATGCGAAAGCTGAGGGTAGGCCCCGTCATCTTCAGCCCATCGTTGATGTCCACCACCCCTTTGATCTTGCCGATCGTCTCCTTCACTTCCGGCGCTTTCTTCATCAGCCAGGCCGTGTCGGTCGAAAATAATTTGATTTCAATCGGCTTGGGCGACCACAGCAAGTCCCCGATCAAGTCACCCAGGATGCCGGGAAACTCCCATTCCCCGGACGGCAGCGCCGCGTTGAACTTGTGCCGCAGTTCCTGTTTTACTTCTTCGGTGCTGCGCTTCCGGTCGGGCCGCAGTTTCACCAGAATATCGCTCTTGTTTGGCTCGGCGATGGCCAGTGCCAATCGCGCCCCTGTGCGCCGGGAATATCCCTCCACTTCCGGTGTCGCCAGCAAGATGGCTTCTGCCTGCTGCATCATCCGGTCCGTTTCTTCCAGGCTCGTGCCCCACGGCGTCAGGCAGTCAATCACGAATCCGCCCTCATCCATGTCGGGCATGAACCCCGTGGGCAGGCGGTTATAGACCTGCCAGCCACCAAAACCGATCGCCAGACAGAGCAGCAGCGTCACCCACCGCCAGCGCAGCGCCCCGCGCAGCACCGCCTCGAACAGCCGCAGCAGCGGCCGCATCAGGAAGCCCCCTTCTTCCGCTTTGGGCGCATGCCCGTGCTCCAAATGCTCACGGTCGCGCAGGAAGATGGATGCTAGCGCGGGGGTGAGCGTTACCGCCAGCACCAGCGAGGTCAACAGCGCCACCACCATGGTCAGCGCCAGTGAGCGGAAGAACACGCCCGGCAGTCCGTCCAGAAACGCCAGCGGGATAAACACTACCACCGGCGTCAGCGTCGAGCCCACCAACGGATGCAGGATTTCCACCATGCCCGACTTGATGGCTTGCAGGCGTGACTCTCCGTGCGCCACCTTCGCGTAGATGGCTTCCACCACCACGATGGCATCGTCAATAATCAGCCCGATCGCCGCGGCGATGCCCCCCAGGGTCATCAGGTTGAACGTCAGTTTCGCCGCCAGCATGGCCACCACGGTGGCCAGCACACACACGGGAATAACCACGATGGCGGTCAGCACGCTGCCCCAGTTCTTCAAAAACAGATAGAGAATCACCACCGCAAAGATCAAACCCACAATGATCGCCTCCCACACGCTACCCACCGAGTCTTTCACCAGCAGGGATTGGTCGTAATAAAAAGCCAGTTGCATGTCCGGCGGCAGCGTCCGTCGCAGATCGGCCATTTGCGCTTTCAATGCTTCGGCGATGTTCAGAATGCTGCTCCCGGTCGGTTGCGCCCGTAAGTTCATCAGTACTGCCCGCTGCCCCTGCGCGTTCACCACGTTGAACACCGGCTCCGGCCCGCGCTCCACCCGCGCAAAATCGCGGATGCGCACCGGCTGGCTGTCTCGCATCATCACCAGGAAATCCTCGATGTCCGCCGGCCCTTTCACCCGGCTATCCACCAGCGCCAGGTAAATCGTGTAATTCTCCATGTGAAAGCCCGCCGGGGCCACCAGGTTGTTTTTCTCCAGCGCCGTGGTCACATCCGCCAGCGTCAGGTTCGCCGCCGCCAGCTTCATCGGGTCCACCACCACATGATATTCGGGAGTGCGCCCGCCCACGATATCCACCCGCGCAATGCCGGGAATCCGCAAAAAGCGCGGTTTGAGGTCGTAGCGGGCGACCTCCCACAGTTCGGTGATTTCGCGCTTGGGGCTGGTTAGGCTCACCCCAATGATCGGGAAAGCATTGAACGTCAGCCGCCAGACCGTTGTTTTGGTGTTCGTCGGCAGACTGGCCTTGAGTTGCGACACCCGGTTGAGCACATACAACTCGCTCTCCACCATGTTCACCCGCCAGTTGAAGAAAACATTCACTTCCGCGCTGCCCCGGCCCGTGGCCGAGCGCACCTGCACCACCCCCGGAATGTCTTTCATCGCTTCCTCGATCGGTCGCGTGATCGTCGCCATCATCTCGTCGGCGGGCATCACTCCGCAGTCAATCAGCACCACGCACCGCGGAAACTCCGTTTCTGGAAACACTGACGATGGCATCCGCAGCGCCGAGTAAACTCCGCCCAGGCAGATGGCAATGGTGATGAAAAGAACTGCCAGCCGATGCCGGATGGCAAACGCCCCGATCCCCGATCCGCTGGACGCCGGGGCGGATGGTTCCGTCGTCCCTTTCATTTGCCCTCCTTCTGGGGATTAAGCACCTTGACCTTGGTCTCCTTCGGCAGCGCGTATGAGCCAAGCGTTACCACGGTCGCCCCTTCCTTCACGCCCTCGCCTTCCACTTCCACCAGGTCGCCGTCGCGCAAACCAGCTTTTACCACCTTCTGAATCGCCTTGTCTCCTTCCACGATGGACAACGTGCTTTGCCCGTCGTGGTCCGTATAGACTGCCTCCCGGGGCACCGCGAGTTTGCCCGCTCGCTCCTCGCTAACAATGCGCACGCGCACAAACTGGCCGGGCCTTAACCCCTTGTCTTTTGGCGCCACCACCCGCACGCTCACCGTGCCGGTCTTGGTCTCCACCGAGGGACTGATGTAGGTCACGCTGCCGGCGGCTGTGGGCTCACCGGCGTGCTCGGCAAAAATCTCGGCGGGTTGCCCGATCTTCAGCGCGGCCGCGTTGGCGCTCGGCACATTCAAGGTTGCCACTACCCGGTCCAAATCCACCAGCTCCGCCAATACCGTGCTGGGCTCTACGGTCTCACCGGGACGGGAGTTAACCCGCAGCAGCGTGCCCGTGAGCGGCGCCTCAATGTGCAGCAGCTTCAATTGCGCCTCCGCCGCCGCCACCTCGGATTCCGCCAACGCTTGGTCGGCCAGGCTGGCGGCCAATTCAGCTTTGGCGTCGGCCAGTTGCTGTTGGGCCTCTTGCAGTTTTTTCAGCGAAGTCCCTTCTTTTTCCAGCAAGGTCTGCTCTCGCTTCAGCGTTAACTCGGCGAATTTCGCCGCCTCCCGCCATTTGTCCGCGCCTCGGCGCGCCTTCTCGACGCCTTGGCGTGCCCGCTCCAAATTGGCTTTTGCCACCCGGTCATCCAGGGTGAACAGCAGCTCCCCTTTCTCCACGCGCTGCCCCTCCACCGCCTTGGCTTCCGTGATCATGCCTGCCACCGGCGCGGCCACCCGCGCCGCCGCCGCCGCCCGCCCCGCGCTGGCGGGTTCCGGCTCCACGTAGCCGTAGCCGGTGACATAGGCGCGCACCGTGGTCTTCACCACCTTGCCCACTTGCACGGACACAACGGTTTCGATCTTTTCCCCTTCTTCCGCCTGCAGCACAAGCGTGCCGCCAGCCAGTCCAATGATGAGGATCGAGGTTAGTTGTTTCATAATTAAATCATTTTAAGTTTGCGTTTTGGGGCTGGGTAAACCACGCGGCGGGCAGCTCCAGCGGGCTTTGCAGCGCGCTCTCCAATTGCCCGGCCGCCTCTTGGGCTTTGACCTTGGCGTCAAAGAGCGCCAGCGCCGCCGCGGCCTGTTCCAGCCGCGCCGCCGCCACCGCCTGACGGGAGACCTCCCCGGCTTCCAGCAGCCGCTCGGTCAAACGCTCCTGCCGGTCCAATTCCTCCACCAGTGGCGAGGCGGCGCTTACCTTCCGCCGCGCCGCTTCGTAGGCGGTCAGGGCGTTTTCAATCTCCCCCAGCACGCGGGCTTGCAGCCCGTTAAACTTGGCGGCGGCTTCCTCCCGGCGGGCCTTCGCTTCCGCGATGGGTCCCCGGTTCTGGTTCAAAATCGGCAGTTCCAAGCCTAGTCCCACTCCCCACTTGTGGTCGCCCTGGTCAAATTCGTAGCCGGGATTCAAGTGGATGTCCGGGTACTGCTTCGCTATTTCCAGCCGCAGCGCAGCCTCGCTTGCCGCGTATTCCGCCAGCCCCCCTAAAACATCCGCCCGGCTCAGCAGCGCCCGGTGGCGCGCTTCTTCGGTAGGCACCTCCCGTGGTGTTTGGTTAAACTCCGCAAAATCAAACGTCGCCCCCTCCAGCGCCCGCGCCGGCAATCCCAGTGCCTGCGCCAGCGGCGCCCGCGCCAAGGTGAGCCGGTTCCGCGCCTCCACCAGCGCCAGCCGCGTTTGTTCCCGCAAAATACGCTTCCGGGTCATTTCGGCGGGCGTGATCGCCCCCGCCGCCAACTGACCTTCCAGGAGCCTCACCACCTCCTGTTGCGCCGCCAGTTGTTGCTCCAGCAACTTCTCCTGCGCTTCCGCCGCCCACATCTCCATCAGCGCCCGGCGCAGCCGCGCCCGCACCTCCCACGCCGTTGCCGCGATGCTCAGCCGCGCCGCCTCCGAAAGCTGCCTCGCCAGGGCTATCCGCTTGCCCCGCTTGCCTGCCGTTTCCATCGGCACATCCAGGCTCGCCGCGACCATCCACGGCGAAGGCGTCACCGTCGTCACATTATGCGCCGGGCTCACCGTCACACTCGGATTCGGGCGCTGCCCGGCCGTCACCGTGCCAGCCTTCGCCACCGCCCATTTGGCGCGGGCCGCTTCGAGGTCGGGGTGATAATAGAATGCCACCCGCGTCAGCATCTCCAGATTCCACGGCGCAGATTCACTTGCCCGCTCTAATTTGCACTCGCGCAAATACTGGGCCACGCCAGGATCATTCAACGTGCGCCCCTCGATGCGGGCCAGGTTCTGTTCGGCGCTGATGGGCTTGGGCTGGTAATGTGCGCACCCCGGCGCCAGGAGGCACGCCGCCCCCAAAAACCACCAGGACTTTATGCACTTTATGGTTGCTTTCATAGGCGGATTAACACGGCACGCCAGCAGCTTGAGGATGAGGAAATGAAATCTTTCGCAACGGACACCGCTGTATCCGCCTTCCGGTTGATCACTGTTATTGATCGAGCCATGACGCTTCAATGGCGCCGCGAGGCGCATTTTAGCAGTCATCAGCTCTGAACCCGGGTCCAGGCGGTTTACCCCATGCGAGGCAGGCAGACTCCATTGCCGGGGTGATTCATGCCTGCAAAGCGCCGCCGTGTCAAAAAAAAAGCGGCGCGAATGCGCCGCTCCCTGATTATTTGGACTTGCCAGCCTGCTTTTGCTCCCGTGTCGCCGGTAGCGCGCGGTTTTTGAAATTCGGCAAAACCCTGAACCCCCTGAACCTCTGGGCGGTCACCGATTCCTACCGGAACACCCCTGTGGCGATGCCTTGAGGGATTCTTCAGTGCCGATGTCCGGCTTGGTCATGGCCCGGGGTGGCTGTTTTACCGATGTGTGCTTGGGATAGGCGACACGCGCCCCCTCACCCTGCCCTCTCCCCCCAAGGGGAGAGAGGGAGAACGTCGCCCACGGTGACCAATTTTGTATTGCATCACGGAGACCATGCAGTATTTCCGCTCTTTCCAGCTTTCTCGGCCTCCTCAAGCTTCTTTAGATATTTGGCCGGATCCTTGTGGAAATCCTTCAGGCAGCCTTTGCAGCAGAGTTTGATCTCGCGGCCTTGGTGCGTGAAGGTGTGCGGAGCGCCCATTTCGCCCAGTTTTTCTCCAGAGACGACGCAGGTCTGAAGTGGATAAGGCGCCGGTTTGGCGGCCGGGCCATCGGCCAAAGCAATATTGCCCAGCGCGACAAGCGCCAGCGCCCCACCGGCGCTGAGGAAGATTTGACGGAGATGACTGATTTTTTTCATAACTTAATGGCTTTTGGTTCATTGGCGGCCAAGGTGACCGTGGTCGTTGTTAATTTGTCGCGCAGCAGGAGGCCGCCGCGCCGCCGCTTTCCGTGCAAGCATGCTTCACGATGTCTTTGGCGTTTTTCCCGACGCCAATGGTCCTGATTTCGGTATTGCAGCCAGGGCATTGGTGCCGCACGACCGGTTTCGTTGGGCTTCCCGCCGCCAGTAGCGCCTGGGCCCCTTTCGCGTCCCGATCGGGCACCTGGATGACCACATCCTGACATTTGGGGCAGACCCGATGGGCGGTCGGGGAAACGGTCGCGTGGGCAGCCGGTGTACTTTGTTGCCGGCTCGGTTTGACTAAGAGTTCCGCGCCTTTTTCCTGCGCCACCGCATCGCCACGGAAGCCGGCGATAGCGGCCAGTGCCACAATCAGGGTCGAGGCGCTTCCAAGTTTTGCGAGCTTCTTGATGTTCTTCATATTATTCCTTTCCTTTTTCAGTTGTTAACTTTGTGGCAACCGGTCCGGCTGCCTTCTGACAAGGCATACACCGCCCTGGCAAGAATCCCGCAAATTTTTTTCCGGCCATTTTCCGCGCGTGTTTTCCGGCGCTCCGGTGTATGATGGTTCAGGAATTGCGACTATGAGTGACAAAGCTCAATCCGCAGATGAATCGTTGCGCCGCGTGTTGCGGTCGGCGCGGCCTGTTGCGGGGCTGCCGCCCGGCTTTCAAAACGCCGTTTGGCGCCGCATCGAAGCGGCGGAAACCGCTGAGCAAGCGCCGGCCCTGCTGCGGGCCTGGTTGGAGACCTGGGTCAAGCGCCTGTGGCGTCCGCGGTTTGCCCTCGCCAGCCTCGCGTTTTTCCTGGTGACGGGCGCCTTGGCCGGCTTTCTTTCCAGCGCCGGCGGAGTGAAACAACAGGCCCAGGAACGCTACCTGCTCGCGGTAGCGCCCAACACTCTCCGCTGAGCTTATGCGGCGCCTCCTGCTTATTATTGCCGTCATGATTTTCGCGGCGGTTGCCGCGTTTTATGGCGGACGCCACCTGGTTTCCTCCTGGTGCGCAACACACCTGGCCAACCCGGCGGATGACCTTGACTGGCTGCGCTTGGAATTCAACTTGAGCGCGGACGATCTCGCCCGCGTGCGCCAGTTGCATGACGGGTATCTGCCCCGCTGCCGTGAATTTTGCGCGCAAATAGACGCCCGGAAACAAGAGTTGCAAGCGCTGCTGGCCAATCCCGCCAGTTCCGCCGCCGCCCTCGAGCAGAAACTGATGGAGATCGGAACAACCCGCGCCCGTTGCCAGGCCGCCATGCTCCAACACTTCCGCGAGGTGAGCCAACTTATGCCGCCTGAACAGGGGCGGCGTTACCTCGCCGAAATGCAGCGCCTGACGCTGGGTTACCACGAGCGGATTGAACGCGGCATGTCCTCAAACGCCCCCGTTCCGCATGGACACCACTGACACCGACGCGCTGGACCGGGCGGACATGCAAAAGCTGGCCGGCGGACACGACGCCGCGCTCAACGAGCTGATGGAACGCCATGCCCCGGCGGTGTTTAACTTTCTATTGCGGATGCTGGGCAACGAAGACGAGGCCAACGAACTGGCTCAGGAGACCTTTGTGCGCGTCTATCGAGCCCGCGAAAGCTACCGTCCAGAGCAAAAATTCAGCTCTTGGCTCTATACCATTGCGGCCAACTTGGCGCGCAACCAATTACGCTGGCGCTCCCGGCACCCCAACGTCTCGCTTGACGCGGAGGCTGGCACCACAGGGCAACCGCTGGGCGACGTCCTGCCTTCGGTCAGCGCCAATCCGCACGAGGCCGCCGAGGCCGCGGAGCGCGCCGAATTTGTCCGCGCCGCCGTCCAGGCCCTGCCGGGGGAATTGCGCGAGGCCATTGTCCTGTGCGAATGGGAGGATTTGCCGGTGGCGGAAGCGGCGGCGGTGTTGCAAACGACGCCCAAAGCGGTTGAGTCCCGCCTTTATCGCGCGCGTAACTTGCTGCGCGAGAAGCTTAGGAAATGGCTTTAACCAAAAATCGCAGTTCAACCACGGACAAACACGGATGGACACGAATACCAAAGATTTGCGAAAGCAGAGGCTGGCACCTGGCGGGTGAAGGCCATTCCTGCTTCAGCATCGTTGTTCATCCGTAGTTTACAATTTCCCCGCTCCCTTCTAACTGCGGAATCCAGGTTTAAGCCCCGTTTCCCGCCGGCCAAAAAGCGAATACAGGACCGGCAGCACTAGCAGCGTCAGCAGGGTGTTCGTGAAAATCCCGCCAATAACCACGGTGGCCAGTGGGCGCTGCACCTCGCCGCCCACCCCCACGTTGACCGCCATGGGAATGAATCCCACCGCCGCCACCAGCGCTGTCATCAGCACCGGTCGCAGCCGCGCCAGACAGCCCTCCCGCACCGCGGTTTCCAAGGCGGTCCCGGCCTCGAGTCGTTGTTTGATGAAGGTCACCAGCACCAGGCCGTTCAGGATGGCCACCCCGCTCAGGGCGATAAAGCCGATGGCCGCGCTCACCGTGAACGGCATCCCCCGCGCCCACAGCGCCAGCACCCCGCCCACCGCGCCCAGCGGAATACCCGTCGCCACAATGAACACGTCGCGCAGGGATTGGAGGCTGAAATACAGCAGCGCGAAGATCAGGGCCAGGGTCAGCGGCACCACCAACATCAGCCGTCGGTTGGCGCGTTCCATGTTCTCGAACTGCCCGCCCCATTCGATGCTGTAGCCTTCCGGCAGTATTACTTTCTCGGCGATCTTCTTTTGCGCCTCCGCCACGAAGCCCGCCACGTCCCGACCGCTCACGTTGCCTTGCACGGTGACGCGGCGCCGGCCCCATTCCCGGTTGATGGTGGACGGCCCCTCGGTTTCCACCACTTGCGCCACCAGATTCAGCGGCAGCACGGAGCCGGTGGCGGTCGGGATCAGCGTGGCGGCGAGCGCCTCCGGGTCCGTGCGCTGGCGGTCGGGCAGCCGCACCACCAGCGGAAAGCGCCGCTGGCCTTCGCGAATTTCCCCGACTCTAAGGCCGCCCACCGCCTCCACCACGTTCAGCACGTTGCGCGTCGGCACGCCGTGGCGGGCGATGGCCTGCGGGTCCACTTTCACTTGCAGGATCGGTTGCCCCACCAGTTGTTCGCCGGTGATTTCGCCATGCGCGGGGATCGTGCCCAGCACCGCCTGCACCTCATCGGAGAGGCGGCGCAGCGTCTCCAGGTCATCGCCGTAAATCTTGATGGCGATATCGCCGCGCGCGCCGGCGATCATCTCGTTCAAGCGCATCTCGATCGGCTGGCTGAAGGCCACCGTCATCCCCGGAAACTTGGCGAACAGTTCCCGCATCTTTTCCACCAATTCCGCTTGCGTGCGGGCCTTCTTCCACTGCGACCGCGGATGAAGGGCAAGGAAGAAATCGGACAGTTCTATGCCCATGGGGTCGGTCGCGATCTCCGCGCTGCCCAGCCGGGTCCAGATGTTCGCGATCTCGTCGGGGAATTCGGCCAGCAGCAGTTTTTCGATGCGGTCGTTGTAGGCGACCGCTTCCTCGATGGACACGCCCGCCAGCCGGACGGTGGTCCCCACAATGGCGCCCTCGCCCAGCTTGGGCAGAAACTCGCCGCCCAGTCGCGATCCCAGGGCGCCCACACCGGCCAGCAGCGCCACCGCGCCCGCCATGGTCGGATAGCGAAAGCGCAGCGCCAGTCGCAAAACGGGCTCGTAAATTCTGCGGGCCAAGCGCACCAGCCACGGCTCGCGCTCTTGGAGGCGCCGGGACAGAAAAAGGCTGACCAACACGGGCATCAGCGTCAGCGACAGCACCATCGAGCCAAAGAGCGCGAAGATCATCGTCAGCGCCATCGGCTTGAACAGTTTTCCCTCGATGCCCTCCAGCGTCAGCACCGGCAAAAACACGATCATGATGATCAATTCGCCGAACATCGTCGGTTTGCGCACCTCGATGGCGGCGTCGCGGATCGTGTCCATCCAGGATTTCCTCGACCCGTGATGCGCCACGTGGCGGACGCAGTTTTCGACCATGATGACCGAACTGTCCACAATCAGCCCGAAATCAACCGCCCCGAGGCTTAACAGGCTGGCGGAGATGCCCGTTTGCAGCATCAAGTCGCCGGCAAAAAGCATCGCCAGCGGTATGGCGGACGCGACAATCAGCCCCGCGCGAAAATTGCCGAGGAAGGCGAACAAGATTGCTATCACCAGCAACGCGCCCGCCAGCAGGTTGTGCTTCACCGTCTCGATGACATTGTCCACCAGTTCCGTGCGGTCGTAGAGCACCTCGACCACGACATCTTTGGGCAACGTTTTTTGCACTTCGGACAGCTTTTCTTTCAGCCCGCGCGTCACCACCGCGCTGTTCTCGCCCATCAACATGAAACCGAGGCCCAGCACGATTTCCCCCTTGCCCGCGCCGGTCACCGCGCCGCGCCGGATTTCATGGTCCACCTTCACTTCCGCCACGTCGCTGACCCGCACCGGCGTTCCATCGTAGGACGCGATGACGATGCCGGCGATTTCCTCGACGTTCTTCGTCAGCCCCAACCCATGCACCAGCAGCGACTCCCCGCTGCGCACCACCTGCCCGCCGCCCACGTTTTGGTTGTTCGCCTCCAGCGCCTCCACCAACTGTTCCAGCGTCAGCCCGTATTTTACCAATTGCTTTGGCTCGGTGATGACGTGGAACTGTTTCTCGTATCCACCCCACGTGTTCACTTCCGCCACCCCGCGCACCTTCCGCAGCTGGGGCTTGATCTGCCAATCCTGGATCTCCCGCAGTTCCGTCAGCGTCCGATTGGTGTCATCCGAGCGCACCACGTAATGGAACACCTCGCCCAGCCCTGTGGAAATGGGGCCGAGCTGCGGGCGCGCGATGCCCGGTGGCAGTTCGATCGTTTGCAGCCGCTCCGTGATAAGCTGCCGCGCCCGGAAGATGCTCGTGTGGTCGTCGAACGTCGCCACCACTTGCGACAGGCCGAACTTCGACACCGAGCGGATGTTGTCCAAGCCCGGCAGACCGCCGATGGCCAGTTCCACCGGGATGGTGATTTGCGCCTCCGCTTCCTCCGCGTTGAGCGATGGCACCGTTGTATTGATCTGCACCTGCACCGGCGTCGTGTCTGGAAAGGCGTCAATCGGCAGGTTCGTGAGCGAGCGTCCGCCCACCAGGATCAGCAGCGCCGCCAGCACCGCCACCAGCAGGCGGTTTTTGAGCGACGTGGTAATAAGCCAGTTAAGCATGGGATTGGTCCTTCAAGAATGGTTTGCTCCTGGTTTAGTCATCCGCGCAGCCCGCGCCTAGCCGCGAAATCAGGAAGGCGGACTTCAGCGGAAACGCATGATTCACCGCCACCACCTCTTGCGGCTTCAGCCCCTCGGCGATTTCTACTTGGCCGCCGGACTTGGCCCCGAGCCGCACCGCGCGCGCGTCATACAAATCGTCCGCCACCTTCACAAACACAAAGCTCCGGCCGCCGATCCGCTGAATGGCCGTGGCCGGCAGCAACAGCACGTCCGTGCTCTGCCGCGTCAGGATGCGCGCCTTCGCGAACATTTTCGCCTTAAGCCAGCCGTCCGGGTTGGCCACCTCGGCCCGCCCCCGGGCCATCCGGGTTTTATCGTCCACCTCCGCCGCAATCCATGTCAATTTGCCGGTGAACACCTGGCCGGGCAGCGATTCCAGCCGCAACTCCACCGTCTGGCCGATCTTCACCCGCGCCAGCGCGGCTTCCGGGATGTTGAGCATGGCCCACATCACCGAGCGGTCCGCCACCGTGAACATCGGCTTGCCCGCCTCGGCCGTACCCCCCCGCACGACGTTGCGCTCGATGATTTCCCCGGCGAAAGGCGCCCGGATTTCCAAGACGGCGGTCATCGCCTGGTTGGTCTCCAGCGCCATCACTTGGTCCCGCCCGAAGCCCAGTGAAACCAAATGCTGCTGCGCCTCTTGGACCGCCGACTCGGCGTGGCGCCAGGCCGCCTCGGCTTCCTGCAAGTCCTTCTGAGGCGAGATGCGTTTTGCCTGCAAGGCCCGTTCCCGCTCCAAGGCCTGTTCCCGCAACCGCAGGTCCACCAGTGCCCGCCGCAGCTCGCTCTGAGCCTCGCTGATTGCCACTGAGGCTAGCCGCGCCAGCACCGCCCCCTCGGCCACCTGGCTGCCCAGGTTCACTTCCACCGCTTTGATGACTCCGCCCACCAGCGGCGTGATTTGCGCCACTTTGTTCTGGTCGAACGCCATCTCCGCGTAGCACTCCACCGCCTCCGCAATCGCACCCACGCTCGGAGTGTCCGTTTCCACCCCCGCGATCGCCGCCGAGTCTCTGGCCGCCAGCCTCACCTTTGCCGACTCGCCGGGCTTCAATTTTCCCGCCAGTTCCGGTTTGCAGATGCCGCACTGCGCTTCCGGCACGTTGTGCTCCGTGCACTGCACCACCCCGTCCTTGGTTTCGGTGTGCGGCTTGGCCGCGCGGCCGTGGCCGTGTCCCGGGCGGTCATCGGCCTTTGCTTCGCCGTGGCCGTCATCCGCGCCATGTGTTTCCTGTTTCTTGCATCCGGCAAACATCGCCAGCGCGGCGATGGTCGCCAGGGCTCCGATCTTCATTGCGAATTGGATCTTCATGTGGTTTGGCTTACTTGCGGTTTTTGGTTGGATTAGTCTGCGGCTGGAGAAGCGCTTCCAGTTCCGCCTGGGCAAGGTTCAATTCCAGCAGCTTTTGTTGGTAGGTGAGCTGCGTTTCCGCCGTCGTTCGCTGGATGTCCAAAAGGTCCATGAAGCTGAATTTCCCCTGGGCAAAGCCCGCCTGCACCAATGCCAGGGCCGCCCCCGCTTTCGGCAGAATCCGGTCGCGATACTGGCCAGTCTGGTGCGCCGCCGCGCGGTAGCGCTTTTGCGCGTTGGCCCATTCCCGCTGCAACTGTTGTTGCGCCAACAGCAGTTCCGCTTCGGCCGCCCGCACGTTGGCCTGCGCCTCCTGTTGCCGGCCCTTGCCGCCGTCCAGCAGCGGCAGCGGCAGCGAGAATCCCACCTGGATGATGGATGCGTCACTTTCCCCGATCTGCCCACCCGACACCACCACCTTTACGTCCGGATACGGTTCCAAGCGCGCTCGGCGATAGGCCAGCCTCGTCTGTTCCAAGTTGGCCCGGGCGGCGCTTAGGCTGGGATGGTTCGCCGCCGCCCCATCCGCCGCCAGCAGCGCGGCGTTCGGCGTTTCCGCCAGCACGCCCTCCAACCGGGCGTCCCGCATTTCCGGCCGCCCCAACAGCGCGGCAAGCATTTGGCGCGCTGTGGCGGCTTCCCGCTCGAAGCCCGCCAACTCCACTCGCGCCTGCTCCCATTGCAGTTCCGCCCGCAACTGCTCCTGGAACGCCGCCGCCCCTGCTTCCACACGGTTGCTGGCGACCGCCGCCGAAGCTTGCGCCACCGCTGCCAGTTGCGCGGCCACCGCCAGCATTCGTTCCGCCGCCAGCACCCGGAAGAAGCCCGCTTTTACATCGCGGACGATTTCCGTCCGGCGCACGGCCATTTGCGCCTCCGACAACCTCACGTTGGCGCCGCCAACCTGGACGTCCAAGGCCTTTTTCCCCGGATACGGCAGCACTTGAGAAATGCCAATCGTCTGTTTGGCATCGGCGAACCCCCGACCACCGCTCGCCGGCCATTCTTCGGCGTTCAATTCCAACTCCGGATTGCTCCACTTTTTCGCCTGGCAAGCGCGCCCGGCGGCAGCCTCCACTCGCGCCACGGAAGCCTTGATCTCCGGGTTGCCCGTCAGGGCTAATTGAACCGCCTCGTCCAGCGTTAGCGTGTTCGTGATTGACGCCGCCGGCTGTTGGGCGGCTGATTCCAAGCTTAAAATACCGGCTACCAGCACCGTCAAGGCAGGTAAGCGACAACATCGTAAAATCATTTCTTTCTTCATAACTCGACAAAACAGACCCCACCGACCATCCAATCAGTAGAAAAGGCAGTACGCGGAGCGCAGCCGCCCCGCCAATTTCAGGGAAGTCCCGAACTGGAAGTATTAATGAAAGCGACCCGGACGGGACCGTTTAGACGAGGGCTGAGGGGGCGCGCGGGGAGGGCGCCTGACGAAGGGAGAACGGCCAGCGCTTGGCCAGGCCTGGAGGAACCGGTTCCGCGGGTACCGGGCAATGACTATACTGCGAACCAAGCGGTTCGACAGCTAACCGGTCAAAAACTGGCAAAAGCACCGGCTGGGTCAGGATTTCGACTTTGGCGCGGCTGAGAAACGCGCCGGTTTCAACCGAATGGCAGACTTGTTCCGCGCAATCGGCGGGCGAAACGGGTGGCGAGTCTTCGGCGCAGCAGCAAGCCAGCCAGGCAAAGCCAGGCACATGCTCCAGTTGACAATGGTTCATTGCCAGCCCGAATAGGGCCAGCATAACCATCGCCATCGCTCTGGTGAGTTTACGCACAACGCCAATCTTTATGCGACTGTCCGCAAAAGCGAAACCGCGCCGCTTTCGGCGGTCAGGCATCTGTCTGGGAATCTACCATTCGGTTTCCCTCTCGCAAGTATATTCATTTGCGTGGCGGGCAAAAGGCGCTCGCCTTTGACCCTTCCGTGGAATAGATGGCGCGGCAGAGAATCGCACCTCTCTCGGCCGACTGGTTGGCCGGTCCATTTTCCTTATGACCGATTTCCGTTAAGCCTAAAAACCGCAGTTCAACCACGGATAAACACGGATGGACACGGATGCCAAAGATTTGCGAATGCAGAGGCTTGCACCCGGCGGGTGAAGGCCATTTCTGTTCAGCATCGGTGCGCATCGTTATTCATCTGTGGTTTCCAACTTCCCCGCTCTTTTCCAACTGCGGAATCCAGGTTAAGCGTCCGTTCGCCAGCGGCGGTTTGGAGCGCATTGAGGTTGTCGGGAAGGGCGTCACCTGCTAGTCTTGGCGCATGTCAAAACAACAGCAGCTTAGTCGGCGCGGGTTTGTGCGGACCTCGTTATTGGCTTCCACCGCCCTGCCGGCGGCCCTGGAAGCGCAAACCGGCGCTCCGCCGCCGCCGGCCGGCGCGCCGACCGCCGCGCCATCGCCAACACCTTTTCCCATGGGAAAGATCGCCGGGCAGGAGTTCAGCCGGCTGATCCTGGGCGGCAACCTGATTTCGGGATGGTCCCACGCGCGCGACTTGCGCTATGTGGGGACACTGATGCGGCGGTACAATACGGAAGCGAAAATTCGCGAGACTTTGGAACTGGCCGAAACGCAAGGGATCACGGCCATCAACACCTATGTGATGGACGATAACACCCACATCTTCAACCATTGGAAGCGGGGCGGGAAGATGAATTGGTTCGCGCAGGTGCGGCTCGATTCCAAGGGCGGTTATTCGCAGATCGAGCGCGCCATTGGCGAAGGGGCGGCGGGGGTGCATGTGAACGGTGATGCCGCCGAGGCGATTCTGAAGCGGAACCAGTTCGAGAAAATTCCGGAGATGATTCAGATGATCAAAGCGCAGAAGGTTATCGCGGGGGTGGCGGCACACGACCTGCGGGTGATCGCGGAATGCGTGAAGGCCAAAGTGGACGTGGACTTTTACCAGAAAACCCTGCACACCCACGATTATTACACGGCGCCCCGGCCTGATGAGACCGGACCGATGGGCAATCACGACAATTCCTGGTGCAAAGACCCGCAGGCGGTGGTGGACCTGATGGCGAACGTGCCGAAGCCGTGGATCGCCTTCAAGATACTGGCCGCCGGGGCGATTATGCCCCAAGCGGCCTTTCCGTATGCTATCGCTGGCGGCGCCGACTTTATCCTCGTCGGCATGTTTGATTGGCAAATCGCCGACAACGTCAAACTGGCGCGGCGCCTGTTCGCGCAATACGCCAGCGGCAATTCCAAGCGCACCCGCCCCTGGTATAGCTAACCGGACGCGGCGACTTGACCGCTCTTACACGCCCGCGGCGACGAGGTCGCCGACTTCCCTCGTGCCGTAGCCCATCTTGCCGGCGGCGAGGCTCTTGAGTTTCTCGCGCACGGTCTTGATGACGGAATTCTCGATGGCGGTGGCGGCTTCGGCTTCGCCGAGGAAGTCTAGCAGCATGGCGCCGGCGCAGATGGCCGCGAGCGGATTGATGACGTTGAGGCCGGTGTATTTGGGGGCGCTGCCGCCGATGGGCTCGAACATGCTGGTGCCTTGCGGATTGATGTTGCCGCCGGCGGCGATGCCCATGCCGCCCTGCACCATGGCGCCCAAATCGGTAATGATGTCGCCGAACATGTTGTCGGTAACGATCACGTCGAACCATTCGGGATTCTTGACGAACCACATCGTGGTGGCGTCCACGTGCGCGTAGTCGCGCTTGATGTCGGGGTAATCCCGCTGGCCGATCTCGATGAACGCGCGCTCCCAAAGGTCAAAGGCGTAGGTGAGCACATTGGTCTTGCCGCAGAGGGTGAGCTGGGCTTTCTGGCCGGCCTTGATTTCCTCGGGCTTGAGGCCCTTCCAGGGCTGGCCATTGCGGCGCTTGCGGGCGTACTCATAGGCATAGCGCAAGCAACGCTCGACGCCGCGGCGGGTGTTGACGCTTTCCTGGACGGCGACTTCGTGGGGCGTGCCCTTAAAGACAAATCCGCCGGCGCCGGTATAGAGGCCCTCGTTGTTCTCCCGCACCACCACAAAATCAATGTCCTCCGGCTTCTTGTCCTTGAGCGGGCAGAACCGCTCGTCATACAGGCGGACGGGGCGCAGGTTGATGTATTGCTCCAACTCGAAGCGCAGACGCAAAAGAATGCCTTTTTCCAGAATGCCCGGCTTGACCTGCGGATGGCCAATCGCCCCCAGCAGGATGGCGGGGAATTTGCGCAGCTCGGCGACCACGCTGTCGGGCAGCACTTCGTTGGTCTTAAGGTAGCGGTCGCCGCCGATGTCGTAATCGGTGAAATTGAGCTTGAGGTTGAACTTGGCGGCGGCGGCCTTCATCACCTTGAGGGCTTCCAGGACGACTTCCGGGCCGGTTCCGTCGCCGCCGATGACGGCGATGTCATAGCTCTTGGCAGTTTTCGCAGTTGTCTTCTTGCTTTTCATATCATTTCCATGTTGGCATCCGCTCCCGCCGGGGGCGCGAAAGCGGGAATCCTAGGCAAAACGACCCGCTTGGCAATGGAATTTTGGGCTTTTTTATTCGTGTTTTCCCGCGGGGCCTGGTAAAGTGCCGGCATGTTGAGCGGGCGGTATAAAACCGTGGCGGCAGGCGCCCTGGTCATCGTGCTGGCCTGGGTGTTGGCGGCTATCGGTTATGGAATTGCCAAGAGCCGCAAGATGACGGCGGACAAGGTGATTGCGCATTTGCGGGCCAACGATCTCTCGCGCCTGGCCGGCCAGCGCCGCGCCCAAGCCATCGCGGATTTGGCGGCCAAACTGAATGCCCTGCCGTGGGAGGAGCGCCGCAAAGCCCGGCTGGACCGGGAATGGCGGCGGTGGTTTGAGCAGATGACTGAGGCGGAAAAGGCCGGCTTTATCGAGGCCACGATGCCCTCCGGTTTCAAGACCATGATCGTGGCTTTTGAAAAAATGCCGGAGGAAAAACGCAAACGGACGGTCAGCGACGCCATGAAACGGCTAAAAGAGGCCCAGGAAGAGCTCGCGCACGCCGAACCGGGCCGGATGCCAGGTCATTTCCCCCAGGGAACCAACGACTTGATCCTGAGCGAAGATTTGCAGAAACGGATCACGACCATCGGCCTGTCCACCTTCTATAGCCAAAGCTCGGCACAGACCAAGGCGGAACTGGCGCCGGTGCTCGAGGAAATCCAGCGGCTCATGGAGAGCGGCCGGGCTTTTCGCGGGCGCAGCCGGCCATGAAGAAGCAAGCAACAAGCGGGAGGCCAAAGAGCCGGCAGCAGAGTGGTGGCATTGGCGCCGGACCAGGCCTCGCTTTCACGCTCATCGAGTTGTTGGTGGTTATCGGCATCATCGCCCTGTTGGCGGGACTGTTGCTGCCGGCGGTGGGCCGGGCCAAGGAGCGGGGCCGGGCCACCGCCTGCCTCAGCAACTTGCGCCAGGTGGGCCTCGCTTTGCAAATGTATGTTCAGGACAACGAGAACCGCCTGCCGGTGATGCGCGACCGGGCCGCGGGCGCGCCGGCAAGCACCAATCCCCCCAGCCCGGATTTGGTGCTTTCCAATCATTTGGGCAATCTAAAGGTTTTGAAATGCCCTTCCGACCATAAAGACCTCTTTGAAAGCACCGGCAGCAGTTATTCCTGGAACAGCCTGCTCAACGGCCAATCCGCGGACAAGTTCGAGGTGCTGAACATCCCGTTTGATCCTCATCAGATGCCGGTGATGTTCGATAAGGAGGCTTTTCACGAGGCTCGCGGGGAGGGAAAAGGAGTGAATTACCTGTATGCCGACGGCCACATCAAAAACCTGCTGGTCATCGAAGGGTTGCCGGGGAAGCTGCCATGAAACTGGTGGAACTTAGCAAAGCGCGCAAGGACTTCGGCAAACGCACGGCGGTGCTGGATATGGATCTGGCGGTTGGCGCGGGCGATATTTTCGGTTTGTTGGGCCATAATGGCGCCGGCAAGAGCACCGCTATTGGGATGATGCTGGGACAGGTGTGGCCCACCGCGGGAGCGGTGCGGTTGTTTGGCCACGATGTCACCCTTAACCGCCAGCAGGCCCTGCAGAAGGTGGGCGCCATCTTCGAGACGCCGGTTTTTTACGATTACCTGTCCGGTCGCCGCAACCTCGAGATCTTCAGCCATTTTACCGGGCCCACGCCGGCGGCCAAGATTGACGAGGTTATCGAATGGGTGGGGTTGAAGGGCAGGGAAGGGGCCAAGGTGCGAACTTATTCGCACGGGATGCGGGCCCGGCTGGCGATTGCGCAGGCCTTGCTGCCGGCCCCGGAACTGTTGATCCTGGACGAACCGAGCGACGGGCTCGATCCCGAGGGCATTCACGAGATGCGCCAAACCATCCACCGCCTGCATCGGGAACTGGGGCTCACCATCCTGCTTTCCTCGCATTTGCTGAACGAAGTCGAAATGCTCTGCACACGCATCGCCGTGATGAACCAGGGCCGCAAGGTTTTTGAGGGCGGCCTGGCCGAGGCGAAAAATGCCGGCAATTGGTGGCGCTTGGCGACCAGCGACTTCACGGCGGCAGCCGCGAAGCTCCGCGAAGCCGGCCTGGTCTCCGCCGCGCGCGACGGCCAATACCTGGCGTTGGCGGAAAACCGGGGCAGTGAGGAGGTGGTGCGATGCCTGGTCGAACTGGGCTTCCCGGTGTATGAGCTGGCCCGGGAGGAACAGGACCTGGAAAAATTTTACCTCGCGCTAATGGAAAAAGAACGCCGGCAGTAAGCGCGCATCTTCACCATGTTTTACCTGCAACTGCGCAACGAGCTGTGGAAATTGTTCGGGAAAAAACGGACTTACATCGGTTTTGCCATGTTTCTGCTGGCGCAGAACCTCATCAGCATGGGTTTCAAGTTCACCACGGCCACGCGGCACATGACGCAGTTCCTGGACAACAACGGCTACCTGGGCCAGTCCTTCGTGACCGCCCTGAGCATTTCGGTGATTATGATGATGCTCATCGCCGTTTTCCTGGTGCCGCTCTATTCGTCCCTGGTGGGCGGCGACCTCGTGGCCAAGGAAACCGAGGATGGCACCATGCGCATGATCCTTTGCCGCCCCATTTCCCGGCTGCGTCTGCTGCTCGTGAAGTGGTTGGCGGGCGGGATTTTCTCGGCGCTGCTGGCGGTGGCGTTGGGATTGTTCGGGTTGCTGTTTGCCCGGCTCTGGTTCCCTTGGGGACCAATGTTCGTCTTTGCGCCGGAACAATCCATTTTCGCGATTTTCGATGATTCCCAGGGCTTGGGCCGCTACGCGCTGGCGCACCTCTTTCTGATTGCCGAAGCCGCCTCCATTATGAGTCTTTCCTTCATGTTTTCGTGCCTCAACATCAAGCCCGCCGCCGCCACCATCCTGGCGATGTCTTTTGTTCTGATCAGCTTTATTCTCCAGCAGATTCCTTATTTCCGAGACTATCAAAATTGGATTTTCACCTATCACTTGAACATTTGGGTTTTCATTTTCGAGGAAGTCATTCCCTGGTGGCGTATCGGCCAGTCAATCAGCATCCTGGCCGCCTTTAATCTGACCTTTTTCATTGTGGGCGCCTCACTGTTTCACGTGCGGGATATTAAATCGTAAAGGAAAGCAGCTATGGCTTACCATTCCTCAATCGCTCTTAACCAATTGTTTTTGCCCCGCCTTTGCCCGCTGGCCGCCCGGACGCGGGCGGGCCTGTTGCTCCTGGCCAGTCTTTTAGGGGCGCCGCTTTGCCCGGCCAGGGACACGGTGACGACCAACCTCAGCGCCCTCGCACCGGTGGCGGCGCAAATCCAAGCCGCGTCAACGGCCGGATTCGTTGCCGTGCTTGGCTGGGGGGATGGGCAAACGGCCTTGACCCTGGCTCAAACCGGTCGCTTTGCGGTGCATGTGCTGGAACAAAATCCGGAAACGGCGGCCAAAGCCCGCGCTCTATTGCAGGAAAGGGGATTGTATGGCTTCGCGGTCGTGGAATGGTGGCCCGAAAACTTTCTCCCTTATGCCGATGACCTGTTCAATGCCGTCGTTATCCACGAAACCGGGGGGATTGCCTTGGGCGAATGCCTGCGCGTCACCGCCCCCTTGGGCGGAATTTGGCAGCGGCAAGCCGACCAGTGGCGGACCGTTCGCAAACCGTGGCCGGCGGAATTTGACGAATGGACCCATGCGCGGCACGGCGCCGACGGCAATATGACCAGCGCGGACCGCGCCGTCACCGCCCCGGCCAGCGTGCGCTGGGTGGCCGGGCCGCCCCAGGATGACGGCGGGCGCAAATGGTATTACGACCACGTATTGGTTTCGGCTGGCGGACGAAACTATTACGTTTTTGAGGATCGCGTCCAAGCCAGGGATGCCTTTAATGGCCGGCTGTTATGGGAGAAGGAGGCCAAAGCCTATACCTACAAGGAAACCGGCTCGCCGCTTTTTGAGAAACTGGGAACCCGCACCACCAAGGTGCGGCCAGTGGCGGGAGCGGATCGGCTTTATCTGGCGCTGGATGGGCAATTGGTCGCGTTGAACGCCGCCGATGGGCGGCAAATGCTGGCGTTTGGCAAGGTCGAGCAGCCGCGCGACATCCTGCTGGCGGACGAGCGTCTCCTGGTCACGGACAAATCCGGTCTCCGGGCTTTTGCGCCGACCGGCAAGTCCGTTTGGCGGCGCGCCGAGCCGGTGCGGAAAGTGGTGGCCGGGGATGGCAAGGTTTTATGCCTGGTGGAAAGCCAGATTGTCTGCCTTGATGCCGCCAATGGCCAGGAGCTGTGGCGCGTCAGCCATCGGGCCGCCAGCCAGGCGGTGGGTTGCACCTGGGGACAAGGGGTTTTGGTGCTCGAACAGGCATCTTGGAAAGATGATGCGCCCGGCAATGGGATTGTGGCTTTCAATGGCGCGGACGGCGCGGTGCTGTGGGAGAAGGAATACACCCCTGGCATGACCCATTACAAGGAAGCCCGCAGCCTCCTGGCCGACGGCTTGCTTTGGCTGCAAATGGAAAAACAACAGATTGTCGGTTTCGATCCCGCCACCGGCCAGGAGAAAAAGCGTTTCAAAAGCCGGGGGCTGCATTGCGCCGCGCCGGTGGCGACTGAGCGATTTTTTATCGCCCCGGAATCGGAGTTCACCGATCTTGAAACCGGCGCGCAGAATCGCGCGCGACTCTTCAAAAGCGCCTGCCGCCTGCCGTTCGTCCCCGCCAACGGTTTGCTGAACACTTTTCCCGTGCAATGCGAGTGCTTCCCGATGCTGCGCGGCTATATGGGTTTGTCGGCGGCGCCCAAAATCAATCCGCCCGGCGCCGCGCGCCTGCAAAAGGGGAGCGGCGGCGCGGCGGCGGCCGGCGGCGCTTTCACGGTCCAAGCCAACGACTGGCCGATGTATCGGCGGGACGTTTTTCGCAGCGGTTATGCCCCCGAGGCCCTGCCCGGCGACCGCGTCAAACTTGCCTGGAAAACCCGAATTGCCCAACCACCCACCGAACCTTTGGCGGCGGATTGGCGGGATAATCCCTTTGTCAACGGCGTTTTAACCCCTCCGGTCTGCGCCGGGGAAATAGTGCTGGTCGCTGTTCCCGACCGGCATCTCGTTGTGGCTTTGAACGCGGCGGACGGCTCGACGCGCTGGCGCTTCGTTGCCGGGGGCAGAATTGATGCCCCGCCTTCAATGGCCGATGGGACATGCCTGTTCGGCGCGCATGATGGTTATGTCTATTGCCTTCGGTTGAACGATGGCGTTTTGCTTTGGCGCTTTCGCGCGGCCCCGGCCGAAATCCGCATGGCCGCCTACGGCCAGATGGAATCCCCCTGGCCGGTTCCCGGCGCAGTGCTGGTCGAGAACAGCGTCGCCTATTATTCCGCCGGACGGCATCCTGCGGCGGACGGCGGGGTTCGCGTGGGCGCGCTGTTGATACCCGACGGTCGCTTGCTTTGGGAAAAAAACATTACGAATTCCGGGGTGGCTCATTGGTATGGGGCGACCCTGCCGGGCGGCAAAGTCAAAATCGGCGTGGATTACGAGCCGATTGACCTGCTGGTGCGCGATGGGGAGGCGGTGGCGATGTCCCGCTGGCGGTTCCAGCCGGCCAACGGCGCCTTGACCATGGTTCATACCAACACCAATTACGTGGCTTTTGCCGGCCTCGAGGTTCCGCGGGGCTTGTGGAGTTACGGCATTCGCCAGACTAAAATGGTGCGTCCCCGCCCGCCGGCGGCCTTTACGCCGACCAAAATTCACTGGGGCGCCACCAATGACACGGCACTGGTGATCGCGGGCGAGGCGGTCATTAAGGCCAGCCAGGCGGCGACGCTTTCGTTGGGCAACCGGTCGCTGACTTTGGACGCCCCGGTGGTTCGCGATGGCTTGGCGGTGGCTCGCCGCCGGCTTTATGCGGCAACCACGTCCGGGCATCTTTACTGCCTGGCCTTCGAGTAGGCCCGCCTTTTTTCAGGGCCGCCAAAACCTCCGGCTTGCCGTCGGGGCGCTTTCGGCCTGCGGAACCGCCCCTGGTCAATGACCTTTGGCCAGGCTCTCGCCGATGGAAAAGGCGTCGGCAACAAACATGCCGATGTTGTAATAGCTGTGGGTGGCCGGATCGAAGATCAGCGGATTGACCTTCTTGATGTCGGGATAACCATTGGGATTGAGCGATTCCTCATCCGCCTTCAAGTCCTGCACCTCGCCAATAAACTGCACATGAAGCCCGATTTCAACCACCTGCCGGACCTTGCATTCCAGCACCAGGGGAAATTCCTTCACGTAAGGCGCGTTGACCTTGGTCCCTTTGACGGCGGTCAGCTTGGCGCGCGCGAACTTGTCCATGGACTTGCCCGAGATCAAGCCAAAGAAATCCGCTTCCCGCACCTGCGTGTGCGAGGGGATGCTGACGGTAAACGCCTTTTGGGCCATCAGGTTGGCGTAAGTGTGGGTCACTTTGCGCAGGGAAATCGCCACGCAGGGCGGATCGGAAGAGCAAATCCCGCCCCAGGACACCGCCGCCACATTCGGTTTGCCGTCCGCGTCGTAGGTGCCCACAATAAAAACCGGCGTCGGAAAAATTATCGGTTTCGGTCCAAGTGATTTTTTCATGTGCGGAATGCTGCCGAAAACGGCGGGTTGATGCACGCAAAAAATTCTACCCGGGAAGGGGCTAATCGGCTTGCTCGGGGGGCCTAGTTTGGCCAATACTGCCGGCGGTTTTTTAAGCAAAAAGAACAATGCGCAAGCAAACCTGTCCAAGTTTGGGGGCTGCCGGAGATGTTCGCTTCGCCTTGACTGCGGCGTCGCCGGGGTTTCAAACGCTCCGCAGTGTCGGAATGGCCATCCTGCTGGGCGGCTTTGGCCTGGCCCCGGCTTTGCACCTCTTCGCGCAACACGGAGTGATTCGCGAATATGCCGCGCTGGCGCCCCAACCCAACGCGGTCGCGTTGCCGCCGCTCTTTGACGCGCCGCTGACCGACATCAGCATCACCGTGGGGCCGGACCAGGCATATTATCTCGCTGGCACCGCTTTCGAGAATGGAGCGGGCGTGGCCCGGTCGGCTGTGGACCTCTGGCGCTCGGCGGACCGGCGCAACTGGGTGAAACTTCGCACGCTTGACTTGGGGCCGGCTCGTTACCTCTCACCTGAGATTCATTTTCTCGGCGGGGCCTTTTGGCTCGCGCTGGGCCGTGAAGGTGGCGGCACGGAATTGCTCCGCTTTGCCAACACCAACCTGGCCGTCAGCCCGTATGAAAAGGCGCGAATTACCGCCCAAGGCGCCAACCCGTCGCTCTTTCGGGATGACGACGGGACGTTTTACTGGGTGATGGGGGTGGGGCGAATCGCGCGACTGAAGTCCGACCCGCTGCAGGGTCTGGCCGCCGAACCCGTCGAGATTCCCCTGCAAGTGGCGGGTGGCGGCAAGGAGCAGACAATCGAAGACCGCCACGGCGCCTTCTTGGCGAAGATCAATGGCAAGTATCATTTGTTTATCACGGCGCGAATGAAAAAGAACGGCTTGGGGCGGACCGGGCTGCCGGAGGGGGTGTTGGATGTCTTTGCGGCCACCGCGGACCGCCCGGACGCCGGCTACAGCAAATTCTACGTCGCCTTTCCCCACGCCGGCCAAACCACGCTGTTCCGGGATGAAAAAGGGGCTTGGTGGGCCACTTACTCGGGCCAGGACGCCCGGGCCATCGTGCGCGGCAAGCCGGCGGCTTTTCGTGTCGAACTGGTGCCGGCGACCGAACCGCGCTGGCCCATTGGCTTCGCGGGACTGGAGGAACCCAAGCGATTTGCCGCCGGGCTGATGCTGCGGCCGGACACCGCTTTCATCTACGAGCGCGGCATGGGTTTTGCCAAGGCTGTGCCTTTGGACAAAGCCCCCGGCCAGCGCGCCGAGGTGCCTTGGATTCGGGATACGTTTATCCTGTATGCGCCCGATGGCTTTTATTACCTGATCGGCACCTCGGGGAACATGGACGGCATTAACCTTTGGCGTTCGGCTGACCTGAAACAATTTTCCTTCGTCAAGCAGGTATGGACCCCTTCATCCGATCCGTCCCGCTGGTATAACGACCATCCCAACCGGCTTTTTTGGGCGCCCGAGATTCATCATCTCAAGGGCAATTACTGGATCGCCTTCTGCATCAGCGCCGGCGCGCGGGGCAAAAACAGTCTGCTGCGCAGCGTCAGCGGCCGGGCCGAGGGCCCCTATGAACCGGCCTTTCCCCAGGACCAGGGAGTGGACCAACACATTGATTCCTCTCTCTTCCTCGATGATGACGGAGCGGCCTACTACGTCTGGCAGGACGGTCTGATTCGCAAGTTGAACGCGGCGATGGACGGCTTCGAGGGGGAAGCGCAAAAACTGGTCCCCACCGATGGCCAGCGGGTGGGCTATGAGGGGGCGACCCTGGTTAAAATAGGCCCGTGGTATGTGCTGACGGCGGCCGAGTGGAATGGCGGCGGTAATCGGAGCGATGGCACTTATGACATGATGTATGCGATCGCCAAAAACCTGCGGGGCCCTTACAAACCGCGGCGCGTGGCGGTTCCTCATGCCGGCCACGGCGTCCTCTTCAAGGATAAAGCCGGTCGCTGGAACGCGGCCCTGTTTGGCAACGACCGGACCGCGCCGTTTCGCGCGATGCCCGGCTTTGTCCCGGTCAGTCTCCAGGACACCGGCGACGATTTGATTATCGAGCCGCTGGCCAGAGAGTAATAACTTATTAACGACCGTAGATAAATTATGAAATCCCTGTTCACTGTCGCGGTGGCTTGTTTGGGCTTGCTGGGCCGGATTTTCCCGGCGTCCGGCGCCGAGCGCCCTAATTTTTTGCTGATCATCGCGGATGACCTTTGCTGGCGCGATATCGGCTTTACCGGCAACAAGGAGGTTTACACCCCCAACCTCGACCGGCTGCGGGACGAAAGCATGTATTTGCGCCAGATGTTCACTCCCGCGACCACCTGCTCGCCAACGCGCCACGCTCTTTACACCGGGCTTTTCTGTGTTCGCGCCGGCGCCTATCCCAATCACACCCGCGCTTACGACGGCACCAAAAGCCTGGTGCATCATTTGCGGGAAGCCGGCTACCGGACCGCGTTGCAGAACAAAAGCCATGTGGGACCGGCGGCGACCTTCCCCTGGGAATACATCGCCGGGGCGGACGACCTGACCCGCACGCGGGCCTTTATTACGCGCCAAAACGATCAGCCTTGGCTGCTGATTTATGCCTCGAACGATCCGCATGGTCCCTGGACGCGCGGTCCCCGGGAGCGTTTTGACCCGGCCAAGCTCACGGTGCCAGCTTACCTGCATGACAATGAAACCACGCGCAAACTGCTGGCGGCTTATTACGCCGAAATCACCAAGTTCGACGAGCAGGTGGGCAATTTGATGAAACTCCTGGACGAAACCAGGCAGGCCGCCAACACGCTGGTGCTGTTTGTCAGCGAACAAGGCAGTTCGTTTCCTTATGGCGGCAAATGGTCGGTCTATGACAATGGCATACGCGCGGCCGCTTTGGCGCGCTGGCCCGGTAAAATAAAGCCCGGCTCCCATAGCGACGCGCTGATGCAATACGTGGACATCCCCCCAACCTTTCTCGAAGCCGCCGGGGTTGACCCGGCGAATATTGACACCGGCTGCCCGGATGCCCAGGGCCGCCGGGGCTTTGACGGACGGAGCTTTCTCGCCGTGTTGCTGGGCCAGGCCGATAAACTGCGGGATTATGTTTACGCCCAGCATACCACCGTCGGGATCATCGGCTACCAGCAGCCCTACCCGATGCGGGCCGTGCGGGATGCCCGCTACAAGTACATTCGCAACCTGGCGCCGGAAAATCGCTACGAGATCGGCGGCATTCACAAAGGCCAGCCCATCGAGTCCTGGCAAGCCGACGCCCAAAACAACCCCCAACTGGCGGCGCGCATCGAGCGGCTCTTCAAACGCCCCGCCGAGGAGTTATACGATTTGCAGACCGATGAGTTGGAAATGAAAAACTTGGCGAACGACGCTCATTACGCGGCGGTTAAGGCGCGCCTGGCGAAGGAGTTGGACGCCTGGATGGCGCAGCAGGGCGACCAAGGCATGGAAACGGAATTGAAGGCCAAATCGCGCCAGGGCCGCGGGAGCGACGAGGATGCCGGTGACCCCGCTACCCCCAAAAAGGGCGGCCAAAAGAAAGCCAAAGCGCCTTGAATCCGGGCCGGGCCCCGCTCGCCAGCGCCGGCAGTCCGTCCCGTTCAGAATTTTACCCCGATGGAGGAAAGGATTTGGAGGTCGTTCGGCTGCACCCCGGGCGCGGTGCTGCGGTCGTAGATGTCCAGCACGCTGAAGTTCAGGGTGAGGTTCTGGGAGAGCAGAAATCTCAGCGAGGTTTCAAAGCGCACCATGAAATCGTCCAAGCGGTCGAGCCGCGGGTAAAAGTCCAGTTTTTCCTCGATCAATAACCGGGAATTGAGCCGCCAAGTCAGGCTTTCCGCCAGGCGGGGGGTAAAATTGTCGGTGCGGGTGCCATTGGCGCGCCGCTCATCCTCGTAATTGAAACCGGCTTCCAGATCGGTCACCAGGTTCGAAAGTGTCAAAAGATGGTACCCCACTCCAGCGCCCTCCTGCCACCGCAGGTCAATCTGGCGCAGCCGGTCGAAACCGGCGGCGGCAAAATTATAGACAAACAGCCGTTTGCCGACATCGAAGTCCGTCTTCAGGCTGCCTTCCATGCGATTGGCTGATTGGACGCCGTTAATTTTGCCGTAAGCCACGCTGTAATCGGCGATGTTTCGGAATCGGTTTTTGGTGTAGGTCAGCTTGGCGCGGGCGTGATACATCGCGGAATCCCGCTGGCCACGGCGCAAGTCCACGCCCGCCATCAGGTCGCCGTGCCAGTTATCGAACACCGTTCGCTTGACGGGCATGTTGGTCATGGGCGGTTCCATGACCGGGGCGGGCGCGGTTTCGGCGGGCGGGGTTTCGCGCGCGCTGATCTGCTCTTTAAGCACGGTCAACGCCGGGCTCCAAGGGGTGCTTAGAACCAGGCTCGCGTCGTCTTCGGCCACCAGCACGCCGGTCACCCGGTCGCCGTTTTTCAACTGCAACACCACCTTTTCGGCGGCCAACACGGCGGGCGCCAGCCATAGCAAAAGGCCCAGGCCGGCGCCCAGCAAAACGCCGCCCGCTGTGTTATGGATTCGGCAAAACCAACTCATTGGTGCTCGCTTGGACGCTCGGCGGCGGCAAGTCATTCGAGGAAATTTTGCGTTGGCCGCCTTGCACCGAGAACCGGCCGGCCTCGCCCGCTTTGAGGCGGGGACGCGTGGCGGTGTATTCGTAGGTCTCGCGCACCACCATGCGCCCCTCGCAATTCAGCACCGCATAACAAAAGGTCTTGGCGCCGTCCTGGTGCAGCACATGCAGATTGCTGAACCGGTCAATCTGCGCTTCGGGCTTGCTGAAGGAGAGCAGCGGGCCGATGGGAAAGACCTTGATGATTCGGCCCCCCGAGGCATCCGTGACGCGCGCGTAGAGTTGCAATTTTTTCTGATAATTCGCCTGCAACAGGGCGTATTTGCGCATCTCCGGCGGAGTGTTGGTGGCGGGGGCCACCGGGGAAACCGGCACCCCGAATTCCTGCTCCCAGATGACCACGCCCTGAACCACGCTGAAATTCACCGGGGGGCTGGCCACCTGCTGCCGCCACTGCGGGATTTTGACCAGGGCCGCCAACTGGTAACTGCCCGGGCGGTCGAACAGGTAGCCCGGCGAGAGGTCCACCCGCATCCGGGCCACTTGGGCCGATTCCAGCCGGACCCGGCCCTCCACTTTAATCAGGCCCGCCTTGGGCACTAAAAAGCCATCTTTGCTTTCCACTTGAAAAGAAATCCATTCCGGGTCCTCGCCTAGGTCCAACGGTTGACCGGACTGGTTGGAAACACGCACCAAAGCGACAATGGCCTCGCCGGCCAGGAATTCTTTTTGGTCCAAAGACATGTCCACTTGGACCTGTCCCGGCAAACCTCCGGCCAAGCTGACGCTCAAGGCAACGAGCCGTATTGCACTTTTCATCATCCCCGAGTTTAGAACCCGGGGCGGAAGTGGCAAGCGGCAAAACAAGGGGGTCGAGCGTCAGGACGCCGCCAGCGCCCGGTTTATGCGCTCAATCGCCTCGTCAATTTCCGCCGTGCTCTTGAAGCCAATCACAATGCCATCCAGCTCCGGGCGCGACATCGCGTAGCGAATGGATTTTTCCCGGTCCTCCGCGTTGGTGAAATCGCCGTTGCCGATGATTTTCATGCCGATGACGCCGTGGTGGTTGGCGTCCATGGTCTGAATTTCCTTCAGCACCGGCCCCAGGTCGGTCCCTGGCTCGTTCCATTTGGGCGACTGGCCGTCAATGTGTTTGGCCTGCGGATTTATCCGCACCAGATTGACCTCCACCCAGTCGGATTTCGCCGCCATCTGCAGCGCCGGCAGGCTGTGGCAGGACACCCCTTTGGCAAGAATTTTCTTCTTCTGCTTGGCCTCGTCCAGCGCGTCCATCAGCCGCCGGGTATCATCCGTCCAGGTTCCCTTGACGGCGCAATGGACCAGCACCGAATCAAGGTAATCGGTCTTGAAGGTTTGCAGATGGCGGTCAATGACCTCCATCGGCTTTTCCGGATTGCCGGGGATTTTGGATTGAATAAACAGCTTCTCGCGGGGCAACCCTTTAAGGGCGTCCCCCATCCAGGGGAAGGTTTTGTAGCCTTGGGCGCAATCGAAATAAGTGATGCCTTGGTCGTAGGCGTAGCGCACCAGTTTGTTGAAGGCCTCCTGGCCCAGCTTGAATTGCACATTGCCGCTGTTGCTGCCGGTGCCCATGCCCAGCCGGCTGATTTTAAGCCCGGTCTTGCCCAGAACCACCTGGTCCACCGCGGTGCGCTTGCCGGTCGCGGCCATCAGGGAGGGAATCGCCAGTGCGGCGCCGCCTAGCAACGTCGCCTTCCCCAGAAACTCGCGCCGGTTCAAATAATAAGTTTTCATGGCTTTTCTTGGCTGAATTTTGTTTTTCTCGTTGCCGGCATCCTAAGGCGCCGCCAGCGCCGGGGCAATCCCAATCTCACCTCGTTTTCCTGCTTGCCTCCTTCAACGCGCGGGTTTTTCGGGTTTGGGAAGCGCGCCAGCGAGTGGGGCTGCGCCTGGATTCCCGTTGCTGGCCCCTTACTGGTCGGCGTTTTGGCCGCTTTGACGCCGGCGCTCTCAAGTTGGTATTAGGGCGGTATTGTGAATCACCGAATTGAAGGTGTTGCTTTTGAAAGCGTCCGCCTTACATTCAGCCGCCAAATGAATGTGGGAAAATACGACCCTTGCCCCTGCGGCAGCGGGAAACAATACAAGTGGTGTTGCTGGGAAAAAGACCGGCAAGCTGCCAAAGCCGATGGCCGGTCTCAAAGGCTGCCGGATGGGCATTTCATCGCCGAAATAAATCCCCGGGTGGACGATCAAGTGGACGATTTGTTGGAGCGGTTGGAACTGGGCGAGCGCCAGGGGATCAAGGAACGGTTGGACGCGCTGGTGCGGGATTATCCGCGACTGCATACCCCCCGTTTCGCGATGGGTGTTTATTACCTCGTGGTCTATGGGGATCACGCCGCCGCGCTGCCCCATTTCGAGGAGGCGGTTAAAATTTTCCCCGCCTTTGGCGAGGCCCATCTCAATTTGGCCAATTGCGCGATGAAGTTGGCCGATATCAAGAAGGCCGCGCTTTCTTTCCGTCAGGCCATTCGTTATTGCCCCGATGATCCCGACATCGTACGAAATGCACGGCAGCAACTGCGGTTCCTGGAACAAATGGTTACCAAGGACAAAACCTTTGCCTCGTTGGACGAGTATATCGCCAGCCAAACTTGTTTCGAAGAGGCTTTTGCGGCCATGAAGCGGAGCGATTACGCGCAAGCCGAGGCGGGCTTTCGCAAGGTGCTCGCCAAGGACTACAACCATGTGCAATCCCACGGAAACCTGGGATTGGTATTGGCCGCGCAGGGCCGCAAGGCGGAAGCCCTCGCGAGCCTGGATCGCGCCCTGGCGATTGATCCGAATTACGAGCCGGCCAGTTCTAATCGGATTGCTGTGGAAAAGATGACCGAAGGGCGTCCGCTGCAAGTGCCGTTTCTCGAAACCAGGTATTACCAGGAAAAGCATGAAGAGGAGCAACGGCGTTCCGGAGTGCTGGGGTCGCTCTGGAAAATATTGAAGCGGAAGTGATTTTACCGAATTCAACCCGCGTGGGAGCCGACGCAGGTAGGAGCCGACGTAAGGAGGCTCTGAAAATTGAATGTGGAAGGGCGTTCGAATGGGCGATGGGTGTGGAGGAAATTAGAGTCTCGTAACCTCGACTCCTACAGGAGATGGTGTAGGAGCCAATGTGAGGCTCTGACCGGACGCCAGACTTCTGGTCGGCGTCAAATTTTGGTTCGACTTCTTCAAATTGCTCGGGCAGGCTGGGCCGCATGAAATCCATGATCCAGCGAAGCGCGGCCATGGCCAAAGGCGCCGAAATGGGCCTTTCCCGCCGCAATTTCCTGGCGCGCACCACCACCCTGGCGGCGATCTCCATTGTGCCCCGCCATGTCCTGGGCGGCGCCGGCCAAATCGCCCCCAGCGCGAAAACCACGCTCGCCGGCATTGGCGTCGGCGGCCAGGGCATGCAAAACCTCGTCGCCCTCCAGGAGTTCCCCGAAATGCAGGTGACCGCCGTTTGCGACGTGAACCGTGAGAGCGGCGGCTACCTCTCGTGGAACTGGTCCCAGGGCAAGGATACCAAGAACTGCGGCTACGAGCCTGCCCGGCGGATGGTCGAGGAGTTTTACGGGAAACAAAAAACCTCGGGAAAATTTCAGGGGTGCCGGACCTACAGCGATTACCGCGAGTTGCTGGAAAAGGAGGACGTGGACGCAGTGATGATCGCGACGCCGGACCATACGCACGCCGTGATCGCGATGGCCGCGCTCAAGCGCCGCAAGCACGTCTATTGCGAAAAGCCGCTGACCTATTCGGTGTATGAGGCGAGGCAAGTCACCGAGGCCGCCCGCAAGGCTGGCGTGGCCACCCAAATGGGCAACCAGGGGCAAGCCTCCGACACCGCCCGCACGGTCTGCGAAATGATCTGGGACGGCGCGATAGGTCCGGTGCGGGAAGTGCAAGTTTGGTGTTCCGCCCGCTTTTGGAGCTGGCCGCCGTGGGAAGGCCGGCCGCCGGACACGCCGCCGGTGCCGCCCGGCTTGGACTGGGACCAGTGGCTCGGGCCCGCCCCGGTCCGACCTTATCACCCGGCCTATCATCCTTGGACCTGGCGCAACTGGTGGGATTTCGGCACCACCCAGCTCGGCGACCTCGGCTGCCACAAGCTTTCCACCGTTTTCAAAGCCCTCAAGCTCGGCCATCCGACATCCATCGAAGCGTCTTCGACGAAGCTCAATCCGGAGACCTGCCCGCTCGGCGTGATAGCCCGGTTCGAGTTTCCCGCTCGCGACGGCATGCCGCCGGTGGCGATTTCCTGGTATGACGGCGGGCTCAAGCCGCCGCGCCCCGCCGAGCTGGATGCCGACGAGCGCATGGAGGACGTGATTTACATCGGCGACAAGGGCAAGATCATGGGCCACCGCCTTATCCCAGATGCCCTGCTAAACAGCTATCGCAAACCGGCGCCGACGCTGCCGCGTTCTCCCGGCCATTACCATGAATGGGTCGCCGCCTGCCGCGGCGGGAAACCGGCTGGCGCGAACTTCGTGGATCACGCCGGCTTGCTGACTGAGCTGTGCCTGCTTGGCAACGTGGCGGTGCGCGCGCAGAAAAAGATCCTCTGGGACGGACCCAATCTCCGTATCACCAACGACGGAAAAGCCAACAAGCTGTTGCATCGCGAATACCGCAAGGGATGGGAGTTGGGGTAGAAGACGGAAATAAAAAGTTTGAGGTTCTTCGCTGTTTTCGGTGGAATAACGCCGCCAGCCCGGCAGGGCGGTAGAAACTAGCCCACCCTTTTAAGGGTGGGATGCGGGTGCAGGAAGGCCCAAA